>Ga0182749_1000208_pt1 | contig 62615 bp, 58 predicted proteins | sample eDN3rd37CKraftMG_FD_128875 | JGI IMG/M metagenome (GOLD analysis project Ga0182749, IMG submission 128875) | Enriched Miracle-Growth compost microbial communities from Emeryville, California, USA - eDNA 3rd pass 37_C Kraft MG (version 2) (version 2) ...
CAACGCGTGGTGGAACCCGTCGCCGACGTGAGGACCGTGCGGGAGAAGGCGCATCGTGACGTTGGGCGATCGAAGCACGCTATCGCTCGACGTCGAAAGCGGGGAATCTCAACAGCCTGCTAGCATCACAGCAAGGATCTCTTCGTGCAGCAACCTGTAACTCCTTACAGGCGCTACCCGGAAATACCACGCGAGAAGCTGAATCGCCACCGGTGCGAAAGCAGAATCGTGTAAGAGATTTCTTACAGGGCCTGGAGCTAGCGAGCTGCGCTTTGGAACTAGGCAACAAAAAACCATAGTGGTATCAAAGCTTTGTGGAAGAGACTCCTGCGGATTCGAATCCCCCCTCTCCGCCACCGACCCTCGGCCTCCTGTCGCTGAAGCTCGTGACGCGCCACAACGAGGAAGTCACTGTGCCGAATTCCGTGCTTGCCGGAACGCTCGTCGAGAACTACACGCGTCAGTCGCGCGAGAACGGGCTCGTCATCGCGACTTCGGTGACGATCGGCTACGACACGCCGTGGCGTCAGGTGCACGCGCTGCTCGAGCTCGCGGCGTCGCGCACGCCGCAGCTACAGAAGGTCCCGAAGCCCTACGTCTTGCAATCCGCGCTAAGCGATTTCTACACGCAGTACCAGCTGAACGCCGCGATCACGCGGCCGCAGGATCGCCCGTTCGCGCTGTCGCGCCTGCACGCCGAGATCCAGGATGCGTTCAATGAATACGGCGTGCAGATCATGTCGCCGAACTTCGAGGCGCAGCCCGAAGGCAAGGTCGTCGTGCCGCGCGAGCAGTGGCACGCGGCGCCGGCTGACAACGTGGACGCGGCCGCTTGAGAACTCACACGAAAAACCCGCGCAGATGCACATCGCGCAGCTCGCCAAGCATGCCTGATTGCGCCTCTAGCGTGGACAGCTCGCCTACGCTTGCGTGGATCGGAAAAGCAAATTCGATCTGCCTGAAACGCGCCTGTTCCTTCCCTGCTCGCTCCTGTTCAATTCCCTGTTTTCCGAGACCGGATTTCGGGCCGCGAACCCCGGAGACTGGCCTCCTGCGCGGTTTTCTGGGCAGCGACTAACGTCGGAGACGCGAAATACGCTGAAAAATACCCTGTTCACGGGAATTGGATTGCGGAGACGGGTTCGACGGAGTCTGCGCACACCGCCATGCGTTCACCCGTGCGAACGCTGGCGGGGACTGCGGGAGTCGCTCGTGCTCGCGGGAGTCAGGCTACGATGCCTCGCAGGTGCTTTATCGTCGCTGTCGGTTCGAACAGGCATGGCATGCGCGCCTTTCGCCGTCTGCGCTGCGACTCCCTCGGGCCCCGGCATCTCCATGGCCCGAGGCGAAATCGTGCCTTGGCGAGTTGAAGCGCGCGAGATCGGGCCATCACGCCTGCGCGTTGGCGCACAACATGACGAGAAGCTCGTCCAGTTGCGCGAATGTCTCCCTCGTTGCTTCTGCTGCTCCGGTGCCGGCGGCGTCGAGGGCTTCCTTCGATGGATAAAGCTCGTGGATAGTCAGAAACGTTCTGCCGTCCTTTTCATCGAACGTGACCGTAGTGACGGGCCCGCTCTCCCCACCTTCCTCGTTGGTCCACACCAGGCGCGAGTTCGGTACCACTTCGATATATCTGCCGAAGAATTCGGCGGGTTGTGCGGGATCTTCGCCGAATACGAGACGGTACCTGCCTCCGGTGCGGACATCCATCTCGCAGTCGCGCAGTACCATGCCCATCGACTTCGGCAGCCACCATTGCCTGAACAGCTCCGGCGTGGTCCACGCCTTGAACACGATGTGCGCCGGAGCATCGAAGGTCCGCGTGACGACAAGCTCACGATCGGACGTCCGTTCCACCGTCACGGGATTCCTCGGAGGTACAGGTTCACCGTCTCTTCTTGCGTTCATCGTTCTTCTCCCTTCGTTTCAATGTCTCGACCAACTTGTCCAGCTCCTCGAAGCGTGCGCTCCAGAGCCGTCGGTATCTCTCGATCCAGGCTGCCTCTTCCTCGAGCCGGCGCGGACCGAGCTTGCAGGTCCGCACGCGTCCGATCTTTTCCGTGACGACGAGTCCCGCCTGTTCGAGGACGCCGACATGCTTTTTCATGCCGGTAAGGCTCATGTGGAACTTGTCGGCGAGATCCGTGATCGACGCGTCCGCACGCCCGAGCTGCTCCAGGACGCCGCGGCGCGTCGCGTCGGAGAGCGCGGTGAATGATGTGTCGAAGGTGACGGATGAACACTGAACCATATGGTTCAGTGTTACATATGAGTCCGTGCCATGCAAGCGGCGCTGGGCCTGGCTTCAGTTCTTCAAGCGGAGCGCCGTTTCCCGCCTGGCGCGGCCGAGCGAGCGACTCGTTCAGGATCGCCGTCGGCAGGCGGAGCCTGGACCACGCTCGCCCGATATAATCGTGGATGACTCGATCCGGGCGAGATGCTGGATCGCGCGACCGTTCATCCCCATGGTGGGGAACACCGCAGTGGCAGCGGCAGACGGATCCCATGAGGACAAGAAAGATCGCGACACGAGCTTGCTCGTCGCCATCCGGCGACGGCCAATACGCGAATACGCCAGCACGAGCGCAGCCCCGGCATGACGCGCGGTTGGCTTTGTCCGGAATGCGCGTTGCGGACTCCTCCGGGCACTCTTTCCCTGGGAAATGACCGCCATCATCGGACGTGACGCCGAGGCGCGGCGTCATCTGCTGCGCGTCACGGCTGCGTTCTGCGCTCACGCCGCAGTCCTGATGCTCGTGCTCGCCTGGATGGATCCGGGGCTGCCCTGGCCGCCGTCCACGTGGCGCGCAAGCGACATCGCGTACCTCACGCTGAACGCAGTGCCGGCCCTGGTGCTCTCGCTGTTCCTGTTGGCGCTGACGCGCCGGCTCATCCTCGCAAGCTGGCTCGTCCTGCTCGTGCTGTGGGCGCTTTATGCCGTCAATGCCGCGAAACTGACTCACCTGCAGACGCCGCTGCTGCCGAGCGACTTCCTCGTTGCAGTGACGTCGTGGCCGGCGATTCGACTGCTGAGCAGCTATCTGCGATTCGATGGGCTCACGTGGGCTGCGTTGCTCGCCGTCGTTGGTATTACGATCGCGCTGTATAAGGCGGCGGGCGACCGAGTGCTGCGGCGTCGCAGCCAGCTGGCGCTGGGTATCGCGACTTGCCTTTTATCCATTTCGTTGGTTCGCGGCAGCGCGCCGTGGCCCTGGCTGTACGACGGCGGACGGCTGGGCTTCCAGCCTTGGTCCGTCGTCGAGAGCACGCAACGCGTAGGCCTTCTCGGCGCGCTGCTGCTTTATCAATGGGAGTACCGGGCACGCGACGTACCGCCTGCAGACACGGAGGCCGCGGCGAACCTGCTACAAGCGCACGCTCCTGCGCTCGCGAAGCGGTGGGCGATGGGCGCCGTCGACGAATTGCCGGACATCGTCGTCGTGCAGAGCGAGTCCTTTTTCGATCCGTCACGCTTGCGCGGCATACCTCACGGCGTGCCGCTTAAAGCATTCAACGAACTTGCCAAAAGCGCGCTCGCCGGCAATCTCCGGGTTCCGGCGTTTGGTGGCGGAACGATTCGCACGGAGTTCGAGGTGCTCACGGGCGTCCCGCTCGATGGCCTCGACGGCGTGCAATATCCCTGGCTCGAGCTCGGCAAGCGCGACCTCTTCGCGCTACCGAAGCTGCTGGCAAGGTACGGCTATCGCACCCTGGCGGTCCATCCCAACGCGGGTGCTTTCTGGAATCGGGCGAGCACATATCCGGAACTCGGGTTCGAGAAATTCATCGATGGCGCCGAGTTTTCCGACGACAGCATCCACGGCCTCTTCACGAGTGATGCCGCGCTCACGGACCGGATTCTCGCCGAGCTGGATGCGGACGAACGTCCTCAATTCATATTCGCCGTCAGCATGGAAGCGCACGGACCGTTCGACTGGCGCCCTGGGCTCGATGCCGACCGACTTTCGTCGCAGCCCGTTCCGGAAGCGCTGGACGAAGGTGGCCGCTTCTGGCTGCGCAATTATCTCTACCTCAACGAGGACGCAGACCGCGAGCTGGGCCGACTTGCGGCTGCTCTGGCACAGCGATCGCGCCGCACGCTGCTGCTCTTCTACGGGGATCATCTGCCGGCCCTTCCCCCGGTGTATGCGCAGCTTGGCTTTGACGATGAGGCTCCGCCTGAAAGCCAGCCCGTCCCCTGGCTGCTTTTCGACACTGCAGCCAGGCATCCGCGTCGCCTGGACACGCACGCATGGCTGCTGCCGTCGCTGTTGCTCGAGGCCGCCGGCCTGCACGACGCATCGTATTTCTCGGCGATGGACGTGCTGCGCGAGGAACTCGATCTCGACCACGCGGGCGACGAAGCCGAGGACCGGGACGGGATCATCGCGCTCGCCCGTCTCGCGCTCACCGGACGACTCGATGAGCTGCTGAATGAAGTCGCAGCCACAGCGGACGCTGGGTGACCCAGCACGTCGGCGTCACGCGCGGGCCGAACGACGCGCGGCGGCTCGTCCGCTTCGTCCGGCCGCTGCATGGTGCTGGGCGCCGGATCGTCCTACCCGTGACAGTGCACAAGCTCGCGCAGCTCGATCGGTCTCTTCTGGCCGATCTGCGTGAGAGGCGACGGTCCTGCCGCTGGTTCGTCATAGACCACGACGCAGGACAGAATGAAATAGCGGCCGTGTTCTTTCTTCAGTTGGACGAGCACGTCGGCGCTTCGCCCTTGTGGCGCGTTGCCATTGAGCTCGATCGTGTCCAGAGCAATCGTGCAGGCAATGCGCACGCTGCGCCAGTCCTGCGCACCCAGCTCGCGGGAACGGGCCGTCTCGCGCCAGCCATTCGAGCGTGCGACCAGGCCATTCGCCTGACGTGGCAGCGTATGAAGCAGCGTCGCAGCCGAATAAAGCGGCCGATGCCGCGGCACCCAGGTCAGAATCGTCTCGCGGGCCGTGCATTCTTCGATCAAAAGACGATCGTACACTGCAACATGCGTGTTGAAGAGCAGGCGAAGCAATGCCGAGACAATCGTATCGGAGCTGGCCGGATTCAGCCCGGCCTCTTCTGGCAGCATGGTCGAGTCTCCCCCTTCGGTTGCACCGTGAAAACGAGAGACGATTTCCTGGTCAAACGCCCCATCGAACGTAAAGCCGCGGGATGCGGCTCGATCATTCGGCGCGCCCCACCAGTGATCGCCTCGCCTCTTTGAACTACGCCAAACGGGGCGAGATGTGACAAAAACGAGGCGGCCGCGTTGCACAAGTGGAGGTGTCTGGCGCGAGTCCGCAATGTCACGCCTGCGGTCGCCTCAACGTCTCGCGCGGAAGAAACCCTTAAGGAGGTGAGCCGCCTCTTCCGCCAGCACACCTTCGGTCACCTCGACGCGATGGTTGTGGCGCTCGTGCTGCAGCAGGTCGAAGACGCTGCCGGCCGCGCCGGTCTTCGGATCGCGCGCCCCGAAGATCACACGCGCGATGCGCGCGTGCACGATCGCGCCGGCGCACATCGCGCAGGGCTCCAGCGTCACGTACAGCGCCGCGCCCGGGAAACGGTAGTTGCCGAGCCGGCGTCCCGCGTCGCGCAACGCGACGACCTCCGCATGCGCGGTCGGGTCGGACGAAACGATGTTGCGGTTCCAGCCCTCCCCCACGATGCGCCCGCCGAGCACCAGGACGGCACCGACCGGCACCTCGCCTTCGCTCACGTCGGCGTGACGCGCGAGCTCGAGCGCATGCGCCATCCAGCGTTCATCGACGATATCGCTCACGCCGCAGGCGCTCCCGAAGCCGGCGGCAGATGGGGCGTGTCCGAGGATCTCGCCATTCTCGTATTAAAACCCGGTATCGATCTGCTCATGGGGGATTCGCGGACGTGAACGAGCGGCGCAAGCACACCCGATTCACGCAGTCATTCTGGCTGCTTTTCGGCATGTCCTGCCTCGGCCTGACGGGCTGCATCCATGGATACCATGCACCGGCTCCCGACGGATACCGCGGCGACTTCGTCATCGGAGCGGACGGAGCCACGTTGATTCCCTGCGACATCGGCCCCGGATTCTGGAGCGGCAGCGTCGCCGGCACGTGCATTTTTTCCGGCCGCCGCCCCTGCGAGACGTGCACGATCCTGCCTCCGGGAACGCCCGTCCGGGTTCTGCATCAGTTCGTCCACGAAGCGACCGACGTTTCGATCCGTGTGGGGCACGGTCCCGACGCGAAAGTCGCGCACACGCGAAACTGGGAGCAGTTCAAGAAGGCGATCGAACGGGCCGGCTCGTCCGCCACCTCCAGCCGGGCGACTCGACGCTAGACCCCCGCAACCGCGCTCACTCCCACTCGATCGTCGCCGGCGGCTTGCCGCTGATGTCATAAACGACGCGAGAAACGTCCGGTATCTCGTTGATGATGCGGCTCGACACGCGGTCGAGCAGCTCGTACGGCAGGTGTGACCAGTGCGCGGTCATGAAGTCGATCGTCTCGACGGCACGGAGCGCGATCACCCACTCGTAGGCGCGGCCGTCGCCGACGACGCCGACCGATTTCACCGGCAGGAACACCGCGAAGGCCTGGCTGACCTTGTCGTACCAGCCCGCACGGCGCAGCTCCTCGATGAAGATGTGATCGGCCTTCTGCAGGATCTGCGCGTACTCGCGCCGGACCTCGCCGAGGATGCGCACGCCGAGGCCCGGGCCGGGAAACGGATGGCGGTAGACCATTTCGCGCGGCAGGCCCAGCTCGACGCCGATGCGGCGCACCTCGTCCTTGAACAGCTCGCGCAACGGCTCGACCAGCTTGAGCTTCATCGTCTCGGGGAGACCGCCGACGTTGTGGTGCGACTTGATGACGTGCGCCTTGCCCGTCTGGGCGCCGGCGGACTCGATGACGTCGGGATAGATCGTGCCCTGCGCGAGCCAGCGCACGCCTTCGAGCTTGTGCGCTTCCTCGTCGAACACTTCGACGAACGTGCGGCCGATGATCTTGCGCTTGGCTTCGGGATCCTCGACGCCCTGGAGCGCCGCGTAGAAACGGTCCGCGGCATCGACGCGGATGACGTGCACGCCCATGTGCTCGGCCATCGTCGCCATCACCTGGTCGCCCTCGCGCCAGCGCAGAAGGCCCGTATCGACGAAGACGCAGGTGAGCTGATCGCCGATCGCCTTTTCGAGCAGTGCGGCGACCACCGACGAATCGACGCCGCCGGAGAGCCCGAGCAGCACCTTGTCGCGCCCGACTTCGGCGCGCACGCGCTCGACCGCATCGTCGATGATGCGCGACGGCGTCCACAGCGTCGCGCAGCCGCAGATGTCGACGACGAAGCGGCGCAGTATCTCCGTGCCCTGCTTCGTGTGCGTGACTTCGGGATGGAACTGCACGCCGTAGCGACGCTCGGCTTCGTTCGCGATCGCGGCGATCGGCACGCTTTCAGTGGAGCCGATGATCGTGTAGCCGGGCGGCAGCCGCGTCACGTGGTCGCCGTGCGACATCCAGACGTCGAGCGCGCCGTGTTCGCCGGCGAGTCCGTCGAGCAGCCGGTTCGACGCCGTCGGCGTCACCGCCGCGTAGCCGAATTCGCGGGCGTGCCCGCCCTCGACGGCGCCGCCGAGCTGCACCGCCATCGTCTGCATGCCGTAGCAGATGCCGAGCAGCGGAACGCCGAGATCGAACGCCTCGCGAGGCGCCCGCGGCGAATCCGGCGCCGCCGTCGATTCCGGCCCGCCGGAGAGGATGATCCCACGCGGCGCGAATTTCGCGATCTCCGCCGGATCGTGATCCCAGGCCCAGATCTCGCAGTAGACGCCGAGCTCGCGGATGCGCCGTGCGATCAGCTGCGTGTACTGCGCGCCGAAATCGAGGATCAGAATCTTGTCGCTATGGATGTTCGCGTCGTGCGTCATGAGTTGTCGTTCCAGCGCTCGACACCAGCGGCCGCAGGCAGCGGATGCATCATCAGGATTGGAAAGGGACGGAACGGAATCCTGTTCTTCCATTCCCTATTCCCTATTCCCTATTCCCGATCATTTAATCCAGCCGATAATTCGGCGCTTCCTTCGTGATCGTCACATCGTGCACGTGCGATTCGCGCACGCCGGCCGAGGTAATGCGCACGAAGCGCGGTTTCTCGCGCATCTCGGCCACCGAGGCGCAGCCGACGTAGCCCATCGCGGCGCGCAGTCCGCCCGCGAGCTGGTGCACGATGTTCCGCAGCGGTCCGCGATACGGCACGCGGCCCTCGATGCCTTCCGGCACGAGCTTGTCCGCATCGCCTTCGTTGTCCTGGAAATAGCGGTCCTTCGATCCCTGCTGCATGGCGCCGAGCGAGCCCATGCCGCGATAGCTCTTGTACGAGCGACCCTGATACAGCTCGACTTCGCCGGGCGCTTCCTCGGTGCCAGCGAACATGCCGCCGATCATCACGCAGTCCGCGCCGGCCGCGAGCGCTTTGGCGATGTCGCCCGAATAGCGGATGCCGCCGTCGGCGATGAGGCCGATGTCGCTGTCCTTCAATGCATCGCGCACCATGCCGACCGCGGAAATCTGCGGCACGCCGACGCCGGCGATGACGCGCGTGGTACAGATCGAGCCCGGCCCGACGCCGACCTTGACGGCGTCGGCGCCGGCATCGACCAGCGCCTTCGCAGCGTCGCCCGTGACGATGTTGCCGGCGATGATCTGGATGCCGGGATACGACTTGCGCGTCCAGCGCACGCGCTCGATCACGCCGTTGGAATGGCCGTGCGCGGTGTCGATGACGAGCACATCGACGCCGGCTTCGATCAGCGCGGCGATGCGCTGCTCGGTGTCGCCGCCGACGCCGACGGCCGCGCCGACGCGCAGTCGCTCGCGGTCGTCCTTGCAGGCGTTCGGATTGTCGCGCGCCTTCTGGATGTCCTTGACGGTGATGAGGCCGCGCAGTCGGAACGCGTCGTCGACGACCAAGATCTTCTCGATGCGGTACTTGTGCAGGAGCGCGAGCACTTCGTCGTCGTCCGCGCCCTCCTTGACCGTGACGAGCCGGTCCTTGCGCGTCATGATGTTCTTGACCGGATCGTCCGGCTTCTTCTCGAAGCGCAGATCGCGGTTCGTCACGATGCCGACCAGCTGCTCGCCTTCGACCACCGGCACGCCCGAGATGTTGTGCGCGTGCGTGATCTGCATGACTTCGCGGATCGAGGTTTGCGGCGTCACGGTGATCGGATCGCGGATGACGCCGGCTTCGAATTTCTTGACCAGACGCACTTCGGCCGCCTGGCGCTCGATCGTCATGTTCTTGTGGATGATGCCGATGCCGCCGCATTGCGCCATCGTGATGGCGAGGCGCGCCTCGGTGACCGTATCCATCGCCGCGGAGACGATGGGCAGGTTGAGACGGATCGAGCGGGTCAGCCGGGTGGAGAGATCGACATCGCGCGGGAGGACGTTCGAGAACGCGGGAACCAGCGAGACGTCGTCGAAGGTGAGAGCTTCGGAGAGGATGCGCATGACGTATTTTACAGAGCCGCGGCGCGTCTCGCCAGTCGGGCGCGAATCGCCCGCAGGTGCGGCCTGCCGCCATGGGCTTCAAGCACCCGTCTCGCCGCCCGCCGCCGCTGATCCCGCGTCCGCGGCCGGGTTTTGTCGCTACACTCCGCGCCGGATCCCACTGCCTTCGCCGATGAATTCCCGATCTTCGCGCCACCGCACCGGGTGGTTCCCGCTCGTTGCCCTGCTGCTGGCGCCGGTCATCTTCATCGCGCTGTCGGTCGTGCGTGCCTGGCGCGTCGCCGAAGGCGCCGGCAACTACACGAGCTGCCACGACTGCTTCTGGCTGCCGACGTTCGGCCACGACGCGTGGCTGTTTGCGGTCATGTTGATCGCGCTGGCGCTCGGGCTGGTCGTGCGCTGGCGCGTGCCGGCCTTCGTCTGCCGGCTCGTCGCCGCGCTGATACTGGCCATCTTCGCCGCCGACATCGCGCTCGATTCGCTGCTTTCGAGCCGTCTCCATTTTGGCGACGTGCTGCGCTTCGGCCGCCACATCGACGCGGACTTCAGCGTCGCAAGCGCCGCCTTCGCGTCCTCGCAGAGCCTGGGCCGCACCGCCTTCGGCCTGCTGGTCATCGCCGTCGTGGTCGGCCTGTGCGCAGCGACGCGGAGGCGCCCGAAGCTCGCCGCCGCGTTTGCGATCGGCGCGGCTGCATCGCTCGCCTTCTGCGCGTTCGCACTGTCGCGTCCCGTGCGCTACGTCAACCAGATCTTCACCTGGAACTTCGTCGAGGCCAACCTGCCGCAGGGCCGCATGAAGTCGTTCTCGGCCTCGTTCATCGCCGAACAGCGGCGTCGCGTCGAGGCGCTGCCGAAGACCTGCGCAAAGTCGCCGGAGCCGTTCGGAGGCAGCGTCATCGTGCTGCTCGTCGAATCGCTTTCGTCCTGGCACAGCCGGCTGCTCGGCAGCTCGCGCGACTGGACGCCTGAGCTCGACGCGATCGCGCGCGAAAACCACTACTTCACCCATTTCTACGCGAACGGCTTCACGACCAGCACGGCAGAGATCGCCGTCATCGCCGCACAACCGCCGCTGGCGCCGGCCGGCAAGCTGCTGTTCGGATTCTCCGACTATGCCGCGACGGACGGGACGCTGCCGGACATCGCGCACCGCTCCGGTCGCGAAGCCGCGTTCTTCACGACCGGCGATGTTTCGTTTCTCGATTTCGGCGACTGGTTGCGCCAACTCGAGTTCGATGTCGTCGGCAGCAGCGCCGATCCGTTCTACCGCGGCATGAAGCGCTGGCAGTTCGGCGCGGCGGAGGACAGGGCTTTGTACGATCGTTTCCTCCGGTGGCTCGACACGCGCGACGGCGAGCGCCCGTTCGTCGCGACGCTGCTGACGGTGAGCACGCATCCGCCGTATGTCGATCCGCGTTCCGGCAGGATCGACCCCGAAAACGCGTTCCGGTATGTCGACGCCGAGATCGGACGTTTCTATCGTGAGCTGAAAGAGCGCGGCTTTCTCGATCACGGCGTCCTGCTGATCCTCGGCGACCACCGCACGATGACGCCGCTGCACGAGGAGGAATACCGGCAGCACGGCGAGCGCGCCTTCGCGCGCGTTCCGCTCGTCGTCGCCGGCGCCGTCGATCTGCCCAAAGTGGTCGACGCGCCGTTCCAGCAGACCGACATCGGCCCTTCGATCGCCGATCTCGTCGGCCTCGACGCATGCAACTCGGCTTTCACGGGCCATTTCCTGCGCACCGATCCGAAGCCGGCCGGCTACGTACTACACGTTCGCGGCGACGACCGCGACCGGCTCGACGTGTACTGGGACGACGAGGTGTCGGCCTTCCACTACGACGGCGACGCGAGCGGCTGGCTCACCAAGCCGCCGCCCGACGCCGCAGACGTCGCGGCATGGATCGACGTGCACCGCGACCGGGATGCGGAAGCGCCTCCGAGAGCGTCGGAGCCATAGGAGATTGCGCCGGCGGTGCTCAGCGCACCAGCGCGAGCGAGAGCGCCGGCCAGTACGTGATAACCAGCACCGCCGCGAGCAGGATGAGGAAGAATGGCAGGCTCGCGCGCACCAGCGTCACGACCGGCTTGCCGAAGCGCATGCTCGCAATGAAGAGGTTCATGCCGACCGGCGGCAGGAAGATGCCGAGCTGGAGGTTGGCGAGAAACACGATGCCGAGGTGGACCGGATCGATCTCGTAGTGCATCGCGACCGGCAGCACCAGCGGCACCAGGATGATGATCGCCGGAAAGCCTTCCAGCAGCATCCCGAACACGAGCAGGAACAGGTTCAGCACGAGCAGGAACATGCCCTTGCCGGTGATGCTGCCCTGGATCGCGTTGAACAGCTTCTCGGGCACTTCGGCGTCGATCAGCCAGTTGGTCAGCGCGAGCGAGAAGCCGAGGATCACCAGGATCGCGCCCACCAGCAGCATCGCCTCGCGCGCGACGCGCGGCAGCTTCGCGAGCGGGATCTCGCGGCGGATCAGCACGGTCACGATCAGCACGTAGAGCGCCGTCGCGGCCGCAGCCTCGGAGGCGGCGAGCTTGCCCGAGTAGATGCCGCCGAGGATGACGAACGGCAGCGGAATCTCCCAGCCCGCATCAAGCAGCGCAGCGCGCAGCTCACGCGCGCTGGTGCGCTCGCGCACGACGCCCGCACGACTCGCGTACCAGATGCTGTAGGCCGCAAGCATGACGATCATCAGCGCGCACGGCAACACGCCGGCCTTGAACAGCGCGTCGATGTCGACAGGCGGCGTCGTGTGGAACTGCTGTGCGACCACGCCGTACAAGATCAGCGGCATCGACGGCACGAGGATCAGGCCGAGGCTGCCCGATGCGGTGAGCAGGCCCAGCGAAAACCGCTCGCCGTAGCGCGCATGGAGCAGCGCGGGATACAGCACGGCACCGAGCGCCACGATTGTCACGCCCGTCGCGCCCGTGAACGCCGTGAACATTGCGCAGGCGATGACCGCGACGATCGCGAGCCCGCCCGGAAGCCAGCCGAGCAGCGCGTTGCTGACGCGCACGAGCCGTTGCGGTGCGCGGCTTTCCGCGAGGAGATAACCGGCCAGCGTGAACAGCGGAATCGCGATCAGCGCCGGCATGTCCGCGAGCCGGTAGAACTCCACCGCGACGGCGGCGCCAGGCTGTCCTGCCGCGTGAAAGCCGAGCAGCGCGACCGCCGCGATCAGCGCGAACAGCGGCGCGCCGAGCACCGCGAGCACGATCAGCGCGATGCCGGCCAGCAGGATCACGGCAGCTCCGGCGCGAGCGCGGGCGCGTCGCTCCGCGGCGGCATGAAGGCACGGAGCGCGAGTCGGATCGCGAGCAGCGCGAATCCGATCGGCAGGATGGCCTCGACGATCCACGCCGGAATACCGGCAACGGGCGCGCCGCCATCGAAATCCAGCGCGACGAGCTCTCCGCCGTACCACGCCATCGCCGCGCACATCGCCGCCGCGAACAGCAGCGCTATGCCCCGCGCGATGCGGCGAGCGCGCCCGTGCAGGAAATGCGTCAGCAGATCGAGGCCGATGTGCTTGTCATCGCGCGCGGCGGCGAGCGCGCCCAGCATCGCGGCCCAGAGCACCATGGCGCGCAGCAGCGGATCGGCCCAGGCGAAACCGGTCTCGAACAGGTTGCGCAGCACGATCTGCGCGCCGGCCAGCACCACCATGGCCAGCACGATCAGCGCGATCAGCGCGGTTTCGGCGCGCTCGACGAGCTCGACGAAGCGCCTTGCCGTCCGGCTCACTGTGTTCCGCCGCGGGCTTCGGCGAGGGCTGCGTCGAGCGCCTTCTGCAGCTCGGGACTGAAGGCGTGCTGCGCGGTCAGCTGCTTGTAGGTTTCCGCACCGACACCTTCCCAGCGCGAGCGCTCCGCCGCCTCCGGCGTGAAGAACGTGACGCCCTGCTTCCGGAGTGCCTCGCGTGCGGAGGCGTTGTCGCTGCGATTGATCTTCTCCAGGCGGGCAAATCCGGCCGTGAACTCGTCGGATACGACCTTGCGATCCGCTTCGCTCAGCGCGTCGAACGCCTTCTTGTCGAGCAGCACTTCGCCGACGACATAGATGACCGGCATGTCGACCACATGCTTGATCTTGGTGTGCCACTGGAACGCGATGGCGCCGGAGTCGGTGTTCGCGGCGGTGTCGATGAGGCCGGTCTGCAGGCTCGTGTACACGTCCGCCAGCGGCAGCGGTATCGGCGTCACGCCGGCCGTCCTGAAGGTGAGCTCGGCGATCTCGTCGCCCTGCGGCACCCAGACCTTTGCGTTCCTGAGGTCGTCGCGCGTCCTGATGTCCTTCGTACTCATGAGGTACGCGAAGCCGCCGCCGGACAGGCCGAGCAGCTCAAACCCCGTCTTGCGCACGGCATCCTTGATCAGCGGGTCGACCTTCGGTCGCACCTTGTCGACTTCTTCCTGATTGCGGAACAGGAACGGCACCGTGTAGATCTCGGCGTCCTTCGTGATCACGCTGGCTTCGCCGCCGGTGAATGCGCCGCCCTGGAGCTGTCCGATCTTGATCTTGCGCAGCACGGTCGCGTTGTCGCCCATGACGCCGCCGGGATAGAACTTGAGCTCGACACGATCCTCGGTCCCCTTTTTGACGGCGTCGCCTGCTGCGCGCATCTCGCGCATCCATGCGGTGCCGTCGGGCGCGACGGTCGCGATCTTGAGCGTCGTCGCGGCCGACGCCGGCAGCACCGCGAGCGCCAGCGCCAGCGAAAATGTGTTCAAAAGACGCATTCGGAATACTCCGTGCAATTCAGAAAAAGTCCTTCCCGGATTCCAGCAGCTGCTTCGCCTGCCGTTGCGCGATGACGTTGATCAGCGTCAGGCCCGGCGCGTGCGGATCGGCCGCGATCGCCTCGTTGAGCAGCCTGTCGTGCAGATCCTTGTCGAACACCAGGCGCGCATACTGTTTGGCGTAGAGCACGCGCGCCATCTGGTTGCGGCCGCCCGAAAGCGCAAGCGCCTTCTCGAAATCGGCCTTGCCGACTTCAGGCTCGCCGCCGAGCGACGCCGGCCGCAGCGTGGCCATCACGCCGAGATACATGTACGGCTCGCCGTTCATGTAATCGGGGACCAGCGCGACGACGCGATCGAGCAGCGCCTGCACACGCGGAATGTCGGCGATCGCGGCCCAGTCGCCCGTGTCGGCCTGGATGCGGCCGGCCCAGGTCGTCGCCAGGACGTAGAGCGTCGCCACGTGTTTCACGCCAGCCTTCGCCACTTCCGCCTGGAACGGCTCGAACGGCTGATCGAGCACCTTGCACAGGCCAGGAAGATCGATGCAGGTCGCGCGCCTCGCATAGTCGAAACCGTGCGCGGACAGCCGCTGCGCGCGCTCGGGATCGTCGACGAAGCCGCCGGCGTACGAGCCGTAAAGGCGTGCGCCGGCGACGAGCAGGCCCGTGTTCCGCGGATCGCCCTGGATCAGCCCGTCGACCAGCAGCAGCCAGGAAGGGATGCCGTCGCGAGCGAGCGCGATGTCGTCCTGGTTGAGGATGCCGGCGGCGAGGTTGTCCGCGAAACGCTGGCTCGCCTTGCTGACGATGCCCGCGCAACCCGCGAGAGCGGCGACGAAAATCAGCGTGGCGGCGGAGCGAAGCAAGGCGTGGATCGGCATGGCGGGCGAATGGTAGTCGAAGCGTCGTCGCACGCGCATCGCGGCGGCTCAGTCGAAGAACGTCTCCGCGGCCTCGAGGGTGTTCTCCATCAGCGTCGCCACCGTCATCGGCCCGACGCCGCCCGGCACCGGCGTGATCCAGGATGCGCGCTCGGCGGCGGGATCGAACTCGATGTCGCCGACAAGTCGTCCGTCGTCGAGCCGGTTGATGCCGACGTCGATCACCACCGCGCCGGGCTTGATCCACTCGCCCTTGATGAGCTGCGGTTTGCCGACGGCGACCACGACGATGTCCGCCCGCCGAACCTCGCCTTCGAGGTCGCGCGTGAACTTGTGGCAGGCCGTCGTCGTGCAGCCGGCGAGGAGCAGCTCCAGCACCAGCGGCCTGCCGACATGGTTCGAGACGCCGACGACGACCGCGTTCTGTCCGCGCACCGGACGATCGGTGTGCGCGAGCAGCGTCATCACGCCCTTCGGCGTGCAGGGGCGAAGGCCGCGCTGGCGCAGCGCGAGGCGGCCGACGTTGACGGCCTGGAAGCCGTCCACGTCCTTGCGCGGATCGATGCGATCGATGATCGCGGTGGCATTGAGGCCCGGCGGCAGCGGCAGCTGCACGAGAATGCCATGCACGTCGGCATCGGTGTTGAGGCGATCGATGAGCGCACCGAGCTCGCCCTCGCTCGTGCCGGCGGGCAGATCGAAATCGAACGAGCGGAAGCCGACGCGCTCGCAGGCGCGGCGCTTGTTGCGCACGTAGACCGAAGACGCCGGATCCTCGCCCACCAGCACCACCGCGAGCCCCGGCGCGCGCCTGCCCTGCGCGACGCGCGCAGCGACACGCAGCGCGACGCTGTCGAGCAGTTCATCGGCGATGCGCTTGCCGTCGAGGATACGCGCTGTCATCTTGGGGAAAGCCCTGATCGGTGCCGCATGAGCCGGGGGCCGGCAGCGTCGCTCGCGGGAAACCGCGCATTATCCATGCGGGCACCCTGGGCCTCAATCGAACTACCATGGGACGGACGCAAAGACGCGATCGATCCGGCGAAGACGGGATTCCGACATGAGCACATCGCAGACGGAGATCGAAGCGGCCGTGTTCCGGCGCCTGCTGGAACACCTCGGCCGCCGCACGGACGTGCAGAACATCGACCTGATGATCACGGCCGGCTTCTGCCGCAACTGCCTCGCCGACTGGTACCGCGAGGCCGCTGCCGAACGCGGCATCGAGATCGGCAAGGACGCCGCGCGCGAGATCGTCTACGGCGAGCCGTTCGCGGCCTGGAAGGCGAAGCACCAGAAGGAAGCCACGCCCGAACAGCTCGCCGCGTTCGAGGCCGCGCAGAAGAAGCACGCCTGAAATGTCACGGGTGAGTATCGGCCGGTCTTTTCCGACACACCCCGAGCAGAATGCAAGACGGCCGGGCCGATTCGCGCCCTATGCGGAACAGAGCTGAACGATGTCCTCGTAGCCGGTGAACACGGCGCGCTCCCCGCAGCCCGGGCATTCGGGATCACGCGGGAGCTTGAGCTCGCGGAAGCGCGTGGCGAGCGCGTCGTAGCAGAGCAGACGTCCGGCCAGTGTCTCGCCGACACCGAGCACGAGCTTGATCGCCTCGGTCGCCTGCAGCAGGCCGATGACGCCCGGCAGCACGCCGAGCACGCCGGCTTCGCTGCAGTTCGGCGCCTCGGCGGCCGACGGCGGCTCGGGAAACAGACAGCGGTAGCACGGCGAATCCGACCGGCGCGGATCGAACACGCTGACCTGTCCCGTGAAGCGATGCACGGCGCCGTACACGAGCGGAATCTTCAGCTGCCGGCTGGCGGCGCTAAGGAGATACCTCACCGGGAAATTGTCGGCGCCGTCGATGATGACGTCATGGCCCCGCACCAGGCCTTCGACGTTCGCCGCCTGCACGCGCGCCTCGTGCAGCTCCAGCCTCACAGAAGGATTCAGCGCGGCGAGCGTCAGCCTCGCCGACTCTGTCTTCGGCATGCCGATGCGCGCATCGGCGTGCAGCACCTGCCGTTGCAGGTTCGAGCGGTCGACGTGATCGTCGTCGATCAGCGTCAGCCTGCCGACGCCCGCTGCGGCGAGATAGAGCGCCGCCGGCGAACCGAGGCCGCCCGCGCCGATCAGTGCGACGCGGGCATTGCGAAGCTTCTGCTGCCCGGCGACGCCGACCTCGGGCAGCACGAGGTGCCGCGCGTAGCGTTCGGCGGCGTCCGCATCGAGCTCGCTGCACGCGACCGGCAAGCCCTCGGCCAGCCAGCGCGACATGCCGCCGCGCACGGAAGCGACGTTTTTGTAGCCGAGCTCGCGCAGGGTTTCCGCCGCGAGCAGCGAGCGCCGGCCGCTCGCGCAGATCGTCAGGATTTCGCGCGAAGGATCGGCGACGAGATCGCGGATCCGTGACGGAATCTCCGCCCGCGCGAGGCCGATCGCACCTTCCGGAAGGCCGGCTGCGCGCTCGCCGTCTTCGCGGACGTCGAGCAGCACGGCGTGTGCGCGCCGGCGTGCGAGCGCCTCGGCCGGGTCGATTTCGCGAACGGCTGCTCCCGGCATGTTCGTAGTTTTCGGCAGCGGGTTCATCGCCTCAGCAGGATCCCGGCAGGAACACGATTTCGACACTTTCGCCTTCGCGCCGTTCGCGCACGTCGTCGGGCACGACGATGAGGCAATCCGCCTCCGCGACTCCGCCCAGCATGCCCGACCCCTGGCGCGCCAGCGCCGTCACCCAGAGCTGGCCGTCCTCGCCGCAAGCGATTCGCGCGCGAAGAAACTCGGTGCGATCGTGCTTCTTGCGGATCGGCGCGGCGAGGCGCGCGTGCCAGCGTCGCCTGCCTTCCTCGGCGCCCTGCATCGCCAGCAGGCCGGGCTGCACCAGCATCAGAAACGTCGCCAGCGAGGACACCGGATTGCCAGGCAATCCGAACACGATGGCCTTGCCGATCTCGCCGCAGAGGAACGGCATGCCGGGCTTCATGCGCACTTTCCAGAAATGTACGCGGCCGAGCTCGGCGACGAGACGCGGCATGTGGTCCGCCTCGCCGGCCGAAACGCCGCCGCTGCAGACGACGGCGTCGCACCTGCGCGAGGCGTCGAGCAGCGCCTCGCGCAGAGCGTCCGTGTCGTCGCGCAGGTGCGCAGCGGGTTCGGCGACGATGCCGAGCGTTTCGAGCAGGCCGCCGAGGCTGTATCGATTGCTGTCGTGGATCTGCCCGAAGCCGAGCGGCTGCGAAGGCGGCACCAGCTCATCGCCGGTGACGAGCAATGCGACGCGCGGACGCCGCGCGACCGGCACCTCGGCCTGGCCGCACGCCGCGAGCAGTCCGAGCCGCGCAGCGGTCAGTGCCGTGCCGGCACGGGCGACCGTCTCGCCCTCCGCAAGATCCTCGCCGGCCGGACGCACATTTGCACCCGCGCGCTCGTGGGGAGGAATCACGACGAAATCGCCGTCGACGCGTGCGTGCTCCTTGATGACGACGGTATCCGCGCCCTCGGGCAGCGGCGCGCCGGTGGTGATGCGGACGCATTGGTCGGCGCCGATCCCAAGCGCCGTGCCGGTACCGGCGAGCATGACGCCGGCGAGTCGGAAACGCTTCTCACGATCGCGCGGCAGGTCGGCGCCGCGCAGCGCGTAGCCGTCCATGGCCGAGTTCGCGAACGGCGGAATCGCGTGCGGCGCAACGACATCGACGGCGAGCACGCGGCCAAGCGCGCGATCGAGCGGCATCGTGTCGACGGCGACGCGACGCTGGGCGCACAGATCGACGATGCGTCGGCGCGCGTCGTCGACGGTTAGACCGGTCGGAAATTCACTCGCACGATCGAAGGGCATCGGCACAGGCCGCGAAATCCTCGGGCGTGTTGAGATTATGGAACTGCCGGTGCCGATCGGAGAAATCAACCTCGGCGGCGCCGATCGCATCCTGCCAGGCGTGGACGCCCTGCCCCGCCGCAGCCGCCTCGGCGGCGGATGCGGCAAGCTCGCGGCGATACAGCGCGAACAGCGGCTGGCGTCGCTGGCCATCATGGGCCACGACGGCCGCCGCGCCGCCGGCGTGCATCGCCGCTTCGAGCCGCGCCGCGAGATCCGCGGGCGGGAACGGACAATCCACGGGCAGCGTCAGCACACGTTCCGCAGCCGCAGTTTCAAGCGCGCTCGCGACCCCGGCAAGCGGGCCGCGGAAGCCCGCCTCGGCATCGGTGCGCACGCGCGCGTAGCGGGCGAACGCTTCCAGGTGGCGATTGGCGACAATCAGAAGATCGACTTCGCGCCCCGCGTCAGAACCGGGGACGCCCACGATGCTGCGTCGGCAATACGCAATGACCCATTCGATCAGCGGCCGATCGCCCAGGATTTCCAGGCCCTTGTCCCGGCCGCCGAGCCGCAACGCCGCTCCGCCGGCGAGAATCGCAACCGTCAGCGCAGGACGTGCCATCGCCTCGCTCAGCGCTTGCCGCGCTTGGCGCGCCGGATCATGCGCTGGCGCCGGCGCGCCTGTCCTTCGGTCAGCTCGTTGCGCTTTCCGGCGAACGGGTTCTCGCTTTCGCTGAACTCGATGCGTATCGGTGTGCCTTCGAGCTTGTAGCGCTTGCGGAAGAAGTTCTCGAGATAGCGCCGGTAACTCTCCGCGATGTGCTTCGTGCGCGAGCCGTGGATCACGATGGTCGGCGGATTCGTGCCGCCGGGATGCGCATAGCGGAGCTTGGGCGCGTGGCCGCGCACGAGCGGCGGCTGATAGCCCTGATACGCCGCTTCGAGCGCGCGTGTCAGATCGGACGAGGTGAGCTTGCGGTTGGCCGACGCGTGTGCGCGGTCGACCGCCTTCATCAGATCTCCGACACCGGTGCCATGCCTGGCCGAAATGAAGACCCGGCGCGCCCACGGCACGAAATCGAGCTTGCGATCGAGCGAAACCTTGCACTGCTCGCGCTGGTAGCGGTCGAGCCCGTCCCATTTGTTGACGGCAATGACGAGCGCACGGCCTGATTCGAGCACATGACCGATCAGCGAGGCGTCCTGGTCGGCGACACCCTCGCGCGCGTCGAGCATCAGCACGGTCACATGCGCGGCCTCGACCGATTGCAGCGATTTGATCACGCTGAATTTCTCCAGCGTGTCCTCGACGCGCGCACGGCGTCGCACACCTGCGGTGTCGATCAGCGTGTAGCGGCGGCCGTCGCGCGTCAGCGGCACGCGGATCGAATCGCGCGTGGTGCCGGGCATGTCGGACGCGATCACGCGCTCCTCGCCGAGCAGGCGGTTGACCAGCGTCGACTTGCCGACGTTCGGGCGGCCGACGATCGCGACGCGCACGCCTTCGTCGGCCAAGGGCGCGGCGTCCGCATCGGCCGCGGGCAGCAGCGGCGCGATCGCTCCGAGCAGCGGCGCGATGCCGCGTCCGTGCGCCGCCGAAAGCGGCAGCGCGCCGGCGATGCCGAGCGCCGCGAACTCGGCCAGCGCGCCATGCTCGTCGAGCCCGTCGATCTTGTTGACGGCGAGGATCAGCGGCTTTCCCGCGCGACGCAGACGGTCGAGGATGCTGCGGTCGGTCGGCAGCAGGCCGTCGCGTGCGTCGACCACGAGCACGATGGCGTCGGCTTCGGCGATCGCGATGTCGACCTGGTGTGCGGTCTGCTCGGCCAGTCCTTCCGCATCGTCGACGAGGCCGCCGGTGTCGACCACCACGAACGGCCCGCCCGCGCCGTGGCGGCAGATGCCGTAGTGCCGGTCGCGCGTGACGCCGGGCAGGTCCGCCACGAGCGCGTCGCGGGAGCGCGTCAGGACGTTGAACAGCGTCGACTTGCCGACGTTCGGCCTGCCGACGAGGGCGACTACGGGAAGCATGATGATTCCAGAGTACTCGATCGCCGCCGCGTGCAGGACGTGCTACGGGGCTGCGCGACCGTCCTTCGCTTCCCCACCACAGCTTGCGGGGAGGGCCAGGGCGAGGGAAATCGGAGTGAAACGCGTCCCAGTGAAGAGGATGGAGCGTTCACTCGGGAGTTTTCTTCACCGGCCTTGGGCGGGCCGCTCCCGTTTGCGGGAGCAGCCCAAGAAAACATCAGCGCACGCTGTAGGCCCCGATGTGCCCCTTCACGTCCTCGACGTACACCGTATCGCCGACGACGACCGGCGCGCTTTCGATCGGTTTCTTGCTGAGCCGCTCGCGTGCGGCGAACTTGCCTTCGTCGAGGCTGAGCCAGTGCACATAGCCTTCGCTGTCGCCGACGACGACGTATTTCCCCACCACCGCCGGCGTGCTGAGCCAGCGGTATTTCAGCTGATCCTGCTTCCACAGGCTCGCGCCGGTTTCGCGGTCGAAGGCCCAGACGTTGCCGTCCGCGTCGGCGATCACCACGACGTTGTCGCTTGCCGCTGCGCCGCCGTAGCTCGAAATATCGCGCTGCCACATCGGTCGCCCGCTCTCGGCCGCGACGGCGGCGACCTGGCCGCGATAGCCGACGGCCACGATATTGCTGCCGACGGGCAGCAGTTGCCCGTCGACATCGGCGAGGCGCTCGACTTCGGTGCGGCCTTCGCCGCTCGACAGAGTCTGCGCCCAGAGCGGCGCGCCGTCGGCAAGGCGCACCGCGAAAATCTTGCCGTTGTCGAAGCCATCGTAGACGGTGCCGCCGAGGATCACCGGGGGCGAATTGCCGCGCAGGCTGAGTGGCGGCACCGACTGGTCGAATACCCATCGGAGGCTGCCGTCCTTCGCATCGAGGCCCGTGAGGCGCCCATCGACGGTGCGCACGACGACGACCTCGTCCGAAATTGCGGGACGCGAAACGACTTCCGAGGAAACCGTCGCGTGCCAGCGCTCGCTGCCATCCTGGGCGGACAGCGCGTAGACGTCGCCATCGAGACTGCCCACCACGAAGAGATCGCCGGCGACGGCGGGTCCGCCGGACCAGCGCAGCGAATTCTGGCCGCGCTTCCACAGCCAGCCGCGCCGCTCTCCCAGACGCTTCTCCCAGATCGTTCGGCCTGTCGCGGCATCGATCGCCTCGATGGTGCCGTCCACGCTGGCCGCGTAGAGGCGGCCGTCCACGACCGCAGGCGCGAGCTGCGCACCGGAGTCGCCGGCACCACTGCCGACACTTTCGCTCCAAAGCTTCTGCACCTGCGTCGTCGGCGTGAATTCGGTCAGCGGCGTCGGCGGCTCGACGTTGTCTTTCTTGCCGAGGTTCTTGATCCAGTTGCAGCCGCCGAGCGCGATGCCGAGCGCCACGAGGACGAGGACGGACGAACGCTTCATGAGCCGCTGCTCTCCTTCTTGGAGGCGTCCGCGAGAGGCGCCGCTCCGAGATCGTCCAGCTTCATCTGCACGAACGAGCGGTTCGGAGCCTGCGGATCGAGGTGCGACAGCGCATCCTGATACGCCGCGCGCGCGTCGTCGTTGCGCCCCAGCTTGACAAGGATGTCGCCGCGCAGCTCGCCGGCAAGCGCCGCGTATTGGTCCTTCGGCACGGCGTCGAGGAGCTTCAGCGCGGCATCGGCATCGCCGCCGGCAAGCCTGACGCGTGCGAGATTGATGCTTGCCAGCGCTTTCAGCGCAGGCGCGCCGGCGTGATCACGCGCCCATTCGAGTTCGGATGCGGCCGTCTCGAGGTCACTTTTCTCGCTGGCGATCTCGGCGGCGCGCATCGCTGCAAACACGGCATATGCCGTGTCCGGATAGTCCTTGCGCAGCGCGTCGGCCATCGCCTTGGCGTCGTCGGCGTGCTTGTCGTCGAGCGCCTGGACGAGGGCGTGGTACTGGACCGCTGCTTCGGCGGCATGGCGCACGCGGTGCGCTTTCCATTGCTGCCAGCCGAAGATCAGCAGAAGGCCGAGCGCGATGCCGATGGCGATCGACATCGCGTTCTCGCGCAGCCACTTCTGGACGAGCTCGCCCTGCTCGTGTTCGTCAAGAACGTCAAAAGCCATGAAATCTCCATAGATTCGATCGCGCCCGAGGCACGCGCATCCGGCGGGCCGCGGCGGAACGATCCGCTGCGGCGGCGCATCGCGGGGTCGCGAAGCGGCGCAAGGTTAGCAGGAATCCGCGCGGAACCCACGGACGGCGCGCGGCCGTCCGCCGGCGCGGGTTCAGCGGCGCGTCAGAAGTCGGCCGGCACGGCTTCGGCGCCGTTCGCGCCGAAAACGCGCAGGTGCGCCACGTTCGCGCGGCGGAACGGCGCGAGGTCGATCACTTTGCCGTCTGCCCTGACTTCGGCGCCTTCGGCGTTGCCCAGCCGCACCGAAAGCGGGCCGTCGCTGGTGTAGTTGCGCTCGGAGCCGGCCGGCAGCAGCCCGTATTCGAGCTTGCTGCCGTCGGCGGCGAGAATCTCGACCCAGCTCGGCGCCGTGAGCTTCAGCACGAGCGAGTGCGCATCGGTCGCAGCCGGTGCCGCCGGAGCTTCCGGCGCCGGCGCGGACTGTTGCGTGCCGAACGGCGCCATCGAGGCGACGACGGGCATCTGTTCCTGCTTCGGCTCCGCTGCGGCAATCGGACCTGTTGCGTCCGTCGGCGGCGAGGCGGCGGACTCCGCGGAAGGACGCGCCTCCATTACATCGGATGGGGCAGACGTCGTCCCGGGCTGAGCCGGCATAGGCACCTGAATCGTCGTCGGGCTGTCGAGCGATGTCGTGCGCGCAAGATTCTGCTCGAGCCCGCCGTGCGTCGCGAGCCAGACCGCGGGCACGACGATGAGCCCCGTGAGAATCAGATAGGTCGCGCTGACCGAATAGCGATCGAAAAGATAGCGCGAGCGCGACACCTGGCCGGTTGCGACCAGCGGCGCGGCACGCATGTGCGCCGCCGCGACGCTCTCGGCCGCGACGATGGGAATATCGACGATGCGCGCGTAGCTCGAGAGATAGCCGCGCAGATAGACGCCCTGGTCGATGCCGGTGTAGTCGTCGTCCTCGATCTGCGCGATCAGGCGCAGCGGCAGCTTCAGCCGCTGCGCCACGTCGTTGCGGCTGAGGCCCTTGGCCTCGCGCGCGGTGCGCAGGCGCTTCCCGAACGAAGGCTCGGCGGCGCGCTCGGGCGCCGTCAGGTTCATCTCCCCGACCGTCTGCGGCAGGATTTCCGCGGATGTCTTGCCGTCGTGCTCAAGCTCTTCGGCTCTCATAGTGTGCCTTCCGGATGACAGCGGCAGCGCGAACTGGCCGTTGTCCTGGTCGATCGATGCACCGACTTCCTGCTCACGGGAACCCGGGCTCGCCCCTTTTGCGGCATGTTCGAATTCTGGTTTGCCGCCCTTGTTCATGACTGATTCTGCGCGTTCAGCGCCCTGGCCTGTTGTGACTCAGGAAACGATTGCAGAAGCCGGCGCGTGTAGTCGCTGGCCGCGCTGCCGTTGCCCAGCCGCAGCTCGATGTTGCGCCCCAGCATGAGGGATTCCGGCCGGGGCTGCCCCACCGATTCGAAGCGCTGGATGAAGGCGCGCGCGTTGAAAAACTCGCCCTTCTCGTACAGCACCGAAGCCAGCTGGAACAGCGCCTCGGCATTGTTCGGATCACGGTCGAGGGCCGCGCGCAGGGCCTTTTCGGCCGCGTCGCGCTTGCCCGCCTTGAGCAGGCAGGTGCCGGAATTCGTCAGCGCGACCTCGGGCGTCGCATAGAACGGGTCGGCGATGGCGCGCTCGAAATAGCTCACCGCCTCGTCATAGCGCCCGATCTTGCAGAGGAACGCGCCGTAGTTGTTGAGCTCACTGCCGCCCTTGGGCTTGAGCTGAGCGGCGCGGCGGTAGTGCTCCTCCGCCTGCTTGGGGTCGCCGATGCGCTCGTAGAGCACGGCGATGACCGTGTGCGCGTCGGCGTAGCCGTCGTCGTACGCGAGCGCCTTCTTGAGATTTTCCAGGGCGAGCTCGAGCCTGCCCTGCTCCATGTACTTCTGGCCGAGGTCCGTCCGCGTGCGCGCCGCCTCGGTACGCTCTTCCGCCGCGCTTTCCTTGCGGATGTTCGGGCCGCCACCGCTGCCGCAGGCCGCGAGCACGCCGGCGAGCGCCGCCGTCAGCGCCCAGGCGAACCGCGGCAGCAGCCGGTCACGCCGCATGCAGGGCCCCCTCTTCGAGCTTGCGCCGGAACTCGGCCTGGCGGCGCGTGCGATCCATGACCTGTCCCTTGAGCTGACCGCAGGCGGCATCGATGTCGTCGCCGCGTGTGCGGCGCACCATGGCCAGGACGTTCGCGTCGAGCAGGATCTTCTGGAACCCGCGGATCGCCTCTTCGCTGGAGCGCCGGAAGCGCGTGCCGTGGAACGGGTTGAATGGAATCAGATTGACCTTCGCGGGCAGGCGGCGCATCAGCTTGACGAGCTGGCGCGCGTGCTCGGGCCTGTCGTTGACGCCGTCGAGCATCGTGTACTCGAACGTGACCGTCGTGCGCGGGCGCCGCTGCGTGTAACGCGCGCACGCGGCGAGGAGCTCGTCGATCGGATATTTCCTGTTGAGCGGCACGAGCTCGCTGCGCAGCTCGTCGTTCGGTGCGTGCAGCGAGACGGCGAGCGAGACGTCGCTGGCCTCGGAGAGCCTGTCGATCATCGGCACGAGGCCGGCCGTCGACAACGTGACGCGCTTGTTTGCTAGCCCGAAGCCGAGATCGTCGCGCATGATGCTCATTGCGCGCACGACGTTGTCGAAGTTCAGCAGCGGCTCGCCCATGCCCATCATGACGACGTTGGTGAGCCGGCGCTGGCGGTGCGGCACGTTGCCGAGGTGTTTCGCCGCGACGAACACCTGGCCGATGATCTCCGCAGTGGCGAGATTGCGGTTGAAGCCCTGCGTTCCTGTCGAGCAGAACCGGCAGTTGAGGCCGCAGCCGATCTGCGAGGACACGCACAGCGTGCCGCGGCTGGTCTCCGGGATGAACACCGTCTCGATGGCGTTGCCGCCGTCCATGCCGAGCAGCCACTTGTGCGTGCCGTCGGCGGCCTGCTTCTCGAACAGTGTGCCGGGCGGTGCGATTTCGGCCGCGTTTTCGAGCTTTTCGCGCAGCGCCTTGCCGAGATCGGTCATCGCCGCGAAATCGGTGGCGTGACGGTGATAGATCCACTTCATCACCTGCTCGGCGCGATACGGCTTCTCGCCGAGCTGCGCGAACACCTCGCGCAGACCTTCGCGGTCGTAGTCGAGCAGATTGATCTTCGCCGTCGTCACGCTAGAAGTCCTTCAGCGCGGGCAGAGTTCGGTCTCTGAAAAAAAGTACCCAATTTCCACTCTTGCAGTTTCCGGCGCGTCGGAGCCGTGCACCGCGTTGGCGTCGATCGACTGCGCGAAATCGGCGCGGATCGTGCCCGGCGCAGCCTTCTGCGGATCGGTCGCGCCCATCAGGTCGCGGTTCTTCGCGATGGCGTTCTCGCCTTCCAGCACCTGGATCATCACCGGCCCCGAAATCATGAAATCGACTAGCGGCTTGAAGAACGGGCGCTCGCGATGCACGGCATAGAAACCTTCCGCTTCGCGGCGCGAAAGATGCTTCATCTTCGCTGCGACGATCCTGAGGCCCGCTTTCTCGAAACGGCTGTAAATCTCGCCGATGACGTTCTTGGCGACGGCGTCCGGTTTGATGATGGAAAGCGTGCGCTCCAGCGCCATCGCTGTGTATCTCCTGTGGTATCGAATGGGGAAGGGTGCGAGCCCGCCGCTTGTCGTGGCCCCAAACATGCGGCAATCCGCAGGCTTAGCTCACAAATCCGCGTCCGATTCTAGCTAAAACTTCACTTGCTTTGCACCCCTTTTCGGTTCGCGTTGTTTGACCCGTCACGCTCGTCAGCCGTAGGATTTCAAACGAGCGTTTGAGCCCGCCGGCAACCACGAACCATTTCGATCCCCCCTCGTCCCGTGAACTCGCCCCACTTTTCGACTCGCGAACGCATCCTCGGCGCCGCCGAAACCTTGTTCGCGCGGCACGGATTCGCCGGCGCGTCGCTGCGCCAGGTCACGGCTGCGGCGAACGTCAACCTCGCGGCCGTCAACTATCACTTCGGTTCGAAGGACAACCTGATCGAGGAAGTGTTCCGCCGCCGCCTCGACGAGTTGAACGCGCGTCGCCTCGCTGCGCTGGAGGCGGCTCTCGCCGCCTCCCCGCCCCGGCTCGAAGCCGTGCTCGGCGCCTTCATCCGGCCCGCGCTCGAGCTTTCGCTGGACCAGGGCGGCGGCCACGCGTTCATGCGCGTGCTCGCACGCGCCTACGCCGAGCACGACGAGCGCCTGCGCAAGTTCCTGTCCGACAATTACGGGCACGTCCTGCGCGAATTCGCGGCCGCGTTCGCCCGCCTCCTGCCGCACCTGGGCAAGGAGGAGCTCTACTGGCGACTCGATTTCATCACCGGCGCGCTGACGCACTCGATGGCCGATTTCGGCCCGATGAAGCGCCGCGGCAACGTCTCCGAGGAAGCCCATCGCGAGCGTGCCGCCGAACATCTGATCCGCTTCGCCGCTGCCGGCCTCGTCGCGCCGTGAGCGGCCGCCCCGCTACATTCCTGGGAGTATCCGCATGACATCCGCTCGTTTGCGTGTCCGCAAGGCCGCCGTCCTCGGCGCCGGCGTGATGGGCGCGCAGATCGCCGCGCACCTCGTGAATGCCGATGTCGAAACCGTCCTGTTCGATCTCGCCGCCAAGGGCCCGGACAGGAACGCGATCGTGCAGAAGGCGATCCAGAACCTCGGCAAGCTTTCGCCGAGCCCGCTGGCCGAGAAGAGCCGCGCCGCGACGATCGTTCCGGCCAACTACGACGAGAATCTCGAATGGCTTCGCGACTGCGATCTCGTGATCGAGGCGATCGCCGAGCGCCTGGACTGGAAGCTCGAGCTTTATCGCAGGATTGCGCCGTATCTGTCTGATAAATCTATATTGGTCAGCAATACGTCAGGCCTTTCGATCGCTTCCCTGGCCGAGGCGCTGCCGGAAAATGTGCGCGCCCGTTTCTGCGGCGTGCATTTCTTCAATCCGCCGCGCTACATGCACCTGGTCGAGGTGATCGCCGCCGCCGACACCGACGGCGACGTGCTCGCCGACCTCGAAGCGTTCCTGACGACGACGCTGGGCAAAGGCGTCGTTCGAGCCAAGGACACGCCCAACTTCATCGGCAACCGCATCGGCGTCTTCTCGATCCTGGCGACGATGCACCATACCGAGGCGTTCGGCCTCGGCTTCGATGTCGTCGACGCGCTGACCGGTCCCGCGATCGGGCGGCCGAAGAGCGCGACCTATCGCACAGCCGACGTCGTCGGTCTCGACACGATGGCGCACGTCATCCAGACGATGGCGGACACCCTGCCCGACGATCCGTGGCACCTCTACTTCAAGCCGCCCGCCTGGCTCACCGCGCTGATCGAGCAGGGCGCGCTCGGCCAGAAGAGCGGCACCGGCATCTACCGCAAGGTCGGCAAGGACATCCTGGTGCTCGATCCGGCCAAACGCGACTACCGTCCCTCGGCGCAGGAAACCAGCGCGGAAGCCGCAGCGATCCTCGCGATCAAGGATCCCGCCGAAAAATTCGCGAAGCTGCGCGCTTCGGGCGATCCGCAGGCGCAGTTCCTGTGGGCGATGTTTCGGGATCTCTTCCACTACACGGCATTTCACCTCGCCGGGATCGCAGACACCGCCCGCGACGTCGATTTCGCGATCCGCTGGGGCTACGGCTGGAAGCTGGGCCCGTTCGAGACCTGGCAGGCCGCCGGCTGGCGGGACATCGCCAAGTGGATCGCCGAGGACATCGCCGCAGGCAGGGCGATGAGCGATGCGCCGCTGCCGGCATGGGTCACCGACGGGCGCCGCGGCGTGCACCACGCGTCAGGCTCATATTCGCCCGCAAGCGGCAGGGACGAGCCGCGCTCCATGGCGCCGGTCTACAAGCGGCAGCTCTTTCCGGATCCGTTGCTCGGAGAGACGTTCGACACCGGCACCACGGCGTGGGAGAACGCCGGCGTCAGGCTCTGGCACCTCGGCGATGATGTCGGCATCGTCTCGTTCAAGACCAAGATGAACACGGTGAACGACGCCGTGCTCGACGGCCTGCAGCGCGCGGTCGAGGAAGCGGAACGCTCGTTCAAGGCGCTGGTGCTCTGGCAGACCGGCGAGCCGTTCTCGGCCGGCGCCGACCTCAAGGGCGCGCTCGCGCTGCTGCAGGCCGGCAGGATCGCCGATTTCGAGGCGATGGTCGCGAGTTTTCAGGCCATCAGCATGCGCATCAAGTACTCGCAGGTGCCGGTCGTCGCCGCGGTGCGCGGCATGGCGTTCGGCGGCGGCTGCGAGTTCCAGATGCACTCGGCGCGGACGGTCGCGGCGCTGGAAAGCTACATCGGGCTCGTCGAAGCAGGCGTGGGCCTGCTGCCGGCGGGCGGAGGGCTCAAGGAGATCGCGCTGCGCGCCTCGCGCGCGGCCATCGACGGCGATCCGTTCCCGCAGCTCAGGAAGATGTTCGAGACCGTCGCGATGGCCAAGGTTTCGGGCAGCGCGCTCGAAGCCAAGCAGCTCGGCCTCCTGCGCGAGAGCGATGTCGTCGTGTTCAACGCGTTCGAGCTGCTCTACGTTGCGAAGCAGGTGGCCGCCTCGCTGGCCGAGTCCGGCTGGCGCCCGCCACTGCCGGCCCGCGACATCGTTGTCGCCGGCGACGTCGGCACTGCGAGCCTCAAGATGATGCTCGTCAACATGCTCGAAGGGCGATTCATCTCCGAGCACGATTACGAGATCGCCGCGCGCATCGCCGACACGCTGTGCGGCGGCGCCATCGAGCGCGGCTCGGTCGTCGACGAGCGATGGCTGCTGGACCTCGAGCGCAGGCATTTCGTGGAGCTGGCACAGATGGCCAAGACGCAGGAGCGCATCGCGCACACGATGGCGACGGGAAAGCCACTCAGGAACTGAACACGAACCTTCGTCGTTCCCGCGAATAGCGGGGACCCTGCGCCTTCGAGGCCGAAGGAAAAGGCACTGGGTCCCCCGCTTTCGCGGGGACGACGAGCGAAGGAAGAGCTCACATGACCCGACAGATCCAGGACGCCTACATCGTCTCTGCCGTGCGCACGCCGGTCGGCAAGGCGCCGCGAGGCGTGTTCCGTAACACGCGGCCGGACGACCTGCTCGCCCACGTGCTGCGCGAAGCCATCCGGCGCGCGCCCGGCATCGACGTCGCGCGCATCGGCGACGCGATCATCGGCTGCGCGATGCCCGAGGCCGAGCAAGGCATGAACGTCGCGCGTATCGGCGTGCTGCTGGCCGGCCTGCCGGACACGGTGCCCGGCATGACGATCAACCGCTTCTGCTCGTCCGGCCTGCAGGCGATCGCGCTCGCGGCCGATCGCATTCGCCTGGGCGAAGCCGATCTCATGCTCGCGGGCGGCACCGAATCGATGAGCATGGTGCCGATGATGGGCCACAAGATCGCCATGAACCCCGCCGTGTTCGCCGACGACAACGTCGCGATCGCCTACGGCATGGGCATCACGGCCGAGAAAGTCGCCGAGCGCTGGAAGATCACGCGCGAGCAGCAGGACGCGTTCGCATTGCAGAGCCATCAACGCGCGCTCGCTGCCATCGCGAACGGCGAGTTCGCCGACGAGATCGCGCCCTACCCGCTCGACGACCGCTATCCCGACCTCGCGAAGCGCTCGATCACGACCGACGCGCGCCGCATCGACACCGACGAAGGCCCGCGCAAGGATACGAGCCTGGAAGCGCTTGCCAAGCTCAAGCCCGTGTTCCGCATGGGCGGCAGCGTGACCGCCGGCAATTCGTCGCAGACCTCCGACGGCGCCGGCGCCGTCGTCCTCGCGAGCGAGCAGGCGATCAAGGACTACGGCCTCACGCCGCTCGCGCGCTTCGTCGGCTTCGCCGTCGCCGGCGTGCCGCCCGAGATCATGGGCATCGGCCCCAAGGAAGCGATTCCGCGTGTGCTGAAGCAGACCGGCATCGCGAAGGACCGGCTCGACTGGATCGAGCTCAACGAAGCGTTCGCCGCGCAATCGCTCGCGGTGATGCAGGATCTCGACCTCGATCCCGCCAGGGTCAATCCGCTCGGCGGCGCCATCGCGCTTGGCCATCCGCTCGGCGCGACCGGCGCGGTGCGCACGGCGACACTCGTACACGGCCTGCGTCGCCGCAAGCAGAAATACGGCATGGTCACGATGTGCATCGGCACCGGCATGGGCGCGGCGGGAATTTTCGAGGCGGTTTGACCGCCTTTTGCCACCGATCAAGATCGGTGGCCAAGGCCCACACCGTGTTCCCGGAAATCAGGCGAGCCGCGTCCCATTCGGCACCGGCCGCTCGACCGCGGTAAGGACCACACCGGCGTCGGTGGGAAAACCCGTCAGCAGGAATTCCGAGCGGAACGGACCGATCTGCTTCTCCGGAAAGTTGATGACGCCGACGATCTGCCGGCCGACGAGCTCGTGCGGCGCGTACAGCGCCGTGACCTGCGCGCTGCTTTTCTTTTCGCCGTGCGGGCCGAAGTCCGCCCAGATCTTGTACGCAGGCTTGCGTGCCTCGGGAAACGGCTCGACGCGTGTCACCGTGCCGGCGACGATCAGCACCTTCTCGAAATCGGCCCAGGCGATGCGCTCGCCGACATCGGCGCTCATTTCGACGCAGCCTCGACGACGCCCTCGCGCTCGAGCCCGACCTGCACCCAGCCGAGATTGATGCCGATGCGCGTCGCTTCCGGATTGGCCCAGGCATACGCCAGCGTGCTGCCGCTGGCGTCGTCGACGACGGATAGTTTCAACACCGGCACGTCGCCGTCGCGATAGGTCAGCCGTTCCAGCGCGAGCGAATAGCCGCTGGCGCTTCCGTCGCGCCACTTCAGCGGAGCGCGTCCGCCTTCGCTGCCGAGCCTGAGCTCGCGGTTCATGTGCCAGTCGCGGCTTGTCGCGTCGGCCTTCGGGCCGCCGCCGTTGACCGCCGCCCAGCCGCCGAACCAGCGCACGAGCCGTGCGTCCTCGCGTGCGTCCGCGCCACGCGCCTGATCGGCGTAGAGACGCACGCGCAGCCACTCGCCTTCGTGCTCGATGCTGATCGGCAGCAGCGCGGCCGTCGCGCCGATTCCGGGCGCGATCGCGGTGCACGCAGCGATGTCCGCACTCGCGTGCAAATGTCCGCCGCTGTTCGTGCCATGCAACGCGCAGGCATCGAGCGCGGTCCACTGCTGGGAATCGAATGCTGCAGCGGCTGCCGGCGCCGCAACCAGCGCGCGGTGCGGTATCAGCAGGACGGTCCCGTCGGATTGCGCCGTACGCCGCATCGCCCAGGCGGCTTCGAGCACGGGATTCGCGTCGAGCCGCACGTGCCAGATCGACCAGTCGGCATCTTTCGCCGATTCGATGGAGACGACGACATGCGGCGGCGCCACGGTGCCGGACGCGGCTTCCTGCGCCCGCCAGACCTGCTCGTGATTGTCGAAGACGTCGGCGACGGGACTCGCCCCGGCAGTGGCGTGCGTGGCCGTGTCGGCGCGCCTCACGTCGTGACAGCTGAGGATCGATGACGCCACCAGGACGACGAGCAAGCGCTTCATTCGCGAAAGCATAGCAGCGAACGCGGCGCAAACGGTCGCAGTGAAGCGGCCGCAGACGTCGGCGTCGACCCTATGCCTAGATCCGCTCCAGCGCCTCGTCGAGATCGCGGATCAGCACCTCCGGCTCTTCGAGTCCGATCGAGAGCCGCACGAGGTTGAGCGGCAGCGCGCCGGGAGGATGCAAGGGCGCATCCGGCGGATGCACGACCGCGACGGGAAACAGCAGCGACTCGTAGCCACCCCACGACACCGTCATCAGGAAGCGCCGGAGGCCGTCGCAGAAACGCTCGACGGCGGCGACGTCGGGCGCGTCGAGCTCGATCGTCAGGAGACCGCTCGAGCCGCGCAGCTGCCGCGCGCCGAGCCCGAGCTGGGTGTTGCCGGTTGCGGAGGGCGAATAGACGCGGCGCACCTTCGGGTGCGCTTCGAGGAACGCGAGCACCTCGGCCGTCGTCGCCGCGATGCGCTGCATGCGCAACGGCAGCGTGCGCAGCCCGCGGATCATCAGCCAGGCGTCGTGAGGCGCCAGGATCGCACCCAGCGTCATGTACGGCCCCCGGAACACCTCGCGGATCAGCTCGCGCTGCGCACACAGCGCGCCGGCGACGACGTCGCTGTGACCATTGAGATACTTCGTCGCCGAATGCGCGACCATGTCGATGCCGAGCGCGAGCGGCGACTGGTTCAGCGGCGTGGCCCAGCTGTTGTCACAAAGTGTGCGGATGCCGCGCGCCTTCGCAAGCTCGGCCACGGCTGCGAGGTCCTGCTGTTCGAACGTCATCGAGTTCGGGCTCTCGAGCACGATCAGGCGCGTCGCGTCGGTCAGCGCGCGCTCAAAGTTCGCGATGTCGGTGCCGTCGATGAAGCTCGTCGTCACGCCGAAGCGGCCGAGCAGATCGCGCAGCACGGCACGCGTCCAGCTGTACGGCCGCGCGACACAGATCGCGTGATCGCCCCCGCGGACGCTCGCGATCACGGCCGCGGAGATCGCCGCGGCGCCACTCGCGAACATCAGGCAGTCTTCGGCGCCTTCGAGCGCCGCGACCTTCCTGCGCAGGATTTCGACGGTCGGATTGTTGCCGCGCGTGTAGACGTGATTGGCGAGCTCGTCGCGGAAGCCTTCGCGCATCGCGGCGACCGTCGGAAACGCGAAGATCGACGACTGCACGATCGGAGGCGCGACGGCGCCGTAATAGCGTTCGCGGTCTTCGCCCAGGTGATTGATGATGTAGCTGAGGTCCATGTCGTCGGTCGCCGTGGCTGCCGCGGAGCGGCCACGCTTTGTAAGGCCACGCGCACGCGCGTGCAAGCGCGGCAGCTCCGCAGGCGCGCAAGGGTTGCGCTCACGGACACGGGTGGTATGGTGTTTCGTCGCTCGTGACGAGCCACGCGCCATTCAGGGGAAATCGGCATGTCGATACAACTCGTCTTGCGCTGTGCCGCGTTTGCGGCGGCGCTCGTGCCGCTTGCCGTCACGGCGGCGGTCTACACGGTCACCAATACCAACGACAGCGGCAGCGGATCGCTGCGCGACGCGATGCTGCTCGCCAACGCGCACGCCGGTTTCGACGAGATCCATTTCGCAATTCCCGGCAGCGGCGTGCACACGATTGCGTTGGAGAGCGAGTTGCCCAGCATCATTTCTCCCGTGCTGATCGACGGCTACACACAGCCCGGTGCCAGGGTGAACACGGCCGGTGTCGGCACGAACGCGGAGCTCATGATCGAGCTGCGCCCTGCAACGAGCCTCAACCACAGCGGCTTGATACTGCTCGCGGGCAGCAGCGGCAGCACGATACGCGGCCTTGTCGTGAACCGCTTCGACGGCGTACAGATCAACGCGACGGCGGGTGGTATCGACTGCGTCATCACCGGGAACTTCGTCGGCACCGATCCGACCGGGACGATCGGCTATCCGGGTGGTCCCGGCACGCGCGTCGGCATCTCGGCGGCCGGGGCGCGCTGCCGCGTCGGCGGTCCGACGCGCGGCGACCGCAATCTCGTTTCCGGTCTCAGCAACGTCGGCATCTCGGCAACCGGCGACGATGTCGTCGTCCAGGGCAATCTCGTCGGCACGACCGCGGACGGCGGCGCCGCGTTAGGCAACTCCCGCGGCATCTCGGTCGGTTCGACGACGCCGGGCTTCGTGACACACAACGTCGTGGTCGGCGGCATCATCAGCGGCACGCAGACGCCCTACAACGTCGTCTCCGGCAATGCTGGAGACGGCATCGAAATCGTCTCCGGTGAGGGGCACCGCATCGAAGGCAATCTCGTCGGGCTCGCCGCATTTCCGATCGCCACGATACCAAACGGCGGCGCCGGCATTCACGTCTCGGGCGGCTCGCTGATCGACATCGGCAGCGCGCTCGATGGCGGCGGCAATGCGGTCGCCGGCAATCTCGATGCCGGCATCCTGGTGAGCGGAACTTCGACGAGCGAGCCGCAAGGCGTCTTCATCGTCGGCAACACGGTGTTCGGGAATGGCGACATCCCCATCGACCTAGCCCCCGGCAATGTCGAGGGCGTGACACCGAACGACACGTTCGACATGGATCCCGGACCGAATTCGCTGCAGAACTTCCCGGTGCTCGGGCCGGTCACCTACACCGCGGCGGAAACGCACATCCACGGCCGCCTGCACTCGACGCCCGACGAGGTGTTCCGCATCGATCTCTACACCGTCTCGTCCTGCGACCCAAGCGGTCACGGCGGCGCGTCGTCCTACGTCGGCCTTGCCGGCGTCGTCACCGATCTCTCGGGCAACGCCGAGTTCGACATCGTCGTGCCCTCGATCCTGGATTCCGGCTTCGCGACGGCAACGGCGAGCCGCGCCGTGGACCTGGCGACATCCGAGTTCTCGGCCTGCCTTCAGCTCGGCGATCGCATCTTCGCCGACGGTTTCGACGGCTGAAAGCGGATCCGCAACACGAAGACGTTCAAAGCGTGTCGAGGAACCTGCGCGTGGCCGCGCCGATCTGCTCGTCGTGCAAGGCCATGTGCAGCGTGGCCTGCACCAGTCCGAGCTTGTTGCCGCAGTCGAAGCGCGTGCCGGCAAAGCGATAGGCGAGCACGGGCCGCTCCGCAAGCAGCGCTTCGATTGCGTCGGTCAGCTGGATCTCGCCGCCTGCGCCCGGCGTCGTCTTTTCGAGCAGCTCGAAAATGCGCCCAGGCAGCACGTAGCGCCCGACGATCGCGAGATTCGACGGCGCGACGTCGGGCTTGGGCTTCTCGACGACGAGGCGGATCTTCGAAGAACGGTCGGACAACGGCACCGCATCGACGATGCCGTACTTGTCGGTCTGCTCGCGCGGCACTTCCTCGACCGCGATCACGCCTGCATCTTCCTTGATCGACAGCTCGGCCATCTGGCGCAAGGCGCCGGGGCCGGAACCGGTCCATATCAGGTCATCGGGCAGGATCACGCCGAACGGCTCGTCGCCGACCACGGGTTTCGCGCACAGCACCGCGTGACCCAGGCCCAGCGCCTCCGGCTGCGTGACGAACACACAGCGCACACCGGACGGCAGCGTGCCCGTCACGAGCTCGAGCAGCGCCTCCTTGCCGGCTTCGGCGAGCTTGGATTCAAGCTCGTAGGCCTTGTCGAAGTAGTCCGCGATCGCGTGTTTGTACCGGTTGGTGACGAACACCAGCGTATCGGCTCCGGCGTCGACGGCCTCATCCACCGCGTACTGGATCAGCGGACGATCGAGCACCGGCAGCATTTCCTTGGCGACGACCTTGGTCGCCGGCAGGAAGCGCGTGCCGAGGCCAGCCACGGGAAAGACGACCTTGCGCAAACGTTTATGCATTCTTCTACCTCAGGGACACCTCATGCGGACCGCGAGCCGATCGGAATGACTTCCGCGGCGGCGCCGCGCTCGTGAGCGGCGAATTCGGGCAGGAGCTGGTCGAGCACGCGCCGCAGCGTGTCTTCGTCGTAGTCGCGCACGGCGACCGCCGCCTGGCGCAGCTGCGCGGTGAGCAGGCTCCACGACATGCTGCGCGGCTGCGCAAGGAAGATCTTCGCGTGGGTCGTGTCGCTGTAGTTCTCCAGCGGATGGAACAGCTCCTCGAACAGCTTTTCGCCGGGCCGAAGGCCCGTGTAGATGATCGGGATCTCGCCCTCGGACGACTTGCCAGCGAGCCGGATCATCTGCTCTGCGAGATCGCGGATGCGCACCGGCTCGCCCATGTCGAGCGCGAAGATCTCGCCGCCGTTGCCGAGCACGGCCGCCTGCAGGATCAACTGGCAGGCTTCCGGAATCGTCATGAAATAGCGGGTGATTTCGGGATGCGTCACCGTGACCGGGCCGCCCGCGCGGATCTGCTCGCGAAAGCGCGGCACCACCGAGCCCGCGGAATCGAGCACATTGCCGAACCGGACCGTGATGAAGCGCGTGCGAGACTGCGCGGCGAAATTCTGGCAGAAGAGCTCGGCGACGCGCTTGCACGCGCCCATCACACTGGTCGGGTTGACTGCCTTGTCGGTCGAGATGAGCACGAAGCTGCCCGCCCCGTGGCGATCCGCCGCTTCGGCGACGACCTGGGTGCCGATCACATTGTTGCGAAACGCTTCGCGCAATTGCCCCTGCAGCAGCGGCACGTGCTTGTAGGCGGCGGCGTGGAACACGACTTCGGGCCGCGCCGTCGCGAACACGCGCTCGCAGGCCGCGGCGTCGGTGCAGTCGCCGAGCCTGGCATCGAGCAGAAGGTCGGGGTGCGCCGCGCGCAGCTCCTGCTCGATCATGTACAGGTTGTATTCGGAGAGTTCGAACACCGTCAGCGACTCGGCGCCAAGCCGCGCGATCTGGCGGCAGAGCTCCGCGCCGATCGAGCCGCCGCCCCCGGTGATCAGCACGCGCTTGCCTGCGAGCTGCGTGCGCATGGCGGTCCAGTCGAGCTGCACCGGATCGCGGCCGAGCAGGTCCTCGATCGCGACTTCCTTGAGCTCGTTGAAGCTCGCGCGCCCGGCGACGACGTCCTCGAGGCGCGGCACGGTGCGGAACGGCAGGTTGCAACTTTCGCAGAGATCGACCGCGCGACGCATTTCCGCCTTGGTCGCCGACGGCATCGCGATGACGAGCATCTCGGCCGCGGTCTCGCGCGCGATGCGGGGCAGCTGGTCCAGCCCGCCGAGCACCGGCACGCCATGCACGCGCGCGCCGCGCAGGGAGGCGTTGTCGTCGAGAAAGCCGACCGCGAGATAGCGGTTCTCGCGGCGCAGGTCGCGCACGAGCGCCTCGCCCGCCTTGCCGGCACCGAGCACGAGCACGCGTTGACTCGGCGCGCGCGTCGAGAAATCGAGCCGGCTGTCCTTCCAGTAGCGATACAGGAGACGCGGCGTGCCGAGCAGCACGGCGAGCACGAGCGGGTACACGGTGAGCACCGTGCGCGGCACCGTGGCGAGGCGGTTGTAGAGGAACAGCGTGATGGCGATCGCGAGCGCGCCGAGCACGGCGGCCTTCACGATGTTCCAGAGATCAGGCACGCTCGCAAAGCGCCACAGGCCCTTGTAGAGCCCGGTCCACCAGAAGATCACGCCCTGCGCGGCGAGCACGAAGCCGACCTCGGGCCCGAACAGGGCCACCGGCGGCGGATTCGGCTCCAGCGACCAGCGCAGCGCGCTGACCGCGATCCACGCGATCCACACCATCACCATGTCGTGCAGGACGACGGCGAGGCGCGGATGAATAGCGGCGATCAGGTTACGCACCGGCATGACTGCCCTGTCGGCGTGGACGGTTCAGGCAAAGGCGCTTTCCGGCGATCCAGACCGCGACGCCGAGCAGATAGACGCCGGCGACGGCGGCGAGGCCTTGATCCGGCGTCGCCGCCTGCAGGGCGACCGCGCCGGCGTCGCGGTTGATCCACACCACGACCGGCACGACGACGAGGAAGTTCCACGCAGCGTACATCGCGACCACGCGCGCGTGGCTGCCGCCGCGCCGCGCCAGCCACTGGTACAGGTGTTCCCGATGCGCACTATACCAACGCCGGCCGCGCAGCATGCGCGAGATCAGTGTGCAGCTCGCATCGACGACGAAGGCCGAGCAGAGAATGAGCCCGCTGGCGAACACGCTGCGCGGCGTCGCCGCCTGCCAGAGCACGGCGAGCGCGAGCAGAAGGCCCAGCACGCCGCTGCCGACGTCGCCCATGAAGATGCGTGCGCGCGGGAAATTGAACGGCAGGAAGCCCGCCGTCGCCGCGGCCAGGATCGCGAGCTGGCCTGCGTGCACGACGGCGCCGGACCTCGCGCAGAGGACCGCGATGGCGGCGAACACGAAGATCGCCTGGATCGCGAGTATGCCGTCGATGCCGTCCATGAAATTGTGCAGGTTGATGAACCAGACGATCAGGATCGCGGCGGCCGCCACCAGGAGCCAGGCGCCGGAAGCGGACATCGACGTCGCATTCTCGACCAGCTCGGGGATGAGAGCGAGCGGCAGGATGATCGGCCACAGCAGCACGGCGGCCGCGAGACAGTGCAGCGCGAAGCGCCAGCGCGCCGCGAGCCCGCGGTGATCGTCGATCCATCCCGCCGCGGCCACCAGCACGATCGCGATCGCCAGCGCCCCTGTCGCGATGACGGAGGATCCTCCCGCCAGCGCCGGTGCGCAGACCAGCGCGAGAGCGGCGATGACGATGCCGATGCCTCCGCCGCGCGGCGTGGGTTCCGCGTGTGAGCGCCGGGCTCCGGGCTGATCGATGAGGCGGCGGCGGCGGGCGTAGCCGATGCTGAGCCGGGTGACCGCTGCCGACAGCGCGAAGGCCGCCAGCATGGCGAGTACCCAGGCGGACCATGGCCAGGCTTCCGGTCGCAATGGCTTACTCGCCGACGACGCCGTGTATCGGCCGTACCGTGCCCCAGCTCTTGCAGCTCGGGCACTGCCAGTGGTGCGCCTTCGCGCCGAAGCCGCACTTGTTGCAGCGATACATCGCCTGCCCTTCGACCAGCTTGCGCGTGAGGTCGCGCAGGATCAGGAAATTGTCGCGCGCCTCGCCGCTCGCGGTGTGCAGGTTCACGTCGATCAGCGCCATCAGGGCGCGCACGGACGGACGCTGCCGCAGCGCGCGGTTGAGAAATGCGACGGCAGCGTCTTCGCCCTGCGTGCGCGTGTACAGGCGCGCCAACGCGAGCACGGGCGAGACGCCCTGGTAGGTCTCGGTGATGTTGAGCAGGAACTCTTCCGCGCGCGCCATCTGCCCCGCGCGCGCGTAGCAGTCGAGCAGCGGCGAGAGGATTTCCGGCACGTAGTCGACGTCCTGCTCGGCCACCTGCTCGAACGCGGCGATGGCCTTGTCGAGATGCCTGTCGGCGGCCTCGACGTGGCCCTTGATCATGCTGGCGCGCACGCAGTCGCTTTCGGCGTCGTAGGCCTGCTCGATGTACTGCCGCGCTTCGTCGAGCGCGCCGCGGGCGCGCGCCTGCTCGGCGAGCTCGCAATAGAACTGCGCGATGACCGCACCCTGCGATTCGCCGGTCGCGGCCTCGAGCCGCCGCGCGTGGTCGATCGCCTTGTCCCAGTCGCGCTCGTGCTGGTAGATGGCGATCAGGTGCTTCAGGGCCGACGGCGCCTGCGCGTTCATCGCGACGAGGTCGCTGAACAGGGTCTCGGCGCGATCGAGCAGGCCGGCGCGCATGTAATCCTCGCCGAGCTCGAGCAGTGCCACGGTCTTCTCGTCCTCGCTGAGGTTCGGCCGCGCGATCAGGTGCTGATGCACGCGAATGGCGCGGTCCACCTCGCCACGGCGCCGGAACAGGTTGCCGAGCGCGAGATGCGTCTCGACCGTGTCGCGATTGATCTCGGCGAGCTTGAGGAACACCTCGATTGCCTTGTCCTGCTGCTCGTTCAGAAGGTAGTTGAGGCCGCGGAAGTAGTTCGTCGACAGCTCGCTGACGCGCGCGCCGGACGTGCGCTCACTGCCGCGCCGGCCGAGCACCCAGCCCGACCATGCGGCAACCGGCAGGAGGAGGAACAGCAGCGCGAGCTCGGTCATGCGTCCCCGGCGGGGCCGTCACTCGGCGGCTTCGGTTCCGCGCGCGCCTCGCGCAGCTGGCGCCGCGTGTCGCGAAGCTCGCGGCGCAGCCGCGGCACACGGGCGGACCACGCGACCAGCCCGCCGAGCAGCCAGCCTACGACGACGGCAGCCAGCAGCACCGCGCCCTTGGGCACGCTCGGCTGCGCGAAATAGAAATCGATCGTGATGCGCTCGGCGTTCAGCGCGCCAAACAACGCGCCGAACACGATGAACACCAGGATGACGATGACCAGGGCGAGACGCATGCGGGAAAGCTCAGCGTGACGGGACCATGGCTTGCGTGAAGCGCCACCACCGTATCATGACGACAACGGGCCGCTCGCGAAACTCCCCGGAAAGAAAGCCCGCTTCCGGGAGCGAACGAGGCACACTGTCCGCCGGAGGGTGCCGCGAAGGCAGCGACCCAGTCATGACGCCGGTGTTGGTGTTCAGCCGTTGCCGGCCGGATCAGTTCGCGCTTGCGTCCTGCGACGCCGCCTGCGCGCCGTCGTTGACGCGCTCGCGCAGTTCCTTGCCGGGCTTGAAATGCGGCACGTGCTTGCCGGGCAGCGCGACGGCGTCGCCCGTCTTCGGATTGCGGCCCATGCGCGGCGGCCGGTAGTGCAGCGAGAAGCTGCCGAAGCCGCGGATCTCGATACGCTCTCCCATCGACAGCGCCTGGCTCATCTGCTCGAGCAGGCTCTTGACGGCGAGCTCGACGTCGTTCGCGGCCAGATGCTTCTGACGCTCGGCAAGGGCTTCGATCAGCTCCGACTTGGTCATTGAAGTATCGATTGTGGAGTCTTGGTCGCGCATCGTTTCGGCCGGCGCTGTCGCGCCGCGCGGGCGCGCGACCATGGCCGCGCGCCCGGTCCTTCACATCAGCGGTTCAACTGTTCCTTGAGCAGCGCGCCGAGCTTGGTCGTGCCGCCCGAGGCGCTCTGGTACTCCTGCAGCGCTTCCTGCAGCTCGTCCTCATCCTTGGCGCGGATCGAGAGCTGGAGGCTTCGGCCCTTGCGGTCCATGCCGATGAACTTGGCTTCGACCTTATCGCCGACCTTGAGGTGCTGCGTGGCGTCGTCGACACGCTCTTTCGCGATGTCGTTCGCGCGGAGATAACCTTCCACACCGTCGCCGAGATCAATCGTCGCGCCCTTCGCATCGACCTCGCGGACGGTGCCGGTGAGGATGCTGCCCTTCGGGTGCGCGGCCATGAACTGGCCGAACGGATCCTGCTCGAGCTGCTTGATGCCGAGCGAGATGCGCTCGCGCTCCGGATCGACCGCGAGCACGACCGCCTCGATCTCGTCGCCCTTCTTGAAGTTGCGGACGAGGTCCTCGCCGGTGGTCTGCCACGAGATGTCGGACAGGTGCACGAGGCCGTCGATGCCGCCCTCGAGGCCGACGAACACGCCGAAGTCGGTGATCGATTTGATCGTGCCGGTGACCTTGTCGCCCTTCTTGTGGATCGCGGCGAAGGCTTCCCACGGGTTGGCCTTGGTCTGCTTCATGCCGAGCGAGATGCGGCGGCGCTCCTCGTCGACGTCGAGCACCATGACCTCGACCTCGTCGCCGACCTGCACGACCTTGGCCGGATTGACGTTCTTGTTCGTCCAGTCCATTTCCGAGACATGGACCAGGCCCTCGACGCCGGGCTCGAGCTCGACGAAGCAGCCGTAGTCGGTCACGTTCGAGACCTTGCCGAAGAGGCGCGTGCCGGTCGGATAGCGGCGCGCGATCTGCACCCACGGGTCCTCGCCGAGCTGCTTCAGGCCCAGCGAAACGCGGTTGCGCTCGCGATCGAACTTGAGGACGCGCACTTCGAGCTCGTCGCCAACATTGACGACCTCGCTTGGATGGCGCACGCGCTTCCATGCCATGTCGGTGATGTGCAGCAGGCCGTCGATGCCGCCGAGGTCGACGAACGCACCGTAATCGGTGAGGTTCTTGACGACGCCCTTGACGACCGCGCCTTCCTGCAGGCGCTCAAGGAGCTTCTCGCGCTCCTCGGAGAACTCGCTCTCGACGACCGCGCGGCGCGAAACGACGACGTTGTTGCGCTTGCGGTCGAGCTTGATGATCTTGAACTCGAGCTCCTTGCCTTCGAGATAGGACGGATCACGCACGGGGCGCACGTCGACAAGCGAGCCCGGCAGGAATGCGCGGACGTCCTTGATGTCGACGGTGAAGCCGCCCTTGACCTTGCCGGAAATCCGGCCGGTGACGGCGGCGTTGGCGCTCTGAGCTTCCTCAAGCTCGTCCCACACCAGCGAGCGCTTGGCCTTCTCGCGCGAGAGCATCGTCTCGCCGAAACCATTCTCGATGGCGTCGAGGGCGACCTTGACTTCGTCGCCGACGTGGATTTCGAGCTCGCCTTTCTCGTTCTTGAACTGCTCGATCGGGATGATGCCTTCGGACTTGAGGCCCGCGTTGACGACGACGACGTCCGGACGGATGTCGACGACGATGCCGGACACGATTGCGCCCGAGCGTAGCTTGTTGAGCGATTGGCTCTGTTCGAACAGTTCAGCGAAACTTTCGGTCATAAAGATTCCAGTTGATGAAACAGGCCGGTGCCCATGCGAGCCATCGACCCACCTTTTGGCGATGCGGCCTGCCGCATCGGTTGAGTTCCGGCGCAATGCCGGGCCGTGCTTCTTGCGAAGCGCTTTCCTTTCCTGGCCGAGCGAGGCTCCGTGGCGTCAGCCGGACTTGCGGACGACGGCGAGCACCTTCGCAACCACGTCCTGGACGGGCATTCCGGTGGTATCGACGATCAGCGCCCCCAACGCCGGCTTCAGCGGTGCGACCTTGCGGCTCGCATCGCGCTCGTCGCGCGCCTCGATCTCGCGCAGAAGGGATGAGAGCGTAACATTCAATCCCTTTTCTTTCAACTGCTTATACCTTCTCCGGGCCCTCTCTTCGGCGCTGGCCGTGAGAAACACCTTGTACGGCGCATCGGCGAAGACGACCGTCCCCATATCTCGGCCATCGGCGACGAGCCCGGGCGCCTTGCGGAAGGCACGCTGCTTTTCAAACAGCGCCGCGCGGACGCTGGGGATCGCCGCAATGGCCGAGGCCGCCGCCCCGCAGGTCTCCGTGCGGATCTCGTCCGTGGCGTCATGGCCGTTCACGATGACCCGCGTCTCGCCCCCGTCCCGGGGGTCGCGGAAGGCGATACGGACCGTCTCCGCGCAGCGGGTGACGGCGTCCGCGTCGGACAGGTCGATGCCTTCCATGCCGGCCGCGTAGCCGACCGCGCGGTACAGCGCACCCGAATCGAGCAGATGCCAGCCGAGCGCTTCAGCGACCGCGCGGCTGATCGTGCCCTTGCCGGAACCGGAGGGCCCGTCGATCGTCAGCACGGGAACGTCTTTGTCGGCTCGGGCGGTCATGCGGTCGGGTCCTCTGGACGCGCGATTCTAGCCGACCGTTCTCCCGCCCACGGCCGAGGGCTAATGCAGGGTTTTCGGATAGTGAAAGCGCAGCATCGCGTCCTGCGTGATCAGCACCGCCTTCGCCAGCGCAGCGTGCGCAACGATGAGACGATCGAACGGATCGCGCGTGAACGAGAACGCCAGCGCTTCGACCGCCACATCCGCAAACCGCTCGGCCGCGACCCGGATCGAAAGATCGCCCGCGAGCCGCTCCGAAATCGGCTTCGCGCCGACACGGAGCCTTCGGACCTCGTGCAGCAGCTCGATCTCGAGCAGGACCGCAGGCGAGATCGTCACGACGTCGCGATCGATCGCGCGCCTTGCCGCCGGCCCGAGTCCGCCCGTACGGCCCTCGTACAGCGCGACCGCGACGTGCGTGTCGAGCATGATCACGCGCGCCGGCCTCGCGATGACCTGCGGGGCGCGTGGTCGGAAGCCTTTTTGGCCACCTGGGACAATCCGCCCGACCATTCGGCGGGCGACTCGTGCGGGTCGAGAGGCGGGCCGATGACGACGCTCCGCTTCACGAGCCGCGACAACCGGCCGGGCGCGTCCGGAGCTGCGTCCTCGCGAACGAGCCGAAGCCGCACGCCGTTGCGGACGATGACCAGCGGCTCGCCGGTTTCGGCGACCTGGTCCGCGAGCTGAAAGAGCCGCTGACGCAGCTCGGTGAGGCTGATGGTGGTCATGGGCCGAACGATATGTACGTACGTACATTACCCCGCCGGCGTTTCGATTGCAAATCCGGCCTCGCGTGCCGCATCCAGAAAACCGGGGAACGAGGTCGCGACATTGGCACAGTCGACGATCGAGATCTCAGAGCGCGCGACCAGGCCGGCCACGGCGAAACTCATCGCCACTCGATGGTCGCCCCTGCTGTGGACGCGTCCGCCATGCAACGCGCCGCCTTCGATCACGGCGCCGTCGGCGGTTTCGCGGACGCCGACGCCGAGCGCGCGCAGCCCGACGGCCATCGTCGCGATCCGGTCGGATTCCTTGACGCGCAGCTCCGCCGCTCCGCGAACGACGGTTGTGCCGCGCGCAGCCGCGGCGGCGACGAACAGGATCGGGAACTCGTCGATCATGTCGGGCACGTGCCTCTCCGGCACCTCGATGCCGCGAAGCGGCGCATGCCGGACGACGAGGTCGCCCACCCGCTCGCCGCCCTGCTCGCGCGGATGCTCCACGTCGATGCGCGCGCCCATCTCGCGCAGCACGTCGAGCAGGCCCGTCCGGCGCGGATTCAACCCGACGTTGCGCAGCACCAGCTCCGATCCCGGCACGAGCGTCGCGGCGACGATGAAGAACGCGGCTGACGAGAAATCTCCGGGCACGGCGATATCGGTGGCGCGCAGGCGATGGCCTCCCGCGAGGCGCACGCGATCGGACCCGAGCTCGACCGGCCATCCGAACGCGGCGAGCATGCGCTCGGTGTAATCGCGCGTGGCGTGCACCTCGCCAAGTTCCGTGACGCCGTCCGCGTAGAGCCCGGCCAGCAGCACGGCGGACTTGACCTGCGCGCTGGCGACCGGCGGCACATAACGGATGCCGCGTAAACTTCGACCGCCGTGGATGCGAAGCGGTGGCAGTCCTGATTCCGCTTCGATATGCGCGCCCATCTGCGCAAGGGGCTCGATGACGCGCAGCATCGGTCGCCGCGACAGGGAGGCGTCCCCCGTCAGTGTCGAATCGAATCGCTGCCCGGCGAGCAGACCGGCGAGCAGGCGCATGCCGGTGCCGGAATTCCCGCAGTCGATTGCAGCGCTGCTCGGCTGAAGGCCGTGCAGGCCGACGCCGTGCACGATGCGCTGCGACGGCACGGGTGTGTCGATTCTGACACCCATGGCGCGGAAAGCGGCTGCGGTCGCGCGCGTGTCCTCGCCCTCGAGAAAGCCGTCGATGCGCGAGCTGCCTTCGGCGATCGCCGCGAGCATGATCGCGCGATGCGAGATCGACTTGTCGCCGGGAACCGACAGCTCGCCGCGGATCGGGCCGGACGGACGGCTCGACCAGACGACCGGCTCGCTCAAGGCAGCGCGTCCAGAAGGCGCTGGTTCTCGGCGCGGCTGCCGATGCTGACGCGCACCGTCTCGCCGAGTCCGTAGCCCGCCATCGGCCGCACGATGACGCCGCGCTCGAACAGCCGGCGTTCAAGGCCGGCGGCGTCGCGCCCGAGATCCAGCATCAGGAAATTCGTCTGCGAGGGCAGCACGCGGTAACCGCGCGCGCGAAGCGCATCGGCGAGCCAGACACGCTCGCTCCGGTTGAACTCGCGCGCGCGGGAGAGATGCGCCTCGTCGCCGAGCGCGGCTTCCGCCGCAGCCAGCGCGACGTTGTTGACGTTGAACGATTCGCGCAAGCGCTCCACGACATCGATCACGCTGGGATGTGCAATGAGGTAGCCGACCCGGAGCCCCGCCAGCGCGTAGGCCTTCGAGAACGTGCGGGTGACGATCAGGTTCGGATACCGATGCGCGAGCCGAAGCGCCGTGGTGAGGCCGGGCGCATCGACATATTCCGCGTACGCCTCGTCGACGACGATCAACACCTCGCGCGGAACGCGGCAAACGAAACGTTCCAGCGCGGCATCGTCGAACCACGTGCCCGTCGGATTGTTGGGATTCGCGAGATAGACCAGTCGCGTGTCGGCGCGCAGCACGGACGCGATGGCGTCGAGATCATGGCCAAGCGGCGCCGTCGGATGACCGCGACCGAACGCCGGCGCGCGGAGCGCGACCGCACCGGTAGCAGCCGTCGCGATCGGAAACACCGCAAACGCGTAGTGCGAAAACACGATCGAGTGCTCCGGATCGGCGAAGCACTGCGCGAGCAGGATCAGGAGCTCGTGCGAGCCGTTGCCAAGCGCAATGCGATCCGCGCCGATACCCAGGCGGCGCGAGAGCGCCGTCTTGAGCGCGAGCCCACGCGGATCGGGATAGCGGAACGTTTCCGCCAGCGCCTTGCGCATGGCCTCGAGCGCAAGCGGGCTCGGCCCCAGCGGATTCTCGTTCGAGCCGAGCTCGGCGATCACGCCGCCGAAGCGCTTGCGCAGCGCCGGGAGATCGTGGCCGGGATCGTAGGCGCGCAGGCGCGCCGTCGCGCGGTTCGCGAGCGCGCCGGCGTCGAACGCATTCCACTCGGCCGCGGCATCCGCCGGCGATGTGCGCTCTCGCTTGGCGGCCTCTAGGCTCACGGCACCGCAACCGGATACGAGCCGAGCACCTTGATCTGCGCCGCGTGCGACTCGAGCTCGGCCAGCGCCCTCTTCATCGGCTCGTCCTCGACGTGCCCGGCGAGATCGATGAAGAATCCGTATTGCCACTTCGCCTGATGCGACGGGCGCGATTCGATGCGGCTCATGCTGATGCCGTGTTTTGCGAACGGGCTCAGCACGTTGAACAACGCGCCCGGCTGATCCTTGATGAAGACCAGCACCGACGTGCGGTCGTGGCCGGACGGCGGAAAGATCGAGCGGCCGATCACGAGGAAGCGCGTGGTGTTGTCGGTGTGGTCCTCGATCGAGCTCATGATGACTTTCTTGAGCCCGTACATGAGCCCCGCGCTCTCGCCGGCGATCGCGGCCGCATCATCCGAGTTCCGTGCGCGACGTGCCGCCTCGGCATTGCTGGAAACAGCAACCTTCTCCGCGTTCGGCAGGTTGCCGCGCAGCCACGCCTGCGTCTGCGCGAACGACTGCGGGTGCGAATAGACGCGCTCGATGTCTTCGATGCGCCCCGAGCGCGACAGCAGGAACTGGTGCACGCGCAGCTCGACTTCGCCGCAGATCTTGAGCTGCGAAGTCAGGAACATATCGAGCGTGATCTGGATCGTGCCCTGCCCCGAGTTCTCGACCGGCACGACGCCGAAGTCAGCGTTGCCGCTCTCGACCTCGTTGAACACTTCCTCGATGCTCGCCATCGGCATGCCGTGCGCCGAGCGGCCGAAGTGCTTCAGCACCGCCTGCTGAGAGAACGTGCCCTCGGGACCGAGGTAGCCGATCTTCAGCGGCTCCTGCTGCGCGAGACAGGCGGACATGATCTCGCGGAACACGTGCACCAGCACTTCGTCGCTGAGCGGGCCCTCGTTGCGGTCGACGACCATGCGCAGCACCTGTGCCTCGCGCTCGGGCCGGTAGTAGTCAACAGCGGCGGCGAGCTTGCCTTTTGCCTTGCCGACCTGAAGCGCGTACCTCGCGCGCTCGGCGATCAGCGACTGGATCTGCCGGTCGATCTCGTCGATGCGCGCGCGCACCTCCGCGAGCTGCGGATTCGATGTGGGCTGCGTCGATGTCAGCTTGTCGGCCATGGTCATCCGCCCGGAAGCGCGGGAATCACGCGCACCGACAGGATGCCGTCGATCGCCGCGATCGCCGACACCAGGGAATCGGTCACCTCCGTGTCGACGTCGACCAGTGTGTAGGCAAGATCCGCGCGCGACGCGTTGTGCATCTGCGCGATGTTGACGCCGGCCTCGCCGAGCACGTGCGAGAGCTGGCCGATCATGTTCGGGCGGTTCTGGTTGGCGATGCAGATGCGAGCGATGCCGGTGCGCGCCATGCGCGTTTCCGGGAAATTCACCGAATGGCGCACGTTGCCGTGCTCGAGGAAATCGCGCAACTGGTCCACCACCATCACCGCGCAGTTCTCCTCGGCCTCGCCGGTCGAGGCGCCGAGGTGCGGCAATGCGATGACGCGGGGATCGCCGAGCAGGTCAGCGGCGGGAAAATCGCTGACGTAGCGCCCGATGCGCCCGCTCGCGAGTCCCTCGCGCAAGGTCGCCGAGTCGATGATGCCCTCGCGCGCGAAGTTGAGCAGCACGACGCCCTGCCGCGCCACCGCAAGGGCAGCGCTGCCGAAGATCCCGCGCGTCCTGTCGTTGAGAGGCACGTGAAACGTGATGTAGTCCGACGCCGCGTAGAGCTCGTTGAGCGAGCCCGCCTTCGAGACTTCGGACGAAAGCTGCCACGCGCCCTCGACCGTCATGTGCGGATCGAAGCCGAGCACGCGCATGCCCAGCGCGTACGCCGCATTGGCGACCTTGACGCCGATCGCGCCGAGACCGACCACGCCGAGCACCTTGCCCGCCAGCTCGGAGCCGACGAAGCGTTTCTTTTCGGATTCGATGCGATGCTCCAGATCGCCGTCCGCGTTCAGCTCGCGCACGAAGCCGAGCGCATCGGCGAGATTGCGCGCGGCGAGCAGCATACCGGCGACGACGAGCTCCTTGACCGCGTTCGCGTTCGCGCCCGGGGCATTGAACACCGGAACACCGCGCGCGGAGAGATCCGCCACCGGAATGTTGTTGACGCCCGCGCCCGCGCGCGCGACGGCCTTGACGCTTGGCGGGATCGGCGCCTTGTGCATGTCGGCCGAACGCACCAGCACCGCGTCCGGATCGGCGATGTCGCTCGCCACCCGGTACAGCGTCGCCGGCAGCCGATCGAGGCCGCTGCGCGAGATGTTGTTGAGGGTCTGGATCTTGAACATTCAGTCTCTTCGACGGGATGGCCGCCAGTGCCGTCATTCCGGCGGCGGCTTCCCTAACCGTGCCGTCTCGCGAAATCCTTCATGAACTCGACCAGCGCGCGCACGCCTTCGATCGGCATGGCGTTGTAGATCGAGGCGCGCATGCCGCCGACCGCCCGGTGCCCCTTGAGATAGAGGAGCCCGGCGGCTTCGGATTCCCTGAGGAACGCCGCATCGAGCGCATCGCTCGGAAGCGTGAACGGAACGTTCATCCAGGAGCGCGCGCTTTTCTCGACTGGGTTCCGATAGAACCCGGACTCGTCGATGTACGCGTACAGCAGCTCCGCCTTCGCGCGATTCCGCTCCGCCATCGCCGCGAGCCCGCCCTGCTGCTTCAGCCATTTGAACACGAGCGAGGCGAGATACCAGCCGAACGTATTCGGCGTGTTCAGCATCGAATCGTGCGCGGCCTGCTCGGCGTAGTTGAGAATCTTCGGGAGCTCCTTCGGGCAGCGTTCGAGCAGGTCCTCGCGCACGATCATCACGACGAGCCCCGCGGCCCCGATGTTCTTCTGCGCGCCGGCGTAAAGGACGCCGAAGCGGGAGACGTCCAGTGGCCGCGACAGCAGCGTCGAGGACACGTCGGCAATCAGAGGCACGTCGCCGACATCCGGAATCTCGTGGAACTCGACGCCGCGGATCGTTTCGTTCGGCGTGATATGCACGTACGCCGCGTGCGGATCGAGATCCCACGAGGCGCGCGGTGGAATGCGATCATGGTTCGTCGCGGCCGAAGTCGCGGCGATGCGCACCTGCACAGACGGTTTCGCTTCCTTCGCGGCCTTCTCGCCCCAGTCGCCGGTCACGACGTAGTCGGCCGTCTGGTTCCGCGACGCGAAATTCATCGGAATCTGCGCGAAGTGCTGCGTTGCGCCGCCTTGCAGGAACAGCACCTTGTAATTCGCGGGAACGGCCAGCAGATCGCGCAGATCACGCTCGGATTCGGCCGCAAGCGCGACGAAATCCTTGCCGCGATGGCTGATCTCCATGACCGAGGCGCGCGCTCCGTTCCATTCCAGGAGCTCGGCCTGGGCGCGGCGGAGAACCTCCTCGGGCAACGCCGCGGGCCCGGCGCTGAAGTTGTATCCGCGGCTCACTCGATGTTCTCCATCCGTATTCAGCCGGCATTATGCCGCAGTGCAGCAGACGCGCAATACAGTCACGGAACAAGCCGGAAAAACGCGAGACCAGAAGTTGTATCGGGGCGGCGCTACCGTGAGTGATCACGGACCCTGCAATACGCATCGCGCCGTCCCGGTCTCCCGAAAGCCATCTGGAACGTCCATGCCGAACTTCAGATTCCCTGCGCCGCGCAGTTCCGAGATCACTCCGGAGACCATCTACCGGCGCCGCCGTGAGCTGGTCAAGCTGCTGGGTCTCGCCGTTCCTGGCCTTCTGATCGGCTGCGGCAACGGGTCGGGCAATGCACCCGCCGCGACCACGACTCAAAGCACTCTCCCGCCGCTCACGATCGCAAAGAGAGGCGCATTCAGCACGGACGAGCCGCAGACGAGCTATCACGACGCGACGCACTACAACAACTTCTACGAGTTCGGCACGAGCAAGACCGATCCCGCACGCAATTCCGGCGGATTCCATCCGCAACCCTGGAGCGTCGAGATCGCCGGCCACGCCGAGGTCACCGGCACGTTCCCGCTCGAAGACATCCTGAAGCCGCATGCTTTCGAGGAGCGCGTCTACCGCATGCGCTGCGTCGAGGGCTGGTCGATGGTGATTCCGTGGGTCGGCTTCCCGCTCGCCGATCTGATCCGGCGCTTCAAGCCGACGTCTGCCGCGAAGTACGTCGCGCTCACCAGCGTCGAGCGGCCGCGCGAGATGCCCGGCCAGAACAGGGCCGTGCTCGACTGGCCTTATCGCGAGGGCCTGCGCATCGACGAGGCCATGCACCCGCTGACGCTGCTCGCGGTCGGACTCTACGGGCGCGCGCTGCCGAACCAGAATGGCGCGCCGCTGCGGCTCGTTGTGCCGTGGAAGTACGGCTTCAAGGGCATCAAGTCGATCGTCAGGATCGAGTTCACCGAGACGCAGCCGCGCACGACCTGGAACCTCGCTGCGGCGAATGAATACGGCTTCTTCGCCAACGTGAACCCCGAGGTCGATCATCCGCGCTGGAGCCAGGCCACCGAGCGCCGTATCTCCGGCGAGGGTTACAGCCTGCTCGGCAACCGCGTGCTGACCCAGCCGTTCAACGGCTACGGCGAACAGGTCGCTTCGTTGTATTCGGGCATGAACCTCAAGAAATATTTCTGATGCCGCGCCGCCTGGATCGCATCGCAGCCAGCAAGCCCTTCGTGTTCGCGCTCTGCCTGATCCCGCTGGCGTGGCTGGCCTGGGACGCATTCAACGGCACGCTCGGCACTGATCCCGTCGCGCAGCTCGAGCACCGCAGCGGCGACTGGACGCTGCGCCTTCTGCTGGCGACGCTGGCGATCACGCCGCTGCGCCACCTGACCGGCTGGAACGCACTGATCCGCTACCGGCGCATGCTCGGACTGTTCGCGTTCTTCTACGCGAGCGTGCACCTCTCGCTCTATCTCGTCGTCGACCTCGGCGGATTCTGGTCGCAGATCTTCGCGGAGATCGCCAAGAAGCCCTACATCACGGTCGGCTTCGCGGCATGGCTGCTGATGATTCCGCTCGCGATCACGTCGACGAAAGGCATGATGCGCCGTCTCGGACGACGCTGGCAGCAGTTGCACCGGCTCGTCTACGCGATCGGGCTTTTCGGCGTGCTGCACTTCATGTGGCTGGTGAAATCGGGCAACGAGATCGCGGTGACCGAACCCCTGATCTACCTGGCCGTGCTGATCGTCCTGCTCGCGCTGCGCGTGCCGGTCTGGTTCCGGCGTTTTCGCGGCTCGACGAAAGCGGGCCAGCCCCGAGCCGCCACGAAGCCGCAGCCGGCAACGTCTCCACGATAGTCGCGCGCGTCTTTCGCGCGACGTGCTTCGCCGCCTAGGCGCCTCGCAGCAGCATCCACATCAGGCCGAGCGCGATCAGCGCGGCGGCGCCGATCAGCCACCAGATCGATCCGCGCGCGTCGCCCCCCGCGGGGAGCGCGGCGTCCGAAGGGTTGTCCTGCTGTCCCGTCTCGACCGGTACCGGCGTCACTTCTCCGCGCAGCGGCAGGCCCGGCGCCTCGATCAGGAAATGATCGCGGCCGAACGCGAGCTGATCGCCCGTGTGCAGCACGGCGGTGGCAAGGCGCAGCCCGTTGACGAGGACGCCGGCTCCCGAGCCCATGTCGCGCAGGCAGATCGCGTCGTCGATGATCTCGATGGTCGCGTGATGCGGCGCGATCTGCGCGTCGTCGATGACGATGTCGCAGTCGGGCGCGCGGCCCACGACGAGGCGCTGCCTGAGCGCAATGGCTCTGCCGAAATGGCTGCCCGCCACGCCACGCAGGGCGACGCGCGACGGCGCACCGTCGGGGTTCTCGTCCGTAGTCTCGGGGTCTGCAGGCAACGTCGTCTCGATCGCATCGTCGCGATCGGGCTTGAGCATCATCGCGACCACGCCGAGGCAGAGCACGTCACCGAGCCGGAGCAGCGCCTTCTCGCGCACCGGCCGCGCGTTCACGTGCGTGCGTGCGGTGAAGTCGAGCACCTCCAGCACGATGCCGCGCTGATCCACGGCGATGCGCGCGTGCCACGGCGCGATGTCGCGCCCGCTCAGCACCAGCGTGTTGCCTTCCGCCTGGCCGAGGCTGATCACGCCATCCTCGACGACGAAGTCGGCATGCTCGCCGTTGAGAAAGCTGAGTCGCATCGGGATGGGTCGGCCACGGGCGGTGCGCCAGTATACCGGCCTTGCGCTCGTCGCTTGTGCCGGGATCGTACCGGGACCCGTGTTCTCGCTCACCTGACGCTCAGGCATGATGGGCGTTTGGAGACGTTCCGGAGCCACCCGATGGCCGTCATCGACATCCGACGCAGGCACGGCCGCAGCGTCGAGGACGCCAAGGCCGCTGTCGAGCGCGTCGCCGCGGCCATCGGCAGGGAATACGGCATCAGCCACCGCTGGGACGGCGACGCGCTCCGCTTCTCCCGCACCGGCGTCGCCGGAAAGATCAGTGTGGAGAATCAGGACGTGCACGTCCGTGCCGAGCTCGGCTTTCTGATGGCGACTCTGAAGCCCGTGATCGAGCGCGAGATCCTGCGCAAGCTGACCAACGAATTCGGCGAAGCCTGACGAGTCGGACCGCAGCTGGTCAGTGTCCGGATGGTGGCCGGCGAGCGTGCGCTCACCGGCCACCGCAACGTTGGAAGAAACGCTCAGCGATCGTCCGCGCCGGTTCTCATCTCCGCCGCTCTCATCTCCGCCGCCCCGTCGCCCGTCACGGCGCAGCCGGTCGTTCCGAACGAAGTCGCCGAATCGCGTCCGCGCGTGCTCGCGCCCCGGAATTCCGGGTCGGATCGGGACATCTCCGGTGAAGTCGCGGCGTTCGGCGCCGCGCGCCGACTTCAACAACTTCTATAAATTTTCGAATGTGTCCACAGCGTGAAAACGCAAGTTGCGTACAACGTAGCGTGCGCTGCGCCACATTTTTCCCGCGACTCATTTGATCCATCATGCGCTCAGCGCAGCAAGTGGTCGATGCTTTCATGACTTTTGTGTGCGAGGAGCGCAATACAACGCGCGCATCCTGGTGAGATCGAAATCGAGGAGACGTCTACGCCGTCTTCGGTCCAGGCGCGAACGCGCGGGACTACGGCAACACTGATTTCGTGTCGTACGCCCCCGCTGCGCAAAGGTGCCGTTCTAGAAACCGGCTCATGCTGTTTTTCTATGTCCGTTTCGCACGACTTTCCGGTTACGACCGTGCCGCGCCCCGCGTGCTACGCACTGGCGTCGCGCTGATGTAAGCTGGGCATTCGCAGGCACCGCCGGGTAAGCCCATGTCCGATCTCAAAGCGCGCTTCGAGAAGGCTGCGGAAGACGTCAAGAAGCTCCCCGAGCGTCCCGACAACGACACGCTGCTCAAGCTCTACGCGTTGTACAAGCAGGGATCGGAGGGCGACGTGTCCGGACCCAAGCCCGGTTTCTTCGATTTCGTGGGCACGGCCAAGTACGAAGCCTGGGCAAAGCTCAAGGGCACCAAGAGCGAAGAGGCGATGCAGAAGTACATCGACCTCGTGAAGAAGCTCTCCGGCGGCTGAGCGCCAAGCACGAAAGAAATTCCACCGCACGGGTGCGGCGTCGCGAGCGACGTCCCGCGGCCTCTCTCTCAGAGCCCCGGCTTGATCTGGTTCCGCTCCTGCTTGCGGTCCCACGCGCGCAGCTCGTCGCGCAGGTGCGCGATGCGCTGACGCCCGAGCGCGTTGCGCTCCTCGTCGAGCACCGTCGCGTCGAGCAGCTCGGCAAGGCGTTGCGCGGTCGGCAGCAGCATCTCCCACGCGTCGAGCGCGGGCAGCGGTCCCGGCAGCGTCATGAACAAGGTGACGCCCGGCGTCCGCAGCTCGTCCAGCTTGCTCATGTCGAAGCTTCCGGGCTTGACCATGTTCGCCATGCTGAAGACCGGGCCCTCGGCCGTCTTGCCCGAAACGAGGCGATGGAAAATGCCCATGTCGCCGAATTCGAGGCCGGCCTTCTCCGCCGCGACCACGATGTCGGAACCCGCGATGGTCGCGCCGGGTCGCGCGGCGACGAACAGCGTGACGATGCGCTCGATCTTCCGGTCCGGCCGCGCGCCGACCGGCGAGCGCGAGGCGGGTTTCGCCGCGCCGCTCTGGCCCAGCCGGTCCAGCTCGGCGCGCAGCGACACGTCTAGCTCGCCCTGCTGCGGCTCGCCGTCGAGCGCGCCGAAGGTCGGCTCGATGCGCTCGTCGTCTCCGCGTCTCGCCGCGCGGCGCTCGCCCTGACCCGGCTTTTTCGGGCGGCCGAAGAAGTAGATCAGCGCCAGCGCGATCGCGCCGATGACGGCAACGATGATGCGAAGTTCGGTCGCGCTCAGCGCCTGCGGTTCCATGCCGGGCTCCTCGTTAGGCGGCACCCGCCAGTTTAGCGGCTTCCTCCAGGTCCACCTGCACCAGCCGCGACACGCCGGGTTCGCGCATGGTAACGCCACAGAGCTGACGCGCGGCTTCCATGGTGCCCTTGTTGTGCGTGACGAAGATGAACTGCACGCGCTCGCTCATCTCGGTGACGAGATTCGAGAAGCGGCCGATGTTGGCCTCGTCGAGCGGCGCGTCCACCTCGTCCAGCAGGCAGAACGGAGCCGGATTGAGGCGGAATATAGAAAACACGAGCGCGACCGCCGTCAGCGCTTTCTCGCCGCCCGAGAGCAGCGAAATGGAGCTGACGCGCTTGCCCGGCGGGCGCGCCATGATCGTCACGCCGGTCGAGAGCAGATCGTCGCCGGTGAGCTCGAGGTAGGCGTGGCCGCCGCCGAACAGGCGCGGGAACAGCTCCTGGATGCCGGCATTGACGCGGTCGAACGTTTCCTTGAAGCGCTGGCGTGTCTCCTTGTCGATCTTGCGGATCGCGCCTTCCAGCGTTTCCAGCGCGGTCGTGAGGTCGGCGAGCTGCGCGTCGAGATAGGTCTTGCGCTGCGACTGCTCCTCGAATTCCTGGATGGCGGCAAGGTTGACCGGTTCGAAGCGCCGGATCTTCTGTTCGAGCTCTGCGAGCTCGTTCTGCCACTGCCCGGCATCGGCCTCGGCTGGCAACGCGTCCAGGATCTCCTGCAGCTCGAAGCCCGCTTCGGTGATCGAGGCAGCGAGCGCCTGCGCGCGCAGGCGGTGTTCCTGCTCCGCCAGGCGCATTTCGGCGATGGCCTCGCGGCGCTCGTTGAGCGCCTGTTCGATGCGATGGCGCTCCTGCTCCAGGCGGCGCAGCTCCGCGTCCTGCTCCTGCAAGGCCTGGCGCGCCTCGACGAGCTGCCTGTCCACGAGCAGGCGCTGGTTGAGATACGTCTGCCGCTCGTTCTCCAGCCCCTCGACGGGATCGCTGCCTGATGCGAGCTGTGCGGCGATCTCGTTTCGGCGCGCTTCGAATTGCTGAAGCTGCGCCTGCATGCGCTCGAGCGATTGTTCGAGTGACGCGAGCGCGGTACGGCGTGATTCGACCGAGAGCGCCATGCGGTGCGCTTCCTCGCGCGCCTCGCGCGCGTTCATGCGCGCTTCCTCGCGTGCTTCGAGCAGGGCGCGGCGCTCGCTGTCCAGCGCCTGCCGGCGCAGCTCGTGCTCGCTCATCTGCGCCAGCGCGGCTTCGAGACGCGCGCGTGCCTCGCGCGCCTGTTCGCGGTCGGTGGCGAGCTTCTGCTCGATCTCCTCCAGCTCGGCCGCGACGCGGCTCATGCGCTCGCGCGCGCCTTCCAGGCGGCCGCGCTGGCTCTGGATCTGTCCGGAAATCTCCGCGAGGCGCCGATGCGCCGCGTAACTCTCCCGCTGCGCATCATCGCGCGCCTGCTCGGCTTCGACGCGCTCGCGCTTGCCGTTCTCCGCTGCCTCGACGTGTGTCGCGATTTCGCGCTCGAGCTCGGCCGCACGCTGCTTCGCTTCGCGGATCTCGCGCTCGCGCGCGATGACGCCGACCTGCGAGTCCGCGCCGCGGGTGACGCGCGCGAAGCCCACGCCCAGCCATTCTCCGGCCGGCGTCACCACCGAATCGCCCGGATCGAGCCGCGCCGCGAGCTCGTGCGCCTCGTCCAGAGATGGTGCCGTGCGCACGCGGGCCAGCATGCGCCGTGCGGCGGCGGGGCCGCGCGTGACTGCTGCGAGCGTGCCCGGCGCTTCGATTTCGCCGCCGCTGGCAGGGTCCATCAAGGTGAGGTCGGCATTGTCCAGCGCAGCGAGGCCGCTTGCCGCCTGCCGCGGATCGTCGACCAGCGCCGCTTCCAGCCAGCCGTCCAGCACCGTCTCGACAGCGCGCTCCCAGCCCGGATCGACCTGCAGCACCTCGCCGAGCCGGCGCGGATTGCCGAGGCCTGCCCGCTGGAGCCATTCGTTCGCGGCGGCGCCGGTCTCGCCGAGCGCGGCGTGTTGCAGGGCTTCGAGCGATGCCAGCCGCCCGCGCAGTGCTTCGAGCTCGCCGCGCCGGGCGCTCAGCGCCGCGTGCAGCTCGCGCTCGCGCGCAAGCAGGTTTTCCGCAGCGGCGCGGCGCTCTTCGAGTGTGCGCGTCAGCGTGTCCACTTCGGCCTGCGCTTCGGCCTGCTGCGCGGCCAGCGCCTCGAGAGCCTGCGAAAGATCGTCGAGACTGGCGGCAGCACGCTCGGCTTCGAGCGCGCTGCGGCGCTGATCGCCCTGCAGGAGCTGGCGATCGAGATAGTCGATGCGCGTGCGCTCGACCTCGGCCGACTGCATGACCTGCGAGGAAGCGCCGGCATGCGAATCCCATTGCGATTGCCACTCGCCGAGCTTCGCCTCGGCGATGCGCGCGGCCTCGGCCGCCTGCTCGTCGGCGACGCGCAGCTCGGCCATCCTCGGCTCGGCTTCGGCCAGCGCCGCCTGCACTTCGTCGCGGCGCGCTCGATCGTTCTCGATGTGCGCGGCGAGCTCGGCATGCGCGCGCTCGGTCTCCTCGCGCGCACGCTGCAGTTGCTCGGTCAGCTCCTTGTGGTGCTGGATCTGCTGCTCGACGCGCGCGATCTCGGCGCCGATGCGATAGACCTCCGACTGCACGCGATTGAGCTGCTCGCTGCCCGCCGCGTGCTTTTCGCGGCCGGATTCGAGCTCGGCCTCGCATCGGCGCTGCTCGGCGAGCTGCTCCTCGATCGCAAGCTCGGCCTTGCGCAACCGCGCGGCGTGGCCTTCCAGCGCGGCCTGCGCCTCGCGCAGGCCGAGTGCCTTCAGCTCGGCTTCCTTCTTCTTCTGCTCGTTCTTGTAGCCCTGCCAGCGTTCGGCGGCGCGTGCCTGACGCTTGAGGTGCTCGAGCTGCTTCTCGACTTCGTCGCGCACGTCGCGCACGCGGTCCAGGTTCTCGCGCGTCGCCTTGATGCGGCTCTCGGTTTCCTTGCGCCGCTCCTTGTACTTGGAAATGCCGGCGGCTTCCTCGAGATGATTGCGCAGCTGCTCGGGATCGGCCTCGACGATCTCGCTGATCATGCCCTGCTCGATGATCGAGTAGCTGCGCGCGCCGAGACCGGTGCCGAGGAAGAGATCGGTGATGTCGCGGCGACGGCAGCGCACGCCGTTCAGGAAATACTGCGATTGCCCGTCGCGGCTGACGACGCGCTTGACCGAAATCTCGTTGTAGCTCGCGTATTCGCCGGCGATCAGGCCGTCGGAGTTGTCGAACAGCAGCTCGACCATCGCGCTGCCGACCGGCTTGCGGCCGGACGATCCGGAAAAGATCACGTCCGTCAGCGCGTCGCCGCGCAGCCGGCTCGCCGCGCTCTCGCCCATGACCCAGCGGATCGCGTCGATGATGTTCGACTTGCCGCAGCCGTTCGGACCGACGATGCCGGTCATGTTGGTCGGCAGGTGCAGCGTCGTCGGATCGACGAACGACTTGAATCCGGCCAGTTTGATGGTGGTCAAGCGCATGGAAACGAAAGCCTCGGATGCGCCGCGCAGGCGGGCATCGACAGGAAACACGGATATCGCGCCGGCACCGCTGCGATGCCGTGCAAGTGCTCTTTTTCGTGCGGGGCGCGGATTTTCGGGCGCGGTCGCCTCGCGTGCAAGGAGGCCGCGCCCGCTGCGCTCACGGACGACAGGATTTGCCGGATGTTCAACTCTGCGGTTTCGCCGTGGCATCCGCCGCGGATTGCGCGGGCCGAGTCTGCGCGGCTTTTCCGCCGGCTTCGCCGGAAGCCGCCGAGCCCTCGTTGGCGCGCGTGATCTTCGCTTCCGCCCGCAGCTTGCCCATGCGTTCGTCGCTGGCGCGCTTGGCGAGCGAGCGGCGCAGGCTTTCCTTGACGTTCTCGAACTGAGGCCCCGCGTGCGGACTCACCGTGTCGACGTGAACCACGTGCCAGCCCATCGGCGTCTTCACGGGCGCGCGGCTCGTTTCGCCGGCTTTCATCCCGGCCAGCGCATCGGCCAGCGGCTGAGGCAACTGGCGGGTGCGGACGTGCGCGAGGGTGCGCATCTGGACGGCCTTCTTCTTGTGCGCCTCGAACACCTTGTCGAACGGCTTGCCGGAGGCGACTTCGGCCGCCACCTTGGCCGCGTCGGCCTCGCTGGCGAAGACGATCTGCGTGATGCCGTACTCGGGGCCGATGCGCGCTACCTGTTTCTCGTATTCGGCGTGCAAGGCGTCGTCGTCGATGGCGCTGTTCTCCTCGAACGCCGCGATCGCCGCGGTGTACACCGCCTGCAGCCGGCTGACCTCGGCCAGCGCGTCAAGATCGATGTCGCCGGCCAGATTTTCCTTGCGTGCGGCCTGCGCGACGAGCACGTAGTTGGTGAGCTCCTTCAACGCGCGTTCGCGAAGCTGGGGCTTGGAGAGGTCCCAGCCGCGCGAGCGAGCGAGCGCATCGAGCAGCCGCTGCGGAACGTTTTCGCCGTTGACGACCTCGACCGGTGGACCCGGATCGGCCAGCCGGATCGTGCCGGCGACTGCGGTGGAGCCTGCGTCATCACCTGTGCCGCGATCGCAGCCCGCGATCGCTGGCAGCAAAAGGATCGCCAGCGCGGCAGCGCCGGTCCGCATCGGGTTTGGCTTCATCGTGTCTCCTCAGGTGTGCGCGCGTCGATCGCGAGCGCATGAATGTCGGTCTGCATCATCTCGCCGAGCGCGGCGTAGACGGAGCGGTGCCGCGCCAGCGCGGATTGCCCGGCGAACGCGCCGCTCACGACGCGCACGCGGAAATGGCCCCGTCCGTCACGCGCACCGGGATGGCCCGCGTGCCGATGGCTCTCGTCCTCGATGTCGAGAGCGACCGGCGCGAAAGCCGCGGTCAGCCGTTCGCGGATGCGGTCCGTGCGCGTGCTCATGGCAGCACCTTCCGGAACGGCTGCACGCGCACCTCGCGATAGACACCGGCCGCGACGTACGGATCCGCGTCGGCCCAGCGCCGCGCGGCCGCGAGATCGGCGAACTCGGCAACGATCAGGCTGCCGGTGAATCCGGCGGCCCCAGGGTCCTCGGCATCGACGGCGGGAAACGGGCCGGCCAGCAGCAGCCTGCCTTCGGCGGCGAGCTGTTGCAGTCGTTCGATGTGCGCGGGGCGAGCGGCCGTGCGACGAGCCAGCGAATCCCTTTCGTCGATGCCTGTTATCGCGTACCACATGGTGCAATCCAGAGGGAATGCCCATGGTAGCCCAAGCGCGCCGGCTGCGCGCCCGCGAACGAAGACGCGCCGAGCACTGGACGCGCAGCCGGTTTTGCGCGTAGTCTTGGCGCCAACCAAAGGGGTCGGATACCTCCGCATCCGAAACGGTGCCGAAATGGCGCGCCGTTCTCCCCGAGGCCCATTGGCTTTTTCCGCTCTCCGAAGCTCGGGGCTCCGGAAAGTGTTTGTTGCAGGCTGAGACGCGCCAGGGTACGGCGCCGTCGCTACCAGCGCGCTACGCCGCAACTCGCAACTGATCTGTGCACGACCCGCGCCGTGAGGCGCCGGACGTCATTGGATCCGGCATGACTATCCAGACCAGCGAACACGTCAGCAACGACGACAGCAGCACGACGTTTGCACCGCCGCCACGGCAGCAGGAGATTCCGCTGGCCGTCGTGCGCGGCGAGCCCGTGCTCGAGATTCCGCAGGATCTCTACATCCCGCCGGACGCGCTCGAAGTCATCCTGGAAGCGTTCGAAGGTCCGCTGGACCTGCTGCTTTACCTGATCCGACGGCAGAACCTCGACATCCTCGACATCCCGATCGCCGAGATCACGCGCCAGTACGTCGACTACATCGAGATGATGCGCGATCTCAAGCTCGAGCTCGCCGCCGAATACCTCGTGATGGCCGCGATCCTCGCCGAGATCAAGTCGCGCCTGCTCCTGCCGCGGCCGCCGGCCGAGGAAGGCGTGGAGGCGGACCCGCGCGCCGACCTAGTGCGCCGGCTGCAGGAATACGAGCGCTTCAAGAAGGCCGCCGAGGACATCGACGCGCTGCCGCGCATGGATCGCGATCTCGCTCCGGCGGGCGCTTTCGTCGCCGACCGCAACGTGATCCGCCTGCCGCCGCCGGTCGAGCTGCGCGAGCTTCTGCTCGCGCTGAAGGACGTGCTCAAGCGCGCCGAGCTGACCGGGCACCATCACATCCAGCGCGAGCCGCTCAGTGTGCGCCATCGCATGGGCGAGGTGCTGCGCCGGCTCGGCGACGGCGATTTCCACCGCTTCGAGAGCCTGTTCGACGCCGGCGAAGGCCGGCTCGGCGTCGTGGTCACCTTCCTAGCCATGCTCGAGCTCGCCAAGGAGCACCTGATCGAGATCGTGCAGGAAGCCGCGCTGGCCCCGATCTACCTGAAGTCGCTGGCGACTGCCGGCGAGTAAGCGAAAACATGCCAGACATCCAGCAGATCAAACGCATCTTCGAAGCCGCGCTGCTCGGCGCGGGGCAGCCGCTATCGCTGCCGCAGCTCGCGGCGCTGTTCGACGAGAGCGAAGCGCCGCCGCACGAGGACATCGCGCGCGCGCTCGAGGAGCTGCGGCAGGACACCGAAGGCCGCGGCATCGAGCTCGTCGAGGTGGCATCCGGCTTCCGCTACCAGGTGCGCGAGGACGTGCACCCATGGGTCTCTCGCCTGTGGACCGAGCGCCAGACGCGCTACTCGCGCGCGCTGCTCGAAACCCTGGCGCTGATCGCGTACCGCCAGCCGATCACGCGCGCGGAGATCGAGCAGATCCGCGGCGTCGGCGTCGCGTCCAGCATCGTCAAGACGCTCGAGGAGCGCGAATGGGTGCGCGTCGTCGGCTATCGCGACCTGCCCGGCAAGCCGGCGCTGTTCGGCACCACCAAGGCGTTTCTCGACTATTTCAATCTCAAGTCGCTCGACCAGCTGCCGCCGCTCAGCGAGATCCGCGAGATCGAGGAGATCGATCCGCAGCTCTCGCTCGCGCCGGAGGACGGCTCGATTCCCGCAACGCTCGC
>Ga0182749_1000209_pt1 | contig 62609 bp, 63 predicted proteins | sample eDN3rd37CKraftMG_FD_128875 | JGI IMG/M metagenome (GOLD analysis project Ga0182749, IMG submission 128875) | Enriched Miracle-Growth compost microbial communities from Emeryville, California, USA - eDNA 3rd pass 37_C Kraft MG (version 2) (version 2) ...
GAGATGGATCGCTGCCGCGAGTGGCACGCGGGCGAGCGCGCGGCGGCTCGGACCGCTGCGTCGCGGATTCGGTGTTCGGTGTTTCATCGGCAAGGCCCCTCCCAAGGTTGCGTCAGGAAAACGTGATTAGCCGCGCGGCTATCCGGTCGCGTCGCCGCGCGGAGCGCGCCAGTCCGCGAGCGCGGGACCCAGCGCGTCCTCGAGCGGGCCGAGCCACGGCTCGTAATGCCGCCATTGATCGACGCCGCTGGTGTAGATCGGCCGGCGCACCTGCTCGGAACTCGCCGTGCGCACGGGCCGCTCGTTCTCGAAAAAGCTGAGGCACGCGTCCTCGAACGGCAGGCCGCAGTAGTCGAGCAGCCGGCGCACCTCGCGCTCGGTGTCCCGCACCATGTCCTCGTAGATCACGCGATGGATGCGACCGGGCAGCACCGCGTCGAAGTGCGCCATCGTGTCGACGTAGTCGCGGTAATAGCGGCCGAGGTCTTGGAGCGAGTAGGCGAAGTTCTGCCCGCGCGCGAAATGCTGCTTGAAGTTCGACAGGCAGCACGCGAGCGGATGCCGCCGCGCGTCGATGATCTTCGCGTGCGGCAGCACCAGCCGGATCAGGCCGATGTGCATGAAGTTGTTCGGCATCTTGTCGATGAAGAGCGGCCTGCCGAGCTTGCGATGGATGTGCGTGCGCTCGATGTACTGCTCGCCGAGCACACGGAGCTCGGCTGCGTCCATGCGCGCGAGCGCTTCGTGGTAGGTGCCGTTGCGCGCGCTCGCGCGCAGCATGCGCGTGATCGAGATGATCTCCGGCAGTTCCATCGTGCCTTCCACCGCCGAGTGGCTGGCGAGGATCTGCTCGATCAGCGTCGAGCCCGCGCGCGGCAGGCCGACGATGAATATCGGGTCCGGCGCGTCGCAGCCGGTGCCTTCGCGCGCGCGGAAGAACTCCGCGGTGTAGACCTCGCGCACGCGTGCGAGGCGGGCCGTAGTGTCGTCGGCGTTGTACGGTAACTGCGAAAGGCGCAGCGCGTTGCCGCGGGCGTAGTGCGAGAACGACGCGGCGTAGTCGGCCCGGTCCTCGAGCGCCTTGCCGAGCGCGAACTCTAGGTGCAGCCGGTGTTCCGGCGCGAGATCGTCACGTGACAGCGCTTCGCGCATGCGCGCGATCTCCGCATCGTCGAAACGGAACGTCTTGAGGTTGGCGAGGCTCCAGTACGCCTCGCCGAACACCGGATCGAGCGCGATGCAGCGCCGATAGGCGTCGATCGCGCGCTCGGTGTGCCCGGCGGTCTTCAGCGCGTGGCCGTAGCTCAGCCAGACGGCCGCGTGCCGCGGCTCCTCGGCGAGCAGCCCGGCATAGAGCGTGATCGCGGACTCGTATTCGCCGATGCGGCACAGCACGGCGGCCTTCAGCGCGCGATGCGCCGGGTCGGACGCATCCTCGCGCTGAAGGCGATCGAGCTCGGCCAGCGCCTCGACCGGCTTGTTGAGCCGGTGCAGCACGACGGCGTAGTGATAACGCGCTTCGCGAAAACCGGGTGCGAGCTCGAGGCAGCGTTCCAGCAGGCGTTCGGCGTCCTCGCCGCGGTCGAGCCGCATCGCGACCTCGGCCAGCATGCGGATGGCGACGACGTCGGTCGGAGCCTGCCTCAAGTGCGCGCGCAGGCGCGCCTCGGCTTCCGGAATGTCATTTGCGTGAAGCGCGGCGGCAGCGCGCATCAGCGCGGCGTCGTGAATCGCGTGGCGCACGTGCTCGAGGTAGGCCGCCGCGGCGCCGGTGCGATCGCCTGCCGCGTCGAGCCGGTCGGCAAGCTCGCGCCAGGCCTGTGGCCGCGCAGGATCGCGGGCGAGGGTACGCCGCAGCGACGCGATCGCATCCACGGTCCTGCCGGTGGCGCCTGCAGCAACACTCATGCGTCGATGGACGTTTCGTACGGATCGGCGGCTGCCCTGCGCAGCCGGCCGGCGTGATCGCATCGCGCCTGCCGGCGCGTGCGCTCGCCGCGGCGCCACTCTCGTGCACGCGTCGGCGCGTTGTCAAACCGGATGCGGCGATTCGCGACGCGTTCGACGTTCTGGCGAAAGGCGCACAACTAGGGAGTCGCAACACGCGATTCGCGCATCGTTGCACGCCTTTCGGCCTCGTGTTGCGGAGAAAAGCAGGCGCGGTGCGGGGAGCGCGCGGGTCAGCGTGCCGGCGATTTCGTCACCAGCACCTTCTGCCACTGCAGGAAGGCTGCGAACGGTGCGAGCAGGCGCGCGGCCTTGCCGATGCGGATGCCGCGCCGCATGAGGCCGTGCTCGAACTGCTCGCCGCGGAGGAAGCGCACGGCGTGGCCGCGGAACATCTCGCGGATCTCAGCCGGGCGCGAGGCCCAGGGATAGCCTTCGCGGCGGCGGAAGTCACCGAACAGGCGGCGCGTGTGGTAATCGCGCAGCCGGTACGGGCTCGGTGTCGCCAGGCAGATCGTGCCGCCCGGTCTCGCCGCGCGCAGCAGCTCCGCGCCGAACTGCCGGCGCGACTCGGGCGAGCCGAGGTATTCGAGCACGGAGATGCAGAGCACGAGATCGTGCGAATCGGGCTCCACCGGAAACGGCTTGCCCGCCTCGACGTGCTCGAAGCGCACGCGGTCGTCGAGGCCGTAGCCCTGCGCGCGCACTCTGGCCGCGGCGATCGAGCGGGCGTTCGGGTCGATGCCGAGCACGCTCGGGCCGCCGAGCCCGCTCGCAAGCGCGACGGCGATCGTCGTCGCACCGGTCCCGCAGCCGACGTCGAGCACGCGGCCGACACGGCCGACGTAGCGCTCGAGCAGCTTGCAGATGCTGGCGAGGTGAAGATCGACACGGGCGACTTCCCGCTCGATCAGCGAGTCGTACGCGCGCACCTCGCGCGTGTAGGCGGTGCCGGCCTGTCCGTCGTGGAAATCGAGCGTGCCCGCGCCTTCGCGGATCATTTCGCGAAACTGCGACAGAAACGGCTCGCTCATCGAACGCACGTTCATCGGCCCCCTCAGCTTCCACACCCACAGGATGATACGTGATCGCCCTGGCGCGGGACGGCTCGCCGATGCGCGCAGCCGGCGCGAGGGGTCTTGCTTTTTTGCGCCGGAGCCGCACTCTCGGCACATTGCGCCCCGGGTGGGCGCGTCCGGACAAAGGGGGTTGCATGCCGATCTACGAGTTCGAATGCGGGGCGTGCGGCGATACGTTCGAGCGCCTGCAGAAGCTTTCCGATGCCGATCCGACCCACTGCCCGGCCTGCGGCGCCGAGCGCGTGAAACGGCGCGTCACCGCGCCCGCGTTCCGCCTGGCCGGCAGCGGCTGGTACGAGACCGATTTCAAGAAGGACGGCGACCGCAAGCGCAACCTCGCCGTCAAGGACGATGCCCCGGCGCCCGCCGCCAAGGCTGACGGGGGCGACAAGAAGGGAGACGGCGCCGCAAAAGACAAGGCCATCGCCAGCCAGAAGAGCGCATCGCCTCCCACGAAAACCGAGAGCGCCACCGCCTGATCCGGCGGCTCCGCCGCGCGGCGTTGCCCTTCGTTCATGGGCCTCGTCTAGACTCTCTGCCGGTTCACACCGACCACCCGCAGGGAGAGGAACATGCACAAGACCGTCAGCGTGCTCGCGGCTCTGGCCCTTTCAACCACCGCCGCCGCAGCAGCCGCGGCGCAACCCGCCGTTCCGGCCGCCATGGCGATTGCCGCCGCAGCCAGCGCCCAGCACCACGACGGCTGGCGCCCCGGTCCCGGCTGGGATCGCGACATCGACGTGCGTTGCGCGAGCCAGGACTATCGCTACAGGATGTGTCAGGTCGACACGGGCCAGGGCGGCCGCGTGCACCTGGTGCGGCAGATCTCCAAGACGCGCTGCGTCGAGGGCCGCACGTGGGGCTGGAACCGCGCCGGCGTCTGGGTCGACGGCGGTTGCGAAGGCGTGTTCCGGGTCCAGCGGCGCTGGGCGGGCGGTCCGGTGGCGGGTCCTGGCGGCCAATGGCGTCCGGGTCCGGGCTGGGACAAGACCATCAACGTCCACTGCGCCAGTGGCGGCTACAGCTACAAGATGTGCCTGGTGGACACCGGCCGCGGCGGCCGCGTCCGGGTCTCGCGGCAGATCTCGAAGACGCGTTGCGTCGAAGGCCAGACCTGGGGCTGGAATCGCGCCGGCGTCTGGGTCGACCGCGGCTGCGAGGCGATTTTCACGGTCGAGCGCCGCTGGCGCTGACCGACGGCCGAAGGAGTGAGGAAACGCCCGCCGCACGGCGGGCGTTTTCTTTGCGGCGCCGTCCATCGTCTCCGTCGTGTCCGCGAAAGCCGGGACCCAGCCGTTTCACGCCTCGGACGCAATCGCGTCCGCTGATCCGGAACGCTCCGCCGCCCGCCGTTGCAGCGCAGCAACTTCCTCCGTAGCATTTCGCGCCTTCCGGCGCCGACCGGCGCGACAGCCACGAATCATGCGCACCCACTACTGCGGTCTCGTCGACGAGACCCTGCTCGGCCGCCCCGTCACGCTCTGCGGATGGGTCGACACGCGCCGTGACCACGGCGGCGTGATCTTCATCGACCTTCGCGACCATGAAGGTGTGGTGCAGATCGTCGTGGACCCTGACAACGCGAAGGCTTTCGCGACCGCGAGCGACGTCGGCTACGAATACTGCCTGCGCGTGGCCGGCACGGTGCGCCGCCGCGTCAGCGTCAACGACCGCATCAGGACCGGCGCTTTCGAGGTGCTGGCTGATACGATCGAGGTGCTGAACGCCGCGCGCGACCTGCCGTTCGCGCTGCACGAGCACACGAACGAAGACCTCAAGCTCAAGTACCGCTACCTCGACCTGCGCCGCCCCGAGATGCAGCGCATGCTGCGCCGGCGCACCCGACTCGTCGCGGCCCTGCGCCGCTGGCTCGACGCGCGCGGTTTCCAGGACATCGAGACGCCGATCCTGACCAAGGCGACGCCCGAAGGCGCGCGCGACTACCTCGTGCCTTCGCGCGTGCATCCCGGCCAGTTCTACGCGCTGCCGCAGTCGCCGCAGCTCTTCAAGCAGCTTCTGATGGTCGCCGGCTTCGACCGCTACTACCAGATCGCGCGCTGCTTCCGTGACGAGGACCTGCGCGCCGACCGCCAGCCCGAGTTCACGCAGCTCGACATGGAGTTCGCCTTCGTCGACGAGCGCGGCGTGCAGGACGTCGTCGAGGAAATGATCCGCACGGTGTTCCGCGAAGTCGCCGGCGTCGAGCTCGCCGATCCGTTCCCGCGCCTCACTTACGCCGAGGCGATGCGGCGCTACGGCTCGGACAAGCCCGATCTTCGCATCGCGCTCGAGCTGGTCGACATCGCCGCGCACGTGGAGAACGCCGAGTTCAAGGTGTTCGCCGAGGCCGCGAGGAATCCGGACGGCCGCGTCGCGGCGCTGCGCGTTCCCGGCGGTGCGGATCTTTCGCGCAAGCAGATCGACGATCTCGGCACCCACGTCGCGAAATACGGTGCGAAGGGCCTCGCCTGGATGCGTGTCGAGGATCGCGCGAAAGGCCGGGACGGCGTCAACTCTCCGATCGCGAAATTCCTCGATGCAGCGACCGTCGCGAACATCCTCGACGCGACCGGTGCCGAGACCGGCGACATGATTTTCTTCGGCGCCGGCAGCTACAAGGTCGTTTCCGAGTTCATGGGCGCGCTGCGACTCAGGGTGGCGCGCGACCGCGGCCTCGTCGCGAACACGTGGGCGCCGCTCTGGGTCGTCGACTTCCCGATGTTCGAGTACGACGCCGAGGCGAAGCGCTACGTCGCCCTGCATCACCCGTTCACGGCGCCCAAGATCGATGACATCGCCGATCTCAGCGCGAACGCGATGATCGCGGTCTCGCGCGGCTACGACATGGTGCTGAACGGCAACGAGATCGGCGGCGGCTCGATCCGCATCCACCGCCCCGAGATGCAGAGCGCGGTGTTCGATCTGCTCGGCATCGGGCGCGAGGAGGCCGAGGCGAAGTTCGGCTTCCTGCTCGAAGCGCTGAAACACGGCGCACCGCCGCACGGCGGCATCGCGTTCGGCATCGACCGCATCGCCGCGCTGATGGCCGGCACCGATTCGATCCGCGACGTGATCGCGTTCCCCAAGACGACGACGGCGCAGGATCTCATGACCGCCGCGCCATCGACCGTCGCCGACGCTCAGCTCGCCGAGCTGCACGTGCGCGTGGTGCCGCCCGCGGAGAGCTGATGCGCGCGGCAGCAGCGAAGCGGGCCCGACGCGGCAGCTTCACGCGGCGCAACGCGCGTACAATAAGCCGATGACCGAGCACGTCATTCTCCTGCACGGCGTGTGGATGCGCGGGCTCACGTTGTTCCCGCTGGCGCGGCGCCTGCGCGCCGCCGGCTACGCGGTCGAAGTCTTCGAATACGCCAGCGTGTTCGGCAACGCGGCGAACACCTGCGAGCGCCTGCGCGCACGCATGCGCGAGACGCGTGCCGATCGCGTGCACCTCGTCGGCCACAGCCTCGGCGGCATCGTCGCTCTCGAGGCGACGCGCAACGCGCGCGACCTGCCGCGCGGGCACGTCGTCTGTCTCGGCCCGCCGCTGCGTGGGAGCGCAGTGGCGCGGCTGCTCTCTCATGTTCCAGGCGGGCGCTGGATTCTTGGCTCCAGTCACGAGGCGCTCGTCGCCGGTGTCGATCGCTGGGACGGCAGCCGCCCGGTGGGCGTCGTCGCCGGCGAGATGCCTTTCGGCATCGGTGTCGCGCTCGGCGCGCTGACGGTGCCGCACGACGGCACGGTCGCGGTGGAGGAAACGCGGCTCGGCGGGCTCGCCGATCATTGCACGGTGCACGCGACGCATACGGGGCTGCTGTTTTCGTCGGCCGTCGCCGATCTCGCGATCGGCTTCCTGCGGCACGGGCGGTTCGCGCCGCGATGAGCGAGCGACGTCAGGTTCTCGGCGCCGAGCGGCGAGCGGTACGAGCGGAGCGCGGCGCCATGACGCGCATTCTCGGCATCGACCCCGGCAGCCAGCGCACTGGCATCGGCATCATCGACGTCGACGGCAACGGCCGCTCGCACCACGTCTTCAACACCGCGCTGAAGCTGCTCGACGACGGCACCTTCTCGTCGCGCCTGAAGCGCATCTTCGACGAGGTGACGCGCATCGTTGCCGATTACGCGCCGCAGGAAGCCGCCATCGAGCGCGTGTTCATGGCCCGCAATCCCGATTCGGCGCTGAAGCTCGGCCAGGCGCGCGGCGCGGCGATCTGCGCGATGGTCAACTGCGGGCTCAGCATCAGCGAGTACGCCGCGCGCGAGGTCAAGCAGTCGGTCGTCGGCACCGGCGCGGGCGACAAGACGCAGGTGCAGCACATGGTGCGCGTGCTGCTCGGCCTGGACGGCAAGCTCCAGGCCGACGCGGCCGACGCGCTCGCGATCGCGCTCACGCACGCGCACGTGCGTGCGAGCGTCGAGCGACTCGGCCTGCCGCGGCTTGCATGGAGGCGACGCCGATGATCGGACGCCTGCGCGGAACGCTGATCGCGAAGCAGCCGCCGTCGCTCGTGGTCGACGTCGGCGGTGTCGGCTACGAGCTCGAAGCGCCGATGTCGACGTTCTTCGACCTGCCCGAGACGGGCCGCGAGGTCAGCCTCTACACGCACTACGCGGTCAAGGAAGACACCGCCGTGCTGTACGGATTCCTGCGCGAAGCCGAGCGCAGCCTGTTCCGCAATCTGCAGAAGGTCAGCGGCATCGGCGCCAAGATCTCGCTGGCGGTGCTGTCCGGCGTCAGCACGGACGAATTCGCGCGGCTGATCCGCGAGGGCGACGTCGGCGCGCTGACCCGGATTCCGGGCATCGGCAAGAAGACCGCGGAACGCATGCTCGTCGAGCTGCGCGACCGCGTGTCCGATCTCGGGCCGGGCGCTGGCGCGGCCACCGGCGGCGTGCCGCACGATCCCGTGGCCGAAGCGACGGTCGCCCTGCAGGCGCTGGGCTACAAGCCGGCCGAAGCGGCGCGCCTCGTGCGCGACGCGGCAACGCCCGGCGATCGTGCCGAGGACATCATCCGCAAGTCGCTGAAAGCCGCGTTGCGCTGATCGGACCCTAGGCCCATGAGCGATGTTTCCCCGTCCCCCGCCGACGCCGAGCCGCGCGCGCGCATCTCGACGCTGACGCTGGCCGCGATCGGCGTCGTCTACGGCGACATCGGCACCAGCCCGCTCTATGCGATCAAGCAGACGTTCGGAGCGCAGGGTGTGCCGCCGACCGAGGAGAACGTGCTCGGCATCCTCTCGCTGGTGTTCTGGTCGCTGATTCTCGTCGTGTCGGTCAAGTACGCCGGCTTCATCATGCGCGCCGACAACAAGGGCGAGGGCGGCATCATGGCGCTGACCGCGCTGGCGCAGCGCAGCGTGCGCTCGAGCCAGCGCGCGCGCTGGTGGATCGTCGTGCTCGGCCTCTTCGGTGCATCGCTTTTCTTCGGCGACGGCGTGATCACGCCGGCGATCTCGGTGCTCGGCGCGGTCGAGGGCCTCGAAGTGCTGGCGCCTGCGCTGTCGCACTGGGTGGTGCCGCTGGCCGCGCTGATCGTGCTGCTGCTGTTCGCGTTCCAGAACCGCGGCACCGGCCGCGTCGGTGCGGTGTTCGCGCCGATCATGTCGCTCTGGTTCATCGTGCTCGCGGTGCTCGGCGTCTGGCACGTCGCGCGGCATCCCGGCGTGCTGCGCGCGATCTCGCCGTATTACGCGGTCGAGTTCTTCCTTGACGAGCGCCTGGTCGCGTTCCTCGCGCTCGGCACGGTCGTACTCTGCATCACCGGTGCCGAGGCGCTGTACGCGGACATGGGCCACTTCGGCAAGCAGCCGATACGCAGGTCATGGTTCGGGCTCGTGCTGCCGGCCCTGGTGCTGAACTATTTCGGGCAGGGCGCGCTCCTGATCGCGAATCCCGAGGCCATCGGCAATCCGCTCTACATGATGGTGCCGCAGACGCTGCTGATCCCGATGATCGTGCTGGCGACGGCGGCGGCCGTGATCGCTTCGCAGGCCGTGATCTCGGGGGCGTTCTCGGTGACGCGCGAGGCGATCCAGCTCGGCTACCTGCCGCGGATGGAAGTGCGCCACACCTCGCGCGAGACGCGCGGGCAGATCTATCTGCCGTGGATCAACCGCATGCTGCTCGTGCTGACGCTCGCCGTCGTCGTCGGCTTCCGCTCGTCGGACAACCTCGGTGCGGCCTACGGAATTGCGGTCGTCGGCACGATGACGATCGATTCGATCCTGGTCATGATCGTGTTCCGCCGCATGTGGCAATGGACCAAGCCGAAAGTCGCCGCGGTCGGCGGCATGTTCCTCTTCGTCGACGCCGCGTTCCTGGCCGCGAACGCGGACAAGGTCGAGCACGGCGGCTGGTTCCCGCTCGTGCTCGGCGCCGTGATCTTCACGCTGATGGCGACCTGGCGGCGCGGCCGCGAGCTGGTCATGCGCGAGGTCAAGCAGAGCGGCCTCGCGCTGGAGCCGTTCATCGCCTCGATTTCCGCGCACCCGCCGCTGCGCGTGCCGGGCACGGCGGTGTTCCTCACCGCGAATCTCGACGCGGTGCCGCACGCGCTGCTGCACAACCTCAAGCACAACAAGGTGCTGCACGAGCGCAATGTGCTTCTTACCGTGGAAGTGCTGGAGACGCCGACCGCCGACGCTGACGAGCGGGTGCATGTCGAGCCGCTCGGCCACGATTTCTACAAGGTGACGCTCCGCTTCGGCTTCGCAGAGGATCCCGACGTGCCCGAGGCTGTCGTCCGGATCGACGAGTGCGGACTGCCGTTCGACCTCATGGACACGACGTTCTTCCTCAGCCGCGAGAGCATCGTCGCGACCGATCGTCCGGGCATGGCGCTCTGGCGCGACAAGATCTTCGTCTTCATGCAGCGCAACGCGACGCCCGCCACAGCGTTCTTCCAGATCCCCGGCAATCGGCTGGTGGAGCTGGGGACGCAGGTGGAGATCTGAGAAAGCCGGGATTGAAATTCGGGATTCGGGATCGGGAGAAGCGGGCGTTCGCTGAACGTGAGCCTACCGAGAGGACATTGCCCTACCTGCACCGGTGCTACGCAGCGATAATCGCCGGGCTCTTCCGAATCCCGACTCCCCAATCCCGGCTCCTCGATGTCCGATCGCCTCATCGCCAACGCTGCGAATCCCGACGACGATCTCGTCGAGGCGACGATCCGCCCGCAGCGGCTCGCCGACTACCTCGGACAGCCGACCGTGCGCGAGCAGCTCGCGGTCTCGATCGAGGCCGCACGCCGGCGCAGCGAGGCGCTCGATCACGTGCTGATCTTCGGCCCGCCGGGGCTCGGCAAGACGACGCTCTCGCACGTGATCGCGAACGAGCTCGGCGTGAACCTGCGCTCGACATCGGGCCCCGTGCTGGAGCGGCCGGGCGACCTCGCTGCGCTCTTGACGAACCTGCAGCCGCGCGACGTGCTGTTCGTCGATGAAATCCACCGCCTGTCGCCGATCGTCGAGGAAGTGCTGTATCCGGCGCTCGAGGATTTCCAGATCGACATCATGATCGGCGAGGGCCCGGCGGCGCGCTCGATCAAGCTGGACCTGCCGCCGTTCACGCTGGTAGGCGCGACGACGCGCGCGGGCCTCCTGACCGCGCCGCTGCGCGACCGCTTCGGTATCGTGCACAGGCTCGAGTTCTACTCGCCGCTCGAGCTGGCGGCGATCGTGCGCCGCTCGGCGAAGATCCTGGGCATCGTCTGCGATGCGGAGGGCGCGGCCGAGATCGCGCGCCGCTCGCGCGGCACACCGCGCATCGCGAACCGCCTGCTGCGCCGCGTGCGCGATTTCGCGGAAGTCAGGGCAGGCGGCACGATCGGAGCCGAGGTCGCGTCGGCGGCGCTCGAGATGCTGAAGGTAGACCAGGAAGGCTTCGATGCTCTCGACCGGCGCCTGCTCGGCATGATCATCGAGAACTTCGACGGCGGCCCCGTCGGGGTTGAATCGCTGGCCGCGGCGCTGTCCGAAGAGCGCGGCACGATCGAGGACGTGCTGGAACCGTTCCTGATCCAGCAAGGCTTTCTCGTGCGCACCGCGCGCGGGCGCATGGTGACGGCCAAGGCGTGGCGGCACTTCGGCCTCGCGCCGCCGCGGCGGGTGGGGGTGGATGATCTGTTCCAGGAGCCGGGATTCGGGGTGCGGGATTCGGGAGGCGAGAAGACTTGAAGCCCGCTACTCGAACCGAAGCCATCGACGCGAGGCACCGAACATGACGACGCTCCGTCCGGGCCGCGATCTCTCCCGAATCCCGAATCCCGAATCCCCAATCCCGGCCTTTGCCTTCCCCATCCGCGTCTACTGGGAAGACACCGACGCCGGCGGGGTCGTGTACCACGCGCGCTATCTGCATTTCCTCGAGCGGGCGCGCACCGAGTGGCTGCGCGCGGCGGGTGTCGGCCAGCAGCAGCTGCGCGAGGGCGAGGGCGTCGTCTTCGTCGTGCGCGCGATGCAGCTCGAGTTCAACGCGCCGGCGCGGCTCGACGATCTCCTGACGGCGACGGTCGTGCCACTGGAGCGGCGCAGCGCGAGCTTCGTCGTCGGACAGGCGCTCCGCCGCGAACCCGAGGCGCGCGCGCTGGTCGAAGCCCGTGTCCGCGTCGCCTGCCTCGACGCGGCGGCGTTTCGTCCGCGTCCGATCCCAGACCATCTTCTCGACGTGATAGCGAAACCATGAACAACGAACTCAACGTCCTCGCACTCGTCCTCGGGGCCAGCCTGCCGGTGAAGCTGGTGCTCGGCATTCTGGTCGCGTTCTCGATCGCGTCCTGGTTCATCATCTTCCGCAAGAAGGCGCTGCTCGACCGCGCCGACGAGGGCGCGGACGAGTTCGAGGAGCGGTTCTGGTCCGGCGCCGACCTCGCGGGCCTGTTCAAGGACCTGACCAGCGCCGGCGAGCGCATCACCGGCAGCGCCGCGATCTTCGAAGCGGGCTTTCGCGAGTTCGCGCGCTTGCGCCAGCGCCGCGGCGTCGATTCGCGCGCGCTGCTCGAAGGCGCGCAGCGCGCGATGCGCGTCGCGACCACGCGCGAAGTCGACCGGCTGGAGCGGAGTCTCGAGTTTCTCGCCAACGTCGGCTCGATCAGCCCCTACGTCGGCCTGTTCGGCACGGTGTGGGGCATCATGATCGCGTTCCAGGGACTCGCCAACGTCAAGGAAGCGACCATCGCGATGGTCGCGCCCGGCATTTCCGAGGCGCTCATCGCGACGGCGATGGGCCTCTTCGCCGCCATCCCCGCCGTGTGGGCCTACAACCGCTACTCGACGAAGCTCGAGCGCATCAGCATGCGCTACGACACCTTCGTCGAGGAGTTCTCGTCGATCCTCGCGCGGCAGGCGCATGTAGATGAGTAGGGCCGAGAACGGAGGGCCGAGGGCTGAAAAGCCCGCAGCCCGCCGTGCCACTCACCCGTTAGAGACCATGGCCATATCGTCAACCTTCAGCCCTCAGCCCTCAGCCCTCGACTCATGAGCTCCTTCTCCGCCCGCCGCCGCAGACGCAAGCTCAAGGCCGAGATCAACGTCGTGCCCTACATCGACGTCATGCTCGTGCTTCTGATCATCTTCATGGTCACCGCGCCGCTGCTCAACCTCGGCGTCGACATCCAACTGCCGCAGTCGAAGGCGAAAGCGATCCAGAACGACAAGGAGCCGGCCGTCGTCAGCGTCGACAAGGACGGCAAGCTCTATCTCACGCTCGGGCCCGCCCAGCGCGAGCCGATCGAGCCGCAGGCGCTGGTCGCCAAGGTTTCGGCCTTCGTGCGCGAGAACCCCGACTTGCAGGTGCTGGTCGCCGGCGACGCGCGCGCCGACTACGGGCGTGTCTACGATGCCATGGTGCTGCTGCAGCAGGGCGGCGTCGCCAAGGTGGGCCTCATGAGCCAGCCCGAGCGGGCCGAGGGCGCGCGCTGAGCACGATGGAGAGCTTCGGCGACAAGCTGCGCGCGTTCGCACTGGCGCTTGCCGTCCACGTCGTCTGCATCCTCGCGATGCTGCTCGGCCTGTGGTGGACGACGGAGTCGCGCCCGGTCAGCGTGCCGGGGCCGGTGATCGAAGTCGACCTGATCGGGCCGACGGCGGCGCCGAAGACCGTCAGCGTGGCAGCGCCTAAGCTCAAGGTGCCCAAACCCGAGCTGCAGAAACCCGAGCCGCCCAAACCTGCCCCGCCCAAGCCGGAGCCGCCGAAGCCGCCGCAGGAGGCGACGCCGCCGCCGACCGAGGTGCATGAGGACAAGGTCGAGCAGGAGCGCATCACGGCGCTCGCCGCCGAGAAAGCCGAGCAGGAGAAACGTGAGCAGGAGGAAAAGCACCGCCGCGAGCAGGCGCTGCTGGAAGAGCAGCAGCGCAAGGAACAGGAACGCAAGAAGCAGCTCGCCGAGATCCGCAAGCAGCGCGAGGCGGCGGAGAAGGCGCTCAAGCTCGAGCAGCAGAAGCTCGCCCAGCTCGAAGCCCGCCAGCGCGCGGAGCGTGCCGAAGCCGAGCGCGCGCGCACGCAGGCGATGGTCGAGCAGGAAGCCGAGCGTGCGCAGACCGGCGCCGGAGGCGAGGACGACGATCTGCTCGCACGCTATCAGGCTGCCATTCAGACTGCCGTGACAAACAATTGGAACCGGCCCGAGAGCGCCGCGCCGGGGCTGCGCTGCACGCTCGTGATCACGCAGATTCCGGGCGGAGACCTTCTCAGCGTGTCGGTATCGACGCCGTGCAACGCGGACCAGGTCACGCGCAACTCGATCGAGTCGGCGGTGCGCAAGGCCGCGCCGCTGCCATATCAGGGGTACGAAAAGGTGTTCCGGCGCTCGATCCGCTTCACATTCACCTATGACGGATGAAGAAATGATCCCGATTCGCTCACCACGCTTCCGATCGACGTTCGCGCTCCTCTTCGCCGGCGCCGCCGCGCTGCTCGCCTGCGTTCCGGCGAGCGCCCAGCAGCAGCTCGACATCACGATCTCGAACGGCAATCCCACGGCGATCCCGATCGCCGTCGTGCCGTTCGGCTTCGAGGGCGCGGGGCTGCCGCCGGAGACCAATGTCGGTGAAGTCGTGCGCGCCGATCTCGCGCGCTCGGGCCAGTTCCGCACGCTGCCGAAGAACGATATCGTCGAGTCGCCGACGCGCGAATCCGACATCAAGTTCGCGACCTGGCGGCTCCTCAAGCAGGACTATCTCGTCGTCGGCCGGGCGGCCGATTCGGGCGACGGCGCGCTGCGCGTCGAATTCGAGCTGTTCGACGTCGGCAAGCAGCAGCGTTTGGCGGGGCTTGCGATCAGCGGCCAGCGCACGGCCCTGCGCGACGTGGCGCACCAGATCGCCGACATCATCTACGAGAAGATCCTCGGCGTGCGCGGCGCGTTCTGGACGCGCATCGCCTACGTCACCGCGACGGGCACCGCGCCGAACATCCAGTACGCCTTGATGGTCGCCGACTCCGACGGCTTCAATCCGCAGGTCATCGTGCGCTCGCGCGAGCCGATCCTGTCGCCGGCGTGGTCGCCGGACGGCAAGCGGCTCGCCTACAACTCGTTCGAGAGCGGCAACTCCTCGATCTTCATCCAGGACCTCGCCACCGGTTCGCGCCAGCAGGTGTCGTCCAGCCGCGGCATCAACGGGGCGCCGGCGTTCTCGCCGGACGGCGGGCGCCTTGCCCTGACCCTGTCGAAGGGGGGCAATCCCGACATCTACATCATGGATCTCGGCAGCCGCGCGCTGACGCAGATCACCCGGCATTTCGCGATCGACACCGAGCCCGTCTGGGCGCCGGACGGGCAGAGCATCTATTTCACCTCCGACCGGGCCGGCAAGCCGCAGATCTATCAGGTCTCGCCGTCTGGCGGGGAAACCAGCCGCGTCACCTTCGACGGCCAGTACAACGCGCGCGCGAGCGTCGTCGATGCGAAAGGCATCAAGCTCGCAATGGTGCAGGGCAACGGAAACGTGTATCGTATTGCGGTTCTCGACCGCACCACACATCAGACTACGCTGGTGTCGCCGGGCAACCAGGATGAGTCACCGAGTTTCGCGCCGAACGGCAGCATGCTGCTGTACGCGACCAGCGAAGGCTCTCGCGGCGTTCTCTATGCCGTCTCGGCCGACGGCCGTGTCCGGCAGCGCCTCGTGCTCGCCGACGGCGATGTGCGCGAGCCCGCTTGGGGCCCGTTCCGCCAGCGTTAATCAAGATGTGGAATAACAGCGCTCGGAAAGGCTGAACGAAGGCGTATTTCCCGATTTCATCCAACCCTGCCCGACACCAGAAAGGGGAAACCCATGAAGAACGTAACAAGAGTCGTGTTTGCGGTCGTGCTCGTCGCCGGAGTGGCGGCCTGCGCGAAGAAGAAGGTCAAGCCCGAGGCGCCGCCGGAAGAAACGCCGATGACGGCAGAGCCGGCGCCGATGGAGTCCACCGGCAAGTACACGCGCGAGAGCCTGGACACTGATTCGTGCCTGCGCCAGCGCGTGATCTATTTCGATCTCGATCGCACCGAGATCAAGCCGGAGTTCCAGGCGCAGATCGCCTGCCATGCCGAGTACCTGCGCCAGTTCCCGGACGCGCGCGTTCGCCTCGAAGGCAACGCGGACGAGCGCGGCTCGCGCGAGTACAACCTCGGCCTCGGCGAGCGCCGCGGCAACGCGGTGCAGAGCGCGCTCGTGGCGGCCGGCGCGTCGTCCTCGCAGTTCAACGTCGTGAGCTACGGCGAGGAGCGTCCGGTCTGCCGCCAGCACGACGAGTCGTGCTGGTCGAAAAACCGCCGCGTCGAGATCATCTACACGGCGAAGTGAGAGCGATGAAGCAGGCGCGGCATCTGCGCTCGGCCTGGCTTGCGGCGGCGGTCCTCGCGACCGCCGCCGTCGCATTGCCCGTCCACGCGCAGCGGCTGTCGCTGGCCGAGCGCGTCGAGCGCCTCGAGCGGCAGCAGGCGGGCGGCGGCAACGCCGTCGAGCTGGTCAACCAGATCCAGGACCTGCAGTCGCAGGTGCAGTTGCTTCAGGGCCAGGTCGAAGAGCTGAAGCACCAGCTCGATCAGGCGCAGCAGCGCAGCAAGGATCAGTACATCGATCTCGACTCGCGCATCGGGCGCCTCGAGGGGCACGGCCCAGGCGCGCCGCCGGTGCCGGGGGGCGTGGTGCCGCGCGAAGACGTGCAGCCGCCCGATATCGACCTCGGCAGCGGGCGGCCCGCCGATGCGGCCCCGCCGGCGTCGCGCGACGTGCCCGCGGCTGTGCGCTCCGGCGTGGGCGAGCTGCGCGACGACGAGCGCGGCGATCTCGAAGCCGCGCCGCCCGGTGGCGACGCCGGAGGCGAGCAGGCGAGCTACGATGCCGCGTTCTCGGCATTGAAGGACGGGCGCTACGCCGAGTCCGCGCGCCGCTTCAAGGCGTTTCTGGATCAGTATCCGGACAGCAGCCTCGCCGCCAACGCGTACTATTGGCTCGGCGAGTCGTACTACGCCACCCAGAACTACGACATCGCGCTGCAGTCGTTCCAGACGCTGCTGCGGCGCTATCCCGACAGCCAGAAGGCGCCGGATGCGCTGCTCAAGGTCGGTTTCAGCCAGTACGAGCTCAAGCAGTGGGACCAAGCCGAAGCCACGTTGAACGAGGTCGTGCGGAGCTATCCCGACACGACGGTCTCGCGCCTCGCGCAGGGCCGCCTGCGCGCGCTGCGCACGGAAGGGCGCCACTGACGGCCGCGACATCGGCCGAAACCGCCGGCGACGCCGGTGCCGCCACGCAGGCGCGCGCCGGCGAGCGCCTGCGCGTCACCGAGATCTTCCATTCGCTGCAGGGCGAGGCCGACGCCGTCGGCTGGCCCACCGTGTTCGTGCGGCTGACCGGTTGCCCGTTGCGCTGCGTGTGGTGCGACACCGAGTACGCGTTCCACGGCGGCGAGTGGCGCACGATCGCCGACATTCTCGCCGCCGTCGGCGAGCACGACGTGCGGCACGTCTGCGTGACCGGCGGCGAGCCGCTCGCGCAGAAGCGCTGCCTCGCGCTGCTCGCCGCGCTGTGCGACACGGGTTACGAGGTTTCGCTCGAGACGTCGGGCGCCGTCGATATCGGGGCCGTCGATCCGCGCGTGCGCAGGGTCGTCGATCTCAAGGCGCCGGGTTCGGGCGAGGCGGCGCGCAATCTCTGGTCGAACCTCGCGCACCTCACGGCGCGCGACCAGGTCAAGATCGTCATCGCGGATCGCGCCGACTACGAATGGGCGCGGGCGCGCATCGCCGAGCACGCGCTGCCCGCGCGATGCGTGGTGTTGTTCTCGCCGGTCTATACCAAGCTGGCGCCGCGCGAGCTTGCCGAGTGGATACTCGCTGACCGCCTGCCGGTGCGGTTCCAGATGCAGCTGCACAAGGCCCTGTGGGGCGAGACTCCGGGAAAATAGGGCGAGTGTGCGCTCGCCGGACATGACACATCGGATCGGAACAGGCGGCGGGCCGGGGCCCGCCCTGTCAGGCCACACGTGAATTCCGCACGGCACGCCATCGTCCTCGTCTCCGGCGGCATGGATTCCGCCGTGACGCTCGCGATCGCGCGCGAGCGCGGCTTCGCGTGCCGCGCGCTCAGTGTCGACTACGGCCAGCGCCACGCATCGGAGCTTGCCGCTGCGGAACGCGTCGCGCGCATGCTCGGCGCGATCGAGCACAAGGTCGTGCACGTCGATCTGCGCAGCATCGGCGGCTCGGCGCTGACCGCCGACATCGACGTGCCGACCGCCGGCGGCGCGGGCATCCCGGTCACCTACGTGCCGGCGCGCAACACGATCATGCTGGCCGTCGCACTCGGCTGGGCCGAGGCGGCCGGCGCGCAGGACATCTTCTGCGGCGTCAACGCGGTCGATTACTCGGGTTATCCCGATTGCCGGCCGGAGTTCGTCGAGGCGTTCGAGAAGCTGGCGAATCTCGCCACGAAAGCAGGTGTCGAGGGAAGGCAGCTGCGCGTACACGCGCCGCTGATCCGGCTCTCCAAGGCCGACATCGTCCGCGAAGGCCTGCGCCACGGCGTCGATTTCGCGGCGACCGTCTCGTGCTACCAGGCCGACGCCGACGGACGCGCCTGCGGCGAGTGCGATGCGTGCAGGCTTCGCAGGGAAGGCTTCGTCGCCGCCGGCATCGCCGATCCGACGCGCTATCGCGCTCGACCGGCCTGACCACGCGCGACGACTTCGTCCGGAATCTCGCGGCGCGCCGCCGGCGCCAGCGAGCTCAGCCATCCAGCGTACAGGCAGCCCGCAAGATACTCCGAGCGCCCTAAGTTCCTGTGCAGGAGTATACCAATGAAGAATGCGATCAGGAGCCTGGCGCTCGCCACCGGCAGCACGTTCGCGCTGTCCGCCGCCGCCGCCAATCTCATCCCGAATTCCGATTTCGACACAGGCATGGACGGCTGGACGGTCGTGTCAGGCGAGGGCACGGCCACCCTCGACGAGACCACCGGATCGCCCGCCGCGCCTTCGCTGCACCTCGCGGGCACGGCCGAATCGCCCGACATCAGCGTCGAATCCGACTGTCTGGCGGTAGACGATTCCGAGAACGTCGATCTCTACGCCGACATCAACGGCACCGCGGGCTTCGCGATGCTCACCATCAACGCCTACGACGACACCGAGTGCAGCAACGGCATCGGCGCGATCAACAGCGAGGCGTTCCCCGCCACCGGGGAATGGGACACGTATTCGATGTCCGATGTCATGCTGCCCGACGGCGCGCAGAGCGCGAAGGTCGTGCTGAGCGCGAGCATGGGCGCGTCCACGTCGCCGGGCGACGTGCATTTCGACCACGTCGGCTTCGGCGAGACCGGCACGGTCTTCGCGCCGATCGCCATCAATCAGGAAGGCCTGTCCGGAACCTGGTACAACCCCGCGACGAGCGGGCAGGGCATGCAGTTCCAGATTTCGCCGGACGACGGCAATCCCACAGAAGGCACGCTGTTCGGCGCCTGGTACACCTACGACGTCACCGCCGGCAGCGAAAGCGCGCAGCGCTGGTATTCGATCCAGAGCGAGCTCACGGGCGCCGCCGAAAGCATCGACGTCACGATCTACCAGAACACCGGCGGCAATTTCGACGCGCCGCCGTCGACGTCCGCCGTCGCGGTCGGCACCGGCACGCTGTCGTTCGATTCGTGCGTGAGCGGCTCGTTCACCTACGCCTTCGGCGACGGACGCACCGGAACGATTCCGTTGCAGCGCCTGATGTCGAACGTCAACTGCACCGAGACCGGCGCGCCGGACAATCCGCCGAGCGATTTCGGCTTCACTGGTGCGTGGTACAACCCAACGACGAGCGGCCAGGGCCTCGTGGCCGAGATCAATCCGGCCGATGCGCAGGCGTTCTTCGGCTGGTACACGTACACAGCCGACGGCGAATCGAACGGAGCGGCCGGCCAGCACTGGTTCAGCGCGCAGGCGCCGTACACGGTCGGAGCCCGCACGATCGATCTCGTCGTCTACGAATCGAGCGGCGGCAGCTTCGATCAGTCGGGCGGCGTGGTCACGGATCCCGTCGGCACCGCCACGCTGACCTTCGAGAGCTGCAGCAGCGCCATGCTCGACTACGCGTTCGACGCCGGCGAGCTCGAAGGCCGTAGCGGCACGATTCCGCTGTCGCGGCTCGGTGCAACACCCGCGAGCTGCGTGTTCGCGCCGCCTTCGCAGTAAACAGGCCACGATCGCGAGGCAATCAACAGACGCGGCGGAATCGCCCGATTCCGCCGCCTGCTCCGACCCGGAGCGCCGCGTGGTACGACCGCACGGCGCTCGATGGCCACGCGCCGGCCGGCGACGCTACAATAACGATCCGTAAGGGCAAGCCTCGCGCCCGCGTCATCGGCGGCGCGCGCACGGTTTCGATGCTACCCTCGAAGCGCAAGGCGAATCCGCAAAACGCGATCTCCTTCCAGCGCGCTCGACTCCCTCCGGGCCGTTAGCTCAGCGGTAGAGCAGTGGACTTTTAATCCATTGGTCGATGGTTCGATCCCATCACGGCCCACCATTCGATCGAATTGCGAATGCGGTAACCGATCCGACGACGCGCCGGCTGTCGCGCTCGGCTCCGGCAGCTCCGTCGGAATTTCCTCAACGCGCCGAAGCCAGCGCAAGCTGCCGCTTCGCCGTGTCGTACTCGACGCGGTCGTGGTCCTTGAGCCCGCCCGCGTCGTCGAGCGCCTGCCATTGCGACACGGCTTTCGAGTAGAGGGATCGTGCGCGCTCATTGTCGCCGTCTTCCATGGCCCATGACGCCTGCGCCTGGTATGTCACGGCGACATCGCGCCGCGCGCCGAGATCATCCGGTGCGGCATCGGCAATGCCGAGCCGGATGTTCAGAGCTTCGCCCATGGCGGTATCGGCGGCTTCGGCATGTCGGAGTCCACGTTCGGCGTGGGCGATTCGCCAGTGGCTGTTGGCGACGGCGCTAAGGACGCCTGCGCTGGACGGTGCGAGCTCGAGCAATCTCAATTGCTGTGCCAGCGCTTCGCGATAATGCGCCGCAGCCTCGTCGAGTCGATGCTCGGCTTGCGCCGCGTCGCCCAGCTTGTTGATCGCCAGCGCAACGTCGCTCAGCGCCTGCGCGTCGGCAGGGTCACGGGCGAGCCGTCCACTCGCTTCGTCGAGGGCGCGCCGGTACATCGTCTTGGCATCGCTCACCGATACGTCCGCAAGATTCTCGCCGAGCTGGAGCTCGGCAACGAGCAATGCATGGCCGATGCCGGCGTCCTGCGGGTCGGCCTTCGCGAGCGCTTGCAGGCGCTCGACGGCGCGGGCCAATATGGCGCGGGCCTCGTCGCCGCGATCCTGCCAGCCCAGCGCGTTGCCGAGGCGTGCTTCGGTTTCGCCGAGAAACAGCGCGTAGCCTTCGGGGCCTGTATCACGATCGGACCGGCGTTGCAGATCGGCGATGATTTCGCGGTAGGCCGCAACCGCGGCGTCGAGCCGCCCGTTCCACGAGTCAATGTCCGCAAGCCCGCGCCGGGCGGCCAGCACGAGCAGCTCCAGCGCGGCGTCGTTTTCGTGGCGCGTCGCGAGCGTTTCGGCTTGGGACAGCGCACGGCGATAGTGTGCGGCCGCGCCGTCGAGATCGCCGGTCCAGTACAGCACGGCTCCCATGCCAAGCTCTGTGCGTGCGCTCTCTTCGGCGAGATCGGCATCGCCCGGCCGTTGCGCCAGCGCGCCGTCGAGCAGCGCGCTCGCTCGCGCATAGCTCGCAAGCGCTTCGCTGCTGCGGCCGAGATTCGCGTATCCCTGCCTGCCCTGATCATCGCCGAGGGTCCGGTACGCTCGCGCGAACTCGAGCGCGAGCTCCGGACGCGCGCGCGCTTCCGGCGCAAGATCATCCAGATAGTCCATCGCCTCCGCGGTGAGGCGCGAGCGCAGCGCAGTCGTTCCGGGCAGGCGCGCGAGCGCGCTGTGCACGTCGACGAGCAGAAGATTGGCGAGCCGCCGCACTTCGCTGAGTCGCGCTTCGGCTTCACGACGCTGCTGGTCCGCGACATGCGCCTGCCAGAGCGCCGCAGCGAAACCGACGACGAGCGCGAGCACCGCGACGGCGAGAGCCGCAATCCCGTAGTGATGCCGTCGCGCGAACTTGCCGGCGCGGTAATGCCAGGTCGCCGGGCGCGCACGAACGGGCAGACCGCCGAGATGGCGCTCGATGTCGTCGGCGAATTCGGCGACGCTCGCGTAACGCAGGGCCGGCTCCTTCGCGAGCGCCTTGGCGAGCACGCGATCGAGATCGCCTTGCAGGCGTCTTGCGCTCTCGCCGGAGGCGACGCTGCTGGCGCGCGGCGGAACCTCTTCATGGACGCGGCGCGCCGCCTCGGCGAGCGCGCAGCCCGCGAGCGAGACCGGCGCGCGTCCGGCGAGAAGCCGGTACAGCAGCACGCCGAGCTGATAGACATCCGTCGCAGTCGTGATCGCTCCGCCGCCGATCTGCTCGGGCGCCGTGTATTCCGGCGTGCCGAGCCATGCGTTCGTGCGCGTTTCGGAGTCGGCGACGTTTTCGGGCACGACCAGCTTGGCGACGCCGAAGTCCAGCAGTTTGATGCGGCCTTCGGCAGTCACGAAGATGTTGCCTGGCTTGAGATCGCGGTGGACGAGCAGATGCTGATGTGCGTGCTGAACGGCGGCGCACACGTCGAGGAACAGGTGAATCCGCGTCTCGATATCGGCACCGGTGCGCGCGCAATGGCTGTCGATCGGTTCGCCTTCAACGTATTCCATCGCAAACCACGGCACGCCTTCGGGCGTGCTGCCGGCGTCGATGAGCCGCGCGATCGCAGGGTGGGCGAGCTCGGCCAGAGCGCGGCGCTCGGCGTCGAAGCGGCGGCTCCAGTCCGGCGAGGCCATGCCGCCGGCGGCAATCAGCTTGATCGCGACCTTCTGCGCAAACGTGCCGTCGATGCGCTCGGCGAGCAGCACGCGCCCCATGCCGCCGGCGCCGAGCTCGCGCTCGATGCGCCACGGCCCGATGCGCCGGCCGATCCAGTGGCTGCGCCGATCGAGATCGCGCCGTTCGCGCTCGATCGCGGCGACGATCGTCTCGCTCGACGCCGCGTGCGCTGCGAGAAGCCGTTGCAGGGGCTCGTGCAGGAACGGCGCTTCCGAGCGCAACGCGGCGAGCCGCAGCTCGAGCTCGCCCGGCGCGAGATCCAGCGCTTCGTGGAACAGCGCCTTCAGCCGTTCGCGCACGTCGCCGGCCGGTTCAGCGCTCATCACCGGCGAGATCGCATTCGAGCCAGGCGAGCGCCATGGCGGCCTCGCGCTTGACGGTGGCTGGCGAGGCGCCGATGGCGGCGGCGGTTTCCTCGATGGTAAAGCCCGCGAAATAGCGCATCTCGACGATCATCGCCTGCCTCGCATCGATGCCTTCCAGCCGGTTCAGGGCGGCGTCGAGCGCGACGAAATCGATGTCGTCCGCACGCGTGTCGGCGACGTTCTCGTCGAACGTGACGCGAGCCAGGCCCGTGCCGCGCTTGCTCGCGGCCTTGGCGCGTGCGTGATCGATCAGCACTGAACGCATCGCTCGCGCCGCGAGCGCAATGACCTGGCCGCGATCCGAAATATCGAGCGGCGCTTTCGCGAAGCGCAGGAACACTTCGTTGACGAGCGCGGTGGGCTGCAGCGTGTGCGCATCCTGTCCGCGCAGCGCGCCTTCGGCGAGGCGGTGCAGCTCCTGGTAGACCTCTGGCAGCCAGCTCGCGAACGCAGCTTGCTCGGACACGCGCGCCACCTCGCCGACATCGCGGGAGTCGCACGCGAGCAGGTCCGTGAAGCCGCGTTGTGTCCCCCCGGCGATCCGCAGCGCGGATCGCCGGCCGAGTCTAGCATCGCGTACCGAAGCGGCGAAGCCGAGCGATGGCACGCAGGATGCGCGCCCCATGGCGGCGCCTCCGCAGATCCGGCTCAGTACTGCACCATGACTTCCCACACCCATCCGGACGCGAAGCGCGAATTCAAGAGGGCAATCCCGTCCGGAATGCCTTCGTCCGGTCCGCAGCCGCCGGAAAGCAGCCACATGTGGTCCGGAGGATCGCAGAACGTCGGCGCGCAGCCGAACGGCGGCGCGAAGGCGGTGACCAGGCCGTGCCAGAAGTACGGGTCGTAACCGCCGTACGCGTTCATCCAGTACGTCGTCGTCGCGGTCGCGCCGGCGGGAATCGCGACTTCCACGGCGGCGTCGACGCAGCTTCGGCCGGGATCGGACGGTATCGGCCCGCTGATGAGGTACGTGCCGAAGATGATCGTCGGTTCGTCCTCCACGCGAAGTTCCGCGGACGCCGTGCCGACGACCTGTCCCGCTTCGCTGACGGTCACGCTCACGGTGTCGTACCCGGTTGCCGTGCCTGCGTTCGCCGTGTACATGCCGATCTTCGCGTCGAACAGCGGCTGTCCCTGCACGAGATCGAGCGTGCCGACGGTTTCGGTAGCCTGCCAGGTGTACTCGAAGATCGAGTCGTCGCACTGCTGCCCGGAACGCGGCGGCTTGACGCGCGCTTCGAGCGCCTGCGACGCGCCGTTCCGCACGGAGGCACGCCGGGGCGCCAGCAGGACCTCGACGGGATCCACGTTGACGGTAGCGGTGTCCCTGCCGGCGTAGACGCGATCCGTGCCGGCGATCAGGTAGGCCTTCACCTCGACGGTGATCGCGCCGGAGAAATTCGCCAGCGGCACCAGCACGCGCACGCTGTCGTCGGACGAATCGAACTCGCTGCCGCTGTGGCCGGCGTCGTCGAGCAGCTCGCCGGCGTCGGTCGGCGTCAGGCTCCAGTGGTAGACGAAATGCGCGCTCGGGTCGCCGGCCGCGTCGGCGACGCGCACGGTGAGCTCGGGCGAGGACGAGGCGCAATCGGCCGAGGCCTGCTCGGGCGTGAGCTGCACGTTCGCGCCGGTAACATCGATGTCCCAGCTGTCGCCCTGATTCGACACCGCAAGCCCGGTGGCGACGGCGCCGAGATCGAAGCTCTGCAACAGGAAGTCGACGGCGCCAATCGCGTTGCTCAGCGTTTCGGCGTGCTGGAGCGCGCGCGTTGCGGTGGCGAACGCGGCATCGGGATCGGAACCGGTGACGAGGATCAGCCGCAGGATCAGGTTCGTCACCTGATTGCGGAACGTCGCCGAGCCGAAGAACGTGTTGTAGGCGTCGCCCAGCGCGCCCTGGAAGTCGCCGTCGCGGATCTTGTCGGAGAATCCGGGCAGCGTTGCGAAGAGCCCGACGATGTCGCCGATGATGCCGTCGCTGCCGAAGCCGTAGAGCTCGTTGAGCTTCTTCGAGTTCGCCGGGATGATCACGTTGAGGATGCTCGGCAGCACGAGATCGCGCACGACGAACAGCAGGCTGATTTCGACCTGCTTGAGCTGCTCGTTCTCGGGAAACGCATCGAGCAGGCCGACGTTGGCGGCGGGCCCGACCGCGTGCAGCACGTAATGCGTGTGCTCGGCGTCGGGCACGTTCTCGAGCCCCTGCTTGGGGCCGTCCACCGGCGTGTACGCGATCGGCTTGCCGTCCTCGACGCCGAACAGCACCAGCGTCGCATCGAGCAGCGCGTCGTTGAGGTTCGGCGTGCCGGAGGTGGGATCGATCGGAAAGCTTGTGCTCTGGACCGGGCACGATGGATCGCCCGCCGGCACGTCGCCGCTTTCGAACGTGCACGACGTGCGGCGCAGATACGCGAATCCGGGGCGCCGCAAGGCGTTGGTGAGGTAGACGGACTGGAACGCCTGGTTCGGCGTCATGCCGCTCTGCTCGCCGGGCTGGATCACGACGCCGTCGATGCCGGCGCCTGGCGCGCCGCGGCGCGACGGCAGGAAGTGCGCGAGCGCAGCGCCGAGCGCCTGTCGCACCTCTTCGTTCGGTGCGGCGAACGCGTCCGCGTCCGCGTTGATCGCGGCGGCAATGGCCGCTTCGAGGTCCGGCAAGGCTCCGGCCTTGTCGTCGCGGATGATGTCGATGAGCTGCGGCTGGAGCTCCGGCGCGGTCAGCGCGCCGCCAAGACCGAGATAGATCAGCAGCTCGGCGGTCGTGCGCGCCGAGAGCGCGGTGTGCTCCGCATCGAGCCATCCGGCGAGCAGCGGTGCATCGTTCTCATTGAGGACGAACGTCATGCCGGGCCCTTCGAGGCTCGCGATCGTGAAGTTGCCGGCCGCGTCCACGGCCACCTCGTCGATGCCGTTGCCGATGCGAAGCGTCGCAGGATCGAGCGTGTTGTCGGCGGGCAGCTGCACGCTGCCCGCCAGCGGAACGACCGGAAACTCGACTGCGTTCGCGAAGCCGTCGGCGAAGACGTAGTCGCGCCGCGCCGCGTGCGCGCCTGCCATGACGAGCAGCCCTGCCAGGAAAGCCAGCCATCGTTTCATGTCGCGCCCCCTCGGATGGGTGTCCGTCGGAGGAAACGCAGAACAGGGCGCGACTGGCTCACGCTGCGGGATGCCGGCCGAGCGGAGCCTGGCCAGGACGAGTCCGTAGGTAGAGCGCGGGCGCGCGCACCCGCACCCGCAAGCCGGCTTGGCTAGCCGGGCGCGAAAAGCGTTTGATAGCAACAGGCGTTCGAGGAAGCGCCTTCAGTCCGCGTGCTCGCCTTCCCTGCGCGCGGCGCGGTCGGCAGCCGCGCGCAGGGCTTCCTGATCGAGCAGCGATTCGTCGGTCGTGACGCGCCGGCGCTTGCGCACGAGCGCGGCGATGAGCTCGGCCGCGTGCCGGCGCCGTCTTTCGTTGTACAGCTCGTCGCTCGCCTTCGATTGCGTCATGGGTCTCACCGAAGCGCAGGGCTGCCCGAAGCGGGCAGCGGGTCCATTGTCCTCGCCGCTGTCGCAGGCGTCGAGACGCGCCGGCAGCGGTTTTCGTGATTCCGTTTGCAGTCCGTCCTTCCGTCGGTCCTTGGGCGGACAGAACTCCGCCTTGGTCCCGCCCGTCGCGGGCCGCGGCCCGCCTTCCGGCCCGGTTGCAATCCCGGCATCGGACACCGGAGGGATGGACATCATGACCGCACGATCGTTCCATGGCGCGACATTCAAGGTGCTCGGCATCGCGCTGCTGGCTTTCCTGATGCTGATTCCGCTGGCGCAGGTCAACGAGCTGATCCGCGAACGCGAGGGCCGCGGGTGGGAGGCGACGCAGCGCATCGCCGAGCGCTGGGGCGCGCAGCAGCTCGTCGGTGCACCCGTGATGGTGGTGCCGGTGCAGCGCAAGGTGCTGCGCGATCGCGAGTGGACCACCGTCGAGGAGCGGGAGTACGTGCTCGCCGATCGCGTCGCGATCGCCGGCACGCTGGCGCCGGAGCTGCGCAGCTACGGGCTGTACGAAACGCCTGTCTACACGGCCGAGACGAAAATCGAAGGGCGTTTCGACGCGGACGACGTCACCGCGCTCGCGTCGAACGGCGCCGAGCCGCAATGGCAGCGCACGGAGCTGCGCGTGCCGATCGCCGATGTGCGCGGCATCCGGCGCCTCTCGGCGCTCCGCTTCGGCGGGCGCGAACTCGCGTTCGGGCCGAGCGGCGACGGCGTCGCGGGCATCGCCGCGGTGGCCGCGCCGGCACCGCTCGATCCGCAGACGCTGACGGGTACTTTGCCGTTCTCGTTCACGTTGACGCTGGCCGGCACCGAGCGCTTCTCCGCGCTGCCGCTCGCACGCGAAACCGACATGCACGTGTCGAGCCCGTGGTCCGATCCCGGCTTCGACGGCGCGTTCCTGCCGGCGTCGCGCCGCGTCGGCGCAAGCGGGTTCGAGGCGGAGTGGCAGGTGCTCGACCTGAATCGCCATCTCGCGCAGCACTGGCGCGAGAGCGAGAGCCCCAGCGCGCTCGCGGCGACCGCGTTCGGCCTGACGCTGGCGCAGCCGGCGAACAGCTATCAGCAGAACGTCCGCGCCGGCAAGTACGGCGCGCTGTTCATCGCGCTGACGTTCGTCGCATTCTTCCTGTTCGAGGTGCTGCGCGGGCTGCGCGTGCATCCGGTGCAGTACCTTCTCGTCGGGCTCGCGCTGTGCACATTCTACGTCGTGCTGCTTGCGCTCTCCGAGCAGATCGGTTTCGGGGCAGCGTACGCGCTCGCCGCCGCGGCCGTCGTGGTCATGGTCGGCGGCTACGCGGCGGCGGTGCTCGCGACGCGGCGCGCGGGTGCGCTGCTCGGCGCGCTGCTCGCGCTGATCTATGCGCTGCTGTACGGCCTCGTGGTGAGCGAGGACCACGCGTTGCTGATGGGATCGATGGCGCTGCTCGCCGCGGTCGCCGCCCTGATGTACCTGACGCGGCGCGTCGACTGGTATGCGCTCGGACCAGCCGCAGCGCGATGATGCGATCGCCCGATCGATTCCAGCCGTCCTCAGCCGCGCACCGATCGCGAGCGCGTGCCACGCTCGCGATCGATCAGCGCCCGCTTGCGCTCGAGACCCCAGCGGTATCCGCCAAGCTCGCCGTTGCCGCGGATCACGCGATGGCACGGGATCGCGAGCGCGATCGTATTGCTCGCGCACGCCTGCGCGACCGCGCGTGCCGCGGCCGGGCGGCCAATGCCGCGCGCGACTTCGCTGTACGACTGCACGTCGCCGTAGGGAATCGTCTGCAGATACCGCCAGACGCGCATCTGGAACGCCGTGCCGCGCACGTCGAGCGGGAGATCCAGCGAGCGCCGGCTGCCTTCGAGGTATGCGCCGAGCGCGCGCATCCAGGCCGCGAACGTCGCAGCCTGCGCTTCCGGCATCGGCGTGTGCGTCGCCGCGGGATATTCGGCGACGAGCTGCCGCTCGAGCAATGCCTCGTTCTCGCCGAACTGGATGAAACAGATGCCACGATCGGTCGCGCCGATCATGAGGAGGCCGAGCGGCGTCTCCGCCGTCGCGTGCGAGATCGCAAGTCCGCGGCCGCCCTGGCGGTACTGGAGCGGCGTCATGCCCAGCCGCGTGTCGACGCGCTCGTAGACGCGACTGGACGAGCCGAAGCCCGCGTCGTAGATCGCTGCGGTGACGCTGCTGCCGGATCGCAGGCCCGATTTCAGCGCGCGCACGCGCTCGGCTTCGAGAAATTCCTTCGGCGTCAGACCGACCGCTGCCTTGAAGCTGCGCTGGAGGTGGAACGGGCTGAGGCCGACCGCCGTGGCGAGGCGCTTCAGCGACAGCGGCTGATCGGCGTGGCGCGCGAGCAGCTCGCAGGCCTTGCGGATGCGCGCGTCCAGCGCCCCGCCGGCGTGCGTCGCGTCCGGCCGGCAGCGGCGGCAGGCGCGCAGGCCCGCCTGCTCGGCTTCGGCCGGTGTCGCATAGAAGCGCACGTTCTTGCGCAGCGGCCGGCGCGAGGTGCAGGACGGGCGGCAATAGACGCCGGTCGTCAGCACCCCGTAGACGAACGTGCCGTCCCTGGACGCATCGCGTGCCTGCACGGCGGTCCAGCGGATGTCGTCATCGCGTTTCATCGAAAGACTCCTGCTCGGGAATGGGCGCAGTAGATCGCGTCCGGTCCCGCGCACCTATCCGCTTCTTGCGCAGCAATTCAGGCGACTGCCTGGGCGTGCCGTCGGTGCTCCGGCATTCTCCGCAAGAAGCGGATAGGCGGGATTCATCGCCACGGACACGATGACGGCATTCCATCCGCGCAAGGGAGCGCATCATGCTGACGCTGTTCGACTATCTGCCTTCGCAGAACGCCTGGAAAGTCCGCCAGCTGCTGAATCATCTCCGGCGGCCGTATCGCACCGAATGGATCAGCATTTTCGAAGGCGAGGGGCAGCGGCCCGATTATCTCGCCGTCAACCCCACCGGCGCGGTGCCAGCGATCCGTCTCGACGATGGCCGTGTCCTCGCAGAATCTAACGCGATCCTCGTCTTTCTCGCCGAGGATACGCCGTACCTTCCTTCCGATCGTTACGAACGGGCAAAGGTGCACCAGTGGCTGTCGTTCGAGGGCAATTACGTCGAACCCGCGATCGGTACGCTGCGGCACTGGGTCATGACCGGCAAGGACGCGCGCCGTCCGCGCGAGCTCGTCGAATCGCGCCGTGCGGCTTCGCTGAAGGCGCTCGGCATTCTCGATCGCGAGCTGGCGCGGCGCGAATTCATCGCCGGCGACATCTATACGGTAGCGGACATGTCGCTGTTCGCCTACGTCAGCCGCGCCGGCGAGGCGAAACTGCCGCTCGACGATCATGCGAACGTGGTGGCGTGGATCGAGCGCGTGAAGCGGCAGCCAGGGTTTCTGGTGACGACGCATCCGTATTCGATCGATCCGCATTCGGCGGGCGAGCTGCCGTGACGTTCCCGAGATATCGAAGCCGAGCGCATCGAGTCCGGCGGGCCGAAGACGTCAGACCCCACGCTTCGCGGACGAAAGTCGCGAAGTCGCGGTGACGACGCGCAAACCCTATAGAATCGCGCGATGAACCTCCTCGCGATCGAAACCGCGACCGAATCCTGCTCCGTCGCGCTGCTCGCCGGCGATCGGCTCGTCGCGCGCAGCGAGCTGGCTCCGCGCCGGCATGCCGAGCTGCTGCTGCCGATGTGCGAGGACGTGCTCGCCGAAGCCGGCCTCGCGCGTGCCGATCTCGATGCGCTCGCCGTCGGGCGCGGGCCCGGCGCGTTCACCGGCGTGCGACTCGCGATCTCGGCGGCGCAGGGCATCGCGCTTGCGCTGGGCATTCCGGTCGTGCCGGTGTCGTCGCTCGCCGCGCTCGCGATGCAGGCGCCCGACGACGGCGCCGACGTGCTCGCGGTGATCGATGCCCGCATGGGCGAGGTCTATGCGGGCGTGTACCGTCGGGCGGGCGATCGCATCGAGGCGGTCGGCGCCGAAACCGTGGGGCCGGCCGATGCGCTGCATGGCCGCGTCTCCGGCGCGGTGAGCGTCATCGGCACCGGCTGGTCGAGCTATCGCGACGCGATCGAAAAGGCGCTGCCTGCGCCGCCGCGCTGGGCGGAGGGCGAGCGTCATCCGCAGGCGGCCGACATCGCGCGCATCGCGGCACCGCTGGCGGCGGCGGGACAGGGCGTCGCGGCCGAGAGGGTGCTGCCGGTCTATCTCCGCGACAAGGTGGCGCTGACGCTCGCCGAGCAGCGCCGCTGAGCGGATCTCAGCGCAGCAGCAGCAGCGTCGAAAGTCCCAGGAACGACGCGAATCCGCAGCAATCGGTGATGGTGGTCAGGATCACGCCGCCGGCGAGCGCGGGGTCGATCGACATGCGCTTCAGGAACAGCGGAATGGCCACGCCGGCGAGCGCCGCCGCGAGCAGATTGATGACGATCGCGCCACCGAACGCGACCGCGAGCCAGGTGTTGCGGTAGAGCGCGTAGAGACCCAGGCCGATGACCAGCGCGAACAGCAGGCCGTTCGCGACCGCGACGAGAATCTCCTTGCGCAGCAGCGGCAGCGCGTTCGAGAAGCCGACCTGGCCGAGCGCGAGCGCGCGCACCATCAGCGTCACCACCTGCGTGCCGGCGATGCCGCCCATGCTCGCCACCATCGGCATCAGCACGGCGACGGTCACGACTTCGGCGATCACGCGCTCGAACTGATCGATCACGCGCGTCGCGAGGAACGCCGTCAGCAGGTTGACGCCGAGCCAGACGGCACGGCGCCGCGCCGCCTTGCGCACCGGCGAGAAGAGATCCTCGTCCTCGTCGAGGCCCGCGGCGCTCATCGCGCGGTGCTCGGCCTGCTCGCGGATGACGTCGATGACGTCATCGACGGTGATGCGGCCGAGCAGCACGTTGTTGTCGTCGACTACGGGCGCCGAGACCCAGTCGTGGTCGGCGAACTGCTGCGCGACCTCGGCCACCCGAGTGTGCGCGTTGATCGCCGGCTGCTCGATATCCATCAGCTGGTTCACCGGCGTCGCGGGATCGGCGATGAGCAGCTGCGCGAACGGAATGCGGCCCTGGTACTGACGCCGGCGGTTGACCACGTAGAGATGATGCGACTGCTCGGGCAGCTCGCCGCGCTGGCGCAGGTAGCGCAGCACGACGTCCACCGTGACATCGGCGCGCACGGTGACGAGATCCGGATTCAGCAGGCGGCCGGCCGTGTCCTCGTCGTACGTCAGCATGTACTCGAGGCGCTCGCGGTCCTCGCGCTGCATCGACTTCAGGACTTCGTCGGCGACTGTGTCCGGCAGGTCGCCCATGAGCTCGGCGAGGTCGTCGATGTCGAGCGTCTCGGCCGCGGCGACGATCTCGTCGGGATCCATGGCGCGCAGCAGGTCCTCGCGCACGTCGTCGCCGACGTGGACGAGAATCTCGCCGTCGTCCTCGGGATCGGTCAGACCCCAGACGATCGCACGCTGATCCGGCGGCAGCGATTCGAGCAGATTGCCGATCTCGGCCGGCGCGAGCGTGTTGACGAGCCGCTTCACCGCGCCAAGCCGGCCGGACTCGATCGCCTCGGAGAGCAGGCGCAGCGCGCGAGCGGTCTTGTCGGGGCGGGCGGCTTCGGCCATTGCGCGGCTCTCGATGGGGCGCGCGGATTATGCGGGGCCTCGCGCGCGGACGATAGCCCGTGCGGCGAGGGCGAGACGGTCATCTCTTCGAAATCGGACCCCGATCGAGAAGTGGCTCGCGCTGTACACACGGAACTCCTGCGGCTAGCCTCCGGTCTGCATCACTGCAGTGAGCGGGGTGGCTGCCGCATTCGCTCACGCGAAAGATCGAGCGCACCGCACTGCACGCGACGATGGGTTATCTCTACGACGCCGCCCGGGACATCAAGAATTCGATTCCGATCGCGCGGGATCTTTACGCGTATCTGCGCCGTGGCCTGGCGAAGTGTTCGCGCGACACGGGTTACGAAGAAAAGCTTGCCGCGGAGACGGAAATCTATGAAGACGTTGCCGACGTACACGAGCTGCCGCCGATCTTTCACTACTGGTCGAACAAGCATCTGCGGCCAATGCTGGAGGAACTCGGCTTTTCGAATCCCGACGAGTTCTTCGCAAAATATCTGGGCGAGAGCGCGCGCAGGCGCGGGACGGCCGCGCCGATTTTTCTGAGCCTCGGTGCGGGCAATTGCGACACGGAGATTCGCGTGGCGCGACTGCTGCGCAAGGCCGGCATCGAGCGCTTCACCGTCGAGTGCGTCGACCTGAATCAGCGCATGCTCGAGCGCGGCCTTGCGATGGCGCAGCGCGAGGGTGTGGCAGAGCACATCGTTCCTGTCGAAGGTGACTTCAACCAGTGGCGCGCTGCGAAGCAATACGACGCGGTGATGGCGAATCAGTCACTGCACCACGTCCTCAATCTCGAAGGCCTGTTCGACGAGGTCAAGCGCAGCCTCGCGACCGGCGGCTGTTTCGTGGTCAGCGACATCATCGGCCGGAATGGTCATCAGCGATGGCCGGAGGCCCTCGCCGCCGTGCAGAGATTCTGGCGCGAGTTGCCACATGATTACCGCTACAACCGCCAGCTCGGCCGCTACGAGCACGCCTACCGCAACTGGGACTGCTCCGGCGAGGGATTCGAGGGCATCCGCGCGCAGGACATCCTTCCCCTTTTGCTCCAGCGCTTCGAATTTCACCTTTTCGTCGGCTTCGCGAACGTCATCGACCTGTTCGTCGATCGATCGTTCGGACCCAACTTCGACGCAGACGCCGAGTGGGATCGCGGTTTCATCGATCGCGTGCACGCCTTCGACGAAGCAGCTTTCCGGAAAGGCGAGCTGACGCCGACGCACATGATGGCCGTCCTGACGCCGGAGGCCTGCGAGAAGGCTGTGTACGCGCGGGGACTCGGCCCCGAAGAGAGTGTCAGGAGACGTATCGTCTCCCGCTTGGTCCGTTCGGCGATCGTGCGCGTGAAAGAGGCCATCGGCCGTGCATGAGCCAGAGCGCGACGTGCCCCGTCCATGATCGGCGAGCTCCGACGCCGCGCTTGGCAGACGTCATGAACGGCGCTTCGCTTCGCCGGGCACGAGTCAACGCTGAAGGCGAGCCATCACGCGCCTCGCAAGATGGTACAGCCGGCCGACGGCACCGGTCTGGAGCGCTGCGCGCGAAGATGCGAGCTGCGCCATGAGCTGCGTGATCTCGCGATACAAGCGCTGGTTGTGCTGGTCGCGGCGCGCGAGCAGCGCGCGGATCTCCTCCACATCGGCAGCCTCGAGCATCATGCCGGGCCGGAACCGCTCCGGCAGCGGCCGCTCGACATAAATCGTCGAATGCGGGTCGGCAAGCTCCTCGGCGGGCCGCTCGCGCGTGTAGAAATACAGCGCGACGGACTTGCGCGAGAGCGCACCTCCCCATTCCGGCGCCGCGATGCGGCTGAATCCGTGCCAGCTCGTCTCGGTGGTCTCGAAGATCACGCAGCGGTTGTAAAGCGGCGTGATCAGCGTGACGCGGTCGTCGGACGAGCGGGGATCGGAGTGCAGCTCCAGCGAGCCGCCCCAGGCCTCGTCCCATTCGCGGTTGAGATAGACGATGAGATTCAGGCGCCGGTGCCAGTTCTCGACCGGATGACGGTTGAAATCGACGTGCGGGTCGAGATCCTGTCCGCTCAGGTTCTCGTGCGTGCCGCCGCCGAAGTACCAGGGGTCGTAGAGCAGGTCCGGAATGCCGGTGATGCGTCCGATCAAGTCGAGCAGTTCGGGCGAGCGCGCGAGGTCGTCGAGCGCGACGTACGCGGGGCCGAGCCCGCGGATCTTTTCGACGGTCGACTTGTTGCCCAGCTTGCCGTTTTCGTTGCGGGCGTTGCCGCGCTCGAACGCCGGGAACTCGGCGAGCAGCCGGTCTGCGTAGTCCGCCGCGAAGAAATCATCGATGACGACGTGGCGGAACGGCTCGCGGCGTGCGAAGCGTTCGGCGAACGCGGAAACCTGTGCAGTGACGTGTCCGGAAACGAGGGGCAGGCGCGGTTCGGTCATGGATCGCGTCTTGAGTGGAGGATGCATCGAACGGCGCTGGCCGGATGCGGTTGCGGTGGCGGATGTCCCGTCGTCAGTATCGCAAAAGGCCGTTGGTGCCTCTATGTCGGCGGGTCGGTCTGCGCCGGCGGCGCCGCGCAGTGCTTCAGCCGTTCGAGCACGTGCAGGATGCCTTCGCGCGTGACCGCGCGCAGCAGCGGTTTCGCTTCGGCGAGCAGCTGCGAACGGTCGAACGCGTTGACCGCCTCGCGCACTTCGAGCAGCAGGCCGGGGTGCATGCTGAACTCGGTGAGGCCGAGCGCGAGCAGGAGCCCGGTATAGCGCGTGTCGCCGGCCATCTCGCCGCAGAGCGTGACGTGCCGTCCGGCGCGGTTGGCGGTCGCAATCGTCTCGGCGAGCAGCTTAAGGATCGCCGGATGCAGCGGATCATAGAGATTCGCCAGCTGGTCGTTGTTGCGGTCCACCGCCAGCGTGTACTGGACCAGGTCATTGGTGCCGATCGCGATGAAATCGAGCTTCTTGATCATGCCGCGGAGGGCGATGGCCGCGGCCGGCACTTCGATCATCGCGCCGAGCTCGACACGCTCGGCGATCTCGTGGCCAGCCGAGCGCAGGTCGCGCGCGCATTCGCCGAGCAGATGCCGCACGCTTGCCATTTCTTCCGCGGTCGAGACCATCGGCACGAGCACGCGAACCGGGCCATACGCCGAAGCGCGCAGGATCGCGCGCAGCTGGATGATCAGGATCTGCGGCCGGCGCAGCGAGAGCCGCACGCCGCGCACGCCGAGCGCCGGGTTGTCCTCGTCGTCGAGCACGAGGCCGGTCGAGTCGGCCTTGTCGGCGCCGAGATCGAGCGTGCGTATCGTGACAGGCAGCCCGCCCATGCCGAGCACGAGGTCTCGGTAGGCGAGGAACTGCTCTTCCTCGCCTGGAAGCTCCTTGCGTTGCAGGAACAGGAATTCGGTGCGGTACAGGCCCACGCCGGCCGCGCCGCAGGCGCGCGCCTGCGCGATGTCGGCCGGCAGCTCCGCATTCGCGTAGAGCAGGATCGGCACGCCGTCGCGCGTCTTCGTCTCGGCGTCGCGCAGCAGCGCGAGGCGCTTGCCGCGCTGGACGACTTCGCGCTGCCACGCGCGGTAGCGGGCGATGTCCTGGGCGGTCGGATGGACGACGACTTCGCCGCGCTCGCCGTCGATCAGGATCAGATCGTCATCCTGGATGTGCGAGAGGGCCTCGTGCGCGGCGACGATCATCGGCAGGCGCAGCGAGCGAGCCAGGATCGCGCTGTGCGAGAGCGGGCTGCCTGACGTCAGCACGACGCCGAGCACGCCGTTCTCGGCCAGCGGCACCAGCTCGGACGGCGCGACGATGTCGCTGACCAGGATCTCGCCGACGCGCGCGGCCAGCTTGCGCTCCTCGGCGCTCGACTCGCGCACGAGCGCCGCCTGCACGCGGCCGATGACGTGGTCGATGTCCTCCTTGCGGCCGCGCAGGTATGGATCGTCCATCGCCTCGAACACCGCCACCAGCCTGTCGCGCTGCATCTTGAGCGCGGCGCTGGCGCGGACGCGGCCGATGCGGATCAGGTCGGTGAGCCCTGCGACGAGCTCGCGGTCGGCGAGGATCAGGCTGTGCGCGTCGATGAAGTCGCCGACTTCGTGCGCGAGCGCACCGTGCAGCTTCTCGCGCAACGCGGCGAGCTCGGCCCGCGCCAGCTCGAGCGCGCGAGTGAGCCGCGCGACTTCGGCATCGACTTCGTCGGCGGCGAGCGGCCGCTCGTCAATTACGTGGCGGCTCGGCTGCTCCAGGCGAGCGCGCCCGAGAGCCATGCCGCGTGCGGCGCCGGTGCCTGTGAGTGTGAATCGCACGTTGCTTCCCGCCTCGCTCCGCCGGATGCCATGTCATTCGCCTCTCCCGACGCCGGAAGAGGGTGAGGGTGAGGCAAGCCTGAGTCGACATTGCCGGAGCGCGGATCGAAGCGCTTCGCTCCGGACGGATCCTCACCCGGCCTCTCCCGCGAGCGGGAGAGGGGGAACCGCTATTGCTCTTCGTCGAACTTGCGCTCGAAGAGGTCGACCATGGCCGCCATGGCCGCTTCCTCGTCGGGCCCGTCGGCGCGCAGCCGAACCTGCGCGCCGAGCCCGGCTGCGAGCATCATCACGCCCATGATGCTCTTTGCGTTGACTTCCTTGCCGCGGTAGGCGATCAGCGTCGTCGCCTGAAATGGGTGCAGCGCCTGGACGAGCTTGGCCGATGCGCGCGCGTGCAGGCCGAGGCGATTGCTGATCGTGATGTCCCTTTCGAGCATGCGTACCTTTCACGAGATCGGGAACGGGTGACAGGAATGGGGACGACCGTGCGTCTTCTCCACTCCGGGCCTCCATTCCGGTTTCTAGGGCGTATCCACGAAAATCCCTCCGCGCCCGCCGCTGGCCGCCGTCTGCGCGAGCTCATCGAGCGACTGCTCGGGATAGTTGAGCACGCGCAGCAGCATCGGCAGATTGAGGCCCGAGACGCAGTGCATGTGCACGCCCAGCGTCGGCAGGCGGTTGGCGACATTGCACGGCGTCGCGCCGTAGAGATCGGACAGCACGAGCACGCCGTCGCCGCCGTCGAGCTCGCGCGCGCGTGCGGCCGCGTCGCGCAGCGTCTGCTCCGGATCCGCGTTCGCCGCGACTTCCTGCACATCGACCGGCAACGGCAGCTTGCCGAGCACGTGCTTCGCCGCCGACACGAGCGCCGCGCCCATCGATTCGTGCGTGAGGAGGAGGACGCCGACGCTCATGGTGAAGCCGGGATTGGGGATTCGGGATTGGGGATTCGGCAAAGCGGGATACTGTCCGGCGTGAGCGATCCGCTCTTCCGAATCCCGAATCCCGAATCCCGTATTCCGGCCGTGCTCATTCCAACTCCCTGTGATAGCTCAGCACCTGCCGGTGCGTCACCCTGAAATGCTCGGCGAGCTGCTCGGCGAGGTAGACCGAGCGGTGACGGCCCCCGGTGCAGCCGATGCAGATGGTGACGTAGCTGCGGCCTTCGGCTTCGAAGCGGGGCAGCCAGGTGTCGAGGAAGCGCGCGAGGTCGTCGCGGAACGCGATGACGTCGGTCTTCGCTTCCAGCCATTCACGCACAGGCACATCCTTGCCCGAAAGCGGGCGCAGGCGCGCTTCCCAGTGCGGGTTCGGCAGGCAGCGCGCGTCGAACACGAAATCGGCGTCGGTGGGCACGCCGCGCCGGTACGCGAACGACTCGAACAGCAGCGTGAGGCCGCCGGCCGCGAGGCCCATCTCGGTGATGATGAGGCGCCGCAGCTGGTGCACGTTGAGATCGCTGGTGTCGACCACGCGGTCGGCGATCGCGAGCATCGGCCGCAGCAGGCGGCGCTCCGTCGCGATCGCCTCGGCGAGGCCGAGGCCCTCGGCCGACAGCGGATGGCGCCGTCGTGTTTCCGAATAGCGCTTGATCAGCACGTCGTCGCGCGTGTCGAGGAAGACGAGCCGGTACGCGATGTCCGATTGCGCGAGCTCGGCGAGGATCTCCGGCAGGCGGCTCAGGTTCTCGGCGCGATTGCGCACGTCGACGCCGACGGCAAGCTTGTGGTGCAGCCCCGCGGTGCTCTGCGAGATCGCCTGCACGAAAGCCGGCATCAGCGCGGCGGGAAGGTTGTCGACGCAGTAGTAGCCGAGGTCCTCGAGCGTGCGCAGCGCCACGGTCTTGCCCGAGCCGGACAGGCCGCTGACGATGATCAGCTCCGTCGGCGCGTCCGCCCCGGGCTTTGCGGTCGCGGTCGTGCCGCCGGCGAGGGTGTCGGTGTCTACCATGGAGGCAACCGGCGCAGCTGGTGCGCCTGGCGGTCGATGAAGGTCTGCGCGGGATCGAATCCCTTGGTCTTCAGCATATGGCTGCGCACGGCCGCTTCGGCAAGGACCGCGATGTTGCGGCCCGGCGCCACCGGGATCGTGATGCAGGGAATCTTCACGTCCAGCACCTCGCGATAGCCGACGTCGCCGGTCAGGCGCGCCATGCCGTCGCCGATCGGCATGTCGAGCTTCTGAGGCTTCAAGTGGACGATGAGGCGCAGGTACTTTGACGGCTTGACGGCCGTCTGCCCGAACATCTCGCGCACGTTGAGCACGCCGAGGCCGCGCACTTCGAGGAGATCGCGCAGCATCTCCGGACAGTTGCCGTCGATCACGTCCGGCGCGATCAGCGTGAACTCCGGCGCATCGTCGGCGACCAGACGGTGTCCGCGCGTGATCAGCTCCAGTGCAAGCTCGCTCTTGCCGGTGCCGCTCTCGCCGGTGATGAGGACGCCGATCGAGTAGACCTCCATCAGCACGCCGTGCAGCGTCACCTGCCGCGCCAGCGAGCGCGCGAGGTGGTACTGGAGATAGGTCAGGAGCTCGTGGCCGCGCTTGGAGCTGATCCAGAGCGGCGTCTGCGATTCTTCCGCGGCCTGGCGCAGGTCAGCCGGGATCGTCTGGTCCTTGGTCACGACCAGCGCCGTCGGGTGGTAGGCGATGATCTTGGCGATCGTTTCCCAGCGCTGGCGCGAGTCGAGGCTGTCGAGGTAGTTGAGCTCCTCGGTGCCGATGATCTGCACGCGGTTCGGGTAGATGATGTTGAGATACCCCACCAGCGAAGGCCGCCGCGCCTCCGCGCCGCCGGGCTCGAACATGCGGTTCTCGCCGCGCATGCCGGCCACCCAGCGGAGCCCCATGCGCTCCGAGACGGCGTCGAACAGCTGGCGTGCGGAGAGTTTTTCCATGATCCAGGATCCGCGGCCGCGCGGGTCGGGCGGCCGTCAGGTAAGGTCAGACTGCCACAGTGCAAGGACGGTGACCACGCCGGCTCGGCGGCACGGAACGGTGTTCTCCTCGTCTAATGCTCCGCCCGCGCCCGGCGCAGCTCTTCCCGCAACGCGGTCGCGTCAGGCGCGTGGCGCAGCGCTTCGGTCAGGTGGGCGTCGGAGAAGATCTCGGCCAGCTCGGCGAGCAGCTTCAGGTGCTGGTCGGTGAAGTGCTCGGGCACGATCAGCGCGGCGATCAGATCGACCGGCTGGCCGTCGCCGGCGCCGAAATCGACCGGGCTGGCGAGGCGCACGAAGGCGGCCCGCGCTTCGGCGAGCGCTGCGCTCCTGCCGTGCGGAATCGCGACGCCATGCCCGAGGCCCGTCGAGCCGAGCCGCTCGCGCGCTTCGAGAGCAGCGCGTACCGTGGTCGCGTCGCCCTCGCTCGCCAGGAGTTCGGCGAGGCGAGCGATCAGGCTCGCCTTGTCGGACGCTACGAGATCCGTCCGCACCCGCTCGGGCGGCAGCAGGTCGATGAATGGCATGAGCGGAAGAGGCTCCGGGCGCGTGAAAACGGCGGGGCCGTAATGGTACTGGCGTTCGCGGCCTCGTGGCGCGGTCCGGCGGGCGGATCCGCGCCCGGGCCCGCGCATTCGGCCGGATCGAGGCCGCCGGTGTCGTCGGCGACCGTCCGCTACGGCCGGCGCGAGGGCCGGCTGCCGGAAGCGGTGCCGCGACCCGTGCTGCGATCAACTGTAGCGCGTGGAGCGCACCGCTTCGGCGTGGTGGTCGGTCAGCTTTTCCTTGTGCTTGCGGACCTGCTTGTCGATCTTGTCCACCAGTGTGTCGATCGCCGCGTACATGTCCGTCGCGGTCGCGTTGGCGTGCAGCGTGCGGCCGGATTTCCTGCCCGAGAACTGCATCGTGGCCTCGGCCTTGTGCAGCAGTTTTTCCACGCTCAGCACGATGCTGAGCTCATGCAGATGGTCGAAGTGGCGCGTGACCCTCTCGAACTTGCCGGTGGCGTAGTCGCGCAGCGCGGGGGTGACGTCGACCTGGTGACCCTGAATGGTGATCTGCATGACGGACTCCTCGTATCGAAACGTCCGGAAGCGCCGGACGCGTGATGCCTGGCCGGATCCCTGGCGGGACGGGAGCTGGCGCGTCGGCATGCGATCCGAACGTGCGGCCGCTGCCGAAAAGGGCGCTTCCCGGCGCCGGGGACGACGAAGATTCAGTGGGCGGCGTGTTCCTCCTTTTCTACGACGGTGGGCGCGCGGCGGTGACACCGGCGCTCTTTCAATGAGACCTCGGGCCGCCAGAACGGTTCCGGGGCGAGGAAGGCGCTATCGCCGCGCACGGGGCACGGAAAGAGAACATGCGCGGATTCAACCCAGGCGGCTGCGGTCGTTCGACGAGGGAATGTTCATCGCCTCGCGGTATTTCGCGACGGTGCGGCGCGCGACGCTGATGCCGCGCTTGTTCAGCTCGGCCGCGAGCGCCTGGTCGGACATCGGCCGCGCCGGCTGTTCCTCGCCGATCAGTTTCTTGATCATGGCCTGGATCGCGGTGGCCGAGGCCGCGCCGCCGTCGACGGTGGACACGCCGCTCGAGAAGAAATACTTGAACTCGAACGTTCCTCGCGGCGTGTGCAGGAACTTGCGCGTGGTGACGCGGCTCACCGTGGATTCGTGCATGCCGATCTCCTCGGCAACGTCCTTCAGGACGAGAGGGCGCATCGCTTCGGGGCCGAACTCGAGAAACGCCTCCTGCGCACGCACGATCGAGGTGGCAACCTTGAGCATCGTCTCGGCGCGCGTCTTGAGGCTCTTGATCAGCCAGCGCGCTTCCTGGAGCTGGCCGCGCAGATACGATGCGTCTTCGCGCCGCGCCTTGGCGATCAGGCTCGCGTAATGCTCGTTGATGCCAAGCCTGGGCTGGCAGCCCGGCGCGAGCGCGACCTGCCAGCGCCCGCCGATCTTGCGCGCGTACGCGTCCGGCGCGACGTACTCGGCGGTCGCGTTCGAAAAGCCGACGCCGGGCTTGGGCACCAGCGAGCGGATCAGCGCGACGGCGAGATGGAGCTCTTCCTCGCTCGCGTGCACGCGCTGGCACAGCCGGTGCCGATCCTGACGGGCGAGCGCTTCGAGGTGCTCGTCGACCAGCGTGCGCGCGAGCGTGAGCGCGGGCGTCGACGGATCGAAGGCCTCGAGCTGCACGGTCAGGCACTCGCGCAGCGAGCGGCTGGCGACGCCGATCGGATCGAAGCGCTGCACGCGATGGCGCACGGCCTCGATCTCTTCGATCGTCACCGCGTACAGCGGGGCGAGACTGGTCTGGATCGACTCGTCGGATTCGGCGAGGTAGCCGTCGTCGTCCACCGCCTCGATCAGCGCAGCCGCGATGGCGCGGTCGCGGGGCGACATCGGAGTGAGATTGAGCTGCCAGAGCAGGTGATCGCGCAGGTCCTCGACTTCGGCATCCTGCGGCTCGAGGCCGTCCTCGTCGGGGGCGCTTGTGCGGTAATCGGTGCGCTCGAGCTCGAGGTCGAGCGGGGCGTCGTCCATGTCGGACGACTCGGGCGTCTCGGACGGTGCCTCGGAATTCGCATCGAGGCCTTCCAGCGTGTCGGCCTCGCCGTTTTCGGCCTCGTCCGGCCGGTCGCTTTCGAGCTCGAGCAGAGGGTTGGATTCGATCGCGGTATTGAGCTCCAGCTCCAGCTCCATGCTCGAGAGCTGCAACAGGCGGATCGCCTGCTGCAGTTGCGGCGTCAGTGCGAGCTGCTGGTTGAGTCGTATCTGGAGCGCGGGTTTCATGCCCAAATCGTGCCAAGCCCCCCAAGAAGCCCATCCTAGCGCCAAAAGGAGCGCGCAGGCAGGCTTGACGTCACGGTTGGGAGGGCGGAGGCTGAGGCGATTGAGTCGGCCCGCCGTCCGTGCTGTTGAGGGCGGAGCAGCACGGGCGATGACGCGTTGGGATGGGGCCGGGCCCGCTGCCCCGCTACATGCGGAACTCGCGCCCGAGGTACACCTCGCGCACTCGCTCGTCGGCCAGGATTTCGGCCGGCGCACCCTGCGCGAGCACAGCGCCTTCGTTCATGATGTAGGCGCGCTCGCAGATGCCGAGCGTCTCGCGCACGTTGTGATCGGTGATGAGGATGCCGATGCCGCGCGATTTGAGCTGGCGCACGATGCGCTGGATGTCGAGCACGGAGATCGGGTCGATGCCGGCGAAGGGCTCGTCGAGCAGCATGAAGCGCGGCTTCGCAGCGAGCGCACGCGCGATCTCGACGCGCCGTCGCTCGCCGCCGGAAAGGCTGATGCCTTTCTGGTCCGCGATGTGGCCGATCTGGAGATCGTCGAGCAGGGCCTGCAGCTCGGCAGCGCGGCCCTCGCCGTCGAGATCGTCGCGCAGCTCGAGGATCGCGAGGATGTTGTCGGCGACGCTGAGTCTGCGGAACACCGAGGGTTCCTGCGGCAGGTAGCCGATGCCGAGGCGCGCGCGGGCGTGCATCGGCAGCTCGGTCACGTCGATGTCGTCGATGCGGATCGTGCCGGCGTCGGCCGCGACGAGGCCGACCACCATGTAAAAGCAAGTCGTCTTGCCGGCACCGTTGGGGCCGAGCAGGCCTACGACCTCGCCCTGCGCCAGCGTGAACTCGAAGCCGCGCACGACCTCGCGGCCGCGGAAGCTCTTCTGCAAGCCGGTGGCGCTCAGCATCAGTGCTGGTCGGACGCGGAGCCGGGATCGTCGGACGGTCGGGAATCGCCGGGCTTCGTCGCCGAGTCGGGGCTCGTCGTCGCGGGTGCCTTGTTCTTCGGCTCGATGACCATCTGCACGCGCTGTCCCGGCCCGGTCTTGTCACCCGATTCCATCTCGCCGGTGTTCGTGTTGTAGGTCATTCTCGCGCCCTTGAACTGGCCGCGGCCCGGCTGCACGACGACGACGTTGCCGGTCAGGACGGCGACGCTCGTGTCGGCGTTGTAGTCGATCTTGTCGCTCGATGCGGTAAAGAGGCCGCCCGAGTCCTGCCGCTGCTCGAGGTGCGCCTGCTGCTTCTTGCCGATCAGCACGACGCGCGCGATGTCGCCGGAGATGTCGCGGCCCTGCGCGTCCCTGGCGTTGCCGGGATGCTGGTAGATCGTCGCCTCGTCGCCGCTGGCCTTGGTCGTGCCCTGGACCATCGTGACGTTGCCGGAGAGGTAGGTCACGCCGGGCGCGTTGTTGTCCTTGTTCTGCACGATCTTCGAATAGTCGGCGTTGATCAGCATGCTCTGCTGCCGGTCGCTCGACAGCGCGTGCGCGGCGAGCGGAAGGACGCCGAGAACGAGCGCCGCGCTAGCGCGAAGCGGCAGGCGCGCGCCGTTTTTTCGGTTCGATCGTTGCGTGCACATCGGAAAGTAGCTCCAGGACCTTGCTGTTGAGATCGCCGCGCATGCCGGTGCCGCGCAGTATAGAGCCCGGCTGGACGATCGTTGCCGGCGCCGCGGTCTCCATCTTCTTGTCCTTGGGCCAGGTCGTGAGATCGCGGGTGACGAGGTCGATCGGTGCCGTGCCTTTCTCGGCCTGGCGGTGCATCTCGACACGACCCTGAAGGCGCATGACCGTGCCCGCCTTGTCGACCCAGGCCGCGTCGGACCTGCCTTGCCAGCGGTGGCCGCCGCCGTCGAGGATGACGTATTCGGGCGTCGTCACGAAGATCGAGCCGTCGTCGCCGCGCCGCGCGAGGAACGGCCCTTTCGTCTGAAACGAAAGCCGGCCGTCGGCGTCGAGCGCGTTCAACGTGAAATCGGTCAGCGTGTAGTCCGAGCGCGGCGGCCCGCCGAACGTCTGCTCGTCGATGCGCGGGCGCGTGATCCAGTAGACGATGTTGAGCGCGACGGCGGCGAGCGCGAGCAGCGCGGCCGCCAGCCAGAGGCGTCGGTCCGTCATCGTGCCGCCGTCACAGGCGCAGGGCCACGGAGAGTTCGGCCTCGGCCTTGCCCTGCGCGGCGAGAATCAGATCGCAGACCTCGCGCGCCGCGCCCGCGCCGCCCGCGAGCCGCGTGCGCCAGTGCGCGCGCTCGCGCACCCACGGATGCGCGTTCGCGACAGCCACCGCGAAGCCCGCGCGCTGCATCGGCGGGAGATCGGGCAGGTCGTCGCCGACGTACGCGACCTCGCCCGGCTCGAGCTTCAGCGCGGATAGAAGCTGCTGGAAGCAGGCGAGCTTGTCGTCCTGCCCCTGGTAGACGTGAGCAACACCGAGCTCGGCCATGCGTTCGGTCACCACCATGCTCATGCGCGACGTGATCACCGCCACCTCGATCCGGTTCGCAAGCAGGCGCTTGAGCCCGAGCCCGTCGTGCACGTGGAACGACTTCAGCTCGTGGCCGTCCTCGGCATAGACCAGCCGGCCGTCCGTCAGCACGCCGTCGACATCGAAGACCGCAAGCCTGACGCGAGCCGCGCGATCGCGGATGTCGGCGGGGAGGTCGTTGGGGAGCATGGCGAAAGCCGGGATTTGGGGAATCGGGATTCGGGATCTGGAAAAAGCCGCGAGAGCGTGACCCGGCGGGAAAGTCGGGCTGCGAATCCCGAATCCCAATTCCCGAATCCCCGCTCTCAAACCACTCGCGCGCGCAGGAGATCGTGGATGTTCAGCGCGCCGACGACATGGTTCGCCTCGTCGACCACGAGCAGCGCATGGATCTTGTGGGCTTCCATCAGCCGTGCCGCTTCGATGGCCAGCTTGTCCGCCGAGATCGTCTTCGGCTTGGCGGTCATGAGATGCGTCACGGGCGTGGCGCGCAGATCGATGTCGTCGTCGTCCACCGCGCGGCGCAGGTCGCCGTCGGTGAAGACGCCGAGGAGGTGATTCTCTTCGTCGACGATGGCGGTCATGCCGAGGCCCTTGCGCGTCATCTCGACCAGCGCTTCGGTGAGCGTCGCGTCGGGGCTCACGGCCGGAATCTTGTCGCCGCCGTGCATGACGTCGCTGATCTTGACCAGCAGCTGGCGGCCGAGGCTGCCGGCCGGGTGCGAGCGCGCAAAGTCCTCGTCGGTGAAGCCGCGCGCTTCGAGCAGCGCGATCGCGAGCGCATCGCCCATGACCAGTGTCGCCGTCGTGCTTGCGGTCGGCGCAAGGCCGAGCGGGCAGGCTTCAGCGGGCACGCTCGTGTCGAGGTGCACGTCCGCAAGCCGCGCCAGCGAGGATTCGCCGTTGCCGCTCATGACGATCAGCGGGATGCCCTGGCGCTTGATCAGCGGCAGGATCGTGAGGAGCTCGTCGGTCTCGCCGGAGTTCGACAGCGCGAGCACGACGTCCTTGCGCGTGATCATGCCGAGGTCGCCATGGCTCGCCTCGCCGGGATGCACGAAGAACGAGGGCGTGCCGGTCGAGGCCAGCGTCGCGGCGATCTTGCGCGCGATGTGGCCCGACTTGCCCATGCCCGAGACGACGACGCGACCGGTACACTCGAACATCAGCTGGCAGGCTCGCAGGAAGCGGCCGTCGATGCGATCGTGCAGCACCTCGATCGCGCGCGCTTCGGTCGCGATGACCGCGCGCGCGCTGCGCACGAGCTTGGCTCCGTCGAGGAGCGGATTGCCGACCGGCAGGGAAGCGGCTTGCATCTGGGCGTTCATCGGGACGGAATCCTGGTACGAAAACGCGAGATCGGTGAACTCTTGATTTCTGCGCCGCAGGATTTTGAGTACCATTCGCCGCCCCATTGTAACGGTTAGCCCTGGTTTTCGCCCGGCAGGTGCCGAGAGCACGCTGCCGCCACGTATGAAGGCTACTGACGGCCGGGGCGGCGCGAGCGTCGCAGCCGTCCCGAGCTGTCCCACCCGGCCCGCGGCGGCCCTCGATTGCGCAGCAAATGGACACAAGCACCATCCAGCATCTGATCCAAGAGGGTTTGCCGGACGCCAGGGTCGAGGTCAGCGGCCCGGACGGCGTGCATTTCGAGGCGCTCGTCGTCAGCCCATCCTTCGCCGGCAAGCTGCCGATCGCCCGGCACCGGATGGTGTACGCGACGCTCGGCGACCTGATGGGCGGCGCAATCCACGCGCTTTCGTTGCGTACCTTGACTCCGGAGGAAGCGGGAATGGGGAAATAGGGGAATAGGAAGAGGGAAGAGGGAATAGGAGAAGGCAAAGGACCTTTCCGGTTTCCCGATTCCGCATTCCCGATGCCCCATTCCCATTCCCCGATTCATGGCCAAGATCGTCATCAATGGCGGCGAACCTCTCACGGGCGACGTCTGGGTGTCCGGCGCGAAGAACGCCGTGCTGCCCATCCTCGCCGCCTGCCTGCTCGCCGACGAGCCGGTGACGATCGGCAACGTGCCGCACCTGCACGACGTCACCACCACGATGGAGCTGCTCGGCCAGATGGGCGTCGAGCTCGTCATCGACGAGCGCATGAAGATCCATGTCGATCCGCGGCCGGCGAAGCGCTATTTCGCGCCCTACGATCTCGTCAAGACGATGCGCGCCTCGATCCTCGTGCTTGGCCCGCTGGTCGCGCGCTTCGGCGAAGCGGACGTGTCGCTGCCTGGCGGCTGCGCGATCGGGTCGCGCCCGGTCGACTTGCACCTGAAAGGACTGCAGGCGCTCGGCGCCGAGGTGTCGGTCCAGAACGGGTACATCAAGGCTCGCGCGAAGCGCCTCCGCGGCGCGCGCATCCACCTCGATCTCGTCACCGTCACCGGCACCGAGAACATCATGATGGCGGCCGCGCTCGCGAAAGGCACGACCGTCATCGAAAACGCCGCGCAGGAGCCCGAAGTCATCGACCTCGCGAACTGCCTTAACGCGATGGGCGCGAAGATCGAGGGCGCGGGCAGCGCGACGCTCGTCATCGAGGGCGTCGAGCGGCTCTCGGGCACGACCTACGAAGTGCTGCCGGATCGCATCGAGACCGGTACGTTCCTCGTCGCCGGCGCGATCACCGGCGGCAAAATCACGGCCAAGCGCGCCCGCCCGAAGACGCTCGACGCCGTGCTCGGCAAGCTCGAGGACGCCGGTGCACACATCAGCACCGGCGAGGACTGGATCGAGCTCGACATGCGCGGGCGGCGGCCGAAGGCTGTCAACGTGACGACCGCGCCGTATCCCGCGTTTCCGACCGACATGCAGGCGCAGTTCACCGCGCTCAACTGCGTCGCCGAGGGTGTCGGCGTGATCACCGAGACCGTGTTCGAAAACCGCTTCATGCACGCGCTGGAGCTGCAGCGGCTCGGCGCGGACATCCAGCTCGAAGGCAATGCCGCGATCGTGCGCGGCGTCGAGAAGATGTCGGGCGCGCCGCTGATGGCGACTGACCTGCGTGCCTCGGCCTCACTCGTGCTGGCCGGGCTGGTCGCGCGCGGCGACACCACGGTCGACCGCATCTATCACATCGATCGCGGCTACGAGAACATCGAGGAAAAGCTCGGCGGGCTCGGCGCGCGCATTCGTCGCCTGCCGTCCTGACTGCGCGCTAGGTGCCCGCGGGCTCCTCGGGGCAGCGCAACGCGCTCAGGATCGTCGCCACGCTGCCCGGCTTTCTCACGAACTCGTCGAATCCCGCTCGCGCGGCGGCTTCGAGCGCATCCTCGCCGCGTCCCGTCAACGCGACGAGCCGCGCCGGCAACCCCTGCTCGCGGATCCTGCGCGCCGCCTCGCAGCCGTCCACCTCCGGCATCGAAAGGTCGAGCAGCACGGCGTCAGGGCGGAAGACCGAGCAGAGCCGCGCGGCTTCATCGCCGTTCGCGCACTCGTGCACCGCGACCCCGTGCTCGACGAGCATCTGCGCCACACCGGCCCGCACGAGCGCGTCGTCCTCGGCATAGACGACCCGGAAGGATTTCAGCGTCATGGGTGACGGTATGCCACGCTGAGCCTGAGCAAGACGTTAAACGGCGGGCGCCTTGGTGGAACTTGCTGCAAAAAACACTACTTCACGGCGGCCTTGAGCAGCCGTCCGTGTCCGTCGTACTCGACGTCGCCGTAGCCGCGATGGTCCTCGACCTCGATGAAGACGTGCGGAGCCCCGCAGAGGCCGCTGCGATAGATGTGGACGTTCCTGACCCACCCATGCGCCATCGGCGGAATCAGCGCCGGCGCGCCGGCGATCATCGCGGGCAACTGCGTCAGCGGCACGTCGCTCGCCGCGAACGGCTTGTTGCAGTCGAACGGGATCGTGTCGTCCTCGCGCCAGAGCCTGATCTCGCCGTCGCTCCCGACGATCCAGGTCGCAATCTTCTTCCTCTTGTCCGGCGGGAACACGTCGACCGAAAGCTGGTCCTTGTCGACGCTGATGTGCTTGAACGCGAGCGGCGCGCCGATTTTTGCTTCGAGACGCCGCAAATCGGCCTCGATGCCCTGCGTGAAGTCGCGTGTGCGGCCGTCGCCCCGCGTCGGCGTGGGCTCGTTTCTCGGCGGCGCGGAGGGCACTTTCGCGGCGCCCGCCGCGAGCGCCTTCATGTCGACTTTGGCCCAGCCGTCATCCTTCATCTGGCGTGCCTTCGGCGAGGTGCCGTTCGGTGCCCAGACGATCTCGAGGAACGCGTCGGAATTCGCCTCGCTCGTGAGGCGCGCGCGCCAGCCGAAATCATTGCAGAAGACGTCGGCGCCGAGCTCGACGTTCTCGGGCCTGGCATATCCGTTCGCGGCCGCGATCGCGCGCGCCTCGGCGAGCACGCGCGCGGCGGCTGCAAGATCGAGGTCGGCGAACGCGATGCTCTTGCGGCAATCGACGCTGGCGTTTTTCTGCGGCTGACCGTCCTTCATCGGCTGGCCGGGCGTCATCTCGTAGCGGTCGAACTCGTCGGGCGCCGCGTCGTTCTGCACGATCGCGTTGGCGTAGTGCTCGCCCAGGCTGAAGCTCAGGACATGGACCGGTTGGCCGATGCGCGCCGCGAAGGCAGCTTTCACGGCGGCGGGATCCTCGAGCGGACGCGCCGGCGCTACGACTTCGCCCGCGAGCGCGGCCGCGCTCGCGACGAGCGCGAAAAGGCTGGCGACCTCAATCCTTGTCCGCATCGAGCACCTTCCCGTCCAGGTTGAGCTCGACGCGCCCGTCGTGCCGCGGCGTCGAGAGGAAAAAGGTCCAGATCGGAATGCCGGAATAGGTCAAGAATCCGTGCGAATCGCCGCGCTCGAGCTCGATAAGCGAAACCCGTGCATCGGGAAGACCGAGCTTCGCCCGTGCCGTGGCGAGCATCGACGGCAGACGCTGGAAGTCGATCGTCGTGAGCTCGATGACGTGATGATCGACCGCGGCAACGGTCGGATAATGCTTGAACTTGACCGGAATCGGCGCGCTCATGACGCCGTGATCGTATTCGTAGCTGTCGACGAGATCGGGCCTGTCCTGGTCCTGGATCCAGAGGTCGACCTTGCCGTCGCTGTCGATCTTGAGCTTGTAGACCTTGACCGGCGTGCCGACCTTCGCGATCAGCTGCTCGAGGAAATTGGCGAGGTCCGGCCAGGCGAAATCGCTGGCGGGCGGCGGCTCGGCCGCGCCGGCGAGCGACGAAAACGCGAACAGAACGGCGAGCAGCAGATTACGCGCGCGCATCGTGCATCCCTCCCCAGGGCCCGCACGGCGACAGCATACGCCCGTCGCGGCGCGCCGTCAGCGTTCGGGTCTCGTCGCGAGCTTCAGCGTGATCGTGTCGCCCTTTTTCTCGCTCTGCTCGATCTGCACCGGCAGCCAGCCGAGCTGTTCGGAGAACCAGCTGCGCGCGACGCGTTTGCGGTCGCTGCCGGGCTCGCCGACGCGGCGCATCAGCACCGTCTCGAACGTGCCGGCGGGGACGTCGATCGTTTCGTTGCCGGCGCGCTCGTAACGCATGTCCTCAACACGGTCCTTGACCGCCACCTTGTACTCGAACGTCTGTGCGCCGCGCCGCAGATCGTTGCCGATCGCGAGGGTCACTGCGTGGCGGTCGACCAGGCCGGGCACGACGGCGTAGCGGAACGATTTCCCGCCTTCCTCGACACGCACTTCGCCGCCCGAGAAAGTGGCATGCCGCGTGCGTTTTCGGATCGCGCTGTCTTGACGGTAGTCGTACTCGATCGCTTCGGGCCGGCCGTCGTGCCAGCGAAAGTGCGAGGTTTCGACGACATGGATGCCGGCCAGCTTCGCGAGCCCGGACGTGCCGCGCGTCTCGCTTCTCAGCGTCCACGTGCCGTCGCCGTTGTCGCCGAGCGTGAGCGTGGTGCGGCCCGCCTCGTCGCCGTTGCGAAACGCGACATACTCGGCGCGGAACGGTGCCGGCGGCGACTCCGCAGCCGTTGCGGCCGCCGCGAACGCGGCGGCGAGCACGGCGAGCGTCGCGAACAGGTTTTTCATGCGGATTCCAGGGTTCGAGCGCGCAAGTGTCGCCGCGCGCGGCTGAACGGGCGTTTCACGCCGCCGAGAGCACACCGTCCGCGCCAAGCTTGAGCGGTGCCGCGAGCGGCTTTCCGTCCTGATGGACGACGTCGCCGTGCAAGGCGACGCGCCGCTCCGCGATCAGGCCGATGCAGGCCGTCAGCAACCGGTGCTCGTGCGGAAGCAGCCGGGCGGCGAGCGTCGTCGCGGTGTCGCTCGCGATGACGGGGATTTCGACCTGCGCGATGACGGGCCCGCCGTCGAGCTCGGACGTCACGAAGTGGACGCTCGCGCCGTGCGTCGCGTCGCCGCTCGCGATCGCGCGCTCGTGCGTGCGCAAGCCGCGATATTTGGGCAGCAGCGACGGATGGATGTTGATCGCGCGCCCGACCCAGGGCGCGAGCACGCCGGGAGTGAGGATGCGCATGAACCCGGCGAGCACGATCAGGTCCGGCTCGCGCTCGGCGACGTGCGCGAAGAGGTCGGCATCGAAGCTCGCGCGATCGGCGTAGCCGCGCGGGTCGAGCGCGAGCGTCGTGATGCCCGCTGCTTCGGCCAGGCGCAGGGCCGGCGCCTCGGCCTTGTCGCTCGCGACGAGCACGATGTCGATCGGCAGCCTGCCCTCGCGTTGCGCGGCGATCAGCGCGGCGAGATTCGAGCCGCGCCCCGAGGCGAGCACGGCGACGCGGAACGGACGCCGGCCGGGCGGATTTCCGGCCACGGGCTGTGGATGACCTGGCTCAGGCTTCACTCGATGCGCACGCGCTCGCCGCCTGCCGCGACGACTTCGCCGATCGCGTGGGCATCGAGGCCGACCCGGCCGAGCTCGGCCATCGTCGCATCGCGCGACGACGCCGGCACGATGAGCACGTAGCCGATGCCGCAGTTGAAGGTGCGAAACATTTCCTCGCGCGCGACGCGGCCTTCCCGCTGCAGCCAGTCGAACACCGGAGGCAGCTTCCAGGACGCGCTGTCGAGCACGATGCCGAGATGCGCGGGCACGACGCGGATGATGTTTTCTTTCAGCCCGCCGCCGGTGATGTGCGCCATGCCGTGCACCGGCTGCATCGCCATCAGTTTCAGGACCGGCTTGACGTATATCGTGGTCGGCGCGAGCAGCGCGTCGCCGAGTTTGACGCCGCCGAGGTCGAGATCGAAGGGGCGGCCGGCGCGCGCGACGATCCTGCGGATCAGCGAATAGCCGTTCGAATGCGGGCCGCTCGAGGCGATGCCGACGATGGCGTCGCCGGCCTCTATGCGCGAGCCGTCGACGAGCGCGGCCTTTTCGACGGCGCCGACGCAGAAGCCCGCGAGGTCGTACTCGCCAGGGGGGTACATGTCCGGCATCTCGGCGGTTTCGCCGCCGATGAGCGCGCAGCCGGCGAACTCGCAGCCCTTGGCGATGCCGCCGACGACGGCGACGGTGGTGTCGACGTCGAGCTTGCCGGTCGCGAAGTAATCGAGGAAGAACAACGGCTCGGCGCCCTGCACGAGCACGTCATTGACGCACATCGCGACGAGATCGATGCCGATCGTATCGTGGCGGCCGAGCTCCTGCGCAAGCTTGAGCTTCGTGCCGACGCCATCGGTGCCGGACACCAGCACCGGGTCGCGATAGCGGCCGGCGAGCTCGAACAACGCACCGAAACCGCCGAGCCCCGTCATCACCTCGGGCCGGAACGTGCGCCTGACCAGCGGCTTGATCCGCTCGACGACCTCGTTGCCGGCGTCGATGTCGACACCCGCGGCACAATAGCTCAGCGATTCAGTTTCGTCGGACATGCGTTGGAAGGCGGATTCGCGGGCCGCGAATGATAGCAGCAGGGAGAGCCGGGATTCGGGATTCGGGGATTGGGATCACGAGCCTGTGCGAATGCACGGCTCACGCAGGAATCCGCGTGGACGGCCTCGGCTCCGATCAGAAACATCCGCGGATCGGATGCCCACTTCCCGATCTCAAATCCCGAATCCCGGCTCTCTCCGTCTCCCATCCCCGCGTGCTTTCGGGCAGACTCTGCTTCCCACGTAACGGAATGCGAACGTGCGCGCGTGTTCTCCGGAAGCTGTTGACCGCTCATCGTCGCATCGCCGCCGCCCGGTTCGTGCGGCTGCGATCTCCGTGTGCGTGTTCGCGTTTGCGCTGAGCGTGCTCGCGCCGGCGGGTCACGCGGCGCCTTCGACCTACACCGGCGAGGCGCCGGTCAACTCGCAGTCCGACCCGGAGCGCATCGAGGCGCTGAAGACCGCGCTCGCGAACGTCGTCATCCAGCAGACCGGAGATCCGGGCGTGCTCGCGCGCGGAGATGTGGCCTCGGCGGTCGCAAAGGCCGAGCGCTACGTATTGCAATACCGCTACCGGCCGAACAACGCGGCGGCCGACGACACGGCACCGCGACTGATCCTGGTCGCCGAGTTCGACAGCACCGCCGTCGACGCAATGCTGCAGAGACTCGGGCTCGCCGAGGCGGCGCCCGGCACCGCGCCCGCGGATGCCATGCCGAGCGAAGCGACGGTGTGGATCGGCGGCATCCACTCGGCGGAGGACTACGCGCGCGTCGTCGCGTATCTCGGCAAGAGCAACTTCGTGCGCAGCGCGCAGCCGACCGAAGCGCGCGGCGACGGCATGCTGGTGCGGCTTTCCCTGGCGACCGATCTCGCGCGCTTCCTCGATGCCGTCGGCATGGAGCGCACGCTCAGCGTCGTCAATGCGTCGCCCCCCGTCGACGGCGTCGACGCGACGCTCGCCCTCAGTCCGTAGGATGGCGTGATCTACGCGCAACGGGGCCGGTGACGCCTATGCGGAACGGATCGGAACAAGCCTCTGGCGCCAGGCCGGTGCTGCGCCACCTGCCGAACCTGATCACGACCCTGCGCATCCTGCTCGTCGTCCCGCTGTGCTGGCTGATCGGCACGTCGCGCTACGGCGGCGCGCTCGTGGTGGCCGCGGTCGCGGGCCTGTCCGACGCGATCGACGGCTTCCTCGCCAAGCATTACGGCTGGCAGTCGTGGCTCGGCGGCATTCTCGATCCGATCGCGGACAAGCTGCTGCTGATGGCGGCGTTCCTCTGGCTCGCGCTCGCCGGCGACGTGCCCGCCTGGCTCGCCGCGCTCGTCATCGGGCGCGATCTCGTCATCGTGGGCGGCGCGGTCGCCTACTATGCGCTGATCGGCCGCTTCGAGGCCGCGCCGACATTGCTTTCGAAGCTGACGACGCTGGTGCAGATCGTGTTCGTGCTGGGCGAGCTGCTCAGGCTCTCGCATCTCGTCGCGGTGCCCGATGCGCTGCGCGCGGCGGCGACGGGCGTCACGGCGCTGCTGACGCTGGCGAGCGGCGCGCATTACGTCGCGGTGTGGAGCGCGCGCGCGTGGCGCACCGCGCGGGAACGGAGAAGCGCGTGAGCGATCAACCCCTCGACATCCGCTGGCAATGGCTGATTCTGATCGGCATCGTCGGCTTCGTGATCTGGCTGCTGGCGCCGGTGCTGATGCCGTTCGTCGCAGCCGCGCTGTTCGCCTACCTCGGCGATCCGCTGGTGGACCGGCTCGAGCGGCGCATGAACCGCTCGCTCGCAGTCACGCTCGTGTTCCTGGTCATGATCGTCGTGGTCGTCGCGATCGTGCTGGTGCTGGTGCCGTTCATCGAGCGGCAGATCGGCAACTTCCTCGCCCAGCTGCCGACCTGGATAGAGTGGTTCCAGACGCGCGCCGCGCCGTGGCTCGAAGCGCACTTCGGCATCTCCACGGGCGTGCTCGACACGCAGAAGCTGATCGGCATGCTGCAGACGCACTGGAAGGAGGCCGGCGGCGTCGCGACGACGGTGCTCGCGCGCGTTTCCAAGTCGGGCCTCACCGTGGTCGGCTGGACGCTCAACATCGTGATGATCCCGGTGGTGGCGTTCTATCTGCTGCGCGACTGGGACATCATGGTCGAGCGTATCCACGCGCTGGTGCCGCGCTCGATCGAGCCGGTCGTCGCGCGCCTCGCGCGCGAATCCGACGAAACGCTCGGTGCGTTCCTGCGCGGGCAGCTGAGCGTGATGATTGCGCTCGGCATCCTCTACGGCGCCGGCCTCTGGCTGGTCGGCATCAGCGTCGGCCCGCTCATCGGCATGATCGCGGGCCTGATCAGCTTCGTGCCGTATCTCGGCGCGATCACCGGCGTCGTCATGGCGCTCATCGCTGCCGTCGTGCAGTACCAGGACTGGACGCACGTCTTGCTCGTGCTCGTCGTGTTCGGGATCGGCCAGGCGCTGGAAGGGTACGTGCTGGTGCCGCGGCTCGTCGGCGAGAAGATCGGCCTGCACCCGGTCGCGGTGATCTTCGCGGTGCTCGCGGGCGGCGAGCTGTTCGGGTTCCTCGGCGTGCTGCTCGCGCTGCCGGTTGCCTCGGTGGTCATGGTGCTGCTCCGCTACGCCCACGAGCGCTACACGGCCAGCCAGCTCTACCGGGCCTCCGACGCACCCGGCATCGTCGTCGTCGGCGGCGAGGGCGCAGCGGTTGCGCCGGCCGCCGGCGAGGCGGTCGTCGTCGTCGAGCGTCCCCCAGGCGATACGCCGGGAGCACCGCGCGAGGGCGCATGAGCGTGCAGCTGCCGCTGGCGCTGCGCTGGCCGGCGCATCAGCGCTTCGACGCATTCCGCGTCGGCGAGAACGGTGTCGCGCTGGATCTCCTGCGGCGCGCCGCGGCTGAAGCAGGCACGGCCCCGATCTTTCTCGCCGGCGTTCCGGGCAGCGGGCGCACGCATCTTCTGATCGCGACCTGCTTCGCGGCCAGCGAAGCTGGACGCCGCGCGCAGTACCTGCCGCTCGCGGCACTGCGCGAAGATGCCATCCCCGCGACGATCCGCGCGCTCGGCGGCAGCGACCTGCTCGCGCTCGACGACATCGACGCGATCGCCGGCAACGACGCGGCCGAGCATGCGCTGTTCGATCTCTACAACCGCTGCCGCGCCGACGGCGCGACCCTGGTGTTCGCCGCGAGCGCGCCGCCGGCGCAGATCGGATTTGCGCTCCCCGATCTCGTCTCGCGGCTCGCCGCCTGCACCCGCATCGTGCTGAAGCCACTCGCCGAGAGCGAGCGCCGCGAGCTGTTGCGCGAACGCGCCGCCGCGCGCGGCATCGAGCTCGACGAAGCCGTGGTCGACTGGCTGTTCTCGCGCGAAAAGCGCGATCTCGGCTCGCTCCTCGGCGTGCTCGATCGCGTCGATGCGGCGTCGCTCGCCGCGCAGCGGCGCGTAACCGTGCCGTTTCTCCGCAAGCTGCTTGATGCCTGATGGCTGCGCTCAGCGGACGAAGCTCTCGGCTTCGCGCAGCTGCTCCGGCGTGCCGATGTTCGTCCATCGGCCGTCGAAGCGCTCGCCGCTCAGCTTGCCTTCGCGCATCGCGCGCTGATAGATCGGCAGCAGCTTGAAACATGTCGCCGTTTCGCCGGCCACCAGCTCCGGCCGATACACGGCGATGTTTCCGAACGTCAGTCGCCCGCCGACGCCGTCTTCGTTGAGCCGGGAGCCGTCGAGGTGGAAGTCCCCGCCCGGATGGAACGCCGGATTCGGCACCATGACGAGATGCGCGAGCCCGCTCGGCTCCGCCGGCAGCCTCGCGTAGTCGTAATCGCTCACGATGTCGGCCGAGACGCCGATGAACGGCGCGTCGCCGAGCAGCGGCAGCGCGTGCTTGATGCCGCCACCGGTTTCCAGCGGCTTTTCGCCTTCGTAGCTGTAACGGATGCGGAGGTTCCAGCGCGCGCCGTCGCCGAGCGCGGCCGGGAACTGCGCGGCGAGGTGCGAAGTGTTGATGACGACCTCGCGCACGCCAGCCGCAGCCAGTTTTTCGAGATGATGTTCGATGAGCATCTTGCCCGCGACGCGCAGCAGCGGCTTCGGCGTCGTGTCGCTCAGCGGGCGCATGCGCTCGCCGCGCCCCGCGGCGAAGATCATCGCGCGGCGGATCATTGCGCTGCGGCCTCCTCGCGAGGCGTGCTGATGTCGCGGTCGCCGAGCGCGCGCTCGAGCAGATCGGCGAGCCGCGCGGTTTCGGGGTAGCGGCGCGCCACCGAGACGACGTAGCGCCAGGTCAGCGGCAGGTCCGCGAGGTACTGCGCCTTGCCGTCGCGGTACCAGAGCCGGCAGAACGTGCCCAGCACCTTGAGGTGGCGCTGCAGGCCGGTGAGATCGAACCAGCGGCGGAAGCGCGACGCATCGACGTGTTCGTCGATGAGGTGCGCGTGGCGCAGCCGCTCGCGATAGCTTTCCACCCAGCCCTCGACGCGCTCGGCGTCCCAGGCGATGTAACAGTCGCGCAGCAGCGAGGCGAGGTCGTAGGTGACCGGCCCGATCAGCGCGTCCTGGAAGTCGACGATGCCGGGGTTCTGCCGCACGTCGTCCGCGTGCGGAGCAGCGCCGTCGACGATGAGCAGGTTGCGGCTGTGATAGTCGCGGTGCATGAACGCCTGCGGCTGGCCGCGCGCCGTCGTGATGAGCTGGCGGAACGCAAGCTCGATGACGTCCCATTCGTCGCACTCGATCGTGTAGCCGAGATGGCGGCGAAGGAACCACTCCGGCATGCGCTCGAGCTCCATCGTGATCGCGGACTCGTCGAACGCCGGCACACCGGCGGCGTCGATGCGCGTCTGCATGCGCAGCAGCGCGTCCAGCGCGTCGCCGTAGAGCGCATCGACGCTGTTTTCGTCCAGCGCGGGCAGATACGTCCGCGAGCCGAGATCCTCCATCAGCACGAAGCCCTGCCCGCGATCGACGGCGTGGACTTCGGGTGCGTGCAGGCCGGCGCCGCGCAGGCGCGCGCCGATGTCGAGCCAGGGCGCGATGTTCTCCTTGTCCGGCGGTGCGTCCATCACGATGTGAGTGCCGTGAGGGCCGCGCACGCGCCAGTAGCTGCGGAAGCTCGCATCGGCGGAGGCGGGCTCGATGACGAGCCCGGGCGTGCCCAGCGCGGTTTCGGCGAAGTGCCTGAGCGCGTCCTGGCGCGTCTCGGGAGTCATGTCGTGCAGAAACGAGATTTCGACGGAATTCATGTTCCAGTGTAGCCGCAGCTGACGTCGCAAGACGCTGCGCGTCGCCGGCTTGTGCGCGTTGACCGCGGCCGCATCGAAATAGTACTATTTCGGTACTGATTATCGCGAGACGAGCCGCCGCCATGCTTCGCGTCAGCAAGCTCACCGACTATGCCACCGTCGTCATGGCCAGCCTCGCGGCCGCGGGCGACAGCGTCATGAGCGCGCAAGCGCTCGCGGACCGCGCGCGGCTCGAAGTGCCGACGGTCAGCAAGCTGCTCAAGCAGCTTGCGCAAGCCGGACTCGTCGTGTCCACGCGCGGCATCAACGGCGGCTACCGGCTGGTGCGCGCGCCCGACCGCATCTCGATCGCCGATATCGTCACCGCGATGGAAGGCCCGATCCGCATGACCGAATGCAGCGCCCAGGCCGGCCTGTGCGGGCACGAGCCGCACTGCGGCGTGCGCGTGAACTGGCAGCGCATCAATCAGGCGATCGCCGGCGCGCTCGCGAACGTGACGCTGGCCGACATGCTGCACCCGCCGCCGAAGCAGCGCTCGGCGATTCCGCTCCGGATCGCCGTCTGACGGGGCAGCGCCCAGGACGGCGACCGGATCTCGCGGCCGCAAGGAGCGCAGACAGACCCATCATGGCTACCGAACGCATCCAGATCGAAAACGAGCTGCGCCAACGCGCCGCGACGCCCGATGCGGTTGCCGCGGCGATCAACCGCCGCTACGACGCGGGCTTCGTCACCGACATCGAGACGGAGACGCTGCCGCCGGGGCTTTCCGAGGACGTCGTGCGCGCGATCTCGGCGCGCAAGCGCGAGCCCGAGTGGATGACCGAGTGGCGCCTCAAGGCCTACCGCCACTGGCTGACCATGACGCCGCCGCAGTGGGCGAAGCTCGACATCGATCCGATCGACTTCCAGGCGATCAGCTACTACGCGGCGCCGAAGAACCGGCCGAAGTCGCTGGACGAGGTCGATCCGAAGCTGCTCGAGACCTACGAGAAGCTCGGCGTGCCGCTGCATGAGCGCGCGCGGCTCGCCGGCGTCGCCGTCGATGCGGTGTTCGACTCGGTCTCGGTCGGCACGACGTTCCGCGACGAGCTCGCGCGGGCGGGCGTGATTTTCTGCTCGATGTCCGAGGCGATCCGCGAGCACCCGGAGCTGGTGCGCAAATATCTCGGCAGCGTCGTCCCGATCAGCGACAACTTCTTTGCGTCGCTGAACTCGGCCGTGTTTTCCGACGGCAGTTTCGTCTTCGTGCCGAAGGGTGTGCGCTGCCCGATGGAACTTTCGACGTATTTCCGCATCAACGCGCGCGACACCGGCCAGTTCGAGCGGACGCTCGTCATCGCCGAGGAGCGCGCGAGCGTCTCGTACCTCGAAGGCTGCACCGCCCCGATGCGCGACGAGAACCAGCTCCACGCGGCAGTCGTCGAGCTCGTTGCGCTCGACGATGCGAACATCAAGTACTCGACCGTGCAGAACTGGTACCCCGGCGACGAGGAAGGCCGGGGCGGCATCTACAACTTCGTCACCAAGCGCGGCGACTGCCGCGGCGCGCGCTCGAAGATCTCGTGGACGCAGGTCGAGACGGGCTCGGCCATCACCTGGAAGTACCCGAGCTGCGTGCTGCGCGGCGACGAGTCGGTCGGCGAGTTCAACTCGGTCGCGCTGACGCATCACCGCCAGCAGGCCGACACCGGCACGAAGATGATCCACATCGGCCGCAACACGAAGTCGAAGATCGTCTCGAAGGGCATCAGCGCCGGCCGGGGGCAGAACACGTATCGGGGCCTCGTGCGCGTAGAGAAGGGCGCCGACGGCGCTCGCAACCACACGCAGTGCGATTCGCTCCTGATCGGCAAGAAGTGCGGCGCGCACACGTTCCCGTACATCGAAGTGAAGAATCCCGGGGCGATCGTCGAGCACGAGGCGACGACCTCGAAGATCTCGGAAGACCAGCTCTTCTACTGCCGCGCGCGCGGCATCGGCGAGGAAGACGCGGTGTCGATGATCGTCGACGGTTTCTGCAAGCAGGTATTCCGCGAGCTGCCGATGGAGTTCGCCGTGGAAGCGAAGAAGCTGCTCGAAGTTTCGCTGGAGGGAGCAGTGGGATGAGAACGCAAGCGCTCGCAGCAGTCCTGATTCTCGCGGCACCGTGCGCGTTCGCTGCGCCGCCGGAGAGCGGAAAGTACACGCCCGCGATCCGCGGCGTCCTGCACGACGGCGGCAAGGCGGTGATGTCCAACGTCTGCCTGCGCCAGAGTGGCAGCGAGATCCGCGCCTGTGGCTATGCCGATTTCGACGGGCGTTTCTACATTCCGGCGACGCGTGCGCGCCGGCCGGCGGGTGCGTCCGACGAAAGTCCGGACTATTCGACGTACTGGCTCGAGGCGGGACGCGTCGATGCGCCGCGCAAGGTCGGCACCGTCGATCTCGTCGACGCGCGCACCGGCGCGATCGAGCTCGATTGCGATCTCGCTCGTGCCGACGATCAGGGCGTCTGCCGCCCGAAGGCTGCGAGGTCGCTGGCGGACCATCCGCGCACGACGCGTCCGCAGGCGCGATCGTCCGGTGACGGCGCCGGTCCCGCGGCGAAATGACGGAGTAACACGCTTCATGCTCAGAATCGACGATCTGCACGTCCGTGTCGCCGGCAAGGAAATCCTGAAGGGCCTCACGCTTCGCGTGAACGCCGACGAGGTGCACGCGATCATGGGCCCGAACGGCGCCGGGAAGTCGACGCTCGGCAACGTGCTCGCCGGGCGCGAAGGCTACGAGGTCGTGCAGGGCTCCATCGAATACGGCGGCCGCGACCTGCTCGCGCTCGAGCCCGAGGAGCGGGCGGCGGAAGGCGTGTTCCTCGCGTTCCAGTACCCGGTCGAGATTCCCGGCGTCAACAACACGTATTTCCTGCGCGCCGCGCTGAATGCGCAGCGCAGGCACCGGGGTGAGCCCGAGCTCGACTCCATGCAGTTCCTGAAGCGCGTGCGCGAAAAGCTCGCCGTGCTGCATCTCAAGGACGAGCTCCTGCACCGGGCGGTGAACGAAGGCTTTTCCGGCGGCGAGAAGAAGCGCAACGAGATCTTCCAGATGGCGCTGCTGGAGCCGCGCCTCGCGATTCTCGACGAGACCGATTCCGGCCTCGACATCGACGCCTTGAAGATGGTTGCCGACGGCGTCAATGCGATGCGCTCGCCGGAACGCGCCTTCATCGTGATCACGCACTACCAGCGCCTGCTCGATTACATCGTGCCGGATTTCGTCCACGTGCTCGCCGACGGCCGCATCGTGGAAAGCGGCGACGCGACGCTCGCGCACAAGCTCGAAGAGCACGGCTATGCGTGGATCGCGGAACGTCACGTGCCGGGCGGAGTCGCGGCCGGAGCGGCCCGATGACGGTGCTGCTCGAATCGCTGCTCGGTCGCGAAGCGCTCGGCGCCGCGCTCGCGCCCTCGCAGCCGGCATGGCTTGCCGAGGCACGGCAGGCGGCCGCCGCGGCGCTCGCGCGCGAAGGCCTGCCGCGTGCTGGCACCGAAGCCTGGAAGTACACGAGCCTGCGCGCCCTGGAGCAGCGCGGCTTCGCCGCCGGCGATCCCGGCGCATCGTCACGCGCCGTCGATGCGGCGAGTTTCGCGTTGCCGGGCATCGACGGCCCGCGGCTCGTCTTCGTCAACGGAACCTGGCGCGACGATTTCTCGCGCGTCGAATGCGAGCGCGGCCTTTCGCTCGCCACGCTGGCGACCGCACACGAAGACCAGCTCGAGCCCTGGCGCGCGGCGCTGGCTCGCGAGTATCGCGGCGCCGAGGCGGCGTTCGCGCGGCTCAACACCGCGCTCGCGGTCGACGGCCCCCTGGTGCGTGTCGCGCCGGGCGCGCGCATCGCAGCCCCCTTGCACCTCGTCTTCGTCGGCGCGCAGGCCGAGCGCGATATCGTGTGGCACGCGCGCACGCTCGTCGAGCTCGGCGACGGCGCGTCGCTTCAGGTGATCGAGCATCATGTCGGTGCGGGTGCATCGGGCGCCGCAGGGCTCGGCAATCTCGTCCTGCAGTGCAGGCTCGGTCGCGGCGCGCGCCTCGACTTGGTGCAGGTCCAGACGGCCGCCGCCGACGCCAGCCTGATCCGGCGCAGCGAGCACGCGCTGGCCGACGACGCGATCCTCACGACGCACGCGCTCGAAGCCGGCGCGCAGTTGAATCGCCATGATTTCGAAGTCGTGCTTGCCGGCCGCGGAGCGCGCGTCGTTTCGCGTGGCGTATTTGCGCTGCGCGGGCGCCAGCACACCGACGTGCACATGGACGTGCGGCACGACGCACGCGACACCGCGAGCGACGTGCTCTGGCGCGGCGTCGCCGACCAGCGCGCGCGCGGAGTGTTCCACGGCGCGATCACCGTGGCCGCGGGCGCTGACGGCGCCGACGCGAACCTTTCCAGCAAGAACCTGCTGCTTTCGCCGCACGCGGAAATCGACACCCAACCCGTGCTCGAAATCCATGCGGACGAAGTGAGGGCCGCGCACGGCGCCACCGTCGGCCAGCTCGACGAGCGCGCGCTGTTCTATCTTCGTTCGCGCGGGCTTTCGGCAGACGCTGCCCGCAACCTGCTGATCACCGCGTTCTGCGGCGCCGCGCTGGCGGACCTGCCGGTCCACGGCCTGCGCGAACCCCTGGATGCGGCGCTGGCGGCACGCCTGCCGCGGATCGGAGAGGCCGCATGAATGCGACGGAGGCGATCGGATCCGTGACCGGCCCGATGGCGATCGCGCCGGTCGGCATCGGCAACGCCGAGCACTATCGCTGGGGCGAGGGTTGCGACGGCTGGCATCTTCTCAAGCGCGACGATTTCAGCGTGATCCGCGAGCGCATTCCCGCTGGCGCGGCGGAAACGCGCCATCGCCATGCGCGCTCGCGGCAGTTCTTTTACGTGCTGGATGGCAAGGCGGTCATCGAGGTGGACGGCGTGCGGCACGCTCTTGCACCGGGTCAGGGCCTGCACGTGCCGCCCGGCGCCGCGCACCAGTTCCGCAACGACTCCGGAGACGACGTGCACATCCTGGTCGTCTCGGTGCCGAAGAGCCACGGCGAC
>Ga0182749_1000212_pt1 | contig 62304 bp, 52 predicted proteins | sample eDN3rd37CKraftMG_FD_128875 | JGI IMG/M metagenome (GOLD analysis project Ga0182749, IMG submission 128875) | Enriched Miracle-Growth compost microbial communities from Emeryville, California, USA - eDNA 3rd pass 37_C Kraft MG (version 2) (version 2) ...
CAGCGCGGGCGTCTCGATCCGCACGCCCGCCTGCGCCGCCAGCTCGCGCAGCGCGGCCCGCGCGCCGCGGAGGGCGTCCTGGGCTCCGGCGAGGTCGTCGGCGTCGAAGGCGTCGCACAGCGCCTGCACGCAGCCGCGCGAGCGCGCGAGGAAGGCGGCGTAGCCCGCGCTCGTCTTGTCGCCGCTGCCGCGCCGCACCGCGCCCACGAGGTCGATGGTCGATGCGGCCTCGCCCGTCCAGCCCACCAGCAGGCGCAGCTGCCGCGGCGGTCGCAGGCGCTGCAGCCGCAGCCCGGGCCAGTCCCGCTGCAGCAGCTGCGCCACGGGAGTCTGCTCGCCGAGCAGCGGGCCTCGGTCGGGGGAGCTGTAGCGGATCCAGCCCGCGTACACGCTCGCGGCCACGTCGCCTCCCGAGGCGAGCGGATGGACGGCCCAGGTGGCCAGCAGGGCGAGCTTCAGGAGCTCCAGCGGCCGCAGGGCGAGCCCGTAGCGGGCCGCGACGGCCCGGACGGTCGCGACGACCACAGCGGCGCTGGAGCCCAGGCCGAGCTTGCGGCCCGAGGGGTCGTCCAGCTCGCTCGCGATCGACAGCTCGAACGTCGCCGGGGGGATGCCCCGGGCCGCGGCGAGCTCCTCCACGACACGGATCGCCGAGACGACATACGCGAACGCCGCGCTCCCATCCTCCGGCTCCAGCCGACCGGACGCGCCGCGCGACCAGCTGAGCGTGCTGCCCCCGTCTCGGGCCGTGCTGAGCCGGCCCTGGCCCTCCGCGGCCTCGGCCAGTCGGACCGTGACGAAACGGTCGACGGCCACGAGGACGGCCGGCTCCCCGGGCTCCACGACTGCGTACTCGCCGGCGACGAACAGCTTGCCCGGCGCGCTGCGCTCGATCATGCGCCCCCCGCGGATGCCGAGGTCTCCAGCAGCCGGACGCCGGGGCCCGGTCCGGCGACGGTGAACGAGGCCTCCGGGACCGCCGCGCGCAGGGCGTCGCGGACGGCGCCGGCGTCCGCGCCCCGGCAGAGGACCTTCACGTTGGGGCCGGCGTCGATGGTGGCGTAGCACTCCAGGCCTTCGCGGCGGGCACGGCGCACCGCCGCCAGGAGCGCGATCGTGCCCGGAGCCCAGTACAGCACCGGCGGGACGGCCGCGAGCATGGTCGCGTGCATCCGCAGCGCGTTCGCCTCCGCGAGCTCGCCGATCGCCGTGAAGTCCGCCCGTCCGATCGCGCTGAGCATGCTCTCCAGCTCGGCTGCGCAGGAGCCGGCCCAAGCCGGGTAGAAGGGGGATGTCGCGACGGTGCGGCGCATGGCCTCGCCGCTGCCGACCTCCTTCTGCGCCGCGTCCACGAGCGCGATCACCATCGCGAGGTCCAGGCCGTGCGCGTCCACCGGCTCGGCGTAGGAGGAGGCGTCGTCCTCGCCGGCGTGCCAGAGCACGAGGCCGCCGAAGACGCTCCGCGCGGCCGAGCCGGAGCCCTTCCGTGCGAGCACGGACAGCTCGCGGGGGCTGAGTCGCAGGCCCGCGGCGGCGGCGGCGGCCGCGGCGAGCGCGGCGAAGCCCGCCGCCGAGGAGGCCAGCCCGGCCGCCGTCGGGGCGGTGTTCTCCGAGCTCACCTGCGCCGGCGCGTCCAGCCCCGCCTGCGCGCGCACGCGGTCCAGGAAGCGCAGGACCCGCTCGAGGGGCCGCCCCGTGGCCGGCTCGCCGTTGAGGACGACCTCGTCGCCGGCGGTCCGGCCGAAGACGACCGTGGTCGTGGTCGGGTGCGCGTCCAGGGTGAGCGAGAGACTGCCGGTCACCGGCAGGTGCAGCTCCTCGTCGCGCTTGCCCCAGTACTTGACCAGGGCGATGTTGCTGTGCGCCACCGCGGTGGCCCGTCCGTCGCTCGTGCTCATCGCGTCGGCCGTCTCATCGCTCGCACCGCTCTCGCACCGTTCTCAGCCGTCTCACGCCGGGGACAGCAGCGTGTCGTACACCCAGCTGCGCGTCGCGCCGGCCGACTGGAGCGCGGCGGCGATGCGGCGGCCGGCGTCCTCGTCGGCGGCGAGGGCGACCATGCAGCCGCCCTGCCCGCCGCCGGTGAGCTTCGCTCCCAGGGCACCGGCGGCCTCGGCCGCCGCGACGAGGCGGTCCAGCTCGCGGGAGCTCACGCCCAGCTCGCGCAACGCGAGATGCGCCTGGGACATGCGGGCGCCGAGCTGCGCCGGCCGGTCCTCCGCGAGGTCGCGCGCGGCCTCCCGGGTGAGCCCTTCGAGCCGGTCGATGCGTTCGCCGGCCCACACCGGACGCGAGCGCAGCAGGGCCCGCACATCCGCGACGGCGTCCTTGGTGCGCCCGCGCACGCCGGTGTCCGCGATCACGAAGCAGGCGCCCATGCGCAGGGGCAGCTCGGAGGCCAGCCCGTTCTGGAACCAGACCGGATGGCTGGCGTCCGTCGCCACGGCGTCCAGCCCGCTCGGGCTGCCGTGCGCCACGCGCTCGGCGACCTGGACGAGCTCGAAGTGCTCCGAGGGCGAGAGGCTGCGGTCGTAGAGGTCGGCAAGGGCGTGCACGATCGCCCCCGCGGTCGCCGCACTGGAGCCCAGCCCGCGCTCGGCGGGGATGGTGCTGTCCGTGACGACGCGCACCCCGGAGGGGGCCGCGCCCAGGTGGCGCAGCGTCGCTCGGATCGCGGCGGCAGGAGCGGCGACGGTCGCGGGCGCCTCGGCCAGCGGCCCGGAGTAGTAGGCCGACTCCAGCCGGAGCGGCCCGGGCGCGGCCTCGGCGATGGCGTCCATGGTGAGGCTGGGCAGCGGCATCGCGATCGCGGGCCGCCCGTGCACGACCGAGTGCTCCCCGATGAGGATGAACTTCGCCCGGGTGCGGCCGTAGCCGCGCGCGTTCGGGGGCGTGCTCATTCAGCCGATTCTACCGGCCGGGGACTCAGTCGAAGCCGTACCGCAGCTTGCGCAGCAGGTTCGCCAGTCGCTCCTGCTCGGCCGCGCTCAGCCCGGACAGCAGCTCCTGCTCCTCCTCGACGAGCACCTCGATCGCCTTGTCCGCCCGGGCGATGCCCGCAGGGGTCATCCGCACGATCACGCCGCGGCCGTCGTTCGGATCCGGCAGGCGGACCACGAAGCCCCGCTCCACGAGCCGGTCGATGCGGTTGGTCATCGTGCCGCTGGAGACCCCGTTCGCGTCCAGCAGCGCCTTCGGGGTGAGCTGATAGGGACGCCCGGAGCGGCGCAGGGCGGCGAGCACGTCGAACTCCCAGGGCTCCAGCTCCGCCGCGGCGAACGCGTCTCCGCGCACCTTGCCCAGCCGCTTGCCCAGGCGCATGACGCGCGAGAGCACCCGCAGCGGGGTGAAGTCCAGATCGGGCCGCGCCGCGGCCCACTCGGCCACGATGCGGTCGACCTCGTCGGGAGCGGTTGCCATCCCCTCATTATCGGGCGCGTGTGCGGCCAGGAGCGGGTTTCTCGGCACCCGTGCAGGCGACCGCCGCCGACGTGGCCCCGCCTCGTCCGCGCCCGGGCGCTCGCCTGCCGTCACCGCGGCGCCGGGCGCTCCCTCTGGCACACTGGAGGCGCGCCCCCCGGGCGCGATCCGCCTTGGTGTAACGGCAGCACGACGGCCTTTGGAGCCGTGAGGTCCAGGTTCGAATCCTGGAGGCGGAGCAAGCGCGAGTCCCGGGCGGGCAGGCGCCGCCGCGCCGCTCAGGCGACGGAGCGCATGAGGGCCCGCACGCCGCGGGTGCCGTCGGCGAGCATGCGGTAGATCCGCTCGTAGCCCGCGGCCATCACCGGCAGGTCGAAGTTGCGCACGACGTGGTCGCGGCAGGCCTGCGGCTCGAGCTGCTCCGCGGCGAGGATGGCCGCCGGAAGCTCCTCCAGCTCGTCCACGATGAGCCCGGTGCGGCCGTGCGCCACGACCTCGGGCACCGAGCCTCGGCGGGTCGCGACGACGGGGGTGCCGCAGGCCATCGCCTCGATCATCACCATGCCGAACGGCTCCTCCCACTGGATCGGGAAGACGAAGCACGCGGCGCGCGCGAACAGCTCCCGCTTCAGCGTCGCGTCCGCCTCGCCCACGTATTCCACTCCGCGGCCCAGTCGCGGCCGGATCTCCCGATCGAAGTACTCCAGCTCGGGGGCCTCGTTGAGCTTGCCCGCGAGGACGATGCGCCGGCCCGCCTTGCGGGCCGCGTCGATGGCCAGGTGGGCGCCCTTGTCGGGGATGAACCGGCCCATCCAGAGCAGCTCCCGGTCCTTGCGCTCCTGGAAGGGGAAGCTCGCCGCGTCGATGGCGTTGTGCACGGTCCCGACCCAGTTCAGGCCGGGCGCCAGGCGTCGCTGCGCGTGGGAGATCGAGACGAGGTCCACGGTGGCGCCGAGGCGGGCGAAGTAGTCGCCGTTCTCCCCGGTGACCGGGCCGTGCACCGTCGCCAGGGTGGGCACCTCGCGCCCCCGTGCGAGCAGCGGGCCGGCCAGGGAATGGTCGTGCACGATGTCGACCTCGATCTCCTCCAGCGCTCGCGCGGCCTCGGCGGCGTGGATGACCTCGGGCATCGCGCTCGCGCCGAGCAGCGCCGAGGGGGGCTCCTCGTAGCTCGCGATGTGACGGGCGGCGCGCGTGCCGGGGCGGCCGGCGGCGATGAGCGTCACCTCGTGGCCCCGCTGCGCGAGCTGGTCCACGAGCGCGGCCACCACCGCCTCGGTGCCGCCGTACCCCTGCGGCGGAAGACTGAACCACGGCGGGGCCACCATGCCGATCCGCAGTGGTGACTCGGGCTCCTGGAGCTCGAGCTCGTCCGGGGTGGTGGCGGCGCGCGACATTCTCCCTCCCTGTTCGTGGTTCGCACACTGAGCCTCGGCCGCAGCCCAGGGCGCGGCCCCGTAGCGGCAGAATAGCAAAACCATCAACTCAATTTGCAAGTAATATCTCAACCGGTTCGTATAGCTTCTGCGATTCGATGAGGAAGGATGCGCGGCGGCGCTTCGGACGGCGGCGAGAGGAGAGATGCGATGACCGAACAGGGATCCTGCGCGGTGCCCGACGACCTCACCCGGCCCCGCGGCATCGGGCGCGTGGTGCAGCCCAGCTCCGGGCTGACTCTCGTGGAGGGCTCGACCTTCTGCGTGTCCGGCCGGGACGGCGACATCGAGCCGTACCGGGCCGAGGGGCTGTTCGTGCGGGACACCCGCGTGGTGTCGCGCTGGCAGCTGCGCGTGGACGGCATGCCCGTCGAGGCGCTCACCGTGATCCCGGCCGAGCCGTACGAGTGCGTCTTCGTGGGGCGGGCCGCTCCCCGTGCCGGCCACCCGGAGGGGACGATCGTCGTCGAGCGGCGCAGGCTCGTGGGCGAGGGCATGCGCGAGGACATCACACTGCGCAACTACGGCCCGGAGCCCGCCGCCGTGGAGGTCAGCCTCGCCGTGGAGGCGGACTTCGCCGACCTGTTCCTGGTGAAGGAGCACCGCCTCGCCCAGGCGCCCGCGGTGGGCCACCGGCACGTCGGCGGCGACTTGCTGTTCTGGCTGGAGCGGCCTGACGCGGAGCGCGGCGTGCGCATCTCGGCGCGGGAGGCCCACAGCGGGCCGCACGGCCTGACCTTCCGCGCAGTCGTCCCGCCGCGGCAGTCCTGGACGGGGACGGTCGAGGTCGTGCCTAGCGTGCACGGCCGGGAGTTCGAGCGGCTGTACCCGGCAGGGCGCCCGATCGAGCTCACCGAGCCGGCTAGGCGCATGCGCGGCTGGCACGAGGAGGCGCCGCGGCGCAGCATCGAGAGCACTGTGCTCGCGGACGCGCTGCGGGTGAGCGAACGGGACCTGGGCGCCCTGCGCATCAGCGACCCTGAGCATCCCGAGGACGACGTCGTCGCCGCCGGCGCGCCCTGGTTCATGGCGCTGTTCGGCCGCGACTCGCTCATCACCAGCTGGATGATGCTGCCGTACGCTCCCCGGCTGGCCCTCGGCACGCTGCGCACCCTCGCCCGCCTGCAGGGCAGCAGGGTGGACCAGCGCACGGAGGAGCAGCCCGGGCGCATCCTGCACGAGGTCAGGCTGGGCGCGGATCTGTCCCTCGCCCTGGGCGGGGAGAGCGTGTACTACGGCTCCATCGACTCGACGCCGCTGTTCGTCATGCTCATCGGTCGCGCCCTGCGCTGGGGTGTGCCCGCGGAGGAGCTGCTGGAGTTCCGCCCCGCGGTGGAGCGCGCGCTCGCATGGATCGAGCACTACGGCGACCGGGACGGGGACGGCTTCGTGGAGTACCAGCGCAGCACGGACCGTGGACTGCTGAACCAGGGCTGGAAGGATAGCGCCGATGGTGTGTCCTTCCGCTCCGGGCTGACCGCGCTCCCGCCGATCGCCCTGGCCGAGGTGCAGGGCTACTGCTTCGCCGCGCTCACCGCGGCCGCCGCCCTGTTCCGCGCCTGGGGCGAGCCGGAGGCGGCGCGGCGGCACGAGCAGCGCGCCGCGCAGCTGCGCGAGCGCTTCGACGCGGCGTTCTGGATGCCGGAGGCCGGCTTCTACGCGATGGCGCTGGACGGAGCGAAGCGGCAGGTCGACGCCGTCAGCTCCAACATCGGCCACTGCCTGTGGACGGGGATCGTCCCGCCGGAACGGGCCGAGCAGGTCATCGAGCGACTGCTCGCGCCGGACATGTTCAGCGGCTTCGGCATCCGCACGCTGTCCTCCATGGCGGGCTCCTTCAACCCGGCGAGCTACCACAACGGATCGGTCTGGCCGCACGACAGCGTCCTGGCCGCGGCGGGGATGTCGGCCTACGGGCGCCGGGACGCGGCGGCGACGGTCGTGTCCGCGCTGCTGGACGCCCTGGAGGCCTTCGACGGGCGGCTGCCGGAGCTGTTCTGCGGCTTCGACCGGGCGGAGAAGCCCCTTCCGGTGCCGTACCCGACCTCCTGCTCGCCGCAGGCCTGGTCCGCGGCCACGCCCTTCGAGATGCTGCGCCTCGCCCTCGGCCTCGAGGTGGACGTCACCGCCGGCCTGGCCGCGGCCGGGCCCACGCCCGCGGCGGTGGGGCGTGTGAGCGTTCAGGGAATCGAGGTCGGCGGGCTGCAGATCGACGTGGAGGCCGACCCGGCCGGCGCCGTGGTGCGCGGGCTGGCGCACGGCAGGTCTCTCGCGGGGCAGCCGGACGACGGGGCTACCATCGACGTGACCGCAGCGGGGAGCTAGACGGAGCGGAACGGATTGGCCAAGGACATGCCCGGCCCGGCCCGGCGCGAGAGGGCGGCGCAGCCCTCGGCGCTGGAGGACGCCACGCTGCCGTTCTACACGATCGGCCAGGTCGCGCAGATCCTCGGCGTTCAGCAGGCGCTGCTGCGGCGCCTGGACGACCAGGAGATCGTCATCCCGGACCGTTCGCAGGGCCGGCAGCGCCGCTACTCGCGCGAGGACGTCGAGCGCCTGCGCGAGGTCATCGCCCTCGCCGACGAGGGCATCACCCTCGCGGGCGTGCGCAAGGTGCTCGCGCTGCGCCAGCGGGTCAGCGACCTGGAGGACGAGCTGGCCGAGGAGCGCGAGCGCCGCAGCGGACGGTCCGGCGCGGCAGCGGGCCGGGCCGTGGCGGAGCGCGACTGATCGCCTCCGCGCAGCGAAGGAGCGCATGCCGGCAGCGGCGCAGCGCCGGCGGCGCAGGGCGAGGGGCGGCCCTCCGACGTCGGATGCGTGTCCGGGGCGGTCTTGTCAACCCCTTGGGCGGGGCGCGGCTTCCCGCCCAGGCTGGGCGCGTGAGGACGGCATGCGCGCAGTGACCTGGCAGGGGCGCAGGAGGATCGCGGTGCAGGAGGTGCCCGACCCGCGGATCGAGGAGCCCTCTGACGCCATCGTCCGGATCACCTCCACCGCGATCTGCGGCTCCGACCTGCATCTGTACGAGCTGCTGGGCCCCTTCCTGGACCGCGGGGACGTCCTCGGCCACGAGGCGATCGGCGTCGTCGTGGAGACCGGCGCGCAGGTGCGCGATCTGGCCCCCGGCGACCGGGTCGTCGTGCCCTTCACCATCGCCTGCGGCAGCTGCTTCATGTGCGTGCGCGGTCTGCAGTCGCAGTGCGAGACGACCCAGGTGCGGCAGTACGGCGCCGGCGCCCAGCTGTTCGGCTACACGAAGATGTACGGCCAGGTCCCCGGCGCTCAGGCCGAGCTGCTGCGCGTGCCCCGGGCGGACTACAACACGATCAGGGTGGGCCGGGAGCTGCCCGACGAGCGCTACCTGTTCCTCGGCGACATCCTGTCCACCGCCTGGCAGGGCGTCGAGTACGCGCAGCTGCCCGAGAACGGCAGCACCCTCGCGATCCTCGGGCTCGGCCCGGTCGGGCAGCTGGTCACGACCGTCGCCGTGCATCGCGGGCTGCGGGTGCTCGCGGTGGACCCGGTGCCGGAGCGGCGGGAGCTGGCCGAGCGGCACGGCGCGGAGGTGTTCGACGTCTCGGACGAGCTCGTCGCGCAGCTGCAGGACCTCACCGGAGGGCGCGGTCCGGACGCGGTCGTGGACGCCGTCGGCATGGAGGCGCACGGCGAGCCGCTGGTGGGGCTGATGCAGAAGGCGGCCGGCTCCCTGCCCGGCTCCCTGGTGCGCACGGCGGTGGAGCGCTTCGGCGTGGACCGCCTGCCCGCGCTGCACACCGCCGTCGACCTCGTGCGCCGCGGCGGGACCGTCTCCCTCAGCGGCGTCTACGCGGGCAACGCGGACATCCTGCCGATGCGCACGATCTTCGACAAGCAGCTCACGCTGCGGGGCGGGCAGTGCAATGTGAAGCACTGGACGGAGCAGCTGCTGCCGCTGGCCGAGCGCGCGGACGACCCCCTGCGCCTGGGCGAGCTCGTCACGCACCGCACCGGGCTGGAGGAGGCGCCGCGGATGTACGAGATCTTCCAGCGCAAGGCGGAGGGCTGCATCAAGGTGGTGATGACGCCGTGAGGCCCGCCGTCGTGCGCGGCGAGCAGAGCATGGCGCTCGGCGCGGAAGACTACCTGTTCGGCACCCGGCGCTTCCAGCGGCTGCACGCGGACGTGTTCCGCACCCGGCTGCTGATGCGCCCGGTCACGCTGATCCGCGGTCCGGGCGCCGCCCGGTTCCTCTACGAGGAGGAGCGCTTCGACCGCGGCGGGGACGTGCTGCCCACCTGGACCCTGCGCTCGCTGCAGGACGAGGGCAGCGTCTTCACCCTCGCCGGGCAGGCCCACCGCGTGCGCAAGGCCCTGTTCCTCGGCATGATGGGCGAGGCATCCCTCGCGCGGCTGCGCGCGGCGTACCTGTCCGAATGGGAGCGCTCGCTCGCGGAATGGAGCGCGGGCACAGCGGTGCGCCTGCACAGTGAGCTGGGCCTCATGCTCACCCGAGCGGCGTTCCGTTGGGCGGGCGTTCCGCTGGACGCGCAGGACGAGCGCGAACGCGCCCGCGAGCTGCTCGCGATGGTCGAGCATGCCGGCGTCCCGGGTCCGGCGAACTGGCTCTCTCGCGGCCTGCGCCTGCGCGCGGAGTCGGTCGCCCGCGCTGCCGTCGCGGGGGCGCGGGCGGGCCGGCCGGAGCCGGAGCCGGGAACGCCGCTGGCCGCGATCAGCAGCCACCGGGACGAGGACGGCCGGGAGCTGGACCTGCCGACCGCGGGGGTTGAGCTGCTGAACGTGCTGCGCCCGCTGGTGGCGGTCGGACGCTTCCTCGTCTTCGTCGCGCTGGCGCTGCACCGCCACCCCTCGTGGCGGGAGCCGCTGGCCGCGGGAGCCCACGCCGAGACGATGGCCTTCGTGCAGGAGGTCCGCCGTGCCGCCCCGTTCTTCCCGCTCGCGGCGGGGCGGGCGACGCGGCCCAGCAGCTTCCAGGGGGTGAGCTTCGAGCCGGGCGAGCACGTCATGCTCGACATCTTCGCCACGAACCGGGACGCCCGCCTCTGGGGCGAGCCCTGGCGCTTCGACCCGGCGCGCTTCCTGGGCGGCGGCACGGTCGACCGGAACGCCCTGGTGCCGCAGGGAGGCGGTTTCGCCGAGAGCGGCCACCGTTGCCCGGGGGAGGACCCGACCCTGCTGCTCATGGCGCAGACCGCGGCCCTGCTCGCGGGGCTCTCCTACCGGGTGCCGGAGCAGGACCTGCGCGTCCGGCTCAACCGCATCCCGGCGCTGCCGGAGAGCGGCTTCGTCGTCGAGGAGGTACGGGCACCGGCGGGAGGCTCCCGGTGAGCGCCGCGCGGGTGATCGTCGTCGGCGGCGGCCTCGCCGGGCTGAGCGCTGCGGTGGAGCTGGCCTCTGACGGGCACCCGGTGACCCTGGTGGAGGCGGGGCCGGTGCTCGGCGGTCGGACCTCCAGCCGGGTGGACGAGGGCATGGTGATCGAGAGCGGTCTGCACCGCTACCTGGGCTTCTACGTCGCGCTGCCGCGCCTGCTGCAGCGGGCGGGCGCACGGCTGGAGGACGTGGTCGTCTGGGAGGACGAGGCGGAGATCGTCCTTCCCGACGGCGGCCCCCACGCCGTGTTCGGCACCTCGCCCGTGCACCGGCCGGTGCAGACCGTGCTCTCGGCCCTGGGCCAGAACGCCTTCCTGCCGTGGCCGCAGAAGATCGCGCTCGTGCGGATGCTCAGCGCCGGACTGCGCGACTACCTCGCGCAGCCGCAGGAGCTGGACGCGGTCACCGTCGAGCAGTACGCCCGCCGGCACGGCCTGGACGACCGCACGATCCTGCGCGTGCTCACCCCGCTGACGGAGGGGCTGTTCTTCGTCCCGCCGCAGGAGTACTCGGCGTACAACTTCCTCGGCCTCATCGCGCCGAACCTCCGCGGCGTCGAGAAGACCCGGATCGGGGCGTTCCGGGGCGGGATGAGCGACGTGCTGATCGAGCCCATCGCCGAGCACCTGCGCTCGCTGGGCGGGGAGATCCTCACCTCCTGCCCGGCGGAGGATCTGACCGTGCAGGACGGCGCCGTCACCGGCGTCCGCCTCGCCGACCGGGTGCTGCACGCCGAGGAGGTCGTCCTCGCGGCCGGGATCGGCGCGGCGAAGCGCCTGGTGGGTCGCGCCCTGGGCGGGCACCCCTGGTTCGCCGACATGCTGCGCATGCAGGCGACTCCCTCGGTGTGCCTGCAGCTGGAGCTGGATGAGCCGTCGCTTCCCGTGGACCGGTCCACCTTCGCCCCGGGAACGCTGCTCGCGGCCTTCTCCGAGCAGAGCCGCACGACCTTCCCCGGGCTGCGGGGACGGCTGAGCATCATCCTGTCGAGCCCGGCGGCGCTCCTCGAGCTGAGCGTGGACGAGCTCGTGGAGCGCGTCGTCGCGGACGCGCTGCGTATCGGGATGGACCTGCGCGGGCACATCACCGGGGCTCGGAAGGTGGTCGTGGGCGAGGACTTCTACTCGCTGCGCTGCGGAAGCGAGCAGCTGCGCCCCGACCAGGAGACGCCCGTTCCGGGCCTCACGCTCGCCGGCGACTACACCCGCCAGGAGTTCCTCTCCACGATGGAGGGCGCGGTGGTCTCCGGCCGGCGGGCCGCGGACGCCGTGCGCCGCCGCGACGGCGGGCAGGCCTCCCTCACAGCCGCGCCAGTGCGCTGATGTCCTCCGAGAACGCCCGGATCGCCTCCGCGCTCACAGTGGGCCGCGTGGAGCTCAGGGCGGTGAGGTAGTCCGCCGTGAAGGGCCCGCCAGGCCGTTCGCCCTCCCCGGCCCGCATGGCGCGCTCGAGCGCCGACTGGGCCGCGGCGCGCGAGGCGAACTCGATGTCCGCGGGGGAGAGGCCGTCGCTGGCGGCGACCAGCGCGGCGAGGTCGACGCCGTCCCGCGCCGCTCGCGGGATGGCGCTGCGCCAGATCGCCGCGCGGGCCCGCTCGTCGGGCAGGCCGATCGGCACGACGTAGTCGAAGCGACCGTGCCGCAGGAACGCGGGGTCCAGCGCGCGGATGAAGTTCGTCGCGCAGATGAGCAGCCGCCCTTCGCGCTCGCGGAACTCCGGGATGATCTTCAGCAGCTCGTTGGTCACGCCCTGAAGGGGCGAGGGCGGCTCGCCTCCGCGACGGGCGGCGATCTCCTCGACCTCGTCGATGAACACGACCGCGTGCTCCAGCGTCGAGATGAGCGCGAAGCTCTCCCGCAGCCCGCCCGCCAGGCCACCGGGCTCTGCCGCCAGGCGCGAGGGGAACACCTCCACGAAGGGCCACTCCAGCCGGGAGGCGATGGCCTTGGCGAAGGTCGTCTTGCCCGTCCCGGGCGGCCCGAAGAGCATGACGGCCCGCGGCGGCACCACCCCGTAGCTCTCGGCCAGCTCCGGCTCCGCCAGCGGCGTGACCAGCCGCCGCTCGAGCAGCTCCTTCTCGGTCTCCATCCCGGCGACGGCGTCCCAGAGGCCGCGCGGCAGCAGCCGGCCGCCGAGCTCGCGCAGCAGCCCGAGGTCGCGGGCCTGCACGGGGATGCGTCGCTCGACGTAGCGCAGCTTCGACTTCAGCTCGAAGCCCTGGCCGTAGAAGGCCTCGATGCCCACGCCCGACTCGGGGATCAGCGCGGAGAGCGTGCCCAGGCCCTTGGCGGCCAGACGGCGCTCGATCGCACCGAGCATGCGACTGCCCACGCCGCTGCCGCGGTGCTCGGGCAGCACCCCGACGAACACGATCCAGCCCTGCTCGTGGGCCGCCCGGCCCACGGCCGCGCCGATGACGCGCTCGCCCTCGACGGCCACGACGGCCTCGTCCTTCTGCAACGAGGCGAGCACCTCCGAGAGGCCGTAGACGGGCTCGTGCCCGTCGGCGAGGCTCAGCTCCCAGAGGCGGAGGAAGGCGTCGGTGTCGTCGTGGTAGAAGTCGCGGATGTGCTCGCGGGGCATGTTCGTCTCCTTGGCGGTGCGCCGCCGGCACGGACTCGCGGCGTGCGCGCTCGGGAGTCGCCGTGCCGAGGCGGTGCCCGTGCCGCGCGGTGGGCGCGCTCGATCGGGCGGGTGGGAGGCCGTCCGGAGGGCATGGGGGTGCGGAGCCCTGCGACGACGCGGACCAGGGGGATCCCCGCGGTGAGGAGACGCCCGGCGCCGAGGTCGGCGGGAGGTGGTGCGCGGAAGACTATCCGCTCCGGCGCGGCCGCGTCCACTCGGCGGGCGCTCGCCTAGCGGGAGGCGCGCCGCACGATGAGGTCGTCGGCCAGGGCGTCCAGCGCCGGGATCGCGGCGACGATCGCCTCGCGGTGCTCGGGGGAGATGCTCGCCATGCTCTCGGCCACGGTGCGGGCGCGCTCGGCGCGGATGCGCTCGTTCACCTCAGCGCCCTCGCGCGTGATCTCGACGGTCACCGAGCGCAGGTCGTGCTCGTTGGGCACACGTCGGACGAGCCCTCGGTCGTCGAGCTTCCCGACCACGCGGGAGACCATCGTCGGGTTCAGCGCCTCGATCCCGGCGAGCTGGGAGAGGCTGATCGGCCCGCGGAAGGCGATGATGCCCAGCACGGAGGCCTCGGTGGGGGTCAGGCGCTCATGCGCGGCGGACACGTTGAGCTGACGGGAGAGCTTGACGATGACGACACGGACGCTCGCCCCGATGTCGAGGAAGCGCTCGGTGTCCGAGTGCTGATCCACCCGGACATTATGTCGCATGTTTTTACTTGCCTATCGGCAAGCATCTAATATGGCGAGGTGCCCGATGATGCGGAGGTAGCCGCAGTTCCGCGAAGCTCGCCGGGCGCTGCCGCCGCCCTGCCCCGGCGCAAGATCGTCTTCGCCGTGGCCGGCATGGCCCTGCTCATGGCCTCGATCGACCAGACCGTGGTCTCCACGGCGCTCACCTCGATCCAGAATGATCTGCGAACCGGCGTGGAATGGGGCGGCTGGACCCTCACGATCTACGCGCTCGGCCAGGTCCTGGTCATGCCCATCGCGGGCAAGCTCAGCGACCTCTACGGCCGCAAGCGGGTGTTCCTGGTCGCCGTGGCACTGTTCACGGCCGCCTCGCTGGCCTGCGGGCTCGCCGGGAACATCTTCATGCTCATCGTCCTGCGGGCGCTGCAGTCCATCGGCGGAGGCGCCTTCCTGCCCTCGGTGACCGGGATCGTGGCCGACCACTTCGGCGCGAACCGGGACCGCGCGCTGGGCCTGCTCACGAGCATCTTCTCGATCGGGGCGATCATCGGGCCAGTGCTCGGCGGGGGGATCCTGATCTACGGCACCTGGCGGGACATCTTCTTCGTCAACGTCCCCATCGGCATCCTGCTCGTGGCGGCCGGGCTGTTCCTGTTCCCCCGCAGCAGCACCCGGCCGAGCAAGCGTCTGGACGTGCCGGGCATCCTGCTGCTGGCGGTGCTGATCCTGTCCGCCATGATCGGCATCACCGAGCTGGGCGGGGGAGTGCCGCTGGCCAGCCCGCTGTTCTGGGCCCCCGAGGCGGTGGCCGTGCTCGCGGCGGTCGCCTTCGCGTGGCACGGCAGGAGGGCCCCGCACCCGTTCATCCCGCTGCGGCTGCTCGTGGGCCGCGACTTCGGGGTGATGAACATCATCAACCTCCTGCTCGGGGCGGCGGCGATCGGCTTCGCGGCGCTGGTGCCCTCCTACGCCCAGTACCAGTACGGGATCACCCCGCTGGCCGCCGGAGGCCTGCTCACGGCCAGGGCGATCACGACCATCGTGTTCACCAGCCTCAGCGTCGCCCTCATGCGCCGCATCGGGCACCGCATCCCCATGGGCGCCGGCATGGCCATCGTCGTCGTGGGGCTCGTGCTCATCGTCGTGCCGCCGCCCGGCGGCATCTCGGCCGAGCTCTGGCTCGCCTTCGGGGCCGCGGTCACCGGGGTGGGCATGGGCTCGACGCTCCCGCCGGCGAACAACGCGACTCTGCAGCTGGCCACGGACGAGATCGCCACGGTCTCCGGGCTGCGGGGCATGGTGCGCCAGTCCGGCGCGATCTTCTCGGTGTCCTTCGCCACGGCCGCCGCGGCCCAGGCGGCGAGCCCGGGGACGGCGCTGGGCATCGCCTTCCTCATCCTGGCCGGCTGCCTCGTCGCGGCCAGCGCGCTGGTGGCGTTCGTCCCGGAGCACCGCGGGCGCTGGTGACCCCGGCGTCCCGGCGCCGCGCCCCGGAAGCCGCCCCGATCCCCCGGCGCGCCGCACGTCTCCGCGTCATCGGCCCCCGCTAGCATCCAGGCGGTCTCCAATTCCGGAGCTCGAACCACTCAATCTGGGGGAACTGTGACCACGCCTGCCTCTGCACCCGCTGCACCCGTCCGCCCTGTAGCCCTCACCGTCGCCTTCTGGTTGTGGATCGTCGACGCGGTCCGCGGCCTGATCACCGGCATCGTGACGATCATCGTGGCTCCCGCCGCGTTCGCCGGCCAGCCCGAGGACGTGCAGCGCTTCGCGACCGGATTCCTCATCGCCTTCGCGGTGCTGGGCATGATCCTCTCGCTGCTGCACCTGTACTTCGCGTTCCCGATGCGCGCGGGCCGCAACTGGGCGCGCGTGGTGCTCACGGTCCTCGCCGCCTTCACCGTCCTCGCCGTCCTCATCGCCATGGCGAGCGCGACCTGGTACGACTGGATCGGCGTCGTGCTCGTCGTCGTGGCGGCCGTGCTGATGTACCTGCCGGCGTCGAACGCGTACTTCCGGGCGCGCAAGCGCAGCGCCGTCGCGGCCGTCTGAGCGCCCGGAGAGCCGCCTCCTGAGGCGGCGCACTGCAGCTGAGGCCCTGCCCCGCCGCCGCGCGGGGCAAGGCCTCAGCGCGCGGAGCGCAGCAGCGCGAAGGAGGCGGGCGCCAGCGTGACCGCCTCCGGGTCCTTCAACGCGAGCTCCGGGTCGCTGGAGAGCTCCAGCGCCCACGGGGCCTGCGGCGCGGCGTCCAGGGCGAACTCCACGCCGTTGTCCGAGGCGTTCAGCAGCAGCGCGAAGGCGTCGTGCCCTTCGTGCATGACGACGAAGGCGATGGACTTCGCCAGCGGGTCCTCCCAGTCGTCGTCCTCGAACTCCTGGCCGTCGGCGCGCAGGATCCGCACCGTCCGCGGGCCCCCCGCCTCCGGAGCGTGCCGGTACCACTCCGGTCGCAGGGCCGGCTCCGCACGGCGCAGGGCGATGAGGTGCCGGGCGAAGTCCTGCATCTGCTCGTCCATGTGGTCCCAGTCGAACCACGAGATCTCGTTGTCCTGGCAGTAGGCGTTGTTGTTGCCCTGCTGGGTGCGGCCGATCTCGTCGCCGCCGAGGATCATCGGCACGCCGGCGGACAGCAGTACCGTCCCGAGGAGGTTCTTGCGCTGGCGCAGGCGCCGGGCGAGGATCTCCGGGTCGTCGCTCGGGCCCTCCACGCCGTTGTTGCAGGAGCGGTTGTCGGACTCGCCGTCGGCGTTGTCCTCGCCGTTCGCCTCGTTGTGCTTCTCCTCGTAGCTCGTGAGATCCGCCAGCGTGAAGCCGTCGTGGGCGGTCACGAAGTTCACGCTCGACAGCGGCGAGCGGCGGGAGTCCTCGTACACGTCCGGGCTGCCCAGCACCCGCTGCGAGAGCGTCGCGAGCATCCCCTCCGTGCCGCGCCAGAAGTCGCGCACGTCGTCCCGGAACCGGCCGTTCCACTCCGACCAGCGAGCGGGGAAGCCGCCCACCTGATAGCCCGCGACGTCCCAGGGCTCCGCGATCATCTTCACCGGTGCCAGCGTCGGATCCTGGTGGATGAGGCTGAGGAACGCGCTGTGGATGTTCGCGTCGCCGCCCTGCCGCGTGAGCGTCGTGGCCAGGTCGAAGCGGAAGCCGTCGACGTGCATCTCGCTCACCCAGTACCGCAAGGAGTCCATGATCACCGCAAGGGCGGCGGGATGGCCGACGTTGAGGCTGTTGCCCGTTCCGGTGGTGTCGAAGTAGTGGGCCGCGTCGTCCTCCACCAGGCGGTAGTAGGAGGGGTTGTCGATGCCCTTGAAGCTGAGCGTCGGACCCAGTTGCCTTCCGCTGTGTGGTTGTAGACGACGTCGAGGATGATCTCGATGCCGGCGGCGTGCAGCGCCTTCACCATGCCCTTGAACTCGTCCACCCGAGCGCAGGGGTCCGCGGTGGCCGCGTACTCGTCGTGCGGGGCGAAGAAGGCCAGCGAGTTGTAGCCCCAGTAGTTGCGCAGCCCCTTCTGCACCAGATGGGCGTCCTGCACGAACTGGTGCACGGGCTGCAGCTCGACGGCGGTCACGCCCAGACCGCTGAGATAGTCGATGGCGGCCGGGTGCGCGAGTCCCGCGTACGTCCCGCGCAGATGCTCCGGCACGCCGGGCATGCGCTTGGTGAAGCCCTTCACGTGCGTCTCATAGACGATCGTCTCCGCCAGCGGCGTGCGCGGAGGACGATCCCCGCCCCAATCGAAGGAGCGCGGGTCGGCGACCACGCCGAGCATGACATGCCCCGCTCCATCGCTCCGGTCCGGCTGCTCGGGGTCGTCCAGATCGTGCGCGAACACCTCCTGGCCCCAGTCGTATGCCCCGGTCGTGACCGTCGCGTAGGGGTCCAGCAGCACCTTGGCCGCGTTGAAGCGCAGGCCCGCGGCGGGCTCCCACGGACCGGACACGCGCAGCCCGTAGCGGTCTCCCGGGCCGAGCCCGCTCACGAAGCCGTGGAAGACGTGCCCGGTGCGTTCGCGCAGCTCGGTGCGCCGCTCGCCGTCGTCGTCGAAGACGCACAGTTCGACGGCCTCCGCGTGCTCGCTGTACACGGCCACATCCGCGCCGTCCTCGCGCAGCGTGACCCCGAGCGGATAGGGCAGGGATCGGCCGTGCTCGCTCATCGAGCGGGCGTGAGCATCGCCAGGGCCCGCTCCAGGCTCAGCGACTGGCCGATCTCGACGCAGCGGTCCAGCCTCGCGCCCTCGAGGGCGACCCACACCGCACCCGCGCGCTCGACATAGCCGTGCACGCCCTCCGGGGTGCTCAGCCGGTAGATGGCCTCGCTGTGCTTCTCCAGCGTCCACTTCCGAGGGGCGAGCACCTCCTGGGCGGCCGCCGCGGTGCGGCTCTCCACCGTCAGAGTGGCAGTGTCCGTGATGCTGTTCATCGCTCGCTCCTTGTGTGGTCGCCTGCGCCGTCCGCTCCTCGTCGAGCAGACCGCTGGCCTTGGGGCTGACGCTACTGGAGCGCGGCAGAGCGGCGACGGCCGTTGACAAGCGGCGCGCGGCAGGGTATGCAGCGGGCCGCGCCCGCGGCCGCCTTCGCGCGCAGGACTCGGAGCCCGCTAAGCCCTGTCCCGCAGCCGCACGACGGCGAAGCCGGGCCCTTCGATGGGCAGCAGCGGGCCGCTCCCTGGAGCCGGCTCGCGGCGTCCCGAGGAGTCGTAGGCCAGCAGCAGACCGCCCCGCGGCGCCACCTCGACCCGGCCGGGACGCAGCAGCGTCTCCAGGCGGATCGGGCCGCGGCTGAAGGAGAACAGGCCGCCGTCTTCGTCGGCGTGGATCTCGGTCGCCCGGGCGTCCGCGGGGATCGTGCGTCGCAGGGCGATGAGATCCGCGTAGAGCGCGAGCAGCGAGGAGTGCGGCGGCGCGGCGAGCTCCGACCAGTCCAGCCGCGATCGCTCGAAGGTGCGCGGGTCCTGCGGATCGGGCACCGCCTCCGGGTCCCAGCCCATCCGCGCGAACTCGGCCACGCGACCCTGGGCCACGGCTGCGGCCAGCTCCGGCTCGGGGTGCGAGGTGAAGTACTGCCAGGGCGTGCTCGCACCCCATTCCTCCCCCATGAAGAGCATCGGTGTGAAGGGGCCCAGCAGCACGAGCGCGGCCGCCGCGGCCAGGGAGCCCTCGCCGACGAGCGCGGACAGCCGCTCGCCCGCGGCGCGGTTGCCGATCTGGTCGTGGTCCTGCGCGAAGGCCACCAGCCGCCGGAACGGCGTGTCCGCACTCAGCGGCCGGCCGTGCGAGCGCTCCCGGAAGCTCGACCAGGAGCCGTCGTGGAACCAGCCGTCGCGGTACACCTTCTCCAGCGAGCCCAGGCCGGCGAAGTCGGCGTAGTAGCCGTCGCTCTCGCCGGTGATGTTCGCATGGACAGCGTGGTGCACATCGTCGTCCCACTGGGCCGAGAGCCCGAAGCCGTGGTCGCTGCGCGGGCGCACCAGCCGCGGGTCGTTCTGATCGCTCTCCGCGATCAGCGTGAGCGGCCGTCCCAGCTCCTGGGCGAGCTCGTCGGTGCGGGACGCCAGCTCCTCCAGCAGGTGCAGGGCCCGGGCGTCGTGCAGGGCGTGGACGGCGTCCAGCCGCAGCCCGTCCACGTGCATCTCGCGGAGCCAGAACTCGGCGTTGTCCAGGATGTAGCGGCGCACCTCGTCCGACTGCGGGCCGTCCAGGTTGACGCCCTCGCCCCAGGGCCCGGAGGCCTGGCTGAGGTACGGACCGAAGTCGGGCAGGTGATTGCCGCTGGGCCCGAGGTGGTTGTAGACGACGTCCTGCACCACCGCGATACCGCGCGCGTGGCAGGCGTCGACGAAGCGCTGATAGCCGCGGGGGCCGCCGTAGGGCTCGTGGACCGCGAACCAGAGCACGCCGTCGTAGCCCCAGCCGTGCGCCCCGTTGAAGGCGTTGACGGGCAGCAGCTCCACGGCGTCGACGCCCAGGCGCACGAGATGGTCCAGGCGTCCGATCGCCGCGTCGAGCGTGCCCTCGGGGGTGAAGGTGCCCAGGTGCAGCTCATAGACCACCCCGCCCAGCACATCGCGCCCCGGCCAGTCCCCGTCCGCCCAGGCGTAGCCGCCCGGGTCGAACTCGCGGCTGAGCTCGTGCACGCCCTGCGGCTGGCGCAGCGAGCGCGGGTCGGCGAACGGCCCTCTGCCGTCGACCAGGAAGCCGTAGTCTGCCTCGCCCTCGCCCAGCCCGAGGGGCTCGGGCAGAGCCCACCAGCCGCTGCGCGCGGGATCGCGTTCCAGGCGATGCTCGGAGCCCGGGTCCGCGCCCGGCCCGGCCGGACGCACGAGGACGCGCACCTCCGAGGCCGCCGGAGCCCACACGGGGAAGCGGCGGTTCATGCGCGCACCGCCAGCAGCGCGACCGGATAGCGCTCGAACAGCTCCGCGACCGGCGCTGTGCCCGAGAAGACCCTGCCGGTGAGCTCCTCGCGCAGCGGCCGTGATCCGAGCTCCACGACGGTGTCCGACCACCCGCCCGCCGCGGCGAGCCCGAGCGGCAGGCGCGTCGCGAGGGCGAGCGCGCCGCCGCGGTCGAAGCCGATGAGATGCGCGGCGCGGGGGCCGCTGGCGATGACCGGCCGGTACTCCCGGAACAGCTCGGGCCGCGCGCGGCGCAGCCGCAGCGCGCGCGACACCACGAGGAGCTTCGCCGCGCCGCTGTCGTCCACCTCCGGCAGCCAGCCCGTGTCGAGGCGGGCGAGCAGCTCCGCGGCACGGTCGAAGTCGACGGCTCTGCGATTGTCGGGGTCGACCAGCGAGGTGTCCCAGCGTTCGCTTCCCTGGTACACGTCCGGCATGCCCGGTGCGGTGAGCTGCAGCAGCTTCATGCCGAGCCCGTTGCTGTGCCCTGCGTCGCGCAGCTGCGCGAGGAGCTCGTCCAGCGCGTCGCGCACCGCCGGCTCCTCCGTGGCCGCTGCGGCCAGGCCGCGCAGGGCGGACTCCGCGCGCTCATCCGGGTCCGTCCACGTGGTGATCGTGCCGGCCTCGCGCGCCGCCTTGAGGGCGTACTCCTCCAGCCGTTCGCGGCTGGCCGGCCAGGCGCCGAGGAACGCCTGCCAGAGGATGCCCTCCAGGGCACCGTCCGCCAGCCCGGGCGCGGCGCCCTCGACGCGCTGGAGGAAGCGCTCCCAGGCCTCGGGGGTCTCCGAGAGCGCCGCGATCCGGGCCCGCGCGTCCTCGCTGCGCTTGGTGTCGTGCGTCGTGAGCGTCGTCATCGTGCCGGGGGTGCTGCTCAGCCGACGCCGCTGCGCCTCGTGGAAGCGTGCCGGGTCCACCCCGAAGTCGGACGGGTCGCCGCCCACCTCGGCCAGCGAGCTCAACGGCGCCCAGCGGTAGAACGCGTTGTCCTCGACGCCCTTGGCCATGATCATGCCGCTCGTCTGCTGGAAGCGCGCGGCGGCCGGCTGCTCCCGATCGCGCAGCACGCGCCCGGCCCTGTCGATCACGGCGGACAGCGCGGGTGCGGCGAGCCGCGCCGCCTCCAGGGCGGCGTCGAGCCGGTCGAGGCCGAAGGGCAGATAGCTGCGGTAGACCGGCAGCGCCGCCGCGATCTCGACGAGGGCGTCCTCGAGCTGCGCGGGGGAGAGCGGAGCCGCCTCGCCGGCCCCGGCCGCGTCGCCGGCGCCGGCGCTCTGCTCGGCCGTGAGGATCTCCCGGGCGACACGGCGGATCTCCGAGCGCAGGATCGTGCGGCCCACCACCCGCTTGCGCTCACGGGCGAGCTCCGTCCATTCCGGCGCAGTCCCGCCGGCTCGCTCGCCGGCGATGCGCGTGAGCGGCTCCTGCCCTGCCGGGTCGACGAAGACGCGGTCCACGAGCGCCAGCGCCTCGTACCCGGTCGTCCCCTCGACCGGCCAGTCCTCGGGCAGGCTCTCCTCGTGCTCGAGGATCTTCTCGATCCAGATGGGCCGTCCTTCTGCGAGCTGGGAGAGCCGGCGCAGATATCCGCCGGGATCGCGCAGGCCGTCGGGGTGGTCCACCCGCAGCCCGTCCACGAGCCCCTCGCGCAGCCAGCGGCCGATCTCCCGGTGACTGTCCTCGAACACGCGCTCGTCCTCCACGCGGACGCCCGCCAAAGTGCTCACGGCGAAGAACCGCCGGTAGTTCAGCTCGTCGTCGGCCCGCCGCCAGGAGACCAGCTCGTAGTGCTGCCGCTCGTGCACCTCCTGCGGGCTGCCGCCCGCGGTGCCCTCCGCGATCGGGAGGCGGTGCTCGTAGTAGACGAGCTCGTCGCCTTCCACACGCAGCGCGTCCAGCTCCTGCGGGCCGTCGCCGAGCACCGGCAGCCGGAGCCGCCCACCGCCGAAGTCCCAGTCGATGTCGAAGTGCGCCGCATAGGAGGACGCGGGCCCCTTCGCCAGCACGTCCCACCACCACGCGTTCGCGCGGGCGGTCGCGATGCCCAGGTGGTTGGGGACGATGTCCACGAGCACCCCCATGCCGAAGGCGCGCGCCTCGCGCACGAGGGCCGCCAGCCCCTCGGGGCCGCCCCGCGCGGCGTCCACCCGGGAGGGGTCGGTCACGTCGTAGCCGTGCGTCGAGCCCTGCTCGGCCTGCAGCAGGGGGGACAGATACAGCCAGTCCACGCCCAGGCGGTGCAGGTACGGGACGGTACGTGCAGCGTCCTGCAGGGTGAACTCCGGGGTGATCTGAAGACGGTAGCTGCTGGACGGCACAGCCCAGACCCTAGCCACCCCCCGCATCGGCCGCGAGCGCTTGACAGCCGCAACACTCTCGCAATACGCGCCCGGATCGCCGGGATTCAGGGCATTATCAGGTTACGGCGGGCCCTTCCCCGCCCTGACAGTGAAATGTGGGTGATGTGTGATGTCTGATACCGAGATCCCGGAGGAGCCGTCTCTCGGCGCGCGTTTCGGCGCTGAGGTGGCCGGAACGTTCCTCCTCGTCTTCGGGGTGATCGGCACCGTGCTGTTCACGGCGAACTTCACCGGCGGGGCCTCCGGCACGTCCGAGTGGCTCGCCGCCGGAATCGTCGGAGTGGCACTGGCCATCGGCCTGGCCGTCGTCGCCGGCGCCTACGCCTTCGGTCCCGTGTCCGGAGGCCACTTCAACCCGGCGGTCACGCTCGGCCTCGCGGCCGCGCGGCGTTTCCCCTGGCGGGAGACCTGGGTGTACATCGTGGCCCAGATCATCGGAGGCCTCATCGCCACGGCCGTCCTCGCGCTGATCGAGGCGGGCGGTCCGGACGGCTTCACCTCGGCCTCCTTCGCCGGCGCCTCGAACGGCTACGGCGACGCCTCGCCGGGCGGCTACTCCTGGTGGGCGGTCGCGATCGTCGAGTTCGTGCTCACGGCGGTGTTCCTGTACGTCATCCTCGGCGTCACGCACCGTCGCGCCGCGGTCGGCTTCGCAGGCATCCCGATCGGTCTCACCCTCGTGGTGATCCACCTGGTCGCGATCCCCGTGAGCAACGCCTCGGTGAACCCGGCGCGCTCGATCGCCACCGCCGTGTTCGGCGGCGCGGTGCCGCTGGGACAGCTGTGGCTGTTCATCCTCGCTCCGATCGCGGGAGGCATCGTCGCCGGCCTCACCTTCGAGGCCCTGTTCGGCCGGCTGCGCCGCCTGCAGTCCTGACGGCCGGCGGGGGCGGCCCGAGCGGGCCGCCCCCGTGGTCGCGGGACATCACTGACACCCCCGAGCAGGGGTCAGGATCCTCGGATTGTCAAGCCCTTTGCCGCCGTCGTGGCGAGGCGGAGACGCTGGCGAAGGGCCTCGCGGCCGGCCGTGGAAGGCAGGGCGCGAGGGCTTTCGCACGGAAACCCTGACAGAAACGAGGTCGACCCATGTTCGAGCACTTCGAGCACCCGCGTGAGCTCTTCGAGTACCAGCTCGGGGCGGCGCTCACGATGGAGAAGGACTCCCTGGCCATGCTCCGCGAGCTGGAGATGGCCGCGCAGAACGACGAGGTGCGCAGTCTGTTCTCGCACCACCAGGACGAGACGGAGCAGCAGATCCGCAACCTGGAGCGCGCCTTCGAGCTGCTCGGCCGCGACCCCGACCCCTCGCCCTCCGCGACGACCAAGGGCCTCATGAAGGAGGGCTCCTCGATGCTCACGAAGACGAGCGAGCCGCTGCGCGACACTGTCGCGCTGTCCGCCGCGCTCGGCACGGAGCACTACGAGATCTCGGCCTACGAGAGTCTCATCGTCTCGGCGGAGGCCATGGGCGAGACGGAGGTCTGCTCGCTTCTGGAGCAGAACCTCGAGCAGGAGAAGCACACGAGCGAGGAGCTCACGCAGGCCGCGCGCCGGCTGGCCACGGCCACCTCGGCGGGCTGAGGCCCGCGCAGCGCGGCACGGGCCCGTGCGGGGCTAGTCCTCGGCGGGCCCGCGACCCGCGTCGAAGTTGCGGCGGTAGCGCTCCTCCGCCTCCTGGAGCAGCTCCTCGCTGAGCCAGGCGACCGGCTCCACCTCGGCGAGCAGCGGCTCGCAGTCCGGGCCCCGGCCCACGCAGCGGCCCCGCAGCACCCAGGCCCTCCGCTCGTTGTCCTTGTGCATCAGCTCGCGGTACTGGCTCAGCTGTCGCGCCAGCCAGTCCTCCAGCGGGCGGGTCCACCAGGCCTCCGCGTCGAGCGGGTTGACCGATAGCCCGGGCATCTCCAGGCCGCTCTCCGTGTCGAAGCTGCTCTCCCGGCCGTCGGCCTCCGGGCCCTTCGAGTAGCGCACATGCAGCCCGGGCCGCTCGCGCACGAGCGCGGCGAGCTCAGCCAGGCTGGTCAGGGTGCGCGGACTCATCACTCCAACGTTAGGCGCCCCTCGCGCCCCCGGTCACGGGCTTGACAATCCGCGCCAGCCGGAGCGGAACACTCAAGATCTCCTCGTCGCCTACGCAGGCTGCCCGTCCGCGTGCATACGGTGCTGGGGCAGCCCGTAACGTCCTGCTCGACAGATGACGTCAGCGGACCCGGCGCCCTAGCCCCCATGTCGGAGCGCCGGGGTGGCGACCCCCCAAGCCTTCGCTGAGTCATCTCCGGCGACTACGCCGGGGGCCGGGCTCGAGGATGGTCGCCTCGAGCCCGGCCCGTGTTCGTCTCCGGCGGCTTCGCTCAGCCTCGCACGCGCAGGCCCGCCTCGGGCGAGCGCCTCTCGCGGGGCCGCCGAGCGCGCCCCGCAGCCGATTCCGACTGCCCGCGCGGCACTTCCTCGCGCCACCCTCTCCGCCGGCCGTCGCTACGCAACCAGGGCCCGAGCCTCACGTACTCTCCCGGTGCTGGCCACTCATTCCTGCGCGCGCAAGACACCGAGGCGAGGGGACGGCACCCACGTTGTAGCTATGGAACGCAGCGGCATCCTCATCCGGGAGGACCTCAGCCACCGCTTCTTCGGGGCGCAGATCGACGCGGCCGTCTCGGCGCTGCTCGGCGGACGCGACGTCGAGCTGTTCGGTCTGCCCGAGTGCGGCCAGGGCGTCATCCTCTCCGCGGTCGCGGAGGAGTTCGAGGATCGCGATCTGCGGGTGCTCCGGCTCAACGGCGTGCGGGCATGGCGAGGCCTCCCCTTCGGCGCGATGACGACGGTGCGGGCCAGCCGGGGCAAGGCGCCGGAGCGGGCCGAGACCGGCCAGCAGCAGCTCGCCGCGCATCTGGCTGAGTTCGGCCGCCTGGCGGAGGGCGCCGCCGCGATCGTGGTGGAGAGTCCGGAATGGCTGGACGCGGCCAGCGCGGGCGTGGTCGTCCAGGTGAGCCGCACGCAGCGGGTGCCCCTCCTGGCCAGCGTCACCCGAGGCACGGCGGCGGGCGAGGCGCTGTTCCCCGGCAACGGAGGCTCGATGCCGTTGCGCGTCCCGGTGGGTCCGCTCGACTTCGGCCAGCTGGACATCGCCATCCGTCAGCGGCTCGGGGGGCTGGCGGAGCTCGACGTCGTGGCCCGCGTCGCCGAGCTCTCCGGCGGGCTGCATGACCTTGCGCTCGCGATCGTCGACGCGGCCGTGCACACCGGCATGCTCGCCGAGCGCGGCGGGGGCTGGAGCGCGGTCGGGGAGATCGGAACGACGGGCCTCGACCCCTACCTCGCGCGCTTCACCGCGGGGCTGAGCAGCGCCCAGCGGGAGCTCCTGCTCGCCGTCGCCCGCCATGAGACGCCCCTCGCCGAGCTTTCCGGCGACGGTCGCCGGGACGAGCTGGACGCGCTGCTGTCCGCGGGGCTTCTCGTGCGGGTGGACGGCGCTCTCAGCTGCTATCCGCCCTTTCTCGAGGAGGCCCTGCGCGCCGAGCGCGAGGGCGAGCGGCAGGCCGCGGGCGCCTTCGGCGCCGGAGCCGAGTCCCTGCGCGCCTCGCCCGCCACGCTCCTGCTCGGCCGTCGCATGGCTGCGGCCGCCCGGCGCGAGCTCGACGGGCTCGCCGAGAGCTGGGAGCGCTCGCATAGCAGCAGGGACGCCCTGCGGCTGCTGCTCGCGCTCGAGTCCGCGGGCGCGCCCTTCGCGCTGATCGAGCGGACCAGCCGGGAGGCGATGAGCGCCCCGGTCGATGAGGCCTCCGCCCTTCTCGCCGTCTGGTGGGCAGGGCACCTCGCCTTCCAGCGCAACAGCCTGGAGGAGGGCCTGGCCGCGCTGGACGCGGCCTCGGTCCGCCAGCCCCGGGACGCCGCGCTGCTGGGCTGGGCGAGGGACCACCTGCAGATGATGAGCGGGCGCTCGGTCCCCGAGCCGGAAGAGGACGAGCAGCCCATCGCCTCCGACGAGCAGGAGCAGGCGCTCGAGCGCCTCGTGCGGGTGGAGGCCCGCGTGCTGCGCGGCAGAGCCCGGGACGCCCGCGCGCTGCTGGACGCTCCGCCGGATGGCACGCCCGCGCCCGTGCTCGCCGGGAAGCTCGAGGTGCTGCGCGGCATGGCGCTCATCCTGGACGGCGAGCTCGCCGCCGCTGCCGCCCATGCCGGCCGTCAGTCGCGGCTGGCCGAGGAGCAGGCGGACACCGGCCTCTTCGTCGCGCACAGCTACGTGTTCCTGCTCGCCCAGCTGCTCGCGGGCAGGCTCGAGCTCGTGCACAGCGGCGTGGCGCGGGTGCTGCTGCTGGCGACCGCGGAGAGCCGGCAGGAGCCGTTCCGCGTGGGCATCCTCAACCTCGGCGCGATCGCCGAGTACTTCCGTGCGGACGCCGACATGGCCCAGGCCCTGCTGGAGCCGGCGCGGTCGGGCGAGCTGGACCGCGGCGCGCTGCCGTGCATGGCCGCGACCGCCGCCCGGGCACTGGCCCGGGCCGGTCAGCCCCGGCATCAGGCCGAGCTGCTGTGGGGACTGGCCCGCGCCGAGCACGAGCGCGGCTTCGTCGTCAACGCGGCCTTCACGGGCCTGTTCTCGCTCTACCTGTCCGCCGACGCCGCCCGCACCAGGCTGCTCCAGGAGTGGACCGAGGGCAGCCAGAGCGCGCTGCTGCGGGAGATCGGCTCGCTGGCCGCCGTCCTGCCCTCGGAGTCGGCCGAGGAGCTCGCCGCCTTCGCCGCCCGGGCGCGCGGCGCGGGCCTGGGACTGTTCGCCGCCTGGGCGGATGTGCGAGCAGCCGCGCTGTGCTATCAGCGATCCGACGCGAGCGGCGGCTTCGCGCTCGCCGAGCGGTGCTGGGAGGCGACCGCAGCCGCGGGCCCGCTGCGGGCCGGGCTCTTCCGCGAGCTGAGCAGGGCCGTCGGGATCTCCGCACGCGAGCGGGAGGTCGTCGCGCTCGCGCAGGACGGCCTGAGCACCCGGGAGATCGCCAGCCTTCTCAGCCTGAGCGTCCGCACGGTCGAGAACCACAGCTACACGGCAGCGCGCAAGGCGGGGGCCCCCGGACGGTCGCAGCTCATCCGCGCGCTGGCGAGCTGGCTCAGCGTGCAGGACTAGGCGCGCCGCCCCGAGGGGCTGCTCCGCGCCTGCGCGCCGGCGCTAGCCGAGCTCGCCCCGGCGCGCGCTCTTCCACAGGTCGATGCCGGCCTCCACCGCGTGCGCGTCGATCTCCGCGAGCTCATCGTCGTCCAGCTCCGGATTGTCCAGGGCGGCCACGTTCTGCTCGAGCTGCTGCACACTGGACGCGCCGATCACCAGGGAGGTCACGCGCCGGTCGCGCAGCGCCCACACGAGCGCGAGCTGCGCGAGGGTCTGCCCTCTGCGCTGGGCGATCCCGTTCAAGGCGCGCAGACGCGCGAGGGTCTCCTCCGTCAGCCACTCAGGGTTCAGCGACTCGCCGCGGGAGGCGCGGGAGCCCTCCGGGATGCCATGGAGGTAGCGGTCGGTCAGCATCCCCTGCGCGAGCGCGGTGAAGGCGATGCAGCCCACTCCGAGCTCGCCGAGCGCGTCCAGAAGGCCCTCCGTCTCGATCCAGCGGTTGAGCATGGAATAGGAGGGCTGGTGGATGAGCAGCGGCGTGCCCAGCTCCTGCAGGATGGCGGCCGCGCGGCGGGTGTTCTCGGCGTCGTAGGAGGAGATGCCGACGTACAGCGCCTTGCCGGCGCGCACCGCCGCGTCCAGCGCGCCCATGGTCTCCTCCAGCGGCGTGCTCGCGTCGAAGCGGTGGTGGTAGAAGATGTCGACATAGTCCAGCCCGAGTCTGCTCAGCGACTGGTCCAGGCTCGACAGCAGGTACTTGCGGCTTCCGCCGCCCTGGCCGTACGGCCCCGGCCACATGTCCCAGCCCGCCTTGGTGGACACCACGAGCTCGTCGCGGTGGGCGGCGAAGTCCTCGGCGAGGATGCGGCCGGCGTTGATCTCCGCGGAGCCGTAGGGCGGGCCGTAGTTGTTCGCGAGGTCGAAGTGGGTGATGCCCAGGTCGAAGGCTCGGCGGACGATCGCGCGCTGGGTCTCCAGCGGACGGTCGTTGCCGAAGTTGTGCCAGAAGCCCAGGGAGAGCTCGGGCAGGTCGAGGCCGGATCGGCCGGTGCGCCGGTACCGCATGGCCTCGTAGCGGGTGGGATCTGGCTCGTAGCTCATCGACGGTCCTCTCTTCCGGTACGCGGGCCGCGTGCGCGGTCCTGCGCTCAAGCCTCGCCCACCTCGTCGCTCGCGTCCAACACGACCGCGCCCCGGGCCGTCATTCGACGGCGAGAGCCTGCACCGGCGACACGCGCGTCGCATGGCGGGCCGGCAGCAGCGAGCCGCTGAGGGCGAGCAGGGCGGCGACGGCGGCGACGCCGACGAGGAACCACCACGGCACGACCGGCGGGATGAGGCGCCCATGCCCCGCCTCGCTGCCGATGAGGCTCTGCGCCCCCGCCCAGCCGTATCCGATGCCCAGGGCCGTGCCCAGCACGAAGGCCGTCGCGGTCAGCTGCACGGCCTCCACGGCGATCGTGCGGCGCAGCTGGCCTGTGCTGAACCCGAGCGCTCGCAGCAGCCCGAACTCGCGCGTGCGCTGGAGCACGCCGACGGTGAGGGCGTTCACCAGGCCGACGGCCGCGATGACGGCGGAGAAGCCGACGAGGAAGGACAGGATCATCGTCATCGTGGTGAGCGTCTGGTCGAACTGCTGGAGCCCCGCGTCGCCCCATCTGTCGGTCACCATCTGCAGGACGGTGTGCCGGAAGGTCTCCCCGGCGACCGCGAACATCGTCACGAGGGTGACGCCGATCACAAGGGCGATCGCCGAGCGCGAGGAGCGCTCCGGATGCCGCAGGGCGTTGCGGGCGCCGAGCACGGCCGCGGCGTCCCGCCCCAGGAGCAGACCGGCCAGGCGCAGAAGCTGCGGGATCACGAAGACCGAGCCGGCGATCACCCCCGTGAAGGACGCGATGCCGCCGATGACCGCGATGAGCATCCCCGCGGGGCTCACCATGCCCACGGCGATGCCGAGCGCCAGCAGTGCCAGGCCGAGGGCGAACAGGATCGCCGCGACGACCGCTCGTCCTCGCCGCGCGCGCACAGGCTGCTCGCCTTCGGGAACGGCCGCGCCGAGCGCGGCGACGGGGGTCACCGCCAGGACGCGCCGGGAGCCGCTCCAGGCGGCCAGCCAGGTGGCGAGCACGACCGCGCCGACCGGGACGGCCATCGTGACGGTGATGAAGGAGTACGCCCGGTCCGGGAGCGCGCCCGTCGCGATGCCGACGAGCACAAGGGCCAGCACCAGCGCCCAGGCCGCCACCATCCCGATCGCCGCGCCCGCCGCCCCGGCGAGCAGGCCCTCCCGGGCCAGGCGCCGCCGTTCGCCCGCGGCCGTCGCGCCCAGCAGCCGGACCAGGGCGATCGTGCGCAGTCGGCCGGCGACGATCGTCGCGACGGTGTTCGTCGTCACGACAGCGGCGACGTAGATCGCGATCGCCGTGAACACGAAGGAGACGATCGTGAGCATGAGCCGGACGCTCGGGTCGTCGCCCACGCTCTCGCTGGTCGCCTGGGCGATCACCTCGGTCACCCCGAGCAGGCCTACGCCGAAGACGGTCGCGAGCGCCGTCACCAGCACGGTGGCGCCGTGCCCGCGCAGCGAGCCGCTCACGAGCGCGCCTCGATGCCGAGCATGAACTCGCTGATCTCGGCCGCGGGCGTGCGCGGACGGTCCGCGACGAGACGTCCGTCGTTGATGAACACCACCCGGTCGGCGTGCGAGGCCGCGATCGGGTCGTGCGTCACCATGGCGATGGCCTGCCCGTACTCGGCGGCGGCCGCCGAGAGCAGGGCGAGCACCTCCCTGCCGGTACGCGAGTCGAGGTTCCCGGTGGGCTCGTCGGCGAAGACGAGCGCGGGGCGCGAGCCGAGCGCGCGGGCGATCGCGACGCGCTGCTGCTGGCCGCCGGACAGCTGCGCCGGGCGGTGCCGCAGCCGCGCGCGCAGGCCCAGGGCGTCGATGAGCCGGTCGAGCCACGCGGCCTCGTCCCTGCTCGGGGCGCGGCCGTCGAGCTCGAAGGGGAAGCGGATGTTCGCCTCCACGTCCAGCGTGGGCACGAGGTTGAAGGACTGGAAGACGAAGCCGACCCGGCGGCGCCGCACCAGTGTCAGCTCCCGGTCGCCCAGGCTCGTGATCTCCTGCTCGCCGATCCACGCCCGCCCGCTGCTGGGCGAGTCCAGCCCCGCCATGATGTGCATGAGGGTGGACTTGCCCGAGCCGCTGGGGCCCATGATGGCGGTGAACTCGCCGGAGCGGATGCCGAGGGACACGTCGGTCAGCGCGGCGACCGCGGCCGGCCCGGACCCGTAGCGCTTGCTGAGGCCCTCGACGCGCGCGACGAGGCCCTGCTCAGGGGGAGTGTGCATGGCTCCGACGCTAGGGGCGCAGCCCTGCGCCGGCGTCGGCCCGCAGGCCGATCCGCGTCATCCGGGAGGATGACCCCGCCTGCTCACGCCAGCCGGTGCTCGTGCGCGAAGACCACGAGCTGCACCCGGTCGCGCAGGGCGAGCTTGGCGAGGATGCGCGAGACGTGAGTCTTCACCGTCGCCTCGCTCACGAACTCCTTCGCGGCGATCTCCGCGTTGCTCAGGCCGCGGGCCGCGAGCGCGAAGATCTGCCGCTCACGCTCGGTGAGGCTCTGGAAGGCGGGCGGGACCGGCGCGGACGCCGGGGCGCCGAAGTGCTCGAACAGCGCGCTCGTCGCGCCCGGCGCGATGACGGCCGCGCCGGAGTGGACGGTGCGGATCGCGGCGAGCAGCAGCTCCGGCTCGGCGTCCTTGAGCACGAAGCCGCTCGCACCGGCACGGATGGCGCGGGCGGCCGCCTCGTCCAGGTCGAAGGTCGTGAGCACCACGACGCGGCTGCGGGAGGCGCTCTCGGCGGCGATCCTGCTGGTCGCCTCGATGCCGTCCATGACGGGCATGCGCAGGTCCATGAGCACGACGTCCGGCTGCGTCCGCGCCACCAGCTCCAGGGCGGCCTGCCCGTCGGCGGCCTCGCCGAGCAGGCGCAGGTCCTGCTGCGACTCCAGGAGCATCCGGATGCCGGCACGGAACAGCGCCTGGTCGTCCACGACGACCACGCCGATCGGGGGATCGCTCACGAGTCCTGCCCCCGGCTCAGCGGCAGCTCCGCCGTGACGACGAACTCGCCGCCCACAGCCGCCGCGTCGAAGGTGCCGCCGGCGAGGCGGGCGCGCTCGCGCATGCCGAGCAGGCCGTGGCCGGGCGCTGCGGCAGGCGGCCGAGCAGGGTCCAGCGCGGAGCGCACCCGCAGCCGGGCGCCGCGTTCGCCCCAGCTGAGGTCCAGCCGCGCCGGTCGCGCCCTGTCCGCGTGGCGCAGTGCGTTGGTGAGGGACTCCTGGGCGATGCGGTACAGCGCGAGGCGCACCCCGGTCGGCACGCGAGGCGGTGCCGGCGTCACCGCGAGCTCGACGGGAAGTCCGGCGTCGCGGATCTGCGCAGCCAGCTGGACGATGTCGTCGTCGTCCGGCTGGGGCAGATCGCCCTGCCGGTAGCGCAGACGCTCCAGCAGCACCCGCACGTCGCCGAGCGCGTCCCGGGCGGCGCCGGCGATCGTGCCGAGGGCCTCGCTCTGGTCGCGTCCGAGATAGCGCGCGCCGTCCGCCTGGGCGATGATCACCGCGAGCGAATGCGCCACGACATCGTGCATGTCCCGTGCGATCCGGCCCCGCTCCTGCTCGGCGGCGGCCTCCCGCTGCTCGCGCAGCGCCGCCTGCCGGGCGACGCGGGCCTCGCGCACGATCCAGCTGAGCAGGCCGAAGGTCCAGGCGAGCACGAAGCTGACCGCACCGGCGAGGAAGAGGAACAGCGCATCGAGGACACCCACGTGCGGCTGGCTCAGCCAGCCGGGCACCACGAGGTAGGCGGCGGCGACGGCTGCTCCGAGCAGGGCGGAGACGAGGCCGGCGGTCCGAAGGCGCGGCCTGCCCGCCGCCGCGGACTGGAACAGCACGCCGAAGACGGCCAGGTCCACCGGCAGCGGAGGCTGCCGGCAGGCCATCTGCAGGACGGCCCCTGTCCAGGCCAGGCCGAGGGCGAGCGCGGGCGCGCGGCGGCAGCAGGCCGCCGCAGCCGTCATCGGCACGGCCGCCGCGATCGCCGCGGGCCACGGCTGCCCGATGCCCAGCAGCGCCACGGCCGACAGCGGCACGGTGACGACGGCGAACACGAGGGCGATCAGCCCGTCCAGGGCCAGTTGCGCCCTGCCGCCGCTGCGAATCACGGCCCCCCACCCTACGCCGGCCCCCTGGGCGGCGGGCCGCGGTCTGGGGAAGATCATCCTCGGGGATGACCGCGATGCGGGAGGATGGTGCCGTGCACGCGCTGATTCCCGAGCTGCGCCACCCGGTGCGGCGCATCGGAACGCGTGAGTTCGACTTCGACCGCCGCATCGCCGTGATGGCGATCGTGAACCGCACCCCCGACTCTTTCTTCGACCAGGGCCGCACCTACGCGCTGGACGCCGCAGTCGAGGCGGCCCTCGCTGCGGCAGCGGAAGGCGCCGATTGGGTGGACATCGGCGGCGTGAAGTTCGCACCCGGCCCGGAGCTGCCCGCCGGGGAGGAGCTCGACCGGGTGCTGCCCGTGGTGCGCGAGGTCGCCGCCGCCTCCGACGTGGTGATCTCGGTGGACACCTTCCGGGCCGAGGTCGCCGCCGCGTGCATCGAGGCGGGCGCCTCTGTCATCAACGACACCACCGGGCTGGCGGACCCGGACATGCTGCGCGTCGTGGCGGGCTCTGAGGCGAGCCTGGTGCTCACGCACAGCCTCGCGCGGCCGCGCCAGCCGCACCCCCAGCCCCGCTACACCGACGTCGCCGCGCAGGTGCGCGAACGGCTGGAACGTCTCGTCGAGCGGGCGGTCGCCGGCGGCGTGCCCGAGGAGCGGCTGATCGTGGACCCGGGCCACGACCTGAACAAGACGACACGGCAGACCCTCGAGCTGACCCGGCGCCTGGGCGAGATCACCGCCCTGGGGCTGCCGACTCTCGCCGCCGTGTCCAACAAGGACTTCATCGGCGAGTCGCTGGGGCGCGGGCGCACCGAACGGCTGCCGGGCAGCCTCGCCGCGGCGACGGTGTGCGCGATGCTCGGCGCCCGCATCCTCCGCGTGCACGACACCCGCGCGTCGGTGGACGCCATGCGGATGGTGGAGGCGATCCTCGGCTTCCGTCAGCCCGCCTTCGAGCTGCACAATCTCTGAGAGCGCGGCGCCGCGGAGGCGGTCACCGAGCGCTCGTCGGGCTTGCAGCGGACCGGGCGCTGCCGGGAGGCTGGGGCGATGATGGAACTGCTCACGACGGGCCGCGAGCTCGACGACGACGCCCTGCTCGACCTGTACGCCTACCCGCCGGCGGGGACGACCCCGGACGGGGTCACGCTGCGGGCCAACTTCGTCTCCAGCATCGACGGATCCGTCACCATCGACGGCCGCTCCGGCCCGCTGGGCGGGCCGGCCGACATGCGCGTCTTCCGGCTGCTGCGACGGCTGGCGGATGTCATCCTCGTCGGCGCGGGCACGCTGCGCGCGGAGCACTACGACGGCATGCGCATGCATCCCCGGGCGGTCGACTGGCGCCGGGCGCAGGGCATGCCGGACCACCCCGTGCTCGCAGCGGTCAGCCTGCGCCTCGAGCTCGACCCCGCAGCGGCGCTGTTCACGGAGGCGCCCGTGCGGCCGCTCGTGCTCACGGCGGAGACCTCGGACGAGGGCCGCCGGGCGGAGCTGGCGGAGGTGGCGGACGTCGTCGTCTGCGGCAGGGAGCGGGTGGAGCCGGCGCTGCTGCGCGCGGAGCTCGCCCGGCGCGGCCTGCGCCGGGTGCTGTGCGAGGGCGGCCCGCGGCTGTTCGGATCGCTCGTCGCCGCGGACGCCGTGGACGAGCTCTGCCTGACCCTCGACCCCGTTCTGGAGGGCGGGCTCGGACCCCGGGTGGCCAGCTCGTCGATCCGTGCGCAGCCGCAGCGGCTGCATCCGGCGCACCTCCTGCTCGACGGCGAGGTGCTCCTGGGCCGCTTCGTGCGCACCCGCGGATCGGCCTGACGGGGGACGGGTATTGTTGTCCCCGGCGGGACCGCGCCGCATGCCGGTCCTGCACGTTCGCGGCGACGCGACGTCGGAGGAGCCGGGCGGAGAAGTGGGGCCGATGGGCAGCAGCACGCGTCTCGCGATCGTCGTCCTGGCGGCGGGGGCAGGCACGCGGATGCGCTCGTCCACGCCGAAGGTGCTGCACCCGCTGGCGGGGCTGCCGCTGATCGCGCATGTGCTCGACGTGGCGCACGCGCTGGAGCCCGAGCTCGTCGTCACCGTCGTCCGCCACGAGCGCGACCGCGTCGCCGAGGCGGTCACGCAGATCCTCCCTGATTGCGTCATCGTCGACCAAGACGAGATCCCCGGCACCGGCCGCGCCGTGGAGGTCGGCCTCACCGCGCTGCCCGCGGGCTTCGCCGGCACGGTCGTGGTGCTCAGCGGCGACGTGCCGCTGCTGGAGGCGGAGGAGCTGCGCGCGCTCGTGCGCGCGCACCACAGCGCGGGCAACGCCCTCACGCTGCTCTCCGCCGTCCGCGATGACCCAGCCGGCTTCGGCCGCGTCGTGCGCGACGAGAGCGGAGCCTTCCTGCGGATCGTCGAGGAGCGCGACGCGAGCGAGCAGGAGCGCGCTCTCGCGGAGATCAACGCGGGGGTCTACGTCTTCGACTTCGCCGCCCTCGCCGCGGCGCTCCCGGCGCTCGGCACGGCCAACGCGCAGGGGGAGAAGTACCTCACCGACGCGGCGGCCACGATCCGCTCCTCCGGCGGGCGAGTGGACGCCGTGCCCGTGTCCGACCCGTGGCAGGTCGCGGGAGTGAACGACCGCGTGCAGCTGTCCGAGGTGGCCCGCGAGCTCAATGCGCGGATCGTCCGACGCTGGCAGCTGGCCGGCGTCACCGTGCAGGACCCGGCCACCACCTGGATCGACCGCAACGTCAGCTTCGGCGAGGACGTGACGATCCTGCCCGGCAGCCAGGTGCTGGGCGCCACCACGGTCGCCTCCGGCGCCGTGATCGGGCCGGACACCACGCTCGTGGACTGCGAGGTCGGCGAAGGGGCCGTCATCAAGCGCAGCGACGCGCAGCTGGCCGTCATCGGAGCGCGCGCGACGGTGGGGCCGTTCAGCTATCTGCGTCCGGGCACCGAGCTGGGCGAGGACGGCAAGATCGGCGCCTACGTCGAGTCGAAGAACGCGCGGATCGCCGAGGGCGCGAAGGTGCCGCATCTGTCCTACGTCGGGGACGTGGAGATCGGGCCGGGCTCGAACATCGGCGCAGGCACCATCGTGGCGAACTACGACGGGGTGTCCAAGCATCGCTCGGTCGTCGGCGCGCAGGTGCGCATCGGCTCGAAGACGGTGCTCGTCTCCCCGGTCAGCGTGGGGGACGGCGCCTACACGGCCGCCGGTGCGATCATCCGCAAGGATGTGCCGCCCGGCGCCCTCGGGATGAGCGTCGCGGCGCAGAGGAACGTCGAGGGGTGGACGATCGAGCACCGGCCGGACACTCCCTCGGCCGCGGCGGCGCAGGCCGCCGGCGACGATGCCGACGAGGAGAGCGGAGACTGATGTCGGGGATCACGACGGAGAGCGAGAAGCGGCTCGTCATCGTCTCGGGAAGGGCGCACCCGGAGCTGGCGCAGCAGATCGCCCACGAGCTCGGATCCGAGCTCGTGCCGACGGACTCCCGCACCTTCGCCAACGGCGAGATCTACGCGCGCTTCGGCGAGAGCGTGCGCGGCGCGGACGCCTTCGTCATCCAGTCGCACACGCACCCCATCAACGAGTGGGTCATGGAGCAGCTGATCATGGTCGACGCGCTCAAGCGCGCCTCGGCGAAGCGGATCACGGTGGTCGCCCCGTTCTACCCGTACTCCCGGCAGGACAAGAAGGGGCGCGGGCGGGAGCCGATCTCCGCGCGGCTCATCGCCGACCTGTTCAAGGCGGCCGGCGCGAACCGGATCATGTCGGTCGACCTGCACGCCGCTCAGATCCAGGGCTTCTTCGACGGCCCCGTGGACCATCTCTTCGCGATGCCGGTGCTGCTGGAGCATTTCATCGAGCGCTTCCAGGGCGAGGACCTCACGGTCGTCTCGCCGGACATGGGGCGGGTGCGCGTCGCGGACGTGTGGAGCGACAAGCTCGACGCGCCGCTCGCGATCATCCACAAGCGGCGAGACCCGCTCGTGCCGAACCAGGTCACGGTGCACGAGATCGTCGGCGATGTGAAGGATCGCTGGTGCCTGCTCGTGGACGACATGATCGACACGGGCCGCACGATCGCCAAGGCGGCCGAGGCCCTGAAGGCCAACGGGGCGAAGGGCGTGACGATCGCGGCGACGCACGCGATCTTCTCGGACCCGGCGGTGGAGATCCTCAACCAGGAGTTCATCGACTCGGTGGTGGTGACCGACACGCTGCCTCTGCCTGCGGAGAAGCGCTTCGAGCGGCTGACCGTCCTGCCGATCGCGCCGCTCATCGCCCGTGCCATTCACGAGGTGTTCGGCGACGGCTCGGTCACCTCGATGTTCGACGGCGCCGCCTGAGCGCGTTCAGCCGGTCGCGGCCCGCGCTGCTGCCCGCTTGCGCAGAGCCCGCTTGAACCATTCGGCATCGGGGATCCGCGCCAGCAGAGGGCCGGCGATGATCGTGATGAGCACATAGGCGGTCGCCAGCGCCGTCAGCTGAGGCGCCACCGCTCCGGCGGCCAGGCCGGCGATGACGATCGAGAACTCCCCGCGGGGGGTCAGGGCGAGGCCGGTGCGCCAGCGGCCGGCCGGGCCGATGCCGGCCTTCCGGGCCGCGAGCCAGCCGCTGAGCACCTTCGTCGCCATGGACACGACGGCCAGGCCGGCCGCCGGCAGGAGCATGGGCAGCAGGTCCGTGGGATCGGTGGACAGCCCGAAGAACACGAAGAACACGGCGGCGAAGAGGTCGCGCAGGGGCATGAGCAGCTCGGCCGCGTGCTCGGCGAGCGGGCCGGAGATGGCGATGCCCACGAGGAAGGCGCCGACCGCGGCCGAGACGTTGACCTCGGAGGCCAGGCCGGCCACGAGCAGGGTGAGCCCGAGCACGCCCAGCAGCAGCGATTCGGCCTCCTTCGCCCACAGCAGGCGGGAGATGAACATGCCGTGCCGCAGCGCGAGATAGAGGATGAGCAGCACCGCGGCGAGCGCGACCACCACGGTGACGATGCCCGCCTGAAGGCCCATGCCCAGCAGCACAGCGGTGAGGATCGGCAGATAGAACGCCATCGCCAGGTCCTCGATGACGAGGATCGACAGGATCACCGGCGTCTCGCGGTTTCCGAGGCGGCCCAGCTCATGCAGCACGCGGGCGATGACGCCGGAGGAGGAGATCCAGGTGATGCCCGCGAGCGCCATGGCGCCCAGCGGCCCCCAGCCCAGCAGGCAACCGAGGGCGACCCCGGGCGCCGCGTTGATGACCATGTCCATGACGCCGGACAGGAAGGAGCGCTTGAGCCCGCCCAGGAGCTCGTTGGCCGAGTATTCCAGGCCGAGCATGACCAGCAGCAGCAGGACGCCGATCTCGGCGCCGACCTCGATGAAGTCGTGCCCTGCGGAGATCGGGAGCACGCCCCCCTCACCGAAGGCGAGCCCCGCCACGAGGTACAGCGGGATGGGCGAGATCCTGATCATCGCCGCGATGCGGCCCAGGATGCTCATGCCCAGGAGCAACGCCCCGATCTCGACGAGGACCAGGGTCGTTTCATCCATAGAGGCTTTATCCGGCTCCGCTCATGAGCTGGACGAGAGCGTCGATGCCCTGCCGGGTGCCGACGACGACCAGGCTGTCGCCGGCGCGGAGGACCTCGTCGGGGGTGGGGGAGGCGATCACCCCGGAGTCCCGGACGATGGCGACGATCGAGGTCCGCGTCAGCGTCCGCGCCCGGGTGTCGCCCAGCGGGCGGTCCACGAACGGGGAGTCGAGCGTGACCGGGATCTGGTCGGTGAACAGGCTGGAGACCTGCTCACGCAGGCCGGCGAGCTGCGTCATGATGACGGAGCCGCCGATGACCTCCGCGAGGGCGGACGCCTCCTCATCGGTGAGGTCGACGTAGCCGAGGCAGCGGTCAGGATCGTCCTCGTCGGCGATGGCGATCTCGCGGCCGCCGTCGCGCAGGGAGATGACCGAGAGACGTCGGCCGCCATGGGTGACGACGTCATGCCGAACCCCGATGCCGGGCAGTTCGACGCGATCCACATGAACGGGCATGCGTCTATTCTCCGACATTCCGCGGGGGCCTGGGGCAGGGGTGGGGAGCACCTCTCCCGTGTCGCAGATTTTACAAAATAGGCCCCAGGATGTGTAATGGCCTCATCGCTCGAGGAGGAGAGGACCCGATGACGCTGGAAGCCGCGGAGCCCGCACAGAAGGTGACCGTCGCGCACGGCACGAGCGCCGGAGGGCACTACTCCACCCGTCCGTTCACCGGCGAGGAGTACATCGAGAGCCTCCGCGACGGCCGCGAGGTCTGGTTCGACGGCGAGCGCGTCAAGGACGTGACCACCCACCCGGCCTTCCGCACGCCGGTGCGCTCCATCGCGCGGCTCTACGACGCCCTGCACGACCCGGCCGGCGGAATGGTCACCGTGCCGACGGACACCGGCAACGGCGGCCGCACCCACCCCTTCTTCAAGGTCCCCTACACCGCACAGGACCTCGTGGACGCGCGGAACGCCTCCGCGCACTGGGCGCGGATGACCTACGGCTGGATGGGCCGCACGCCGGACTACAAGGCCGCCTTCACCGGCAGCCTCGGCGTCAACGACGCCTATTACGCCCCGTACGACGCGAACGCCCGCCGCTGGTACCAGGAGAGCCAGGAGAAGGTCCTGTACTGGAACCACGCGCTGGCGAACCCGCCGGTGGACCGCCACCTGCCCGCGGAGCAGATCCGCGACGTCTACGTGCACGTGGAGAAGGAGACCGACAACGGCCTCGTCTCCGGGGCGAAGATCGTCGCGACCGGCTCGGCGATGACGCACATGAACTTCATTGCGCACGTCGGCGCACCGCTGAGCGACCCGCAGATGGCGCTCGTCGCCGGCATCCCCATGGACTCGCCGGGCATGAAGCTCATCGCCCGCCAGTCGTACGCCGCCGCAGCGATGAGCACCGGCAGCGCCTACGACTACCCCCTGTCGAGCCGCTTCGACGAGAACGACTCGATCATGGTCCTCGACCGGGTGCTCATCCCCTGGGAGAACGTCTTCGTCTACGGCGACCTGGAGAAGGTCAACCACTTCGGCTCCGGCTCGGGATTCGGCCAGCGCCTCACCCTGCAGGGCGCGACGCGTCTGGCCGTGAAGCTCGACTTCATCGCCGGGCTCATGCTCCGCTCCCTGTCGATCACCGGCGCACGCCAGTCCCCGGGAGTGCGCGCCAGGCTCGGCGAGGTGCTCTCCTGGCGGGACACCGTATGGTCGCTCAGCGACGCCATGGCCTTCAACCCCGAGCCGTGGATCGGCGGCGCCGTCAACCCCAACCAGAACGCCTCCAACGCGTACCGCGTGATCGGCGCGACCGCCTACACGAGGGTGCGCGAGATCGTCATGCAGGACCTCGGCTCGGCGCTGATCTACCTGCCCTCGAACGCGCGCGACTTCGACACCCCCGAGCTCCGGGGCTACCTGGACACCTACGTCCGCGGCTCGGGCGGCATCGGCGCGGAGGAGCGGGTGAAGACCCTCAAGATGCTCTGGGACGCGGTCGGCACGGAGTTCGGCGGGCGCCACGAGCTGTACGAGCGCAACTACCAGGGCAACCACGAGACGATTCGCCAGGTGGTGTACCAGGAGCACGAGCGCCTGGGCACGAACAAGGCGCTCGAGGAGCTTGTGGACGCCGCGATGGCGGACTACGACCGCTCGGGCTGGCTGAACCCCGACTACCGCTGAGGCGCTAGGAGATCTGCGTCTCGCTGCGGTCGCCGGACCAGAGCGTGTGGAACACGCCCGGCCCGTCGATGCGCCCGTAGGTGTGCGCCCCGAAGAAGTCCCGCTGTCCCTGGATGAGGGCCGCGGGCAGGCGCTCGGCGCGCAGCCCGTCGTAGTACGCCAGCGAGGAGGAGAAGGCCGGCGAGGGGATGCCGGCGCCCGCCGCCGCGGCCACGACCCGGCGCCAGGCGTCCTGCGAGCCGGCGATGGCCTCGCGGAAGTACGGCGCGCTCAGCAGCACGTTCAGCTCCGGCGTCTGGTCGTAGGCCTCGGTGATGCGGTTGAGGAACTGGGCGCGGATGATGCACCCCGCTCGCCAGATCTTCGCCATCGCGCCCAGGTCGATGTGCCAGCCGTACTGCGCCGCGCCCGCGCGGATCACGTCGAAGCCCTGCGAGTACGCCACGATCTTGGAGGCGTACAGCGCGTGGCGGACGTCCTCGATGAATCCGTCGACGTCGTCGACCTTCAGCGCCTCCGAGGGGCCGGGCAGGCCCTTCGCGGTGGCGCGCTGCTCCGGGTGCGAGGACAGGCTGCGGGCGAACACGGCCTCGCCGATGCCCGACAGGGGGGTGCCCAGGTCGAGGGCCGCCTTGACCGTCCAGGTGCCGGTGCCCTTCTGGCCGGCCTGGTCCAGGATCACGTCCACGAGCGGCTCGCCGGTCTTGGCATCCACCTGGCGCAGGACCTCGGCCGTGATCTCGATGAGGTAGCTCTCCAGCTCGGTCTTGTTCCAGGCGGCGAACACGTCCGCGATCTCGGCCGGGGACTTACCGGTGGCCTTGCGGATGAGGTCGTAGGCCTCGGCGATGAGCTGCATGTCGGCGTACTCGATGCCGTTGTGCACCATCTTCACGAAGTGCCCGGCGCCGTCGGTGCCCACGTGGGTGACGCAGGGCTCGCCGTCCGCCGGGGCCTTCGCCGCGATCGTGCGCAGGATCGGCCCGAGCGTCGCGTAGGACTCCGGGGAGCCGCCGGGCATCAGGCTCGGCCCGTGCAGGGCGCCCTCCTCGCCGCCGGAGACGCCCATCCCCACGAAGTGGAAGCCGCGCGCGCGCAGATCCGCCTCGCGGCGAATGGTGTCGGTGAACAGCGAGTTGCCGCCGTCCACGATGATGTCGCCCGGCTCGAACACGGCCGCGAGCTCCTCGATCACCGCGTCCGTGGCCGGCCCCGCCTGCACCATCATGATCGCGGTGCGGGGGCGGGTCAGCGAGGCGGCGAAGTCCTGCATGCTGTACGAGGCGACGAAGCCGGCCTCCGGGTGCGCGGCGACGAGGTCCTGCGTGCGCCCGGGGGAGCGGTTGTAGATCGCGACGGTGTTGCCCTCGCGGCTGGCGAGGTTGCGCGCCAGGTTCGAGCCCATCACCGCCATTCCCACGACGCCGATGTTCGCCTGGGCCTCCGGGGTGTCGCTCATGCTCGCACAGCCTCCTCGTCCGTGTGTGGGAAGGGCCGCTGTCCTCACGGTGCGGCTGCGCCGCCGGCCCCGGGGGTCAGCCTATTGCAGCCGTGGGTGCAGATGGTGAGCTTGCGGCGTCCGGCCCGCAGGCGGGAGGATTGGCTAGGCCACTGGTACACCAGACCCTCGCGCCTGCGGCCCCGTCGCCGTCACTCGTCCGTCCTCCGAAAGGGGCACCATGAAGCCGTCAGCCGATCCGCTGCGCGACATCCTCGTCGTCGACCTCAGCCGCGCGCTCGCCGGTCCCCACGCGACGATGATGCTGGGCGATCTGGGCGCGCGAGTGATCAAGGTCGAGAACCCCTCGAGCGGGGACGACACCCGCAGCTGGGGCCCGCCCTTCCGCTGGCCGGCCGGGCCGGGAGCCGCCCAGGGGCATGTCGGCAGTGCGGATGAGGCCCCCGAGCAGCAGCGCACCCGACGCGAGTCCACCTATTTCCTCTCCGCCAATCGGAACAAGGAGTCGATCGCTCTCGACCTCAAGGCGCCCGCGGACCGGGAGGTGCTGCAGGCGCTGGTGCGCCGGGCCGATGTCCTCGTGGAGAACTTCCGCACCGGGGTGCTGGACCGGCTCGGCTTCGGCATCGAGGCGCTGCACCGGATGAACCCGCGGCTGATCGTCCTCTCGATCACCGGCTTCGGGCATGACGGGCCAGAGGGCGGCCGGGCCGGCTACGACCAGATCGCCCAGGGCGAGGCCGGCCTCATGTCGATCACCGGCTCGGGACCGGACGACCCGCAGAAGTCCGGCGTGCCCATCGCCGACCTGCTCGCGGGCATGTACGGGGCGTACGGCGTCCTCGCAGCGCTGCACGAGCGCGAGCGGACGGGCGTGGGCCGCATGGTGCGCACCTCGCTGCTGGCCGCCGTCGTCGGCGTGCACGCCTTCCAGGGCACCCGCTGGACCGTGGCCGGCCAGGTCGGCCGCGCCGCCGGCAACCATCATCCCTCGATCGCGCCCTACGGCATGTACCACGCCAGCGACGGCCCGGTGCAGATCGCCGTGGGCAGTGAAGGGCTGTGGCGGGTCTTCGCGGAGGGCTTCGGCATCGACCCGGCGGCGCCCGGCCTGGCGAGCAACGAGGAGCGGGTGGTCAACCGGACGGCCCTCGGCGAGGCGATCGACGCCGCCTTCGCGGAGTACGACTCCGCGACGCTGCTCGCCAAGCTCGACGCGCTGGGCGTTCCCGCCGGGCGCATCCGCACGATCGACCAGAGCTATGAGTGGGAGCAGACCCGCAGTCAGGGCCTGCTCATCGACGTGGAGCACGCCACCCTCGGAGCACTTCAGCTGCCCGGTCCTCCGCTGCGCTTCTTCGACAACGCGGACGTGGAGGACGCCCCCCGCGAGCACCGCGCTCCGCCCACGCTGGACGAGCATGGCGAGGCGATCCGCGCCTGGCTGGCCGCCGAGCCGGGGGAGTAGGGCCCGTGGCCGCGCGCAGCAGCGCCGAGATCCTCGACGGGCTCGTCGAGCCGGGCACCTTCCGCAGCTGGGACGTGCCCCCGGATCTCTCCGCCTTCAGCCCGGAGTATCGGGCCGAGCTCCTGGCGGCCCGGCAGGCCAGCGGCTGCGACGAGGCCGTCGTCACCGGGGAGGCGATGGTCGGCGGTCACCGCGTCGCGGTCATCGTCAGCGAGTTCGGCTTCATCGGAGGGAGCGTGGGGGCCGCCACGGCCGCCCGCATCGTCCGGGCGCTGGAGCTCGCCACCGAGCGCGGCCTGCCGCTGGTCGGCGGGCTGGCCTCGGGCGGCACGCGCATGCAGGAGGGCACCGCCGCCTTCGTGTGCATGCAGGACATCGCCGCGGCGTTCATGCGCCACCGCGCGCGCCTGCTGCCCTCGGTCGTCTTCCTGTGCCACCCCTCCTTCGGGGGCGCCCTCGCCAGCTGGGGCTCCCTGGCGACTGTCACCATCGCCGAGGCCAACGCCGCCATCGGCCTGCTCGGGCCCCGCATCTACCGGGCCGTCGTCGGCCAGACCCTCCCCCTGGGGATCCAGCGCGCGGAGCACCTCGCCGAGCTCGGGCTCGTCGACGCGGTCGCGCCCTTCGAGGAGTTCGGCGCGCGCGCGACCGCCGCGCTGGAGCTGCTGTGCGGGCCGGACCGGCTGCCCCTGCCCTCGGAGGGTGCGGCGGCGAGCCCGCCGGGCGGCAGGGAGGCTGCCCCGGGCGCGATGCCGGGTCCACGCGCGATGCCGTCCCCGGCCGATCCTCTGGAGCGCAGTCGCCGCCCCGGCCGTGCCGGGGTGCGCGAGCTCATCGCGCGTCTGCCGGAGCCGGTGCTCTGGCTGCGCGGCAGCGCGTCGGCGGAGAACGGTCCCACGGTGCTGTGCATCGCACGCATCGGGGGCGTGCGCGCGCTCATCGTCGGGCAGGACCGGGCCGCGAGCGACCCGCGCTACGGCGTCGCGGACCTCCGCCTCGCCCGCGAGGGCATCCACCTGGCCGAGTGGCTCGGCCTGCCTGTCGTCACGGTGGTGGACACGCCCGGCGCGGAGCTCTCCGTCGCCGCCGAGGAGGGCGGGCTCGCCCGCGAGATAGCGAACACCCTCGGGGCCATGGCTGCGCGTTCCGTGCCGGCCGTCACCCTGCTGCTCGGCGAGGGCTGCGGCGCCGCAGCGATCGCCCTCTTCGGCGGCGACGTCGTCATCGCCGCCGAGGGCTCCTGGCTGGCGGCCCTTCCGCTGGAGGGGGCCGCCGACATCCTGTACGGCGACGGCGCTCTCGCGGTGCGCGCCGCCCGGGCGCAGCGCGTGGCCGCGGCGGAGCTGCTGCAGGATGGCATCGTGGATCGGATCGTGGCGGAGCCGCAGGACGACGCCGTCGCGCTCGCGGAGGACATGCTCTCGGCCTGCGCCCAGGAGCTCGCCCGCCTCGTGCGGGCCCGACGGGAGGCGGCATGACCCAGCTGGAGGGCGCGAGCACCGCGGGTGCCCAGGAGGGGCCGGGCGAGCTGCGCCGCGCGCGCCTGTACGAGCGCGCCGCGGAGCACATCGCAGCGTGGATCGCCGAGAACCGTCTCGTGCCCGGTGACCGGCTGCCGCCGGAGCGGGAGCTGGCGGCGAGCCTGGGCATCAGCAGGGCGACCCTCAGCCAGGCACTCGTCGCGCTGGAGGTCATCGGCGTGCTGGAGGTCCGCCACGGCAACGGCGCCGTGATCACCTCCGGCTCCGCGCCCGGCCGCGTGCTCGAGGCGATCCGTGCGCATGTGACCCGGCTTCCGGAGATCATCGAGGCCCGCGACGCGCTCGAGTCGAAGCTCGCGGCGCTCGCGGCGCAGCGCCGCCAGCAGGAGGACCTGCGGCGCATCGACGCGGCGCTGCAGGCGATGGAGGAGGACATCGCCTCGGGCGGGCGGGGCCTGGAGGGTGACGAGCTGTTCCACGCGGCTGTCGTCGCCGCGGCGCGCTCCTCCCTGCTGGCCGCGATGATGGCCGAGCTCTCCGGCCGCATCCGGGAGACGCGCATCGAGTCGCTCTCCCAGCAGGGCCGGCCGGCGGCCTCCCTGAAGGGGCACCGGCGGATCGCCGCGGCGATCCGGGAGGGCGACGCCGCCGCGGCCGCGCAGGCCATGCATGATCACATCGAGGCGGTCAGCCGGGTCGAGCACCTCGACGGGTGAGGCGGCGCGCCGCCCTCCTGCTTTTTCGGTCTCGCAGTACCGAATATTCTGTTCGGGGAAGTCCACCGGACTGCGAGGAGGCAGCCGTATGACCGAGATCGCCGGGCGGGTCGCCGTCATCACCGGAGGGGCGTCCGGCATCGGACGCGGCATCGCCGAGGAGCTGATCGCCCAGGGCGCCTCCGTCGTCATCTCCGACGTCGAGCGGGAGGCCCTGCAGGCCACGGCCGCCGAGATCGGCGCGGTCGCGGTGCCGGCCGACGTGAGCAGCCTCGAGAGCGTCGAGGCGCTGCGGGACGCCGCGCTGGCGCGCTTCGACCGAGTCGACATCGTCGTGAACAACGCCGGGGTCGGGCCCTGGGGCGAGATCGAGACGCTCACGATGGACGACTGGCGCTGGGTGCTGGACGTCAACCTCTACGGCGTCATCCACGGGGTGCACGTGTTCCTCCCCGTGCTGCACGCGAACTCGGAGGGCGGGCACATCGTCAACACCTCCTCCATGGCGGCCTTCGATCCGCAGCCGCAGCTGGCGGCCTACTCGGTGACGAAGTTCGGCATCGCCGCCCTCACCGAGGTGCTCAACGCCGAGGAGCGCGCCAAGGGAGGCAAGGTGCGGGCCACCCTGCTGGCGCCCGGCATGATCCGGACGAACATCAACTCGAGCACGCGCAACCGCCCGGCCGGCTCCTCCGGCGCCCTGCACGACAACGCCGAGATGGAGCAGGACGGCTCCCCGGCGCTCCAGGAGCGCTGGATGACCCCGCGCGAGGTCGGCGCCGTCGTGGCCCGGGCCATCCGCAACGACGACGAGTACGCCATCACGCATCCGGACTGGTGGTGGCGGGCGCAGGCGCGCTTCAAGCGCATCGAGGAGGCCTTCGCGCGCTATCCGGTCTGGGGCAGCGAGCCGTCCTGACGGGTTCGGCGGCCGCCGGGCCCGATGCTACGATGGGTCGCTGTACTTCGGCGAGGGGGCGTCCACGCGCTCCGTGATCGACGCGGTGGCTGAGGCGGAGGTCGTCCTCCGGCGCCGTCGCGTCGGAGTCGAGCGAACAGACCAGGAGCCTCCGAGCTCGGGCACGTCCCAGGAGTCAAGAACACATGAGCGACAACACCGTCAGCGCCGAGACGCGCGAGAGCTTCGGCAAGGGCGCCGCGCGCAAGCTGCGCGCCGCCGGCAAGATCCCCGCGGTCCTCTACGGGCACGGCACCGAGCCGCAGCACCTCACCCTGCCCGGTCACGAGGTCTCGCTGCTCGTGCGCCGCGCGAACGCGGTGCTCGACCTGGACATCGCGGGAGCCAAGCAGCTCGCCCTCGTCAAGGACATCCAGCGCGACCCGGTGCGCCAGATCATCGAGCACATCGACCTCATCGTCGTGCGCCGCGGCGAGAAGGTGCAGGTGGACGTCCCGGTGCACCTGGAGGGCGAGACCTTCAGCGGAACCAGCGCGCTGCTGGAGTCCGCGACCCTCGCCCTGGAGGTGGAGGCCACCGACATCCCCGAGCGGGTCGTCGTCGACGTGGAGGGCCTGGAGGACGGCACGCAGGTCACGGCGAAGGACGTCACCCTCCCGGCCGGCGCCGCGCTGGTCACCGAGCCGGACACCATCGTCGTCGTCGTGTCCGCGACCGCTGCCGCCGCCGGAGCCGAGGGCGAGTCCGAGGCCGAGCCCGCCGAGTCGGCCTCGGCCGAGTAGCGCGCCTCCCGGCCGCTCGCGATGGCTGCCGAGGCCTGGCTCGTCGTCGGCCTGGGCAACCCCGGGCCGCGATACGAGCGCACGCGGCACAATGTCGGCCAGCTCGTCGTGGACGAGCTCGCGGCGCGCCTGGGCGTGCGCTTCTCCGCGCATCGCGCCAACGCGAGGGTCGCCGAGGGGCGCACGGCCCCGGGGGCGCCCCGGCTCGTGCTCGCCAAGCCGGACAGCTACATGAACCTCTCCGGGGGCCCCGTCTCCGGGCTGGCCAAGTACTACGGTCTCGGTCCCGACCGGCTCATCGTCGTGCACGACGAGCTGGACATCCCCTTCGACACCATCCGGCTCAAGTCCGGCGGCGGCCATGGCGGCCACAACGGGCTTCGCGACATCACCGCCGCGCTGGGCACGCCGGAGTTCACGCGCGTGCGAGTGGGCATCGGCCGGCCACCGGGCCGTCAGGACCCGGCGGACTTCGTGCTGCGGCCCTTCAGCTCCGCGGAGTCGGACACGCTCCCCGTGCTGGTGGCGGACGCCGCGGACGCCGTGGAGGCCATCGTCTCCACCGGTCTCACCGCCGCCCAGCAGCGGTTCCACAGCCCCGCCTAGCGGCCGTCCGCCCGCAGGCGCCCGCCCCGGCGGAGGTGGCCCTGCCGCGGCCGCGTACGATTGTCCGGTGAGCGGGAGCACTGCCGGAATCGTCGACATCCTGGCGCGCGAGGACTCCTTCGCGCGCGCTCTGCGCTACTCGCGACGCGACGCCGACTTCTCCCTCGCCGACGGGCTGCGGGTCCCTCTGCTGGCCGGGCTGCTGCGCGAGCGCCCCGAGCAGGCGCGTGCGCTGCTCGTGGTCACGGCGACGGGCCGCGAGGCCGAGCGCGTTCAGCTGGCCCTGCGCAATGCGAGCGCGGCCACCGTGCTGCCCTTCCCTGCCTGGGAGACCCTGCCGCACGAGCGGCTGAGCCCCGGGACGGAGACCGTGGGCCGGCGCTTTCGCGCTCTGCGGGCGCTGCGCGGCTGGCGGCCGCAGGAGGGGCCGCTCATCGTCGTCGCCTCCGTTCGCGCAGCCCTGCAGCCGATCGTGGCCAGCCTCGCGGAGGCCGAGCCCGTCGTCCTGCGCGCGGGGGAGGACGCCGGCGCTCTCGGCGCGCTGGCCGAGCGCCTCGTCGAGCTCGCCTACACGCGCGTGGACATGGTCACCCGCCGCGGCGAGTTCGCCGTGCGCGGAGGCATCCTCGACGTCTTCGCCGCCACCGCGGAGCACCCGGTGCGCGTGGAGCTCTTCGGCGACGAGATCGAGCAGATGCGCGCCTTCTCCGTCGCCGACCAGCGCACCAGCGGCGAGCAGCTGCCCGAGCTGGTCCTCGAACCCGGCCGCGAGCTCCTGCTGGACGAGCACGTGCGCCAGCGCGCGGCCGAGATGCTGCACGAGTTCCCCAACCTCTCCGGCATCCTCGCCAAGGTCGCCGAGGGCATCCCGGCGGAGGGGATGGAGAGCCTCGCGCCCGCGCTCGCGGCGCGGCTCGCGCCGCTGGTCGACTTCCTCCCTGCGCAGGCGGCGGTGGCGGTGCTCTCCCCCGAGCGGGTCGCCACCCGCGCCCTGCACCTGGCCGAGACGAACCGAGAGTTCCTCGACGCAGCCTGGAACGCCGCCTCCGCCGGTGCCCAGGCGCCGATCGACCTGGAGGCGGGGGATTTCCTCACCGTGACCGGCCTGCGGCAGGCGGCCGGCTCCCGTGCGTGGTGGACCCTCAGCGCCTTCGACGCGGGCGACGCGGCCGAGGAGCTGCGCGAGGCCAGCGCCGACGCGGATGCGGAGCTGGTCGAGCAGGAGCTCGGCGGCGCCGAGGACGTGCCGGGCGTGCGCCTGCAGGCCGTCGCCGCCCCGCGCTTCGCGCCCGGCTCGGACGCCGCCGTCGAGCGGGTGCGCGAGCTGGGGCGGCAGGGCTGGTCCCTCGTCATCGCCTCGGCCGGCCACGGCATGACGAACCGCGCCTCGGATGTGCTCGCAGAGCGCGGCATCGCCGCCCGCGAGGTCGACGCGGTCCCCGCCGACCCCGAGCCGGGCATCGCCTACCTGCTCACCGGGGTGGTCGAGCAGGGCTTCGAGAGCGCTGCAGCCCGCCTCGCGGTCTACACCGACTCCGAGTTCTTCGGGCGCACCGGCGGCTATGACAACGCCGCCCCCCGCCGCCTGGCGGGGCGCCGGCGCAACGTCGTCGACCCGCTGCAGCTCAAGCCGGGCGACCTCGTCGTGCACGAGACGCACGGCATCGGGCGCTTCGTCGAGCTCACCCAGCGCGAGGTCTCCTCCGGAGGGCGCAACCCGGTCCGCTCGACCCGGGAGTACCTCGTGCTGGAGTACGCGCCGTCCAAGCGCGGCCATCCGCCGGACCGTCTCTCGGTCCCGATGGACCAGCTGGGCCTGCTCTCGCGCTACGTGGGGGGCGAGGAGCCGGCCCTGTCGAAGATGGGCGGCAGCGACTGGGCCGCCGCGAAGGGGCGCGCGCGCAAGGCCGTGCGCGACATCGCCGTCGACCTCGTGAAGCTCTACGCCGCCCGCCAGGCCAGCGTCGGGCACGCCTTCAGCCCCGACACCCCCTGGCAGCGGGAGCTCGAGGAGGCGTTCCCCTACGTCGAGACCCCCGACCAGCTCGCCGCGATCGACGAGGTGAAGCGGGACATGGAGTCGCCGGTGCCGATGGACCGGCTGATCTCCGGTGACGTCGGCTTCGGGAAGACGGAGATCGCCGTGCGCGCCGCGTTCAAGGCCGTGCAGGACGGCAAGCAGGTCGCCGTCCTCGTGCCGACGACCCTGCTCGTCAAGCAGCACGGGGAGACCTTCCGGGACCGCTTCGCCGGCTTCCCCGTCCACCTGGCCGAGCTCAGCCGGTTCCAGACGGAGGCCGAGTCGAAGAAGGTGCTCGCGGGCCTGGCCGACGGAACGGTCGACGTCGTCATCGGCACGCACCGGCTGCTGAGCGACGGCGTGCGCTTCAAGGACCTCGGGCTCATCGTCGTGGACGAGGAGCAGCGCTTCGGTGTCGAGCACAAGGATGCGCTGAAGAAGCTGCGGACCAACGTCGACGTGCTGTCCATGAGCGCCACACCGATCCCGCGCACCCTGGAGATGGCGGTGACCGGCATCCGGGAGATGTCCACGCTGGCCACGCCGCCGGAGGAGCGGCACCCCATCCTCACCTTCGTCGGGCCGAACTCCGACAAGCAGATCGCCGCGGCCATCCGCCGCGAGCTGCTGCGCGAGGGGCAGGTCTTCTTCGTGCACAACCGCGTGAACAGCATCGGCCGCGTCGCGGCGCACCTGGCCGAGCTCGTTCCCGAGGCCCGCATCGGGGTGGCGCACGGGCGGCTGTCGGAGGCGACGCTGGAGAAGGTCGTGGTGGACTTCTGGGAGCGGCGCTACGACGTGCTGGTGTGCACCACCATCATCGAGACCGGTCTGGACATCGCGAACGCCAACACGATCATCATCGACCGGGCCGACACCTACGGCCTGAGTCAGCTGCATCAGCTGCGCGGCCGCGTGGGCCGTGCCCGGGAGCGCGCCTACGCCTACTTCCTCTACGACGAGAACCGCCCGCTGTCGGAGACGGCGAACGACCGCCTCTCCACCATCGCCGCGAACAACGAGCTGGGCAGCGGCATGCAGGTCGCCCTCAAGGACCTCGAGCTGCGCGGCGCGGGCAATCTGCTGGGCGCAGAGCAGTCCGGGCACATCTCCGGCGTCGGCTTCGACCTGTATCTGCGCATGATCGGGGAGGCCGTCAGCACCTTCCGGGGGGAGGTCGCTCCCGGGCAGACCGAGCTGCGCCTGGAGCTGCCCGTCGCGGCGCACATCCCGGAGGAGTACCTCGACAGCGAGCGGCTGCGCCTGGAGGCGTATCAGAAGCTCTCGGTCGCCTCCGCGCCCGCCGCCCCGGAGAACGCCATCGACCTCGTGCTCGAGGAGCTGCGCGACCGCTACGGCGAGCCGCCGCAGGAGGTGCTCGACCTGGTGCGGATCTCGCGGCTGCGCCGCAGGGCGCAGCGGGCGAACCTGTCCAAGCTCATCGTCGTGGGCGGCGCCCTGAAGATCGAGCAGCTGCGGCTCGCGGACTCGCTCAAAGTCCGCCTGCAGCGGCTCTACGCCGGCTCGCGCTACGTCGAGCAGACGGGGACGGCGACGATCCCGGTGCCCGAGGAGGGCAGGCCCGGCAGCGACGACCTCGTCGCCTGGACCAACGGGGTGCTCGACGCCCTGGTGCCGGAGGCGGCTGCGCAGCCCGCGGCCGAGTCTCCCGAGGTCGCGTCCGAGGGCGCCGCCGGTCGGCCCGCTCAGGCGAGCGGGGGTGCGGCGTGAGCGAGCTCGACGGGCTGGTGGAGGTGGTCGCGACCTTGCGCGCGCCGGGAGGCTGCCCCTGGGACGCGGAGCAGACGCATCGCTCGCTCGTGCGGTACCTCGTCGAGGAGTGCTACGAGCTCGTGGAGGCCATCGAGGCGGGCGACGTCGCTCACCTCAAGGAGGAGCTCGGCGACGTGCTCCTGCAGATCGTCTTCCATGCGGACATCGCCGCCGGGACGCCCGCCGAGGGCTTCGACATCCAGGACGTCGCGGCGGCAGTGGCGGCGAAGATGCGCGCGCGTCATCCGCACGTCTTCGGGCAGGCCGGCCCCCGGTCCTCGGCCGAGGTGGTCGCCGCCTGGGAGGACGTGAAGGCGGTCGAGAAGCCCGAGCGCAGCAGCGTGCTCGACGGGGTCCCCTGGGCGATGCCCGCCCTGGCGCTCGCGGACAAGGTCCTCGGCAAGGCCGCCCGCGCCGGCGTGCAGCCGCACCGGGTGGCGGGCCCGGAGGCGGCTGAGCCGGAGGCCCTCGTGGACGAGGAGGCCCTGGTGGACGAGGAGGCCCTGGGCGAGCGGCTGCTCGCCCTCGTCGCGGCCGCGCGCGAGCGCGGGCTCGACCCCGAGCGTGCACTGCGGGAGCGGGTCCGGGGACTCGCGGCGCAGGTCCGCGCGCGGGAGGCGGCCCCGGCGCGGGAGGCAGCTGCACCCGCCGAGGGTGCGGATGGGAGGATGGGGGCATGGCCCCTGCAGTGACGCCGCCGCGCGGCATGCGCGACTTCCTCCCCGCCGACAAGGCCCGCAGGGAGCGCGCCCTGAGCACCATCCGCTCGGTCTACGCGGCCCACGGCTTCGACGAGATCGAGACCCCGGCGCTGGAGGAGTCCGCGCGACTGCACTCCGGCCTGGGCGGCGACAACGAGAAGCTCGCCTTCGCGGTGCTCAAGCGGGGCATCACCGGCCCCGAGCTGCACGAGGCGGCGGCGCACGGGGACCCTCTGGCGCTGGCCGACCTCGGTCTGCGATTCGACCTCACCGTCCCGCTGGCCCGCTACTACGCCAGCAACAGGGCGGCGCTGCCGCCCGTCTTCCGCGCCCTGCAGATCGGCCCGGTGTGGCGGGCGGAGCGGCCGCAGAAGGGGCGCTTCCGACAGTTCGTGCAGGCGGACATCGACGTGATCGGCGAGCCGGGCCAGCTCGCAGAGGTCGAGCTGATCACGGCGACCTCGGCGGCCTTGGAAGCCCTCGGCCTGCGGGAGTGCACCATCCGCATCAACGACCGGCGCATCCTCAGCGGGATCCTCGAGCACTGCGGCTTCGACCCGGCTCGCAGCACCTCCGTGCTCATCGCCATCGACAAGCTCGACAAGATCGGCGTGGCCGGCGTCGTGGACGAGCTCGCCGAGTTCGGCGCGGACGCCGCGGCCGTGCTGGGCGGCCTGCTGGAGGCGATCGAGCCGGTCCTCGCGGCCGGGGGAGCGGGCATGAGCGCCGCCGAGATCCTCGCCGTGCTGCCGGAGGGCATCGACCCCGACGCCGTTGCCGAGCTGGAGGCGCTGGCCGGGTCGCTCTCCGCGCTGCCGGAGGCCGTCGCACTGCGCTTCGACCCCACCCTCGTGCGCGGCATGGGCTATTACACGGGCACGATCTTCGAGATCGCGCACCCAGCCTCGGGCAGCTCGGTCGGCGGAGGCGGCCGCTACGACGGCATGATCGGCCGCTTCCTCGGGCAGGAGGTGCCCGCCTGCGGCTTCTCCATCGGCTTCGAGCGCATCCTCGAGCTGCTGCCGGCCGAGGACGGCTCGGCCGAGCGCGTGCTCGTGCTCTACGAGAAGGACGCGCATCCCGAGCGCCTCGTCGCCGCGAAGCTCGCCCTCATCGCCGGAGGCGCCTCGGTGCGGCTCGAGCGCAAGGCCAAGAACCTGCGCGCACAGCTCGAGCGCGCCGCCGCGGAGGGCTTCGCCCTGGTCGGCACCGTCTCCGCCGAGGGCGAGGCCGTGCCCGAGCTGAGGCCGCTGGCCTAGTCGGCGGCGCGCCGCGCGCCCCCGGCGCGGGGCAGGGGAGGAGACAGGAGCCGGTCCCGTCGCCCCGCTAGACTGACCCCGCCGCCCGTGCCGGGCCGGCGCCCGAGCGGACGCGCTGGCGGCTCGCCGCGCGGAACCGACAGCCCCCCTGCCGCATCGATCAGAGGAGAGCCCCGTGGCCATCATCGAAGCCGTCATCGCCCGCGAGATCCTGGACTCCCGCGGCAACCCCACCGTCGAGGTCGAGGTCGGCCTGGACGACGGCTCGACCGCCCGGGCCGCGGTTCCCTCCGGCGCGTCCACCGGCGCCTTCGAGGCCTACGAGCTGCGCGACGGCGACGCGTCCCGCTACGGCGGCAAGGGCGTGGAGAAGGCGGTCGAGGCCGTCTTCGACGAGCTCGGGCCGGCCGTGGAGGGCCTGTCCGCCGACGACCAGCGCATCGTCGACGCCGTGCTCATCGAGACCGACGGCAGCGAGAACAAGCAGCGCCTGGGCGCGAACGCGATCCTCGGGGTGAGCCTCGCCGTGGCCAAGGCCGCGGCGGAGTCGGCCGAGCTGCCGCTGTACCGCTACGTCGGCGGCCCGAGCGCGCACACCCTCCCGGTGCCGCTGATGAACATCATCAACGGCGGCGCCCACGCCGACACGGGCGTGGACATCCAGGAGTTCATGGCCGTCCCGCTGGGCGCGCCGAGCTTCCGCGATGCCCTGCGCTGGGGCGCGGAGGTGTACCACGCGCTCAAGTCGCTCGTGAAGGAGCAGGGCCTGTCCACCGGGCTCGGCGACGAGGGGGGCTTCGCCCCGGACCTCGCCCACAACCGCGCCGCGCTCGACCTCATCCTCGCGGCGATCGAGAAGGCGGGCCTCAAGCCGGGCTCGGACGTGGCGCTGGCGCTGGACGTCGCGTCCACGGAGTTCTTCCAGGGAGGCAGCTACAGCTTCGAGAAGGAGCAGCGCACGGCCGAGCAGATGGCCGACTACTACGCGGAGCTCGTCGCGAGCTACCCGCTCGTGTCCATCGAGGACCCGCTGGCGGAGGACGACTTCGAGGGCTGGGCGGCGCTGACCGAGCGGCTCGGCGGCAGCGTGCAGCTCGTCGGCGACGACCTCTTCGTGACCAACCCGGCCCGCCTCGCGGACGGCATCGCCCGCGGCGCGGCGAACTCCCTGCTCGTGAAGGTCAACCAGATCGGCACCCTCACCGAGACCCTCGACGCGGTGCAGCTCGCGCAGCGCTCCGGCTACACGGCGATCCTCTCGCACCGCTCGGGCGAGACGGAGGACACGACCATCGCGGACCTCGCCGTCGCGACAGACGCGGGCCAGATCAAGACCGGCGCCCCGGCGCGCAGCGAGCGGGTGGCGAAGTACAACCAGCTGCTGCGCATCGAGGAGGAGCTGGCCGAGGCCGCCGTGTACGCGGGCGCCGCGGCTTTCCCGCGCTTCTCCGCCTGATCACCGGCCGGGCGCCGTACCCTGAAGGCATGGCGGATCAGCAGCGGCGCGGGGGGCTGGGCGCGTGGCTGCGCGGCCTGCGCTTCCCCGGCTTCTCGATCATCCTCGGCGGGGTGCTCGTGATCGGCGTGGCCGTCATCGCCCCGACCCTCAGCGCGGTGATCCAGCAGCGGCAGCAGATCGCGGCCCTGCAGGCCTCCGTCGCGCAGACCCGGGCGGAGATCGACGAGGGCAACGCCGAGCTGGCCCGGTGGAAGGATCCGGCCTATGTGCGCTCCCAGGCGCGGGACCGTCTCTTCTACGTCATGCCGGGCGAGACGCAGCTGCTGACGATCGACGACATCGTCCTGCCCGCGGGCACGACGGCGCCGGCCAGCGACACGATCTCGCAGGCCCAGGGCGACTGGCTCAGCGCGGTGACCGGCTCGATCCTGATCGCGGGCACGACGAGCGTCCCGGCGCCCGCATCCTCCGCGGGCGACCCGGCGGCGGGCCCCGCTCAGACGCCTGCCCCGACGACGCCGGCCGCCACGGCCCCGGCGCCCGCGCAGTGACAGGCAGCAGGCGATGAGCCGGCCGCCCTACGATCCGCCCGACGAGGAGGAGGTGCGCGCGGTGTCCGAGCAGCTCGGGCGCCCCGCTCGCGGGGTCGTGGGCATCGCCGCGAGGGACGCGTCGGGTGTGCCGCTCGTCGTGGCGACCGCCCCCCGGCTGCCCGACGGCACGCCCTTCCCGACCTTCTACTACCTCACCCATCCGGGGCTCACCGCCGCGGCCTCCCGGCTGGAGGCCGCCGGGTTCATGGCGCAGTACCAGGCGATGCTGGCACAGGACCCGCAGCTGCACGCGCGCTACCGCGCGGCCCACGAGCAGTACCTCGCCGACCGTGCCAGCGTGGCGGAGGTCGAGGAGGTCGCCGGGGTCAGCGCAGGCGGCATGCCGGACCGCGTGAAGTGCCTGCACGCGCTCGTCGCGCATGCCCTCGCTGCCGGTCCGGGGGTGAATCCGATCGGCGACCTTGCACTGGCGCAAATGCGAGAGGCCGGGGATTGCTAGGCTTAGATCGCATTCCGTGCCGACGTCGTCACTGAGCCCCGGTGTCGCGGTAGGCGTCCGGGCCTCGTCCCTGAGATCACACCGAGGAGCACTCTTCCCGTGTCGAGAATCCTGATCGTCGGCGGCGGCTATGCCGGCTTCTACACCGCCTGGAAACTCGAGAAGTGGCTGCGCCGCGGCGAGGCGGAGGTCACCCTCGTCGACCCGCTGCCGTACATGACCTACCAGCCGTTCCTGCCCGAGGTGGTGGCCGGAGCCATTGAGCCCCGGCACGCCATCGTCTCGCACCGGCGGCACCTGAAGCGCACGAGCCTCATCACCGCGAAGGTCACGAACATCGACCACTCCCGCAAGGTGGCCACGATCGCGCCGCGCTTCGGTGAGCCCTACGAGTTCGCGTACGACCAGGTGGTCGTGACCGCCGGCGCGGTGACGCGCACCTTCCCCATCCCGGGGGTGGCGGACACGGCGATCGGTCTGAAGACGATCGAGGAGGCCGTGGCCGTACGCGACCGCGTGCTGGCGAACCTCGACATCGCCGCCTCGCTGCCGCCCGGGCCGCAGCGCGAGAAGCTGCTCACCTTCGTCGTCGTCGGCGGCGGCTTCGCCGGCATCGAGGCCTTCGCGGAGATGCGCTCGATGGTCAGTGCCGCGATCCGGCGCTACCCGGAGATCGACTTCGAGGAGACCCGCTTCCACCTCATCGAGGCGATGGGGCGGATCATGCCCGAGGTGTCCCAGCCCACCAGCGAGTGGGTGCTGCGCGACCTGGCCTCGCGCGGGGCGCAGGTGCACCTGAACACCCAGCTCAAGAGCGCGATCAGCGGCGAGGTCATCCTGTCCACAGGGGAGACCTTCCACGCCGACACGATCGTGTGGACGGCCGGCGTGATGGCCAACCCCGTGGTGAAGAACACCGATCTGCCGCTGGACGAGCGCTTCCGCCTGCGCGCCCAGGCCGATCTGCGCGTGGTGGGCGACAAGGGCCCGATCGCGGACGCCTGGACGGCCGGGGACGTCGCCGCGGTGCCCGACCTCACCGGCGGCGGCGTGGGCGGCTTCTGCGTGCCCAACGCCCAGCATGCCGTGCGCCAGGCGAAGCTGCTCGCGAAGAACATCGTCGCGAGCCTGCGCGGCGAGGGAATCCGCGAGTACTACCACAAGAACCTCGGGGCGGTCGCGGGGCTGGGGCTGTACGACGGCGTGTTCCAGTCCGGCAAGCTCGCGCTGAAGGGCTTCATCGCCTGGCTCGCGCACCGCGGCTATCACGGGCTGGCCATGCCGAGCTGGGAGCGCAAGTGGCGCGTCATCGGCGGCTGGATCGGGAACTTCCTCCTCGGGCGCGACCTGATCGGCATCGAGGCGCTGCAGACCCCGCGCGCCGCCTTCGAGGCGGTCGCGGTGCGGCCGAAGATCACCTCGCAGGAGAAGCACGCGCCCGCGCGCACCGCATCCTGACGACGGCCGGCGCGGCCGGCGCGATCAGTTCTCGGCGTGGCGGGTAAGGAACTCGAACACCTCGGTGTCGTCCACGCCGGGGAAGGTGCCCTGCGGCAGCGGGGAGAGCACGTGCGCGTGCATCTTCGCGCTGGGCCACGAGTTCTCCGCCCATTGCGCGCGCAGCGCGACGGACGGCTCGCGGCAGCAGGACGCATCCGGGCAGGTCGAGCGCTTGCGCGCCGTGGTGTCGCGGCCGCGGAACCAGCGCGCGTCGTCGAAGGGCACGCCGACGGTGATCGAGAAGGCGTCGGCGGTCTCGCCTGTGCCGGTCTGCACGGTGCACCAGAAGGTGCCCTTGGGCGTGTCGGTGTACTGGTAGAACTCCGTGGTGCGGTTCGTCCGGTCGAAGGCCGTTCGCGCACCCCACTTGCGGCACACGATCTGGCCCTCGATGGAGCCGCTCGGGTCCGTGGGCAGCGGCAGGCCGTCGTTCTCGTAGCCGCGCCATAGGGCGCCGTCGTCGTTGACGCGCATGTAGTGGGTGCGCATGCCCAGGTGCGAGGTGGCCAGGTTGGTGAAGCGCAGCGACGCGGTCTCGTGCGTGACGCCGAAGGCGTCCCGGAAGTCCTCGATGGCGAGATTGCGCTCCTTCTTGGCCGCGGCGAGGAACTCCACCGCCCGCCTGCGCGGCACGAGGCAGGCCGAGGCGAAGTAGTTGATCTCCAGCCGCTGCTGCAGGAACTCGCGGTAGTTCGCCGGCCGCTCGTGCCCGAGGACGCGGTGCGCCATGGCCTGCAGGGCGAGGGACCGCAGCCCGTGCCCGCCGGGGATGGACGCGGGAGGCAGGTAGATGCGCCGGTTCGCCAGGTCCGTGACGGAACGCGTGGAATGCGGCAGGTCGTCGACGTGGATGATCGTGTAGCCCAGCTGCTCGGCGATGATGGCCACGGTGCGGTGGGTGAGCGCTCCGCCGCTATAGCCCGCCCGGGCCAGCAGCTCCTCGGCGATGTCCTCGATCTCGGGCAGGTAGTTGTCGTGCGCTCGCATCGCCAGACGGATCTCGGTGTTCGCCCGGCGCGCCTCCTCCGGCGTCGCGATCGCCCGGCGGTCCCGGCGCTGCAGCTCGCGGTGCAGGCCGGCCAGCGCCTCGAGCGCGTCGTCCGAGAGCGACTTCACGCGTCGCACCACGGGAAGGCCGAGCGCGGCGTAGGCGGGGCTGCGCTGGGCGCGCTCGAGCTCGATCTCCAGGCGGGAGCGCCGGTCCGGCGCCTCTCCTCCGACCAGCTCGCCCAGGCTCAGCCCGAGCGCCTCCGCGATGGCCTGCAGATGGGACAGCCGCGGCTCGCGCTTGCCGTTCTCGAAGCCTGAGAGCTGGCTCGGCACGAGACCGGTACGCTCGCCGAGCGCGCCGAGGGTCCATCCGGCGGCGAGGCGGAAGTGCCGGATGCGCTTGCCCAGCACGAGCAGATCGGTGTCGCCGGCCTGACCACTGAGGTTCTGCAGAGGACCCATTTCTTCACCTTATGTGAAAATCTGCAATAATTCACGAGCTAATTCGGCCAGTGCCGCGAGAATTGCGCCGCATGCTGGGCATTACCTCGACAGTGAACAACTGCGAAAGGACGCGTGATGTCTCTCTCCGCTGAAGTCCCCACCGCCGCGCGCGAGGACGATGCCCTTCCCGGGCGCCTCGCCGACGTGCACGCCTGGGTCGAGTCGGTCGCCGCACTGACCCAGCCCGACGAGATCGTCTGGTGCGACGGCTCGCAGGCGGAGTGGTACCGCCTCACCCAGCAGATGGTCGCTGCCGGCACGCTCATCCCGCTCAACCCCGAGCTGCGCCCCAACAGCTTCCTCGCCCGCTCCGACCCTGGCGACGTCGCCCGGGTGGAGGAGCGCACCTTCGTCTCCACCGCGGAGCAGGTCGATGCCGGGCCCACGAACAACTGGCGCGAGACGCGGGAGATGCGCGCGGAGCTGCGTCCGCTGTTCGAGGGTGCCATGCGCGGCCGCACCATGTACGTGGTGCCCTTCTCGATGGGGCCGGTCGGCGGCGCCATCTCGCAGGTCGGCGTGCAGGTGACGGACTCCCCGTACGCGGTGATCAGCATGCGGATCATGACGCGCATGGGCGAGGGCGCCCTGCGCGAGATCGAGTCCGGCGCGCCCTGGGTCGCCGGGGTGCACACCGTCGGCTACCCGCTCGTGGACGCCGAGGGCCAGAGCCGCCCGGACGTTCCCTGGCCGGCGAACGAGACGAAGTACATCGTCCACTTCCCGGAGCAGCTGGAGATCTGGTCCTACGGCTCCGGCTACGGCGGCAACGCGCTGCTGTCCAAGAAGTGCTTCGCCCTGCGCATCGCCAGCGCGATGGGCAAGCGCGAGGGCTGGCTGGCCGAGCACATGCTGCTGCTGAAGCTGACCAGCCCGGAGGAGAAGGTCTACTACGTCGCGGCGGCGTTCCCCTCGGCCTGCGGCAAGACCAACCTCGCCATGCTGCAGCCCACCATCCCGGGCTGGCAGGCGGAGACCATCGGCGACGACATCGCATGGCTGCGGCCGGGGCCCGACGGGCGGCTGTACGCCATCAACCCGGAGGCCGGCTTCTTCGGCGTGGCTCCGGGGACGGGCTACGCGACCAACCCCGTGGCCATGGAGACCATCTGGGGCAACACGATCTTCACGAACGTCGCGCTGACGGACGAGGGCGACGTCTGGTGGGAGGGCATGACGGACAAGCCGCCGGCCCACGCGATCGACTGGCAGGGCAACGACTGGACCCCCGCGTCCGGGCGCCCCGCGGCGCACCCGAACTCGCGCTTCACCGTCTCGATCATGCACTGCCCCTCGGTGGCGACCGAATGGACCCTCGCCGACGGCGTGCCCGTCGACGCGATCCTCTTCGGCGGGCGGCGCGCCACCAACGTCCCGCTCGTGCAGGAGGCCTTCGACTGGGGCCACGGCGTGTTCATCGGGGCCACGATCTCCAGCGAGCAGACGGCGGCGGCCGAGGGCGTCGTGGGCGAGCTGCGCCGCGACCCCTTCGCGATGCTGCCCTTCTGCGGCTACAACATGGCGGACTACTGGTCGCACTGGCTGCGCCTGGGTGCGCGACTGGGCCCGAACGCCCCGCGGATCTTCCAGGTGAACTGGTTCCGCAAGGGCAGCGACGGGCGTTTCCTCTGGCCCGGGTTCGGCGAGAACTCGCGCGTGCTGGAATGGGTCGCCCGCCGGCTGGACGGCGAGGACATCGCGCAGGACACGCCCACCGGGCGCATCCCCAAGCCGGGCACCCTGAACACCGAGGGGATCGACATCAGCGAGGAGGACCTCGCCGAGCTCTTCGCGATCGACCCGCAGATGTGGCTGCAGGAGGCGGACCTCACCGAGGAGTACTTCGCACGCTTCGGCGACCGGCTCCCGGCCGAGATGACCGCCCACCTCGCGGCGCTGCGCAAGCGCCTGGCGGCCGCTGCGCAGTCCTGAGGCCCGGCGAGGCAGGGGCGGCGTCTCCCGTGCGGGAGGGCCGCCCCTGCCTCTACGCTTGTCTCATGAGCGGAGAGCGCACGCCGGACGACGTGGTGTGGGTGGAGTCGCGCGTGCAGGACGGTCGAGCGGTGTACTACGTCGTGTCCCGCCTGGGCATCTCCGCGCTCGACGGCGCGCACGAGGACGGGCCGTACACCTCGCGCGCGGAGGCCGAGCAGGTGCGGGACGCCGTGCGGGCGTCCTGGGGAAGCTCCTACTAGCCCCTGCGAGCGGCTACCGCTTCTGCGGTGTGACGACCATCGTGACCGTCACCCCGTCGCCGACGGCGATCGCCGTGTACAGCACCTGCCAGCTCCCGTTGCTCAGGGTGCTCATCTCGAAGGCGTTGTCCCCGATCCCGCTGCGCCCGTCCACCAGGCTGTAGCCGGCCGCCTCGATCGCCTGCACCCCCGCGTCGGCGGCGGCCCGGTCGGGCACCGTCACGACCACGGTCATGCCGTCGGCGTTGCCGGCGGAGACGCTGACCTTGCCGGCCGGCACCGGCAGGTCCGGCGGCCAGCTCGAGGGGAGCGAGGAGCCCTCGCCCACGTTCACGTCCACGCCCGTGCCGTCCTTGATCGCCCGCTGGATGCCGCCGCCCACGAGGTCGCCGATCCCGGAGCAGCCGCTCAGGCCGAGCATCAGCGCGATGCCCGCCGCGGCGCCGGCGACCCTGAGGATCGTCCTGCGCATTCGTCCGCCCTCCCCGCGCTCGTGGCCGTTCAGCTGGGACAGTAGCGCGAGCGGAGCCCCTGCGCGAGTGCCCCCACAGGGACTCGAACCCTGACTGAGGCGATTTTAAGTCGCCTGCCTCTGCCGATTGGGCTATGGGGGCGCGTCTCGATGCTAGAGGAGCGGGCGCGCGCTGGGCGGCGGCGGGGGATCGGGCAGTGCCGGGGCATCGAGCGGGACCGGGGCATCGGGCAGAGCGGGCTCGGCGTGCGAGGCCGGCTCGGCCGCGTCCACGGGCGCCACCGTCTCCACGGGGTCGTCCAGCTGCTCCTCGCGCGCCTTGTGCACGTACATGCGCCTGTCGGCGCGCTGGATGATCGTCTCGGCCGAGTCCTCCGCCCGGGAGGAGGCGACGCCGAAGGACCAGGAATAGGCCGAGTGGCGGGCCAGCCGCCGCATCACCCGCACCCCCGCGTCGAAGTCCGCCCCGGGCAGGACGATGAGGAACTCGTCCCCGCCCAGCCGCGCGATGGTGTCGAACGGGCGCAGGTGCCGACGCCATTCGTCCACGAGCTCGCGCAGGATGCGGTCGCCGGCATGATGGCCCTCGG
>Ga0182749_1000213_pt1 | contig 62192 bp, 62 predicted proteins | sample eDN3rd37CKraftMG_FD_128875 | JGI IMG/M metagenome (GOLD analysis project Ga0182749, IMG submission 128875) | Enriched Miracle-Growth compost microbial communities from Emeryville, California, USA - eDNA 3rd pass 37_C Kraft MG (version 2) (version 2) ...
CCGTCACGCGCTGGCTCAAGAAGGTCGGCGACACCGTCGCCGTCGACGAGCCGCTGCTGGAGATCTCCACCGACAAGGTCGACACCGAGGTCCCCTCGCCCGTAGCCGGCGTGATCACCGAGATCCTCGCCGCCGAGGACGAGACCGTCAACGTCGGCGCCGTCCTCGCCCGCGTCGGCTCGGGTGCCGCCCCCGCCCCGGCGGCTCCGGCGGCCGAGGCGCCCGCTGCCCCGGCTCCGGCCGCTCCCGCGCAGGCCCCGGCCCCCGCGGCCGCTCCGGCACCGGCTCCCGCTGCGGCTCCGGCAGCGCCCGCGCCCGCTCCGGCGGCCGCCGCGCCGGCACCCGCTGCCCCGAAGCTCACGCTGCCGACCGACGACGAGAAGGTGTACGTCACCCCGCTCGTGCGTCGTCTCGCCGCGCAGCAGGGTGTCGACCTCAGCACGGTCAAGGGCACCGGCGTGGGCGGTCGCATCCGCAAGGAGGACGTGCTGAAGGCCGCGGAGGCCGCCGCGTCGGCCCCGACCGCCACGGCGTCGGCCCCGGCCGCCGCCGCTGCCCCCGCCGCCCCGAAGCTCGAGACGTCGCCGCTGCGGGGCACGACCCAGCCGATGTCGCGCCTGCGCAAGGTGCTGGCCTCGCGCGCCGTGGAGTCGATGACCTCCACCGCGCAGCTGACCACCGTGGTCGAGGTGGACGTCACCAAGCTCGCGGCCTTCCGCGACCAGGTGAAGGGCGACTTCCTCGCCAAGACGGGCGACAAGCTGTCGTTCCTGCCGTTCTTCGCGCTGGCCGCCGCCGAGGCGCTCAAGGCGTACCCGATCATCAACTCGACGCTCGACGGCGAGAACATCGTGTACCCGCCGACCGAGAACCTCTCGATCGCGGTCGACACCGAGCGCGGCCTGCTGACCCCGGTCGTCCGCGACGCCGGTGACAAGAACCTGGCCCAGATCGCGCACGAGATCGCCGATCTCGCCGATCGCACCCGCAACAACAAGCTGAAGCCGGACGAGCTCGCCGGCGGCACGTTCACGCTGACCAACACCGGGTCGCGCGGCGCGCTGTTCGACACGCCCGTCGTGTTCCTGCCGCAGTCGGCAATCCTCGGCACCGGCGTGGTCTTCAAGCGCCCCGGCGTGGTGAAGATCGACGGCGTCGAGGCGATCGGCATCCGCTCGTACGTCTACCTCGCGCTGTCGTACGACCACCGCACGATCGACGGCGCCGACGCGGCCCGCTTCCTCTCGGCCGTCAAGGCCCGTCTCGAGGCGGCGGACTTCGCGGGAGACCTCGGCATCTGACCGACGCCCTCGGAGGGGCCGGGTGACGCATCGCCGTCACCCGGCCCCTTCGTCGTCGGGGGTCGTCCCCTCCAACGGCGCCAGGTCGTGGATGTCGCGGATCCGCCACCCGTCCTCGGCGTCGCGCTCGAGCACCACGGCCTGTGGGACGGTGGCGGGCGCGTCGCCCACGGGCGCGACCTGCACCACCGCGATGTCGCCGTAATCATCCAGCAGCGCCACGGATCGATCCCCCGCCGGCAGCAGCACGGCGTCGCCGTCCGCCGGTGCGACGCCCGAGCCGACCCCGTCGCAGGCCGCCTCACCGGCCGCGAGGCACGCGGCCAGGCGCTCGAGCAGGCCGCCCGCCGCGGCGACCGGGTCGTCCGGCGCGGCGGGGTCGTCGGCCGCCCCGGACGAGGGCGCGGGTCCCGGTGTCGCGCCCGCGCCGGGTTCGGGGGCGGGCGCCGCGTCGGCCGCGGCCGCGGCGGTGTCGCCGGGCTCGGCCGAGGCGGGCTCGCCGGCCGGCCACATGATGCCGATCGCGACGACGGACGCCGCCGCCACGCCGCCCAGGACGAACGGCGCCCCGCGCCGCGCGTTCAGCGCGCGCATCCGATCGCGCACCCGCCCGATCGCGTGGGACACGCCCTCCGCCACTCGGCCCGCCAGGGCGGCGTCGACGATCTCCCGCACGTCGAGCCGCGGGAAGCGGTCGCGCTCGCGGGGGTCGGACGGAACGTCGGCCGCACGCCCCCACCCCGATGCGCCGAGCTCGCGCGTCCCCGCGGCGCGGTCGCGGCGGCGCCGCAGCTCCCGTCGCGTGCGCGCGGGGGCGGGATCCGCCGCCGCGGAGGGCTCGTCCCCGGGCGGCGCGTCGAGAAGGAGGCGATCGAGCGCGCGCGGCGCGTACGCCTCGAACAGGCGCTCCTCGAGCTGTTCAAGATCCGGCGCCGGTGCGTCCTCCAGCGCCGCGGCCACCTCGTCGAGCAGCCGCCTCGCGACGCGATCGTCCAGGCGATCGGCCAGCATCGCGACGATCCCGACCGCCGCCGTGGCGCACGCCTCGCCCGTCTGGCCGTCCGGCGACGGCACGAACACGGGACGCCCGTCGACGAGCAGCCACCACGCGCCCGGCGGGGCGGGCATCGCGCGCGCCCGCGCCGCCTCCCACACCTCGTGCGTGCCTCGCAGCAGGCTGACGGCGATCGTCACCGCCTCGCCGCCGGTGAGCCCCGGCCGGTCCGCCGCCTCGCGCAGCGGCCGCGCACACGGCGCCAGCACCGCGTCGTGCCCGTGCGCGCGGCGGACGACGTCGATGACCCCGTAGACGTGCTGGGAGGCGGCGTGCGCCCACCCGGGCCAGTCGCCCAGGGCCGCGACGTCGGCGAGGACGACGGTCGCATCGCCCGCGGCGGCCAGCTCGCCCGGCACGGGCGCCTCGGCCGCGGTGAGCCGCCGTATCGGGCGATACGCGCCGCCCAGCGGGGCGCCGCGATCGGCCTCCCCCGTCAGCATCCGCTCCCATGTCATGACGCCAGCGTGCCCCGCCGACGCGTCACGCGGCGCGATCGCGGCGAGATTGTGGAGGGATCCGGTCGTTCCGCCGCCTGTGAGCGGGTCTCGGCGCGAATGCGCACAGGATCCACTGGGTAGGCTTGTGGGCATGGCAGCACGCGGTACCGGGGCGGAGAAGCGCCCGGGATTCTTCTCTCAGCTCAGGCAGCTCTACACGTTCACGCGCGAGGTGTTCGGGTGGCTTCCGTGGGCGCTGCTCGGCGTCCTGGTCGCAGGCGTCGGCCTCGGCGTGCTGCTGGCGTTCCTGCTGCAGCCCAATGTGTGGGGCTTCATCCTGTGGCCGCTGTTCGGCCTCATGCTGGGCTTCCTGGGCGCCATGATCCTCATGACGCGCCTGTCGACGGTCGTGATGTATCGCCGCATCGACGGCATGCCGGGCGCTACGGGCCACGTGCTGACCTCGATGCTGGGCCGCCGCTGGCGCGCCGACGAGATGCCCGTGGGCATCAACCCGAAGACCCAGGAGGCCGTGTACCGCGCGGTCGGGCGCGGCGGCATCGTCCTCGTCGGCGAGGGCACGCGCGGCCGCCTCACGAAGCTCATGCGCGACGAGCGGATGAAGGCGTCGCGCGCCGCCTCCGGCGTGCCCGTGCACGAGTTCTACGTCGGCCACGGCGAGGACGAGGTGCCGATCAAGGACCTCGCCAAGCAGATCAAGGCGCTTCCCAAGGCGATCGATCGCGCGACCATGGGCGCCGTCGTCCAGCGCCTCGAATCGCTCGGCGGATCGCTCGCGTCGCTGCCGATCCCGAAGGGCATCGACCCGACCAAGGTCCGCGCCCCGCGCCCGCGCTGACCCGCCTCATGCCGGAAGGCCGCCTCCCCCACGGGAGCGCGGCCTTCTCGCTGTGCGGCGCCGGATCGTCAGGCCCGCACGAGCGCGGTCCCGGGAACGACATCGTGCAGCCCGCGTCCGTCCTGCCAGATGACCGCGGGGACCACGAGCCCCAGCAGCACCGTGCGCACGATCGGGCGCCAGAGCCCCGCCCAGCCGCCCGAGGCCCGCTGCAGGCGCATGCCGAAGATCCGATGCCCGGGGCTGCCGCCGATCGTCGGGATGAAGACGATGTGGATGACCATGAACGTGAGGTGGATCGCCAGCGCCTCGGCGCCGAAGAACGTCGCGGCGATCAGGTAGGCCGCCCCCCAGTCCACCGCGATGCCGCCGATGCGGCGCCCGAGCGGCGCGAGGCTGCCGGAACCGCTGCGCGGCAGCCCCAGATCCTTGCCGGGATAGTCGGAATCGGTCGGCGCGTCGGTCACCGCAACAGCCTAGGCGACGCCACGTAACATCCCGGAAACAAGGGAGACACTCTCGGGCAATGCCCCGCGGATAGGTTCGACGCGTCACTCGTGACGAGTGGCCCACCCGAGATCCCCAACCTGGAGCCTCAATGTTCAACGATTCATCCGAGGTGCTCAAGTTCATCAAGGACGAGGACGTCAAGTTCCTCGACATCCGTTTCACGGACCTTCCCGGTGTGCAGCAGCACTTCAACATCCCGGCTTCGACCGTCGATGAGGAGTTCTTCACCGTCGGTCAGCTCTTCGACGGCTCCTCGATCCGCGGCTTCGCGAACATCAACGAGTCGGACATGCAGCTCATCCCCGATGTCACGACCGCCTACGTCGACCCGTTCCGCGAGGTCAAGACGCTCATCATGGTCTTCGACATCTACAACCCGCGCAACGGCGAGATCTACTCGAAGGACCCGCGCCAGGTCGCCAAGAAAGCGGAGAAGTACCTCGCGTCGACCGGCATCGCCGACACCGCGTACTTCGCCCCCGAGGCCGAGTTCTTCATCTTCGACGACGTGCGCTACGAGGTCTCGCAGGGCAAGAGCTTCTACGCGGTCGACTCCGAGGAGGCGGCGTGGAACTCGGGTCGCGAGGAGGAGGGCGGCAACCTCGGCAACAAGACGCCGTTCAAGGGCGGCTACTTCCCCGTCTCGCCGGTCGACAAGCAGGCCGACATCCGTGACGACATCGTGCTGAAGCTCATCGACGCGGGCCTCGAGGTGGAGCGCTCGCACCACGAGGTGGGCACCGCCGGCCAGGCCGAGATCAACTACAAGTTCGACACGATGGTCCACGCCGCGGACGACATCCTGAAGTTCAAGTACATCGTCAAGAACACCGCGGAGCAGTGGGGCAAGACGGCCACGTTCATGCCGAAGCCGCTGTTCGGCGACAACGGCTCGGGCATGCACACCCACCAGTCGCTGTGGGCCGACGGCAAGCCGCTGTTCTACGACGAGAAGGGCTACGCGCAGCTGTCGGACATCGCCCGCTGGTACATCGGCGGTCTGCTGAAGCACGCGCACGCGGTCCTCGCGTTCACGAACCCGACGCTGAACTCCTACCACCGCCTGGTGAAGGGCTTCGAGGCGCCGGTCAACCTCGTGTACTCGGCGGGCAACCGCTCGGCCGCAATCCGCATCCCGATCACGGGCTCGAACCCGAAGGCCAAGCGCATCGAGTTCCGCGCGCCGGACTCGTCGGGCAACCCCTACCTCGCCTTCGCCGCGCAGCTCATGGCCGGCATCGACGGCATCAAGAACCGTATCGAGCCGCACGAGCCGATCGACAAGGACCTCTACGAGCTGCCGGCCGAGGAGGCCAAGGGCATCCCGCAGGTGCCGAACTCGCTGCTCGACTCGCTCGAGGCGCTCGACAAGGACCGCGAGTTCCTCACCGCCGGTGGCGTGTTCACCGACGAGCTGATCGACACGTGGATCGAGTACAAGTACGAGAACGAGATCCTGCCGATGCAGCAGCGTCCGCACCCGTACGAGTTCGAGCTCTACTACGGCGTCTGATCCAGACCGCGCGCAGAGGGCCCGGGAGAGATCCCGGGCCCTCTGTTGCGGGCAGGGCGACGATCAGCCGTAGAAGAGCTTCTCGAACGCCCGGCGCGCGCGGCGCGAGGTGCGCAGCCAGTCCTCCTCCACCTCGGTGGCGGAGTGGGCGGGGTACTCGAGGATGCGGCCGATGCCGTCGAGATCGCGCCGGTCGCGCGGCAGCACGTCGCTCGTGCGCCCCGTGAGGAGGGTGTTGGCCGATCGCAGCCGCGTCGCGAGCATCCACGCCTCCTCCAGCCGCCGCGCCGGCTCCTCCGGCACGATGCCGGCGGCCACGGCCGCGGCGAGCGCGCCGAGGGTCGACGTGGTGCGCAGGCCCGGCACCGCGTGCGCGTGCTGCAGCTGGACGATCTGCACGAGCCACTCCACGTCGCTGAGCCCGCCGGGGCCGAGCTTCAGGTGGCGGCGGGGGTCGGCGCCCTGCGGCAGGCGCTCGCTCTCGACGCGCGCCTTGATGCGGCGGATCTCCCGGAGCTCCTGCGGGTCGAGGCGCTCGGGGTAGCGCACGCCGTCGGCCATCTCGAGGAACGCGGCGATGAGCTTGGCGGATCCGGCGACGCCGCGCGCCCGCAGCAGCGCCTGCGCCTCCCACGACAGCGACCAGCGGCGGTAGTACTCGCGGTAGGCGTCGAGCGAGCGCACGATCGGGCCGTTGCGGCCCTCGGGACGCAGGTCGGCGTCGAGCTCCAGCGGCAGCCGGTGATCCTCGGACTGCTTGCGCAGCTCGGCGACCATGCGCTCCGCGAGCTTCTGCGCGCGATCCGGATCGACGCCCTCGGGCCGGTACACGTACAGCACGTCGGCGTCCGAGCCGAAGCCGATCTCCGCGCCGCCGAAGCGCCCCATGCCGATGACGGCGAAGTCGAGGTCGGCGTCCTCCTCCGGCACGACCTCGCGGCGCACCGCCCGCACGGTGGCCTGGATCGTGACCTCCGTGATCGTGGTGAGCGCGTCGCTCAGCTCGCGGATCGTCACCGCTCCGAGGATCGATGCCATCGCGGCGCGCAGCAGCTCACGGCGCCGCAGCGCGCGCACGGCCCGCATCGCGTCGGCGATGGTCGCGTGGCGCGACTGGATCGCGCGCGCCTCCTCCTCGAGCTGGGCGCGGGCCCGCGGGCGCAGCAGCGCCTCGTCGTCGAGCCACGCGACGGACTCGGGGATCCACTCCATGAGCTCGCCGACGTAGCGCGATCCGGACAGCAGCTTCGCGAGGGCGTCGGCGGCCCCGGCGGAGTCGCGCAGCACCCGCAGGAACCACGGCGACTGCCCGAGCGTCTCGCTCACCCGGCGGAAGGCGATCAGCCCGTAGTCCGGATCGACGCCGTCGGCGAAGCGCCGCAACATGACCGGCATGAGGTGGCGCGTGATCGTGGCCTTGCGGCTGATCCCGCTCGTGAGCGCCTCGATGTGCCGCAGCGCGCCGGCCGGATCCCCGAAGCCGATCGCCGCGAGACGGTCGCGCGCCTGATCCGGGGTGAGCTGGCCCTCGTCGCTCGGGAGCGAGGCGACCGCCGACAGCAGCGGCCGGTAGAAGATGCGCAGGTGGATATCGCGCACCTCGCGCTTGACCCGCTCCCACAGCGCCACCAGCTGCTCGCCGGTCGGCGCCAGCCCCGTCGCCCGCGCGAGCACCCGCTGGCCGTCGCCGTCGCGCGGCATCAGGTGCGTGCGGCTGAGCCCCTGCAGCTGCAGGCGGTGCTCCATGAGGCGCAGGCGCCGGTAGTGCCCGTCGAACACGGCGGCGTCGGCCCGGCCGATGTACCCCTCGGTCGCCAGCGCCTCCAGCGCTGCGATCGTGCCGCGCTGCCGGACCGCGTCGTCGGTTCGGCCGTGCACGAGCTGGAGCAGCTGCACGGCGAACTCGATGTCGCGCAGCCCGCCGGGGCCGAGCTTGAGCTGATAGGCCACGTCGTCGGGCGGGATGTGCTCGGTGACGCGCTCGCGCATGCGCTGCACGCTGTCGACGAAGTTCTCGCGCTCGGCGCTCTGCCACACCTTTGGGCGCAGCGCCTCGATGTACGCGTCCCCGAGGTCGCGATCCCCCGCCAGGGGGCGCGCCTTCAGCAGCGCCTGGAACTCCCAGCTCTGCGCCCAGCGCTCGTAGTATGCCACGTGCGACTCGAGCGTGCGCACCAGCGCCCCCTGCTTGCCCTCGGGGCGGAGGTTGGCGTCCACCTCCCACAGCGGCGGCTCGGCCTCGAAGCCCGAGATGCCGCGCATCGTCTGGATCGCCACGCGCGTGGCGATGTCGATCGCCCGGCTCTCGCTCAGCTCGGACCCCTCGCAGGGACCCGCGACGAAGATCACGTCGACATCGCTGACGTAGTTCAGCTCGCGCGCGCCGGCCTTGCCCATGCCGATGATCGCGAACCGGGTCTGCGCCACCTCCTCGCGCGGGAACAGGCCGGCACCGCCCACGCCGCCGGCCACGCGCGTCCGCGCCACCGCGAGCGACGCGTCCAGCGCGGCACCCGCGAGGTCCGCCAGCGCGGCCGACACGTCCGGCACGACCGCGAGCGGGTCGGGCGCCGCGAGGTCGAACGACGCGATGCGCGCCAGCTGACGGCGGTAGGCCGCCCGCAGCGCCGCCCACGCGCCGTCGTCGCTCGCCGCGGCGAAGCCGTCCTCCCTCGCGCCGACCGCGCGCCGCAGCGCCGCGCTCATCTCCGCGGGCGTCGGCAGGGCGCGATCGGCGCCCCGCAGCTCCTCGAGGGCGCGCGGGTGCCGCAGGAAGAACTCCCCGAACCCGCCCGATGCCCCCAGCAGCCGCCACGCGGCGGCGCGGGCATCGGGCGCGCGCAGCACGTCGCCCACCGCGCCGGCGTCGCGCCGCGCGATGAGCAGCAGGCTCATCAGCCCCTCGTCGGGATCGGCCGCGCCCTCCGCGCCGTCCAGCAGCGTCGCGCGATCCCGCCCCGTCAGCTCCGCGAGCTCCGCGATCCGGTCCTCCGCCGCGTCCACGTGGGCGAAGCCGATGCGCACGAGCGCCGTGCGCGACGCGGCGCGGCCGGCCGAGCTGCCCGTGTGCGAGGACATGCGCGCCGGCGGGTCGGTCAGACGATGTCGAGCTGCGTGCGCAGCTCGAACGGGGTGATCTGCGCGCGGTACTGCTCGAACTCGCGGCGCTTGTTGAGCAGCACGTAGCTGAACACCTGCTCGCCCAGCGTCTCGGCGACGAGCTCGCTGTCCTCCATGGCGGCGACGGCCTCGTCGAGGGTCTGCGGCAGCGCCTGGTAGCCCAGGGCGCGGCGCTCGGCCTCGCTGAGCGCCCACACGTTCTCCTCGGCCTCGGCGGGCAGCTCGTAGCCCTCCTCGATGCCCTTGAGACCCGCCGCGAGCATCAGCGCGTACGCCAGGTACGGGTTCGCGGCGGAGTCGAGGCCGCGGTGCTCGATGCGCGCCGACCCGCTCTTGCCCGGCTTGTAGCGCGGCACCCGCACCAGCGCGGAGCGGTTGTTGTGCCCCCACGTGATGTAGCTGGGGGCCTCGTCGCCGCCCCACAGGCGCTTGTACGAGTTCACGAACTGGTTGGTCACGGCGGAGATCTCCCGCGCGTGACGCAGCAGGCCGGCGATGAACTGGCGGCCGACGCGGGACAGCTGGTACTCGGCGCCCTCCTCGTAGAAGGCGTTCACGTCGCCCTCGAACAGCGACATGTGCGTGTGCATGCCCGAGCCGGGGTGCTCCGCGAACGGCTTCGGCATGAACGTGGCGTGCACGCCCTGCTCGATCGCGACCTCCTTGACGACCGTGCGGAACGTCATGATGTTGTCGGCCATCGCGAGCGCGTCGGCGTAGCGCAGGTCGATCTCGTTCTGGCCGGGGCCGCCCTCGTGGTGGCTGTACTCCACCGAGATCCCGAGGTCCTCCAGCATGCGGACGGAGCTGCGGCGGAAGTCGTGCGCGGTGCCGCCGGGCACGTTGTCGAAGTAGCCGGCGCGGTCGACCGGCTCCGGCCCCTCGGTCCCGAACGTGCGTGACTTCAGCAGGTAGAACTCGATCTCCGGGTGCGTGTAGAAGCTGAACCCAGCCTCGGCGGCCTTCGCGAGCGTGCGCTTGAGCACGTTGCGCGGATCGGCCACCGCGGGCTGACCGTCCGGGGTGGTGATGTCGCAGAACATCGCGGCCGTGGGGTCGACCTGACCGCGCCACGGCAGGATCTGGAACGTGGACGGATCGGGGTGCGCGAGCAGATCGGACTCGTGCAGGCGCGTGAGTCCCTCGATCACCGAGCCGTCGAATCCGATGCCCTCGCTGAACGCGCCCTCGACCTCCGCGGGCGCGATCGCGAGCGACTTGAGCGTGCCGATCACGTCGGTGAACCACAGTCGCACGAACTTGACGCCGCGCTCCTCGATCGTGCGCAGGACGAAGTCCATCTGCTTGTCCATCGAATCCTCTCCGAAGGGGTGACGCCGGGTTCCCAGCCTAGTGGTCGCGAGCCCGCGTCACCGCGCGCCGGGGGCCGATGTCACGCCGCGTCGTCGCCGTCGCCCCAGGCGTCCTCGCGCGCGTCCTCCTCGGCCCACGCGCGCGCCCGCCCGGCGAGGATCTCGTTGGCCCGCGCGGCCTCCTCGGCCGTGTCGAACGGCCCGATCCGGTCGACGGCCGGGGACTCGAGCCCCTGCTCGACCTGCCCGGTCTTCGCGTTGTACCAGAACTGCTTCTCGGGATCCTGCTCGGCCATGTCGGCTCCCTTCGTCCGTCCGGCGCACGTCGGCTGCGTGGCTCGCCAGGGCCAGCCTACGACCGCGCGCCGGCCGGCGTGCCCCGCTCGCGCCGGAAGAAGAGGATCACCATGGCGGCGAGCGCGCCGATCGTGACGAGCCCCGTCAGCCACGGCCCCACGACAACGCCCGCCGTCAGTCCGTCGCGCAGCTCCACGTCGGCGACGATCACGCCGGCCTCGTCGACGCCGATGTGCGCGAGGGTGGTGCCGTCGGGCGCGATGAGCTGGCTCGTGCCGACGGTCGACAGGTTCATCACGCTGCGCCCCGTCTCGATCGCGCGCATGCGGGCGAAGGCCAGCTGCTGCAGGTTCTCGTCGGTACCCCGGAAGTCGGCATTGTTCGTCTGGAACAGAAACGCCTGCGCCCCGTCGTGAATCCCCTCGCGGATGAATCCGTCGTCGATGACGTCGAAGCAGATCGCGAGCCCCACGCCGGCGCCGGCGATGTCGAACACGGGCGAGTCCGTCCCCGGCGTGTACTCGCGGCCGATCATGCCGATCAGGGAGGGCACGATCCGCTCGAAGACGGCGCGATCGGGCACGTACTCGCCGAAGGGCACCGGGTTGCGCTTGGCGTGGGTCTGCTCCGGGCCGTCCGGCGTCCACAGCATCGACATGTTGTACACGCGGTCGCCCTCGGCGGTGGCGGCGTTCATCAGCAGCGGCGCGCCGTGATCGGCCACGACGTCGTCGAGGATCGCCGCGACCCGCGCGTCGGCCCGGGGGTCGGCGTCCACGCCGCCCTCGGGCCAGAGGACCACGTCGAGATCCTTCCCGGCCAGCTCGCGCGTGGTCGCGACCTGCGCGCGCAGCACGTCGAGGTACTCGCGTTCGTCCATGTACGCGGCCGGCCCGTTGCCCTGCACGGCCCCCACGCGCAGCGTCCCCGCGGGTGTGGTCGGGAACTGCGGCAGCAGCGCCGTGACCGCGAGCACGAGCGCGGCGGGGATCGCGAGGCCCGCCGTCCGGACGGGGCCGTGCGGGCGGCGCCGCCCCTCGCGGACCGCCTCGATCACCAGCGCCGAGACCGCCACGCACAGGAAGGTGAGGCCCGTGACCCCCACCCAGGAGGCGGTCTGCGCCAGGAACGAGTCCGACATCGCCATGCCGATTCGCCCCCACGCGAACCCGCCGTAGGGCCACGACCCCATGATCACCTCGCGGGCCGTCCACACCCCGGCCACGAGCGCCGGGACGGCGAGGAGGCGCGCGGTGCCTGACCAGCGATCCGTCCAGCGGTAGGCCAGCGCGATCGGGATGGCGCCCAGCCCCATGAACAACGCCTCCACCCCCGCGAGCGCGACCCACGGAACCCACGCGAGCTCGTTGTCGCCGAGGAAGCTCGCCGCCCAGTCGACGTGCGGGTAATAGAACGCGGCGCCGAAGACGAGGCCCACCAGGAGGGCCGACCCGGCGCGGCGGCCGATCAGCGTGACGAGCGACATCGCGACCGCCACGAAGGCGAGCGGCCAGATCCCGAGGCTCGGGAAGCCCGCGTCGAGCGTGAACCCGCCGACGGCGGCGACGAGGAGCGCTGCCCACAGCGGCAGGGGCGGGCGGCGGGCGGGCATGGGCAGAAGCCTAGTTCGCGCCGGGTGGGGCGACGCTCGACGCGTCAGACGGCGCTATAGGCGACGATGCCGCGGCGCACCTGGTCGAGGGCCTTGCGGGCCGTGGCGGCCAGCTCGCCGTCGGCGACGATCGAGAGCTGGTCGAGCAGGTCGATCGTCTGCTTCGCCCAGCGCACGAAGTCGCCGGCGGCCATGTCGGCCTCGCCGAGCACGCGATCGAGCATCTGCCCGCGCGCCCACAGGTGCATCGCCTCGGCCAGGCCGGTGGAGACCTCCTGCGTGCCGGGCAGCCGGTGGTCGTGCTCGAGGTCGTCGAGCCGGGCCCACAGCTCCTGCGTGCGCGACAACGCCTCCCGGAACCGCCCGCACGGCAGGCGATGCTCGCCCCCCTCGTCGCGGCGGGGCTCGTAGACGAGGCAGCAGGCCAGCGCCGCGAGCGAGGGGGCGTCGAGCCCGGTCCAGATGCCAGCGCGCAGCGACTCGGCGACCAGCAGATCGCGGTCGCCGTAGATCCGCTTCATGCGCGCGCCGGCCTCGGTCAGGCGCGCCTCGTCGCCGTCGAGCACCACGTAGTCCAGCTCGGCGAGCACGTCGATGATCCGGTCGAACTGGCGCGCGACCGTGCCGGTGCGCGAGGCGATCTGCCGGCGGATCCTGTCGGTCTCGCGCTTGAGCTTGTGGTAGCGCTCGCCCCAGCGCGCGTGCTGCTCCCGGTCGGGACACGCGTGGCAGCCATGGCGCGACATGCGCTTGCGCAGCGATGCGATCTCGCGGTTGCGCTGCTCGCGCGTGCCGCGCGAGGCGCCGACGTCGCGGCGCTGCGCCTTCTCGAGGTCGCTCAGCTCGCGCCGCAGGGCGGAGTACTCGACGAAGTCGCCGCGATCGCACGCCATGGCCTGCGCGTAGCCCTCGAGGGACACCTCGGCGTCCTTGACCTGCTGGGCGAGCCCCACGACGGACCGATCGGCCTGGAACTGCGCGAATGAGGACTCGAGGATCCGCCGCGCGCGCCGGCGCCCGAACTGGTCGATCAGATTCACCGCCATGTTGTACGTGGGGCGGAACGAGGAGTTGAGCGGGTAGGTGCGCCGGGAGGCGAGGTTCGCGACCGACTGCGGGTCGAGCTGCTCGGTCCACTGCACGACGGCGTGGCCCTCCACGTCGATCCCCCGGCGCCCCGCGCGCCCGGTCAGCTGCGTGTACTCCCCCGGCGTGATCGCGACGCGCGACTCGCCGTTGAACTTCTCGAGCTTCTCAAGCACCACCGTGCGGGCCGGCATGTTGATCCCGAGCGCGAGCGTCTCGGTCGCGAACACGGCCTTGAGGAGCTTGCGCTGGAACAGCTCCTCGACGACCTCCTTGAACGCCGGCAGCAGGCCCGCGTGGTGGGCCGCCACGCCCCGCTCGAGGCTCTCGCGCCACTCCCACCAGCCCAGCACGCCGAGGTCCTCGTCGGCGAGCATGCCGGTGCGCTCGTCCACGACGCGGCGGATCTCCTCGCGCTCCTCCGCCGTCGTCAGCCGCAGGCCGGAGCGGCGCACCTGCTGGACGGCGCCGTCGCAGCCCGCGCGGCTGAAGATGAAGAAGATCGCCGGGAGCAGGTTGGCCCGCTCCAGCAGGCGGATGACGTCGGGGCGGTCGATGCGGGGAACGCGCCGCTGCGGGACGCCGTGGCCGCCGCGCGAGTCCCGGCGCCCGCGCCCGCGGCGCCGCCCGTCGAACGTGCGGTCGTACTGCCCCGACGGCGCGCCGCCCAGGCGCAGCAGCTCCCGGTTGACCCGGTCCGAACCCGCGTGCCCGTCGAACAGCGGCAGCAGATCACCCCGCACGAGCACGTGCTGCTCGAGCGGCACCGGGCGGGTCTCGGAGACGATCACCTCGGTGTCACCGCGCACGGTGTCGAGCCAGTCGCCGAACTCCTCGGCGTTCGACACGGTGGCCGACAGCGACACCAGCCGCACGCTCTCGGGGAGGTGGATGATGACCTCCTCCCACACCGCGCCCCGGAAGCGATCGGCGAGGTAGTGCACCTCGTCCATCACCACGTAGCGCAGCCCGGCGAGCGATGACGAGCCGGCGTAGATCATGTTCCGCAGCACCTCGGTCGTCATCACGACGACCCGGGCGTTGCCGTTGATGTTGACGTCGCCCGTCAGCAGCCCGACGTTATCGGCGCCGTACGCGTCCTGCAGCTCGCGGAACTTCTGGTTCGACAGCGCCTTGATCGGCGTGGTGTAGAACGCCTTGTCGCCGGGGGTCTGCATCGCCAGGTGCACGGCGAACTCGCCGACGATGGTCTTGCCGGCGCCGGTGGGCGCCGCCACGAGGACGCTCCGGCCCTCCTCGAGTGCCTCGCAGCCGGCGATCTGGAACGGGTCCAGCTCAAACCGCTGCGCCGCCGCGAACCGCTGGGTGAGGGGATGCCTCATGCGATCACACCTCGACGTACAGGTCGGGGTTCTGCTTCCGCTTGCGGCGGTCGAACAGCAGCGAGACGAGCGCGGCCGCCAGATACAGCACGAACAGGATGAGACCGAGCACGACCATCGACACGATGTCGGCCGGCGAGGAGGCCAGCATGCCGAGCACGAGGCCGATGATCAGGGCGAAGCGCCAGCCCCGGAGGATCGACCTGCCGCTGACGACGCCCGCGAGGTTGAGGGCGACGAGGAACACGGGCAGGACGAAGGCGATGCCGACGATCGTGATGAGCTTGAAGACGAAGTCGTAGTACGTCGCCGCGTCGTAGATCTGCGAGGCGAACTGCTCCTTCGGCACGAACTCGCTCATCACGAGGATGAGCCGCGGCAGCATGTAGATCGCGACGGCGCAGCCGCCGAAGAACAGCGGGATCGCCGCAGCCATGAAGCCGACGGTGTACTGGATCTCCTTCTTCTTCAGCCCCGGCATGATGAACGCCCAGATCTGCCAGAGCCACACGGGCGCGGAGATGATCAGGCCGATCGCGAACGAGATGCGCACGCGCATGTCGAAGGGGCCCGTGATGCTCGTGTAGGCGAGGCGCGTGAAGTCGTCGCCGAGCTGCTCGCTGACCTGCGCGATCGGGTACACCAGCCAGCCGATCACCCAGTCCGTGAGGAAGTACGCCACGACCATCCCGACCACCAGCGCCAGCGCGGCGATCATCAGTCGCCGCCGGAGCTCCAGCAGGTGGCCGGCGAGCGTCATCCGCTTCTCGTGAGGCGGCTCCTCCGCGTCGACGGTCACGTCAGGCGTGGCCACCGCCGGTTACGGCTTGGGGTCGGTCGCGTCCGGGGACGGCGCGGCCGGCGGCGTGGCGGGGCCCGGCTGATCGGCGGCGGTCGAGGGCGCCGCGGAGTCCTTGGCGCTCTCCTCCTTCATCTGCTTGATCTCGCCGCGGAAGACGCGGGCCGACTGGCCGAGGCTCTTGGCGAGGGCGGGGAGGCGCGCGGCCCCGAAGATGAGCAGGACGATCGCGAGGATCAGCAGGATCTGCCAGATGCCCGGCATGTGCATGATGTGGCTCCGTACGTCGGGGGGATGCGTGCGGTCAGTCTAACCCGCGATCATTTCGAACCGACCGAGCGGGACGCGATCATTCCGCGCCGTACAGGGCGAGCGCCGCCTCCGCCCACTCCACGGCCGCGCGGCGCGCGGCGGCGGGTTCGACGATCTCCACGTTGCCGCCGCGGCGGGACGCCAGCCGCTTGAGGCTGCGCGCATCGGCGACCCGGATGCGGGCGGTCGTGATGCCGCCCTCCTCGTGCCGTTCCGCCCGATCGAGGTACTCCCCCACGAGCGGCGCGAGCTCGGTGCGGAAGCGGATCACGGCGATCTCGTCGTCGGCGCTCGGCTCGAACAGCTCCGGCACCGCCTCGCCGCCGTGCTCGGCCGGCGTGTCCGTGAGCCGCGGCTCGCTGACGCGCTCGAGGTTGAACGTGCGCATCGCCCGGCGCAGGTGGCACCACCCCTGCAGGAACCACTGCCCGTTGGAGATCACCACCTTGGCGGGATCGACCGTGCGCGTCGTGCTGGGGGCATCGGGGGCGTGGTAGGTGAACGACACCGCCACGTGGTCCCGCAGGGCGCGCGAGACGAGCTCGCGCACCTTGTCGACGCGCGGAGGCACGACGACCACGTCGGCGGGCGTCGCCGAGGCGCCCGCCGAGAGCTTCGCGATGAGCCCCTGCACGACCTCCGACTCGGCCACCCCCGGCATCGTGCTCGCCAGGCGCAGCCCCGCCAGCAGCGCGGCGGCCTCTCGCGACGTCAGGCGCGGGGCGCGATCCAGCGCCGGGGCGTACGTGATGGAGATGCGGTCCTTCTCCTCCAGCAGGTCCCAGTCAATGTCGAACATCTCGTGCGGCATCTGCCAGTACTCGTCCGAGCCGGGCAGCCCGATCACGGTGAGCTTCTCGACCATCGCCCGCAGCTGCGCGGGGGTGACGCCGAACTCGGCCGCCGCCTCCGCCACGGACACCTCGCCGCGCTCCAGCAGGTACGGCACCAGGGTGAGCAGCACCTGCACGCGGTCGCTCGCCACGAGCGCCGGACGCCGCCTCACGCGCTCACCCCCCGGTGCAGATCGCGCGTGGCGCGCAGCCTATCGATCACGGCCTCGCGCAGGTCCGCCGGCTCCACCACCCGGACCTCGGGGCCGTACGAGGCGAGCTCGTCCGCGAGGATGTGCCGGTCGACGTACGGCACGCGGATCCCCTGCGCCTGCGGCTCGCCGCGGCGGCCCAGCCGCAGCGCCGCCTCCGTGCCCGGCTCGACCTCCAGCAGCGCGGACTGGCGCGCGGCGACCGCCTCCAGGCCTCGCTGCGCCCGCGCGCCCGCGCCGTCGCGCAGGGCGGGATCGAAGCGCTCGCGGCGCGTGATGACGTCGCCCACGATCCGGCTGAGCAGGAACGTGCGCTCCCCGTCGGCCTCCACGTCGTGCGCGTACACGTGCCACCGCGCCTCGTAGTCGACGAGGGCCAGCGGGAACACGCGGCGCCGCCGCGGGTGCTCCTCGCCCGGCTTGAGGTAGTCGAACTCGACCACCGCACACTCGTCGATCGCCTCCTGCAGCGGCGCGAAGGCCGCCTCGCGCGCCGTCATGCGGGGCGCGAACCCGAGGATCGGCTCGTCCACGTCGATGCCGAGCGCGCGGATCTTGCGCAGGCCGCGCTGCGCGTCGTCCGAGAGCGATCCCTCGCTCCACACGCTCCCCGCCAGGCTCAGCACGGCCAGCTCCGCGGGGGTGAACTCCAGGTCGGCCGGCAGATCGTACTCCGCCTTCGGGATCCGGTACCGGGCGTCGCGCAGGTCGTTCGGATCGGCCGCGTCGCCGATCGTCTCGACCGGCACGCCGACCCGTCGCAGCTCCTCCTTGTCGCGCTCGAACATCTTCTCGAGCGCGTCGGCGGAGGCCTCGCGCTGGCGCTGGCGATACCCCGAGACGTTGTCGAGGATCTGCTGCTTGGTGAGGCCGATCTCCGTCGCCATGAGCGCGACGACGAGGTTCAGCTGCCGCTCTTCAGCGGGGATTCTCTCGGCCACTCGCCCATCCTATGGAGGCGGAGGGCCGAGGAGGTCACGACGCGGGGGTCTCCTCGACGCCGACGATGTCGATCACGAACACGAGGGTCGCGCCGCCCGGGATGGTGGCGCCGCTGCCCTCCTCGCCGTAGCCGAGCTCGGGCGGGATCACGGCCATCACCTGCGAGCCCACCTTCTGGCCCTGCAGCGCCTTCTCGAATCCCTCGATCATGCCGCCCGGGGCCGCCATCAGGAGGCTGCCGTTGTCCCACGACGAGTCGAAGACGGTCTTCTCGTCCCACAGCACGCCCGTGTACTGCACGACGGCGGTGTCGTCCTCGCCGATCACGGGGCCGTCGCCCTCGAGCAGGGTCTGGACCACGAGGTCGGCGGGCGGCTGCGCGTCGGGCACCGTGATGCCGGGGCGGCCCTGCGGGTCGCGCACCACCGACGGCAGGCCGGTGTCGGCGTTGTAGACCGGCGAGCCCCACGCGGCCGTCGGGTAGACGCGGCGCAGGTCGACGACGGCGATGACGCCGCCCTCCTGCGGGAACCCGTTCATCGCGTACTGCGCGCGCGTCGCGTCGGCGACGCCGTCCTCGGCGAGCGCGACGACCGTGCGCGTGCCCTGCTGCGCGCACAGCAGCGCGTCCTCCAGGCCCGGGAACATCTCGAGCCAGCGGCTCGTGCTCGTGGGGGTCGGGGCGTCGTCGCCGTAGGCGGTGCCGATGATCGGATCACCCGTCTCGGCCGAGAAGAAGGACATCTCGAGCACGCTGGGCTGATCGACGTCCTCGATCGCCCGGCCGTCGCCCTCCTCCACGTCGGTGTACACCGTGCGGTCCGTCGTGAACGGGCCGTGCAGCGACAGCGACGGCGCGTCGCCGTACTCCCCCGTCACCTCGACCGCCGTGGCCACGGCGTCGTTCGCGGGCTCGCGCGTGCAGTCGGGCGACGACGTGGCGTCCGAGGCCGGAGCGCACGCGACCAGGCTGAAGCCCGCGAGGGCGGTCAGGGCGAGGACAGCGGGGATCTTACGCACGCTCTGCAGTCTAAGCGCGCGAGTGCGAACGCCCGAATCGACCGATCAGCCCTCGGCGTTCTCCGCGGCGCGCGCCGCCGCCGCGATCCGCGCGCCGTCCCGCGCCTTCTCGGCCTCGCGCACCCGCTTGCGGAGGTTCTTGTCGGTGATCTCGCGATCGCCCACGGCTCCCGGCGTCCACAGCTCGAGGTCCTCGTCGCCGTAGCTGCGCTTGGACGCGCGGCGCTTGACCTCGGGCGGCACGGCGCCGGGCGCCAGCTTGCGGGCGGAGATGAGGAAGCCGGTGTGCGCGACCATGCGGTGATCGGGCCGCACGGCGAGACCGTCGACGTGCCAGCCGCGCACCATCGTCTCGTTCGCGTCGGGCTCCGTGAACGCGCCCAGACCGCGGATGAACTCGGCCACGCGCGAGAGCTGGGTGGCGGTCGCGACGTAGCAGATCACGACGCCGCCCGGCGTGAGCGCGTCGGACACGGCCGGCAGCACCTCCCAGGGCGCCAGCATGTCGAGCACGACCCGATCGACCGATCCTGGCTCGACGGCCTTCGGCAGCTCGTCGGCCAGGTCCCCCTCGCGCACCTCCCAGAACGGCGGCAGCTCGCCGAAGAACGTCTCGACGTTCGCGAGCGCGACTTCGGCGAACTCCATGCGGCGCTCGAACGAGATGAGGCGGCCCTCAGGCCCGATCGCGCGCAGCAGCGACAGCGACAGCGCGCCGGAGCCGACGCCGGCCTCGACGACCACCGCGCCGGGGAAGATGTCGGCCTGCGCGACGATCGCGGCGGAGTCCTTGGGGTACACGATCGCCGCTCCGCGCGGCATCGACATCACGAAGTCACGCAGCAGCGGGCGCAGCGCGAGGTACTCGTGGCCGCCGCTGTTCTCGAGCACCGAGCCGTCGGGCTGCCCTACGATCTGGTCGTGCCGGAGCACGCCGTGGTGGGTGTGCAGCTCGCCGCCCTCGCGCAGGGTGATCGTGTGCATGCGGCCCTTCGGGCCCGTCAGCTGCACGCGGTCGCCGTAGCGGAACGGCCCGCGGGGCTTGTCGATCATCGTGTCGTCTCCTGCTCGCGCGGCGCGCGGTGGGCGCGATGCAGCGCGGCGATGTCGTCGGCCGTGCGGCCGTCCAGGGTGGTCCAGACCGCCGCGGCGCCGAGGCCGTCCAGCGGCAGCAGGTTCTCCACGGCGAGCGCCACGGCGCCCGACGCCACCGCCGAGCGCAGGCCGTTGGGCGAGTCCTCCAGCGTGACGCAGTCGCGGATGTCGACGCCGAGCGTCGAGGCCGCCTGCAGGTACGGATCGGGGAACGGCTTGGGACGCGCCACGTCGTCGCCGCCGACGATGAGGTCGAAGGCGGGGAAGTCGATCAGGTCGACGACCGTGCGCGCCATGCGGTGCAGCGACATCGTCACGAGCGCCGTGGGGATGCCCGCCTCGCGTAGTGAGAACAGCAGCTCGCGCGCGCCGGGGCGGAACGGCACGCCCATCGTGCTCAGCCGGTGCACGACCTGGGCGGTGAGGTGGTCGACGATGTCGTGCGGCTCCATCTCGACGCCGCGCGCGCGGATGATCTCGGCGGACTCCAGCAGCCCGAGGCCGATGAGCTGGAGGGCGTCATCGTGCGTCCACGTCCCGCCGTAGCTCTCGATCAGCTCGGCCTCGGCCGCGATCCAGTACGGCTCGGAATCGATGAGGGTGCCGTCCATATCCCACAGCACGGCCTGAGGTGTCATCACCGAGCAAGCCTATCCGGGCGCGCCTGCGCATCCGCCCCGCGCGGACGGGCCCCGCCGGCGCTGACCGTCGTAGGGTGTGGGGAAGGCGGAAGGGAGACCGGTGACGGCACGCGAGCATCACGGCCTGGGCAACAGGATCCTCGTGGCGGCCTTCGATGGCTGGAACGACGCGGGCGAGGCGGCCTCGAACGCCGTCGATCTGCTGCGCCGCGAGGGCGAGTACGAGCCCGTGTTCTCGGTCGACCCGGAGCTGTACTTCGACTACCAGTACACGCGGCCCACGATGCAGTCCGACGGCGAGGGCCGCCGCTTCCTGAAGTGGCCCGAGGCGACGCTGTACCGCCCGAAGCGGAAGTCGGCCATCGAGCTGTGGCTGCTGGTGGGCGTGGAGCCGGCGCGTGCGTGGCGGGCGTTCACCGCCGAGCTGCTGGACGTCGCGCTGCGCGAGGACATCACGGCGCTCGTGACGCTCGGGTCGATGATGTCCGACGTGCCGCACACGCGCCCGATCGCCGTGACCATGACGAGCGAGAACGACGCCGTCCGCACGGCGCTGGAGCTGGAGCGCAGCACCTACGAGGGACCGACCGGGATCATCGGGGTCCTCGCCGACGCGGCCGAGCAGGCGGGGATCCCCGCCGTGGCGCTGTGGGCGAGCGTGCCGCACTACGTCGCCAGCCACGCGCCGTCCCCGAAGGCCACCCTCGCGCTGCTCGAGCGGCTGGCCGACCTGAGCGCCGCCGAGGTCCCCCGCGGCACGCTCGAGACCGAGTCGATGGCGTGGGAGGCATCGATCGACGCCGCCGCCGCGGAGGACGAGGACATGCGCGACTACATCCGCCACCTCGAGGAGAACCGCGACACGGTCGAGTCCCCCGAGGCCTCCGGCGACGCGATCGCCAAGGCGTTCGAGCGCTACCTCCGCCGCGACGGCGACGACCCCCGCCGCCCCCACTGACCCCGCCCGATCCGTTTCAGTTCGGGTCCGGTCCGGGTTCGGTCCCGCGCCCGGTCCGGTTGACCCTGCGTCTTTCCGCCGAGACTGCATGTTTGCGCCGAGACAGCGGCGATGCGCCAGGGTTTCGGAGCAAAGATGCAGTCTCGCGGGGAGAGGGCGCCCGGGAGGGAGCACGCCCGAGGGAGCTCGAGCGCGCCAGGGGATCAGTAGGCGGAGAGGACGCCGGTGGCGAGGAGCACCATGAGCACGGCGCCGAGGGCCACGCGGTAGATGACGAACGGCAGGAAGCTGCCCGTCTTCAGGTAGCGCATGAGGTAGGCGATGACCACCCAGCCGACGACGCCCGCGACGACCGTCGCCAGGATCGTCCCGCCCCAGCCGTAGGGACCGGGGTCGCCCGTCTCGAGGCCCTCGCGCAGCTCCCACAGGCCCGACGCGAACACGGCCGGCACCGCGAGCAGGAAGGCGAGCTCGGCAGCCGACGTGCGGTCGTAGCCGAGGGCGCGCGCCGCGGTCGTCGTGGCGCCCGAGCGCGAGACGCCCGGAATGAGCGCGAGCGACTGGGCGACGCCGATCGTGAGTCCGTGGGGGTAGGAGACCTGCTCCATCGTGCGCTCGCGACGGGCGTAGCGGTCCACGACGCCCAGGATGATGCCGAAGCCGATCAGCACGATCGCGACCAGCCACAGGTTGCGGAACGTGTCGCGGATGTACTCCTGCAGCAGGAAGCCGAGCACACCGATCGGGATCGTGCCGATGATGACGATCCACCCCATCCGCACGTCCGGGTCGTCGGCAGGAACCTTGCGGGCGAGCGACAGCGCCCACTTGCGGATGATCGTGACGATCTTGGTCCAGAAGTACACGAGCACGGCGATCTCCGTGCCGATCTGGGTGATCGCGGTGAACGTGGCGCCGGGATCCGCCGCGGAGGGCAGGAACTCCCCCACGATCCGGATGTGCGCGCTGGACGAGATCGGCAGGAACTCGGTCAGTCCCTGCACCAGCCCCAGGATGATCGCCTCGATGTACTGCATGTCGCCCTTCGTCGCTCGCGCACCGCTCCGGCACGCCACGGACGACCCTATGCCACCGCGGCACCGCTCCCCCGTCGCCGATCCCCAGGTTCGTCGATTCGGGGGATGTCCCTCAGTAGGTCCGGATCAGATCGGCCAGCACGCGCTGACCGAACACGAGGGCGTCGATCGGCACCCGCTCGTCGACGCCGTGGAACATGCCGGTGAAGTCCAGGTCCGCCGGCAGCCGCAGCGGCGCGAAGCCGTAGCCGTCGATCCCGAGCGTCGACAGCGCCTTGTTGTCGGTGCCGGCGCCCAGCAGGTACGGCAGCACGGGGACACCCGGGTCGTGGCGGCCGAGGGCGGCGACCATCGCGTCGACGAGCGCCCCGGCGAACGGGATCTCCAGGCCGATGTCGCGCACGACCATCTCGATCGCGATGTCGTCGCCGACGATCCGCTGGATCTCCGCCAGGACGGCGTCCTCGGTTCCGGGCAGCACGCGCACGTCGACCGTCGCTTCGGCCCGGTCCGGGATCACGTTGTGCTTGTAGCCCGCGGTGAGCCCCGTCGGGTTCGACACCGTGCGGAACGTCGACTTGATGAACGCCTCGGCCGGCCCCGTGTGGGACGCCAGCACGTCGGGGTCCGTGCTCGTCTCGCCGCTCAGCTCGGCGATCCCGTCGAGCAGCTGCCGCGTCGTCGCCGTCATCTCGACGGGCCACGCCACGCGCCCGAGCGTCGCGAGCGCCTCCGACAGGCGCGTGACGGCGTTGTCGGGGTGGAAGCGGCTGCCGTGTCCCGCGCGGCCGCGCGCGATCAGCTTGATCCACATCAGCGCCTTCTCGCCCACCTGGAGCAGGTACGCGCTGCGATCGCCGATCGGGATCGTGTAGCCGCCGACCTCGCTGATCGCCTCGGTCGCCCCGGCGAACCACTCGGGCCGGTCGCGGACCACGAGCGCCGAGCCCTCGACGCCGCCGTTCTCCTCGTCGGCGAAGAACGCCAGGACGAGATCGCGCTCGGGGCGCTCGCCGGCGCGCAGCAGATCGGCGACGGCGGTGAGGATCATCGCGTCCATGTTCTTCATGTCCACGGCGCCGCGCCCCCACAGCATGCCGTCCTTGATCACGCCGGCGAACGGGTCGACCGACCAGTCCTCGGCCACCGCGGGGACGACGTCCAGGTGCCCGTGCAGCACGAGCGCGGGCTTGCGGGGATTGCGTCCGGCCACGCGCGCCATCACGTTCGTGCGCCCCGGGATCGGCTCGTAGTACTCCGGCGTCAGGCCGAGCGACTCCAGGTAGGCGCCGACGTACTCCGCCGCCTCGCGCTCTCCCCGCGCGTTCCCGCCGCCGAAGTTCGTCGTGTCGAACCGGATCAGATCCGCCGCGATGCGCGCGACTTCGGGGAGCTCTTCGGTCATGCGCTCCAACCTACCCGCGCCCGGCTCCGAAGCCGCGGGCGCGGCGCTCCGGAGGACTCTGGACCCCGCGGAGGAGGGAATGCGCGATCGGGTCCTCCCCTGGCGCGAATCTCCTCCGCTGGCGCGGGCACGGCGCGGGCGCGGGCGCCGGCGCGCGCGGGCGCGGCACGGCGCGGACGGGGAACGACGAAGGACCCGGCCATCGGCCGGGTCCTTCGTCGTTGTGTGCGCGAGGGGGGACTTGAACCCCCACGCCCTAATACGGGCACTAGCACCTCAAGCTAGCGCGTCTACCTATTCCGCCACCCGCGCATCTGGGTGATGATCCGCTGTGCGGACCGAGGAACAACATTACCACGGGTTGCACGGGCCCACGAACGACGGGCGACGCCCGGGCGCGCCGGGTCAGGCGACGCTCACGCCGAACAGCAGGCCGAGCAGATAGGTCACGGCGGCGGCGCCGAAGCCGATGCCCAGCTGGCGCAGCGCGCGGGGCACGGGCGACGCCCCCGACAGCAGCCCGACCGTCCCGCCGGTGAACAGCAGCGCGATCCCCACGAGCACGAGCGCCACGACGACCGCGGCGACGCCCGAGAGGCCGAAGATCCACGGCAGCACCGGGATCACCGCGCCGGACGCGAAGAACAGGAAGCTCGACGCGCCGGCCTTGAACGCCCCGCCGACGACCTCGTGCGCGTCGGCGGTCGCGGATCGGGTGGGCATGTGACCGGCGTGGGCCGCCGCCACAACCTTGCGGGCGTGCTCGAACGCCTCGTCCTCCGACATCCCGCGCGTGCGGTAGACGAGGGCGAGCTCGTTCGCGTCGATGTCGAGGTCGGGCAGGTACTGGTCGCCGTAGTCGCTGGGCTCGGTCGCGTCGAGCATCTCGCGCTGCGACCGGACGGACACGAACTCCCCCGCCGCCATCGACAGGGCGCCCGCGAGCAGACCGGCCAGGCCGCTGAACAGCACGAACTGCGGGGCGACGCCGGTGGCGCCGATGCCCATGACGAGCGCGAGGTTGCTCACGAGGCCGTCGTTCGCGCCGAACACCGCCGCGCGGAACGTGCCCGACAGCCGCCGGCGGCTGCGGGCGGCGAGGCCGCGCACCACCTCGTGGTGGATCTTCTCGTCGGCGCGCATCGCGGGCGTCGCCCACGGGTCGGTGTCGTAGGGCGATCGCCCCTCCGCCATCTGCGCGAGCGCGAGCGTGAACACCGAGTCGAACCGTCCCGCCATCCACCCCGTGAAGCGATCGGCCAGCCGCGCGCGCGGCAGCTTGTCGGGCAGCCCGCCGAGCAGGCCGATCCAGTGCTCCTCGTGACGCTTCTCGGCCTGCTCCAGCTGCAGCAGGATCTCGCGCTCCTCGCCCTCGCGACGGCGCGCGAGGCGCCGGTAGACGGCGGCCTCGGCGCGCTCGTCGGCGATGTACTGGGCGAACCGGCGGCGCTCGGCGGCCGTGGGCGTGCGGGTGATCGGCGCATCGGGGGTATCGGTCACTGACTCCACGCTAGTGAGCCGACCCGCCCGATCCCGCGCCACGACAGGGATTGCCAGCATTTCGGACCGCCGAACGCGGGCGGCGGCCGGGACTCAGCGGGTCAGGATGAGCGCGTCGCCCTGTCCCCCTCCGCCGCACAGCGCCACGGCGGCCGTGCCGGACCCGCGCCGGGCCAGCTCGTGCGCCGCGTGCACGACGAGCCGGTTGCCGGACGCGCCGATCGGGTGCCCGATCGCGATGCCGCCGCCGTGGATGTTGACGATGTCGGGCGAGATCCCGAGCTCCTTGCGCGACTGCGCGACGACCGCGCCGAACGCCTCGTTGATCTCGACGAGGTCGAGGTCGGCGACCGTGATGCCGTGGCGCTCGACCGCGCGGGCGATCGCCTGCGACGGCTGCGTGTGCAGCGAGTTGTCGGGGCCGGCCGTCTGACCGGACGCGCCGATCGCCGCGAGCACCGTCCAGCCGCGCTCCGCGGCGAGCGCCCGCGTCGTGAGGACCACGGCGGAGGCGCCGTCGGAGATCGGCGACGAGTTGCCGGCCGTGATGGCACCGTCGGCCGTGAACGCCGGGCGCAGCGCGGCGAGCGACTCGACGGTCGATTCCGGCCGCACGCCCTCGTCGGCCGACACGACGATCGGGTCGCCCTTGCGCTGCGGCACCTCCACGGGCACGATCTCCGCGTCGAAGATCCCGTCCCGCTGCGCCGCCGCCGCGCGCTGGTGCGACAGGGCCGCCACCTCGTCCTGCTCCGCGCGGGTGAGGCCGAACCGGGCGTTGTAGCGCTCGGTCGAGTTGCCCATGCTCTCGCGGTCGTACGCGTCGGTGAGGCCGTCGTACGCCATGTGGTCCAGGACCTCGATCGACCCGTAGGACCAGCCGTCGCGGGAGTTCATGAGCAGGTGCGGGGCCCGCGTCATCGACTCCATGCCGCCGGCGACGACGACCGCGGCATCGCCGAGACGGATCATGCGCGCCGCGTCGATGACGGCGGTCAGGCCCGACAGGCACACCTTGTTCACGCCGTGCGCGGGGACGTCCCATCCGATGCCCGCGCCGATCGCCGCCTGCCGCGCCGGGTTCTGCCCCGTGCCGGCCGGCAGCACCTGGCCGACGATGACGTGATCGACGGCGGCGGGATCGATCCCGCCGCGCTCGAGGGCGCCGCGGATGGCGATCGTGCCCAGCTGCGGTGCCGTGAACGACGCCAGCTGGCCCTTCAGGCGCCCCTGCGGCGTGCGCGCCGCCGCGACGATCACCACGTCCTCTGCCGCGCTCATGCGGCCACCTCCTCCGTGCGCACGATCAGCTCCGGTTCCGTCCGGGCGATCACCTCGTCGACGCTCACGCCGGGTGCCGTCTCGACGAGCACGAGACCCTCGTCCGTCACGTCGATCACCGCGAGATCGGTGATGATGCGATCCACCACCCCGCGGCCGGTGAGCGGCAGGGAGCACTCGTTGACGATCTTCGCGGAGCCGTCCTTCGCGACGTGCTCCATGAGCACGATCACGCGGCCCGCACCGTGCACGAGATCCATCGCCCCTCCCGGTCCCTTCACCATCTTGCCGGGGATCATCCAGTTCGCCAGGTCGCCGGCCGCCGACACCTGCATGGCGCCCAGCACGGCGGCATCGATCTTGCCGCCGCGGATCATGCCGAAGCTCTGCGCGGAGTCGAAGAAGCTGGCGCCCGGCAGCACGGTCACGGTCTCCTTGCCGGCGTTGATCAGGTCGGGGTCGACGTCCTCCTCGAACGGGTACGGGCCGACGCCGAGGATCCCGTTCTCACTCTGCAGCACGAGCGTGGTGCCCTCCGGCACGTAGTTCGGGATGAGCGTGGGCAGCCCGATGCCGAGGTTGACGTACGCCCCGTCGGGAAGCTCGCGGGCCGCGCGGGCGGCCATCTCGTGACGATTCAGTGCCATGGCTCAGGCTCCCTCCGGCGCGTTCGCGCCCGCCGCCGCAACGCGCTCCCGCACGGTGCGCTTCTCGATGCGCTTCTCGATGTCGCGACCGACCTCGACGATCCGGTGCACGTAGATCCCCGGCAGGTGCACCTCGTCCGGGTCCAGCTCGCCGGGCTCGACGAGCTCCTCCACCTGCGCGATGCACACCCGGCCCGCCATCGCCGCGACGGGGTTGAAGTTGCGCGCGGCCCGGTGGAACACGAGGTTGCCGTGGCGGTCGCCCCGCTGCGCGTGGACGATCGCGAAGTCGGTCACGATGCTCTCCTCCAGCACGTACTCCGCCTCCGTGCCCCCGAGCGCGAAGGTGCGCACGGCCTTCGGCTCGCTCGCGATCGCGACGCTGCCGTCCGGCGCGTAGCGGCGCGGCAGGCCGCCCTCGGCCACCTGCGTGCCCACGCCGGTCTGCGTGTAGAACGCCGCGATGCCGGCGCCGCCCGCGCGCAGCTTCTCGGCGAGCGTGCCTTGCGGGGTGAGCTCCAGCTCGATCTCCCCCGCGAGGAACTGCCGCTCGAACTCCTTGTTCTCCCCCACGTACGACGCGGTCACCTTGCGGATGCGCCCCGCCGCCAGCAGCGTGCCCAGCCCCCAGTCATCCACGCCGCAGTTGTTGCTCACCACGGTCAGGTCGGTGGTGCCCTGCGCGAGGATCGCCTCGATCAGCGCCGTGGGGTTGCCCGAGAGGCCGAAGCCGCCCGCGGCGATGCTCGCCCCGTCGGGGATGTCGGCCACCGCCTCGGCCGCCGACGCGTACTGCTTGTCGATCATCCGTGACTCCTTCGTGACGCGACCGGTGTCGCCGTCGACACCTCCAGCGTGCGCCGCGTGGCGCCGGAACCGAAGGGGGAGATTGCGATGCGGCCGACGAGGGGCGTAGTGTCCACGATATGGACACCCCGACGGGAGGCGTGCAGTCGATCTCGCGCGCGGCGCTGCTGCTGCGCATCGTCGCCCGCAGTGGCGAGAGCGGCGCCCAAACGGCCGACATCGTGCGCGAGTCGGGGCTCACGCGCCCGACGGTCCACCGGATGCTGTCCGCATTGCGGGCGGAGGGTCTGCTGGATCACGACGCGCTCACGCAGCACTGGGTGCCCGGGCCGGAGATGTTCCTGATGGGAACGGTGGCGGCGGCGCGCTACGACGTCTCCGCGCAGGCGCGCGACATCGTGCGATCGCTGGCCGCGCAGACCGAGGAGAGCGCGTTCCTGTCCGTCCGCCGCGGCGACGAGACCGTGTGCCTGCTGCGCGAGGACGGCGCGTTCCCCATCCGCTCGCACGTGCTGTACGAGGGCGTCCGCTTCCCGCTCGGCGTCGCCTCGGCGGGGCTCGCGATCCTCGCCCTCATGTCGGACGACCAGATCGACGACTACCTTTCGCGCTCCGGCCCGGCGCTGCGGCCGTGGGGCGAGAGCCACCTGCCCGGGGCGCTGCGCGAGCGCATCGCCCTCACGCGCGAGGCGGGCTATGCCGTCAACCCCGGGCTGATCGTGGAGGGCAGCTGGGGCATGGGCGCGGCGGTCTTCGATCGGGCCGGCCAGCCGCAGTGGGCGCTGAGCCTCACGGGCATCGAGTCGCGTTTCACGGCGGAGCGCCGGCCGTGGCTCGGCCGCGCGCTGCTCGAGCACGCGCACGCGCTCAGCAAGCGCCTGCAGACGCGGCGGGCGGGCTGATCCGGCTCAGGAGTGCACGCGGCGGCGCAGCACCTGGATCCGCTTCTGCAGCTGCGCGACCGTCGCCTGCGCCACCGGCGGCCCGCCGCACGTGCGCCGCAGCTCCGCGTGGATCGCGCCGTGCGGCTGACCGGTCTGACGCGCGTACACGCCGACCAGGCTGTTGAGCAGCTGCCGCTGCTCCTTGAGCGTGCGGTGCAGCGGCTCCGGCAGGGGCGATGCGACCCCGGCCTGCTTCTCGCGCGCCTCGCGCGCCTGGCGGTGCCGGGACTGGCGCGCCACGCGCTGCATCAGCAGCTCGTGCACGTGCTCGGGCTCCAGCAGGCCCGGCAGCCCGATGAACTCGCGCTCCTCGTCGGTGCCGGGGACCGCCAGCTGGCCGAACTCCTTGCCCTCGAACACGATCCGGTCGAAGTGCGCCACGGATCCGAGCGCCTGGAACGATCCCTCCTCCGTGAGGGCGTCGGACGCCTTCTCCTCGCGCTCGGCGGCCTCGAGCAGCGCGTCGTCGAGCCCGTCCTCGTCCTTCTCGCCCCGATCGAGCACGTGATCGCGCTGCCGCTCCATCTCGCTGGCGAGGCTCATCAGCACCGGCACGTGCGGGAGGAAGACGCTCGCCGCCTCGCCGCGGCGGCGGGCGCGCACGAAGCGGCCGATCGCCTGGGCGAAGAACAGCGGCGTCGACGACGACGTGGCGTACACGCCCACGGCGAGGCGCGGGACGTCGACGCCCTCCGACACCATGCGCACCGCGACCATCCACCGGTCGTCGCTCGCGCTGAACCGCTCGATGCGGCTGGACGCCTCGGCGTCGTCGGACAGCACGACCGTGGCGCGCTTGCCCGTGATCGAGTGCAGCAGCTTGGCATAGGCGCGCGCGGCCGTCTGATCGGTCGCGAGGACGAGCCCGCCCGCGTCGGGCACGTGCTGGCGGATCTCGGTCAGCCGGGCGTCGGCCGATCGCAGCACGGCCGACATCCACTCCCCCGACGGGTCCAGCGCCGTGCGCCAGGCCTGCGCCGTGATGTCCTTCAGGTTGTCCTGGCCGAGGTGCGCCTCGAGCTCGTCGCCCGCGCGCGTGCGCCAGGTCATGTGCCCCGAGTACACGTGGAACAGCACGGGGCGGACCACGCCGTCGGCGAGCGCGCGGCCGTAGCCGTACGCGTAGTCGGTGACCGACGTGCGGCGCCCCTGCTCGTCGGGCGCGTATTCCACGAACGGAATCGGCGCGTCGTCGCTGCGGAAGGGCGTGCCGCTCAGGAGCAGCCGGCGCGTCGCCGGCTCGTACGCCTCGCGGATGGCGTCGCCCCAGCTGAGCGCGTCCCCGCCGTGGTGCACCTCGTCGAGGATCACCAGGGTGCGGGCGCGCTCGGTGAGCGCGCGGTGCACGATCGCCTTGGCCGCCACCTGCGCGTACGTCACGACCACGCCGTGGTACTGCCGCGACGGCGCCGTGTGGCTGTTCTTGAAGTTCGGGTCGAGGCGGATGTGCACGCGGGCCGCGGCGTCCGCCCACTGCGTCTTCAGGTGCTCGGTCGGCGCCACCACGATCACCTGGTCGATGATGTCGTCGTGGCGCAGTTTGCGCGCCACCGTCAGCGCGAACGTCGTCTTTCCGGCGCCCGGGGTCGCCGCCACCAGGAAGTCCCGCTTGCCCGACGCCTCGTACGCGTCGAGCGCCTCCTGCTGCCACGCCCTGAGGCTTCCCGCCGTGCCCCACGGGGCGCGTTGGGGGAAGGAGGGAGACAGCACGTATCCACGATAGATGAGCCCTCCGACACGCTCCTGGGCATCGATCCGCTCGCCCGCGACGCGCGCGGGGACGCCGCGGCGCGGGACGGCATAGCCTTGTCACCATGACGACCGAGTCGAGCAACCGCACCCCCTTCGTCGAGAACGAGGGCACGCACCCGTGGCGGCGGTTCGTGGCGATCGGGGACTCGTTCACGGAGGGCATCGGCGACCCGGAGCCCGGATCGCCCGGCGGCCACCGCGGCTGGGCGGATCGCGTCGCCGAGGTGCTCGCGAGCCAGGTGGACGACTTCGCGTACGCGAACCTCGCCGTGCGCGGCAAGCTCATCCGCCAGATCGCCGCCGAGCAGCTCGATCGCGCGATCGAGCTGAAGCCGGATCTCATCACGTTCTGCGCCGGCGGCAACGACGTCATCCGCCCCGGAACCGACCCAGACGAGATCGCCGCGCTGTTCGACGACGCCGTCGCGCGGCTCAGCCGGGACGGGGCGACCGTGGTGGTGTTCACCGGGATCGACGTGGCGTGGTCGCCGGTGTTCCGCCCGTTCCGCGGCAAGATCGCCATCTACAACGAGAACATCCGCGCGGTCGCCGATCGCCACGACGCGATCGTCGCCGACCAGTGGGCGCTCAAGACGATCCAGGACCCGCGCTTCTTCGCCGACGACCGGCTGCACATGAACCCGCTGGGTCACCACGAGGTCGCGCGGATGGTGCTGCGCGCGCTGAACGTGCCCAACGACCTGCAGCCGATGCAGCCGGATCCGCTCCCCGAGCGCAAGTGGACGGAGGCCCGCCGCGAGGACCTCGTGTGGGCCAGGACGCACCTCGTGCCCTGGGTGCTGCGGCGCCTGCGCCATCAGTCGTCCGGCGACAACGTGCTCCCCAAGCGGCCGGACGCGCTTCCCTACCTGCGCGCCGACACCGACTGACGTCCGCTCCACCCGGCGCGCACCGCGGTCGGCCCGGCCTACCGCGTTGCGTAGAACGCCACCGCCGTGGCCGCCGCGACGTTCAGCGAGTCGACGCCCTCCGCCATCGGGATCTTGACCCGCAGGTCGACCTGCCGCGCCGTGCGCGGATCCACGCCGTCGCCCTCGGTGCCGAAGATCATCGCGAGCGCCGGGAGGTCGCGCGCGACCAGCTCGTCGAGCGTGATGGCGTCATCCGACAGCGTGAACGCCACCGTCGTGTACCCGTCCGCCGTGAGCGCCGCGAGCATCTCCGGCATCTTCGGGCCTCGCGCCCACGGCACGCTGAAGACGTTGCCCATGCTGGTCTTGACGGCCCGCCGATAGAGCGGGTCGGCGCACGCGGGAGTGAGGAGGACGCCGTCGATCCCCAGCGCCGCGGCGTTGCGGAAGGCGCTGCCGACATTCGCGTGGTCGACGAGGTTCTCGAGGATCGCGATCCGCCGTCGCCGGGGCGGCGGCGCGGGTGTCCCGGAGCGCTCGCCGGCGGTGCGATCGCGCACGCCGCGCGCGCCCGCCAGCACCTCCGCGATCGGGCGATCGGCCGGCCGGTGCATGGCCGCGAGGATCCCGCGGTGCACGGCGTAGCCGGTGACCGCCTCGGCGACCTCGTCGGGAACGACGTAGACGGGCACGTCGTGCCGGTCGGCGAGGAGCCGCTCGACGTCGGGCAGCCACTTGTGCGCGCTCAGCACGGAGCGCGGCCGGTGCCCCGCCGCGAGCGCCCGGCCGAGCACCTTCGCCGACTCGGCGATGTAGAGCCCGCCCTCCGGCTCGCGCACGCGTCGCAGGGCGACGTCGGTGAGGTCCCGGTAGTCCGCCAGCCGCGCGTCCGCCGGGTCGTCGATCCGCTCCACTCGCATCCGTCCAGCCTAGAGAGCGGAGCCGGGTGGGGTGGGGCGTCCTAGACTGCCGATGTGCCCGTGAACCCCGCGCTCGACCCCACCGCGACCGCGCAGCTCGGCCGGGCCATCGACGCGCTGGCGGGGCGCCGGATCGCGATCCTGACGGGCGCGGGCGTGTCGACCGACTCCGGGATCCCCGACTACCGCGGCGAGGGCGCCCCGCGGCGCAACCCGATGACGGCGCAGACGTTCCTGAGCGACGAGGGCGCGCGGCGGCGGTACTGGATCGGCTCGCACCTGGGGTGGCGCGCCTTCTCGGCCGCCGAGCCGAACCCGGGCCACCGGGCGATCGCCGATCTGGAGGGGGCGGACGTCGCCACCGGCGTGATCACGCAGAACGTCGACGGGCTCCACCTGCGCGCCGGCAGCCGACGCGTCGTGGAGCTGCACGGCACCATGCGGCGGGTGCTGTGCCTGCAGTGCGGGCAGGTATTCGACCGCCGCGACATCGGCGCGCGGCTGGAGGCCGACAACCCGTGGATCACGGTCCCGGAGAACGTCCCCCTCGGTCCCGACGGCGACGTGCTGCCCGAATCCTCCGAGGGCTTCGTGGTGCCGGTGTGCACGGTGTGCGGCGGCATGCTCAAGCCGGAGGTCGTGTTCTTCGGCGAGTACATCCCCGCCGAGAAGTTCCGCGAGGCCGAGCAGCTGGTCGCGTCGGCCGACGCGCTGCTCGTGGCGGGCTCCTCGCTCGTCGTGAACTCGGGCATCCGGCTCGTCGAGCGCGCGCGGCGCCGCAAGCTGCCCGTCGTCATCGTCAACCGGGGCGAGACGAAGGCCGATGCGCGCGCGACCGTGAAGATCGACGCCGGCACGAGCCCCGTGCTGGGCGAGCTCGCCCGCGCGCTGCCCGCGCTGCGCTGAGCGCTCAGGGACGGGCCGGATCCGATCGGTACGCTCGATCCGTGACCCTCATCACCCTCGTGCGCCACGGACAGACCGACTGGAACCTCGAGGGGCGGATCCAGGGCTCGACGGATGTGCCGCTGAACGACACCGGACGCGACCAGGCCCGCGAGGCCGCGGAGCGCCTGCGCGACGGGGGCTACACGCGGGCCGTGACGAGTCCCCTCTCGCGCGCCGTCGAGACAGCCGAGATCATCGCCTCCGCCCTGGGCCTGCCCGATCCCGTGCGCATCGACGGCCTGGCCGAGCGCGTCTACGGCGAGGCCGAGGGCGCGGCTGTGGACCAGCTGCGGCTGCTGTTCCCGCACACGATCCCCGGCGCCGAGCCGGAGGCCGACGTCGTCACGCGCATCCGCACCACGCTCGCGGACATCGCGGCGCGCTGGCCCGAGGAGCGGATCATCGCCGCGTCGCACGGCGGCGTCATCGGCCGGCTGCTGCGCGATCTGCACGGCGGCCGGATGCCGGTCCCCGGCGGCCGGATCGCGAACGGCTCGCTGTGGCGGTTCGAGGTCACCCCCGATCGCCTGGTGTTCGACGGCGCCGTGCCCGCCTGATCACCTCCGGCGCGCCGCCGTCGAGCGGTTTGGCAGATCCTCCCCGCCCTCGCGACCCCCGCGTCCACACCCCGCCCACTCGATTCCATAACGACTGAGCATCCTGCTCAGAATCGCGCGCGGGCGACTGATAAGCTCGCTTCTCATGGCCACGCTCGATCACGTCGACCTCGAACTCCTCGCCGCCCTGAGCGAGGACCCGCGCGCCACCGTCGTTGCGCTCGCCGAACGCCTGCACCTCTCGCGCAACACCGTCCAGGCGCGCATGTCCCGGCTCGACAAGACCGGCGCGTTCCGATCCTTCGAGCGGGCGATCTCGACGGCCGCGCTGGGCTTCCCGCTCGAGGCGTTCATCGCCGTCGGCGTGCGCCAGCCCCACCTCCAGAAGATCATCTCGGAGCTGTCCCGCATCCCGGAGGTGCTGCAGGTGCACGGCCTGAGCGGTCAGACCGACCTGATGACGTTCGTCGCGTGCCGCGATGCCCGGCACCTGTTCGACGTCGACGCGCGCATCATGAGCATCGAGGGGGTCGAGCGGGCCGAGACGTCGCTCGTGATGAGCGAGTCGATCCCGTACCGCGTGAGCGGCCTGATGGAGCTCGCCAAGCGCGACGGGCGCTGAGGGTCACGCCCCGAGGAAGTCGCGGATGGCCGCGGCCGCCTCGGCGGGCTTCTCGTAGTGGATGAGGTGCCCCACCCCCGTCAGCTCCACGAGCCGGGCGTCGGGGAACATCCGGCACAGCCGACGCTCCGCCTCGATCGGCGTGATGTCGTCCTGGTCGGCGGCGATCAGCAGCGTCGGCTGGGCGATCCGGCCCGCCGACTCCCGCACGTCGTGCGACACGCTCGTGACGAACGCCTCGCGGAGGACGTCGCGATCGGCGAATCCGGAGAAGTAGCGATCGTGCTCCTCGTGGATCCAGCGCCGCAGCGCGCGGTCACGGGTCTTCGCCATCGCCATGCTCATGACGCGCACGATGACGCGGGTCCGCAGCAGCCACGTGCCGATCCGCTCCGGCAGGCGCGCGCCGGCGGCGTAGTAGAGCACCGCCAGGCGCGTGAAGACGCCGCGCGGCCCCTCGAGCGCGGGCGCGCCGATCGGGTTCACCAGGATCAGCCGCGGCGTCGCGAGCCCGCGCGCGACCGCGGCGGACGCGACGATGGAGCCGAACGAGTGCCCCAGCACCGTCGCCCCGGGCGCCACCCGCTCCGCGAAGCGCATGGCCCACTCGGCATATGCCTCGAGATCGTGCCGACGCCCGGGCAACGGCGGCGTCTGCCCGAAGCCGGGCAGGTCGGGCATGATGACGCGGTACCCGGCGAGGTGCGCGACCACCGGCTCGAGGCCGTGGTGGTCGCCGCGGAAGCCGTGGTACGCCACGATCGCGGGGCCGTCGGCGGGACCGTACGCCCAGTAGGCCGTGACGCCGCCGAGCACCTCCGCCTCGCCGCGCTCCACCGGGATGCAGGCGAGCTGTTCGGCATACGGAGAGGCGACGGGCACCCGACGAGTCTACGGAGGGCGACGCGCCGACGCGGCGCCCCGGGAATGTCGGCGCCCCGCCCTAGCGTGTGGATATGACCGATCGCTGGCCCGATCCGCCTCCGCTGTTCGACCTGGACGACCTGGAGGCATCGGCGCCCGCCGCGGACGCGCGGGGCGATTCCGTCCCGCAGGCGGCCGCGTCGCCGGAGCCGGCCGCGGTCGCCGACACGGCGATGGGGCGGGCGGAGCGCTCCACCCGACTGTGGGATCGCGTGGCCGTGTTCGACCTGGAGACCACGGGCGTCGACGTCACCGAGGACCGCATCGTGACGGCGTACGTGGGGCTGCTGGACGCCACCGGCGCGGTGATCCACGCCGAGTCCTGGCTGGCCGATCCGGGCATCGAGATCCCCGCCGGAGCCACCGCCGTGCACGGCATCACCACCGAGCACGCCCGGGCCGAGGGGCGCCCCGCGGCCGAGGTGGTCGCCGAGATCGTGTCGGCGCTGCGCACGATCCTGGCCGGCGGTATCCCCGTCGTCGCCTACAACGCGTCGTTCGACCTGTCCCTGCTCAAGCACGAGGCCCTGAGGCACGGCATCGAGCCGATCGTCGATCCGAGCCCCGTCATCGACCCGCTCGTGATCGACAAGACGGTCGACCGCTACCGCAAGGGCAAGCGCACCCTCGACGTCGTCGCCGCGCACTACTCCGTGGCGCTCGACGCCGCGCACGAGGCGTCCGCCGACGCGATCGCCGCGGGGCGCGTGGCCCTCGCGATCGCCGAGCGCTACGCCGACACCCTGCCGGCCACGGCCGAGGAACTGCACACGAAGCAGATCGGCTGGGCCCGCGCGCAGGCCGAGAGCCTCACCGAGTACTTCGTGCGGATCGGCCGCATCGACGCCGTCGTCGACGGCAGCTGGCCCATCCGCTGACAGTACGCTCGTCGCATGGCAGACGCGCGCGGCGATCGACTGCGCCGGAAGTACCCGATCTCGGGTGCCGGCGGCGCGTTCGACGCCGTCTGGCGGCCGTCCGCCGAGGAGGCGAAGGTCGAGTGGGAGTCGGCGAAGCTCATGATCGTCCCCGCCCCGTCGCCGGACACGGGACCCGGCGTCATCGACTTCGAGGGCGGCCGGGTCGAGATCGCGGTGCCCGAGAACGACGAAGGCCCCGCCGAAGCGGGGCCCTCGTGAACCGGCTTACTTGCCGAAGTTCTTGAAGCGCTGGTTGAACTTCTCGACGCGACCGGCCGAGTCCATGATGCGCTGCTTGCCCGTGTAGAACGGGTGCGACGCCGACGAGATCTCGACATCGATCACCGGGTACTCGACGCCGTCGAGCTCGATCGTCTTGTCGCTGGTCGCGGTCGAGCGCGTGAGGAACGTCTCGCCCGAACCGAGGTCGCGGAACACGACGGCCTTGTACTCGGGGTGGATGTCAGTCTTCATTCGGATGTCCTTGCGGGAGCGAGTGATCAATAGGAAAGTCTGTGGGTGCGACGGCACCAGCGATCAAGTCTAGCAGACCCGATCCCGCGCGTCAGACCCGAGCGCGCGCCGCGTAGCGCCCGCCCGCCGACGCCAGGGCGATCTGCATGCCGAAGGCCGCCGACAGGTTCTCGGGCGTCAGCGTCTCGGCGATGGGGCCGGCCGCGACGACTCCCCCGTCGCGCAGCAGCAGCACGTGGGTGAAGCCGATCGGGATCTCCTCGACGTGGTGCGTCACCATCACGATCGCCGGCGTGGTCGGCGATTTCGCGTACGCCGACAGCAGGCCCAGGAGCACCTCGCGCGAGCCGAGGTCGAGGCTGGCGGTGGGCTCGTCGAGCAGCAGCAGCTCGGGATCCGTCATGATCGCCCGCGCGATCTGCACGCGCTTGCGCTCGCCGTCGCTGAGCGTGCCGAACAGCCGATCGGCGAGGTGGTCGAGCTGCCAGTCCTGCAGCACGCGCAGCGCGCGGCGCTCGTCCACGCTCTCGTACTGCTCGTTCCAGCGCCCCATGACCGAGAACGCGGCCGTCATCACGACGTTCAGCACGGTCTCGTCCGCGGGGATCTGGCGGGCCAGCGCGGTCGAGGCGAAGCCGATGCGCGGGCGCAGCTCGAACACGTCGGTGCGGCCAAGCTGCTCGTCGAGGATCGTCACCGTGCCCGACGTGGGGTGCATGAGCGTGTCGGCCAGCTGCAGCAGCGTGGTCTTGCCCGCGCCGTTGGGGCCGAGGATGACCCATCGCTCGTCGTCGTTCACGCTCCAGGTGACGCCGTCCACGATGTTGCGGGTCCCGCGGCGGACGACGACATCGGAGAACGAGAGCACGGGGGTTGCCATGCCGTTCAGCCTACCGAGAGCGCGGCCGCAGACGGGCCCGACGACCGGGCGCGTCGATCGGGAGGAGATTGCCGCGAGACTGCATCTTTGCGCCGAGAACGTGGCGCAACGCCACCGTCTCGGCGCGAAGATGCAGTTTCGGCGTGAAGATGCGGGCCGCGGGGCCGGCAGGCGCACCGATATGCTCGGTCCTCGTGACCGCGCGCTTCCTGGTCGTCCTCGACGCCGATTCCACCCTCATCCGCAACGAGGTCATCGAGCTGCTCGCCGATGAGGCGGGCCGCGGCGCGGAGGTCGCCGCGGCCACGGAGGCGGCGATGCGCGGCGAGGTCGACTTCGCCGCGAGCCTGCGATCGCGCGTGCGGGCCCTCGCGGGCGTCCCGGTCGCGTCGTTCGATCGCGTGAAGGCGCGGATCGAGCCGACGCCGGGCGTGCGCGAGCTGATCGACGGCGTGCACGCGCGCGGCGGGATCGTCGGTGTGGTCTCGGGCGGCTTTCACGAGATCCTCGACGATGTCGCCCCCGCGCTCGGCGTGGACGTGTGGCGCGCGAACCGCCTCGTCGCCGCGGACGGTGCGCTCACCGGCGACGTCGACGGGCCGATCGTGGACGCCGCCGCGAAGGCCGCTCAGCTGTCGGCGTGGGCGCGGGAGCACGGCGTGCCGCCCCGCCTTACCGTCGCGATCGGCGATGGCGCCAACGACCTGCTCATGATCGGCGCCGCGGGCCTCGGCCTCGCCTTCAACGCCAAGCCGACCGTCCGCGCGCAGGCCCCCCTGGTGATCGGACCCGTCGACCTGCGCGAGGTCCTGCCGCTGCTGCCCTGACGCGCGTCAGTGGCCCATGCCGAGGCCGCCGTCGACGGGGATGACGGCGCCGGAGATGTACGCGGCCTCGTCCGAGGCCAGCCACGCCACGACGCCCGCGACCTCGTCCGCCGACCCGTAGCGCCCGGCCGGGATCTGCTTCTGGTACGCCGCCTGCGTGGCCTCATCGAGCTCGGCGGTCATGTCGCTCTCGATGAAGCCCGGGGCCACGACGTTCGCGGTGATGCCGCGGCCGCCGAGCTCGCGCGTGATGGCGCGCGCGAGGCCGACGAGGCCCGCCTTCGAGGCCGAGTAGTTCGCCTGACCCGCCACGCCGAACAGCCCGCTCACGCTCGAGATGAGGATGATGCGACCGCGGCGCGCCTTGATCATGCTCTTGATCGCGCGCTTGACGGTCCGGAACGCGCCGCCGAGGTTGGTGCCGACGACGGCGTCGAAGTCCTCGTCGCTCATGCGCATGAGCAGGGTGTCGCGCGTGATGCCCGCGTTGGCGACGACGGTGGTCACGGGGCCGAGCTCGGACTCCACGCGCGCGATGGCGGCATCGAGCGAGGCGCCGTCGGTGACGTCGGCGTGCACCGTGAGCGCGCCCTCCGGGCCCTCGCCGCTGCGCGCCGTCACGGCGACCCTGTGACCGTCGCGCACGAAGCGCTCCGCGATGGCGCGGCCGATGCCGCGGTTGCCGCCGGTGACGAGGACGACGCTGTCGGTGCTCACGGATATGCCTCCTGGCTCGGGAAAGGGACCGTGCTCCAGCCTACGGCCAGCCCGCGGAGACGTAGTCTGGAGGGATCGTGAAGCGCGCGTCCCGGCCCCAGGCAGCGACGTCCCTGGAGATGGCTCCGGCGGACGACGAGAACCTGCGCATCCGCAACTACCTGCTCACGATGGGGGTGCGCCTCGCGTGCGTGATCCTGTGCGCCGTGGTGGTCCCTTACGGGTGGCACACCGCCGTGTTCGCGGTGGGCGCGATCTTCCTGCCGTACATCGCCGTGGTGATCGCGAACGCCGCCTCGGGCCGGCGCGTCGAGACGGCCGTCCGCCCCGAGACCGCCCAGCTCGCGGCGCCCGCCACGGAGCCGGAACCCGACTCCCCCAAGGTCATCCGCATCACCGAGCGCCCCGCCCCGCCGGAGGACGAGCAGCCGTGATCGGACAGGACCCGGTCGAGCCGACGTGCTCGCGCGCCGGCTGCCGCGCGGCCGCCACGTGGAGCATCCGCTGGCGCAACCCGCGCATCCACGCCGCGGATCGGCGGAAGGTGTGGCTCGCGTGCGACGAGCACGTGGCGTACCTGCGCGACTTCCTGCACAGTCGCGACTTTCCGGTCGAGGTCGTGGCGGGGGTGCAGTCGTGAGGAACAGCTCGCCGGCCGTGCGCTGGACCGTCTACACCCTCGTCGCGGCCCTGTTCGCCGTGGCGTGCGGATTCCTGTCGCACTGGCAGTTCTCCCGGAACGAGGAGCGCGCCGCCATGATCGCGCTCGTCGAGGCGAACTACGACGCCGATCCGGTGCCCGTCGAGGACGTCATCTCCGGCACGGCCGGGTTCGACGCCGCCGACGAGTGGCGCCCCGTGATCCTGCGCGGCGAGTACCTGCGCGACGAGCAGCTGCTCGTGCGCAACCGCGCCCAGGGCGGGACCGCGGCGTTCGAGGTGCTCGTGCCGCTGCGCCTGGCCGACGGGCGGATCTTCGTCGTCGATCGCGGCTGGGTGCCGCCGGGCGACGAGTCCGAGCCGGAGGCCGTGCCTGCGGCACCGGGCGGCGAGGTGACCGTGGTCGCGCGGCTGCGTCCCGGCGAGCCCTTGCCCGAGTCGGGCCGCAGCGCGCCCGAGGGCCAGCTGCCCACGCTGAACCTGCCGTCCGTCGCCGAGCTCACCGGTCCGGAGACGATCGTGAGCGCCTACGGGCTCATGGTGTCCGAGGACCCGGCGCCGGCCGAGCGCCCCGGCCAGCTCACGCCGCCGACCGAGGACCCCGGCCCGCACCTGTCGTACGCGATCCAGTGGATCCTCTTCGCGGTGATGGGCTTCGTCTTCATCGGCTACATCATCCGCACCGAGATCGCCGCGCACCGCGAGGACGACGACGAGGACGACGACGAGCTCCCGACGGCGAAGCCGAGGCGCGACCGCCCGAAGCGCCGCGACCGCGACGCCGACGAGGAGGACGCGCTCCTCGACGCGCGCTGAGCCGCGACGCCGCGCCGGCAGAACGAGCCGGGACGGATCGTCAGGCCAGGGTGATGAGCTCGAGGTAGGACGGGTTCCAGATGTCCTCGACGCCGTCGGGCAGCAGCAGCACCCGCTCCGGGTTCAGCGCCTCGACAGCGCCCTCGTCGTGCGAGACGAGCACCACGGCGCCCTCGTAGTGCGCCAGCGCGCCGAGGATCTCGTCGCGCGACGCGGGATCGAGGTTGTTGGTCGGCTCGTCCAGCAGCAGCACGTTCGCGCTCGAGACGACGAGCGTGGCGAGCGACAGGCGGGTCTTCTCGCCGCCGGAGAGCACGCCGGCGGGCTTGAGCACGTCGTCGCCGGTGAACAGGAAGGAGCCCAGCACCTTGCGCGCCTCGGTCTCGTTCAGATCGGGCGCCGCGGAGATCATGTTCTCCAGGACCGATCGGTTCACGTCGAGGTTCTCGTGCTCCTGCGCGTAGTAGCCGATCTTCAGGCCGTGTCCCGGCTCGATCCGCCCCGTGTCGCTCGCGTCGACACCGGCGAGGATGCGCAGCAGCGTGGTCTTGCCCGCGCCGTTGAGGCCGAGCACGACCACCTTGGAGCCGCGGTCGATCGCCAGGTCCACGCCGGCGAAGATCTCGAGCGCGCCGTACGACTTCGACAGCCCGGTGGCCATGAGCGGCGTCCTGCCGCACGGGGCGGGCTTGGGGAAGCGCAGCTTCGCGACCCGGTCCTCCTGGCGCACCTCCTCCAGGCCCGCCAGCAGCTTCTCGGCGCGGGCGACCATCTGGTGGGCCGCGGCCGCCTTCGAGGCCTTCGCGCCGAAGCGCGCCGCCTGCTGCTGCAGCACCGACGCCTTCTTCTCGGCGTTGGCCCGCTCCTTCTTGCGGCGCTCCTCGTCGGCGACGCGCTGGCGCTGGTAGTGCTTCCAGCCCATGTTGTAGATGTCGATGACCTGGCGGTTGGCGTCGAGGTAGAAGACCCGGTTGACGGTCTCCTCCACCAGGTCGACGTCGTGGCTGATGACGATGAGACCGCCGCGGTACGACTTCAGGAACTCCCGCAGCCACACGATGCTGTCGGCGTCGAGGTGGTTGGTCGGCTCGTCGAGGATCATCGTGCCGGCGTCCGAGAACAGGATGCGGGCCAGCTCGATGCGCCGGCGCTGACCGCCCGAGAGGGTCTTCAGCGGCTGATCGAGGATGCGATCGGGCAGCGACAGGTTGTTCGCGATGACCGCAGCCTCCGCCTCGGCGGCGTACCCGCCGAGGGACTCGAAGCGCTCCATGAGGTTCCCGAAGCGCTTCATCGCCTTCTCGGCGACGCGGGGGTCGTCGGACCCCATCTCCTCGGTCGCCCTCGCCATGTCCAGCTGCAGCGACCCGAGCCCGCGGGCGTTGAGGATCCGCGTGCGCGCCAGCTCCTCGGGGTCGCCCGAGCGCGGGTCCTGCGGCAGGTAGCCGAGCTCCCCGGAGCGCTCGACGCGACCGTCGGCGGGGATCAGGTCGCCGGCGAGCACCTTGGTCAGCGTGGTCTTGCCGGCGCCGTTGCGGCCCACGAGCCCGACCTTGTCCCCCGGCCCGACGCGGAAGGTGACCCCGGACATGAGCATGCGCGCGCCGACGCGGATCTCGAGGTCGTGCACGGCAAGCACAGCGAAACGTCCGATCTGTCCGAGGGATGCGGCGCGAACGCGCCAGCCTCCCATCCTACGTCGCGGACCCCGGGAGCGCGGCGGACGGACAGGTTATGCGCCTCAGACGACAGATTCTGTACGGTGGCCGATGCGTCGCGGAGCCGGCTGCTGAGATGTCGAGAAGGTCCCTATCACCGCACGCGCCTGCGCGGATGCAGCAGCGCGGAAACTGCAAGGAGAGCAGCACGTGAGCGACGCCACGGCGACGAAGCCGAAAAAGCCGATGAGCAACAAGAGATTCCTCTGGATCTGGGTTCCGATCCTCGCGTTCGTGACGGTGATCGCCGTCGGCGCGAACGTCGCCATCGGCATGTTCCGCGGTGCCATCGAGTCCTACATGGCGCCTGCGTCACGGCATGATCGGCACGAGCGCGAACCTCCCGGGCCCCGTCGGCCGCCGTGCGACGCTGCTCACCTACCGGGTGGCGCGCCGCGTCGTCGGCTTCAGCTGACCCCCTCAAGCGTCTCCTCAGGAAGGGCAGGGGCGATCCCCTAGACTCGACACCACAAGGGGAGTACTCCGACACGGTCGGCTCGTCATTACGGATGCGTCGCATCCCGGGCCGCCGGTTCCCGATCCGGGAATGGGGAAGACCTTAACATCGATGCACATCCTTGTCAGGTCTGGAGCCCTCCGTGAACATCACCCCTCTCGTCTGGGGGATCACGATCGTCGTCACGATCGCGTTCTTCGTCTACGAGTTCTTCGCGCACGTCCGCAAGCCGCACGAGCCCACCATCGCCGAATCGGCCCGGTGGTCCGCGTTCTACATCGGCCTCGCCGTGCTCTTCGGCGTCGGCATCGGCCTGGTGTCCGGCTGGACGTACGGCGGCGAGTACTTCGCCGGTTACCTCACGGAGAAGGCGCTGTCGGTCGACAACCTATTCGTCTTCCTGACCATCATGGGCGGATTCGCCGTGCCGCGCGCCTACCAGCAGAAGGTGCTGATGATCGGCATCGTGATCGCGCTGATCCTGCGCGGCGCCTTCATCGCCGTCGGCGCGGCGCTGATCGCCAACCTGTCGTGGATCTTCTACGTGTTCGGCGCCTTCCTCCTCGTCCTGGCCTACCGGCAGGCGCGCGGCGGCCACGACGACAACCCGGCGGACGGCCTGTTCATGCGGTTCGTGCGGCGCACGCTCCCCGTCACCGACGAGTACCACGGCGACCGCCTCACGGTGGTGAAGGACGGACGGCGCTGGGTGACGCCCATGCTCCTGACGATCATCGCGATCGGCTTCATCGACCTCGTGTTCGCGGTCGACTCGGTCCCCGCCATCTACGGCCTCACCGAGGAGGCCTACATCGTGTTCACCGCCAACGCGTTCGCCCTCATGGGCCTGCGGCAGCTGTACTTCCTCATCGGCGGGCTGCTCGAGCGCCTCGTGTACCTCGCACAGGGCCTCGCCGTGATCCTCGCGTTCATCGGCGTGAAGCTCCTGTTCCACGCGCTGCACGTGAACGAGCTCCCGTTCATCAACGGAGGCGAGGGCGTCGCCTGGGCGCCGGAGATCCCGATCTGGTTCTCCCTGCTGTTCATCGGCACGACCATCGCCGTGGCCGCCGTGGCGAGCCTCCTGAAGACCCGCGCCTCCGCGCGCGCCGACGCCTCACCCGTCACCGACATCGAGAAGGGAACCTCGTGAGCACCTCACGCTCCGTCTCGTCCACCGATCCCGACAGTCCCCGCCCGCCCTCGGGCGGGCCCCTGGGACAGCGCGAGCGAGAGGTCCTCCGCTGATGGGCGACCTCCTCTGGAACATCGCTCTCGTCTTCGTCTTCGTGCTGATCGGCGGCGTCTTCGCCGCGACGGAGATGGCGCTCGTCACGCTGCGCGAGAGCCAGCTCAACACCATCGCCTCCCGCGGACGCCGCGGCGAGAAGGTGGCGGGACTCGCCCGCAACCCCAACACGTTCCTCTCCGCCGTGCAGATCGGCGTCACGGTCGCGGGATTCGCGTCCTCCGCGTACGGCGCGACGTCGATCGCCCCGGACGTCGTTCCCCTGCTCACGGCGATCGGCGTGCCCGAGGCGCTCGCGTTCACGTTGGCGACCGTCCTCCTCACGCTCGTGATCGCGTTCCTCTCTCTCGTGCTCGGAGAGCTGGTGCCGAAGCGGCTCGCGATCCAGCGCAACGCGCAGTTCGCGTACGCCGTGGCACCGGTGCTCGACGGCTTTGCGACGCTTATGCGGCCGGTGATCTGGCTGCTCTCGGTGTGCACCAACGCACTCGTGCGACTGCTGGGCGGCGACCCGAACAAGACCGCCGGCGAGCTGAGCGAGGAGGAGATCCGAGACATCGTCGCCACGCACCAGGGTCTGCCCGAGGACGAGCGCCGGATCCTGGACGACGTGCTGTCGCTGCGCGGACGCCAGATCAGCGAGGTGATGCGGCCGCGGCCCGAAGTGGTGGCGCTGGACAGCACGTCCACGGTCGGCGACGCGCTCGCCCAGGTGCGCGAGCTGCCCTTCTCCCGTTACCCGGTCTCCGACAAGTCGATCGACGACATCGTCGGGTTCGTCCACGTGCGCGACCTCTTCGAGGCCGCGCTCACCGACCCCGAGCAGCCCATCGACCGGCTCACCCGCCCCATCCCGTACATACCGTCGACGGCCCGCGTGCTGCCGACCCTCACCCGGATGCGCGCGGACGGACACCAGATCGCCGTCGTGGTGGACGAGTACGGCGGTACGGACGGGATCGTCACGCTCGAGGACCTGGTCGAGGAGGTCGTCGGCGAGATCTTCGACGAGTACGACGCCGAGATCGACCCGGTCGCCGCGGGCGGCGTTCTGGACGGCCGCCTCAACCTGCAGGACTTCGAGGAGCTCACGGGGCTCGAACTGCCCCGCGGCGCGTCCGACACGATCGCCGGCTTCGTGACCGAGCGGCTCGGTCGGCTCGCGGTGGTCGGAGACGCCGTGGAGGTCCCGGGCGCGGTCATCCAGGTCACCGCCATGGACCGGCGGCGGATCGCGTCGGTGCGCGTGGTCCCGACCGAGGCCGAGGCGGCAGCGGGCTGAGCGCCTACGCCAGCCCGCGGGCGGTGAGCGCGTCGGCGACGTCGTCGGCGTGGCGGAGCGTCAGGACGAGCAGCGTCACGATTGCGTGCGGCCCCAGGCGCACGCCGCGCGCCCGCTGCGCCTCGCGGATCCGGCGCGACAGGTCGGCGATCACCGGCACGGCCGCGATCGTCAGCGACACGGTGAACGCGACCCGCCACGGGTCGACGCCCACGCGCCGCAACGGCTCCAGCGCGGCCTCCAGCGCCTCCAGCAGCGCGCCCATCGGGGTGGTGAGCGTGACGAGGGCCGCCAGCAGCACGACCGCCACCACGCGGGTGGTGCCGATGACCGCGGCCTCGGGGCCCAGGAAGATCAACTGGGTCGCCGCGAGGACGAGGACGATCCAGCGCGCCCGCCACAGCTGCCGCGCGAACTCGATCGGGCTCTGCCCGCCGACGAGGAACAGGACGAGCACACCGATGAGGGAGCCCACGGCGGTCCACACGGTGTGCGGGTACAGCGAGACGAGCAGGGCCAGCACCGCCAGCCCGAGGAGCTTCGCCCATGCCGGCGCCCGATGCAGCGGGCTGTGCCCGGCGCGATAGAGCGGGATCACGCGAACTCCGCCCGATAGCGCGCGATGACGCCCCCGGGCTCGCCGACCTCCGCGAGGCGCCCGTCGGCGAAGCGCAGCGCCACCTCGCAGCGCGCGGCAAGATCGAGATCGTGCGTCACCACGACGACCTGCTCGGCCACGGTGGCGTGCTCGTCGCCGTCGAGCAGGAGATCGGCCATGCGCCGGGCGTTGCCGAGGTCGAGCAGGGTCGTCGGCTCGTCCGCGACGAGCACGCGCGGGCGCCGCACGAGCACGGCCGCGAGGGCGAGCAGCTGCTTCTGCCCGCCCGAAAGGCTGTAGGAGGGCTGATCCGCCCGATCCTCCAGGCCGAACCGCGCGAGCGCCTCCGCGACGTGCCGCGACGCGTCCCGCTTCGGGACGCCGGCCGCGCGCAGCGAGAGCGCGATGTCCTCGGCCGGGGTGGGCATGAGCAGCTGCGCGTCGGGGTTGGTGAAGAGGAATCCCACGGCGTCCCGCGCCCGCCTCGGCTCCCGCGCCACATCGATCCCGGCGACGGAGACTGAGCCGGAGCTCGGGCGCACGAGACCGTTCAGGGTGCGGGCGAAGGTGGACTTGCCCGAGCCGTTCGCGCCGATCACCGCGATGCGCCGCTGCGGCAGCGACACGGTGACGTCGGCGAGGATGCGCGCGCCGTCGATCTCGACGCCGACGGCGCGCGCCTCGATCGGCTCGACCGTCACGCCGCCGTCCGGGAGCGCGTCGCGCGCACCGAGGGCGGGAACGCGGGCGGGTACGCGCGGAACAGCAGCAGCGTCAGCACCGTCGCGACGACGGCCTTGATCGCGTCACCGGGCAGGAACGCGACCGAGAACAGCGCGGCCTGCTCGAGGCTGAATCCACCGATCGCCGCGGACAGCGGGATGCCCAGCGCGTAGACGACGGGCAGGCCGCCGATCACCGTTGCGATCAGCACCCGCCACCACGTCAGCCGGCCGGAATGGGCGATCAGTCCGGTCACCATTGCGCCGGGCAGCCAGCCGATCAGGTATCCGACGGTGGGGCCGGCGAACACGCCCAGGCCGCCGCGGCCGCCGGCGAGCACCGGCAGACCGATCGCCACGAGCACGAGGACGATGAGCACGGCCGCCCCGCCGCGCTTCCAGCCGAGCACGGCGCCGGCGAGCATGACGCCCAGCGTCTGGGCGGTGATGGGGACGAGGCCCGGGACGGGCACGGGGCCCATCAATCCGAGCACGACGATGAGTGCGGCAAAGACGGCAACGCGCGCCAGGTCGCGCGCCTCCCAGGGGTCTCGGGTCATACGCTCGAATCTATCGCGCGCCCGGGCTCCCCATCCGAAGCCCGGGCACAAGAGTCAGCAGCACGATCAGGATGGCGAGCACAAAGACCGCGGGGAACCCGGCGGCCGGCCCCAGCGCGAGGAACACCAGCCCCATGATCGCGATGACCGCCGACGAGCCGACGGCGTCGGAGATCTGCAGCGCCGAGGAGTTGAAGCCCTGATCGCGCGGACTGGAGTACGCGAGCATGAGGACCGAGAGCCGGGCGTAGACGAAGCCCATGCCGAGCCCGCCAATGCCCCAGGCGATCGCGGGCACGATCCCCGGCCAGCCGAGGACGGCCGAGGCGAGCACCAGCGCGATGGACGTGGCCAACAGGGTGACGCCCGCCAGGACGAGACGCCGGTCCCCCACCCGATCCGCGTGGCGCGCGGACAGTTCGGCGCCCAGCGCCCACATGATGCCGGCGATCGTGAGGCCGAGCCCGGCGAACGTGGACGACCAGCCGTACTCGTCGATGAACAGCTTGGGGATGTACACCTCGGCGCCGAAGAACCCGCCGGCGAGCACACCGCGCATGAGGATCACGGACGGCAGACCGGGGGCCGCGCGCAGAGCGCCGCGCGGCAGCAGCGGCACGACGGCGACGCCGACCAGGGCGAGCGCGGCCGCGGCCACCAGCCACGACCACGCGCCCTCGATCTCGCCCGACAGCGCGAGGGCAAGGGCGGCGCCCGCGACCACCACCGCCAGCAGGAGGCGGCGCACGATCGCGCGGCGCCCACCGTCGGCGTGGTGCTCCGTGTGGGCGTTCAAACCGCGCAGCCGCGGGGCGATCATCAGCATCGCCGCGATCGCGAGCACGGCGACGCCCCCGAAGACCCAGCGCCAGTGCAGGAACTCCGCCACCGCACCGGCGAGGAACGGGCCGACGAGCGAGGGCACGATCCATGCGGCCGAGAACAGCGCGAACACGCGCCCGTGCAGCGCGGACGGGAAGATCCGCGCCACGACGACGTACAGCGCGACGATCTGGCCGCCGGATCCCAGCCCCAGCACGAGCCGGCCGAGGACGAGCACGCCCATCGTCGGCGCGAACGCATCGATTACGAGCCCCGCGACGAACATGCCGACGGCGACATACAACGGGATCACCGGGCCGGTACGATCGGACCAGGCGCCGACCGCGACCATGCCGATCACGCTGGTCGCGAGCGTTCCGGAGAAGGCGACGGCGTAGAGCGCCTCGCCGTGGAGCGCGTCGCTGACCGCGGGCATCACGGTGGTCACCGCGAGCGACTGGACGGCGGCGAGGAAGATGAGGGCGAACGCGCCGAGCGTGACCCACACGTAGCGGGGGCTCCAGATCGTCTCGCGCCGGGGCGCGGCGGTGCCCCCGGTCACGGGGATGGGACCCGTGACCTCGTGCGGCCCGCTCACAAGGCGCTCAGCGTGCCGATGCGCTCGAGCGCCTCGGTCAGGATCTCGGGGCCGGTGCCGATGTTGATGCGCGCGTACCCGTGCCCGGGCTCGCCGAACGACGGCCCCGGGTTGAGCGCGACGCGCGCCTCCTTGAGGATCCGCGCGGCCGGGTCCACGCCCCACTCCAGGGGCGCGAAGTCGACCCACGCGAGGAAGCCGGCCTCCGGCGGGAGGTATCGTGCGCCCGGCGCGTGCTCGGCGAGCAGCTCCGTGAGCAGGTGACGGTTGGCATCGAGCCGGGCGAGGAGCGCGTCGAGCCACGCGTCACCGTGCGCGAGCGCGGCCTCCCCGGCGATCACGCCGAGGATGGAGGTGCGCCACTCGACCTCGTCCGGAATGCCCCACACCACCTTGTTCGGGCCCTCGGCGGCGGTGACCATGAGCGCGCACTTCAACCCCGCAAGGTTGAACGCCTTGCTCGCGCTCGTGAGCGCGATGCCGACCTCGGCCGCCTCGGGCGCCGCCGTCAGGAACGGCGTGAACGTCGCGCCCGGCAGCGTGAGGGGGAAGTGGATCTCGTCGCTGATCACCCATCCGCCGTGCCGCTGCGCGATCCGCGCCAGCTCCGCGAGCACGTCGCGGTCGTGCACCGTCCCCGTGGGGTTGTGGGGGTTGCACAGCAGGATCGCACGTGCCCCGGTCGCGAACGCGCGCTCAATGCCATCGAGATCCAGGTGCCAGCCCGCGTCGTCGCGCAGCAGCGGCACGCGCTCGGCGATCGTGCCACTCTCGGCGTGCACGTCGAAGAACGGCGGGTAGACGGGCGGGGTGACGATGACGCGATCCCCCGGCTCCGTGACGGCGCGCAGCACCTCCGCGACGCCCATCATGACGTCGCACGTGGTGCGCACGCGGGCCGGATCGACCTGCCAGCCAAACCGGCGCGCGGCGAACCCGGCGAAGGCCTCGGGCACGCGCGGATCGCGCGGCGGGGCGTACCCCGTGTCGCCCCGCCGCACCGCCGCGAGCAGGGCGTCCTCGATCGGCTCGGCGAGGGCGAAGTCCGTCTCGGCCACGAACAGCGGCAGCACGTCGCTCGGATATCGGGTCCACTTGCTGCTCGTGCGGGTCCGGAGGCGATCCAGGGGCAGGGCATCAAGAGGCGTCGTCACCTGCTCGATCCTATGCCCGCGCGGCCCCCCTCTCCCCGCGAGACAGCAAGTGTGCGCCGAGACAGTGGCGTTGCGCCACGTTCTCGGCGCACACATGCAGTCTCGCGGGATCACCCCCGGCCCCACCCCCGCGCGGGGTCACGCCGGGCACGATAACGGCCCCGTCCGGAGACGGGGCCGTTGTGACGGGTTCAGATCGAGAAGCCGAGGGCGCGCATCATGTCGCGGCCGTCGTCGGTGATCCGCTCGGGACCCCACGGCGGCATCCAGACCCAGTTGATCCGGAACTGCTCGACCACGCCGTCCAGCGCCTGGGCGGTCTGCTCCTCGAGCACGTCGGTGAGCGGGCAGCCGGCGCTGGTGAGCGTCATGTGGATGACGAGCGCGTCGTTCTCGTCATCCCAGCCGAGGTCGTAGATGAGGCCGAGATCGACGACGTTCACCCCGAGCTCGGGGTCCATGACGTCCTTGAGGGCCTCGGTGACCTCGTCGTACTTCTCGGGAGCCAGCGTGCCGGTCATAGCGCCAACCTTACGCTCTTACGCCTCGATGGGGGCGTCTGCGGGAAGGTACTCGGCGTACCCCTCCGCCTCGAGGCGCTCCGCCAGCTCGGGGCCGCCCTCCTCGACGATCTTGCCCTTGACCATGACGTGCACGAAGTCGGGCTTGATGTAGCGGAGGATGCGCGTGTAGTGCGTGATGAGGAGCACACCCAGGCCGGTGTTGTCCTTGGCGCGGTTGACGCCCTCGGACACGATCTTCAGCGCGTCGACATCAAGGCCGGAGTCGGTCTCGTCGAGGATCGCGATCTTCGGCTTGAGCAGCTCGAGCTGCAGGATCTCGTGGCGCTTCTTCTCGCCGCCCGAGAAGCCCTCGTTGACGTTGCGCTGGGCGAACTTCGGGTCCATGCGCAGCGCCGCCATGCCGGCCTTGACGTCCTTGGTCCACTGGCGCAGGGCCGGGGCCTCGCCGTCGATCGCCGTCTTCGCGGTGCGCAGGAAGTTCGTCACCGTCACGCCGGGGATCTCCACCGGGTACTGCATGGCGAGGAACAGGCCGGCGCGGGCCCGCTCGTCGACGGCCATCTCGAGCACGTCCTCGCCGTCGAGCGTGATCGATCCGCTCGTGACGGTGTACTTCGGGTGCCCGGCGATCGTCGACGCGAGGGTCGACTTGCCGGAGCCGTTGGGGCCCATGATGGCGTGGGTCTCGCCCGAGCGCACGGTCAGGGTCACGCCGTTGAGGATCGGCGTGGTCCCCTCGTCGGTCTCGACCGTGACGTGCAGGTCCTTGATCTCGAGGACAGTCATGTTGATTCCTTCGTGTGGGAGTTCGTGGGGCCTTGCTCAGGCCTGCTTGATGACGGTGGGATCGATCAGCACGTCGCCGTTCTCGATCGTCACCTCGTAGACGGGAACTGGCTCGTACGCCGGGAGGTTGAGCGGCTTGCCGGTGCGCAGCGAGAACGCGGAGCCGTGCGCCCAGCACTCGAGCGTGTCGCCCTCGACGAACCCCTCGGACAGGGAGATGTCGCCGTGCGTGCAGGTGTCGCCGATCGCGTGCACCTCGCCCTGCGAGTCGAGCACGAGCGCGATCGGGACACCGTCGACCTCGACGCGACGAGCCTGGTCCTGGACCAGCTCGCTCACGGCGCAGACGCGGGTCGCGCTCACTTCGACTCGCTCCGCTCGCTCGAAGCCTCCCCGGCGGCGAGCTCCTCCTCGATCGCGGCGGCCAGCTCCTGCTCGAGGTCGGGCAGGTCGAGCTTCTGCACGATCTCGGCGAGGAAGCCGATGACGACGAGGCGCCGGGCCTCGGCCTCCGGAATGCCGCGCGCCTGCAGGTAGAACAGCTGCTCGTCGTCGAATCGACCGGTCGCCGACGCGTGGCCGGCGCCCTTGATGTCGCCCGTCTGGATCTCGAGGTTCGGGATCGAGTCGGCGCGCGCCCCGTTCGTGAGCACGAGGTTGCGGTTGGCCTCGTACGAGTCGGTGCCGGTGGCGTGGGGGCCGATCAGCACGTCGCCGATCCACACGCTGCGGGCGCTGGAACCCTGCAGCGCGCCCTTGTACAGCACGTCGCCGGTGGTCTCGGGGCCCTTGTGGTGCAGGTACACCTGGCTCTCGAGGTGCTGGCCGGAGTCGGCGAACGACAGGCCGTAGATCTCGCCGTTCGAGCCGGCGCCGTCGAGCTCGACGCTCGGGTTGACGCGCACGACCCCGCCGCCGAAGCTCACCACGAAGTGGCGCAGCGTGGCGTCGCGGCCGACGCGCGCCTGATGCGCGGCGGCGTGGATGGCCGAGTCGTCCCAGCGCTGCACGGCGACGACCGTGAGGGTCGCCCCGTCGCGCACGATGATCTCCACGTTCTCCGCGAACTGCGCGGCGCCCTCGTGGCGGATCACGACGGTGGCGCGGCTGTGCTCGAGCGCCTCGATGACGAGGTGCGCGTCGGCGCGGCGCTCGGCGCCCTGGCCGTCGATGCGCAGGACGATCGGCTCGGCGACCTCCTCCTCGCGCGGGATGCGCACGTGCAGCGCCTCGGTGCTGCCCTGCCACGCCACGGCGGACGGGAGGTCCTCGGGCTCGAACACCTCGCCGCGCGGGGCGGTGCCGATCGCCAGCGGCGCGGCGGCGTACTGCTCACCCGACGCGAACGCGATCGCGACGCCGTCGTTGCTCTCGGCGGGCGCGAACAGCGGCGCGAGCCGCTTCAGCGGGGCGTGCAGCCAGTTCACCTCGCGGCCCGTGGGGGTGCCGAAGTCCGCCGGCTCGTACGAGCGCGGGCGCTCCGAGCGCGTCTGGACCGGGATCGTCACCTCGTCCTGCGGCGGGATGATCACCGTCGCGGGGTCGCGGTGGGCGTGCTCGTTCTGCGCCTCTGCAGGCGCCTGAGTGGTCGTCATATCAGCCGACGGATCCTTCCATGCCCATCTCGATGAGCTTGTTGAGCTCGAGGGCGTACTCCATGGGCAGCTCGCGGGCGATCGGCTCGATGAAGCCGCGCACGATCATGGCCATGGCCTCGTCCTCGGGCAGGCCGCGGCTCATGAGGTAGAACAGCTGCTCCTCGCTCACCTTCGAGACCGTGGCCTCGTGGCCGAGCTGCACGTCGTCGACGCGGATGTCGATCGCCGGGTATGTGTCGCTGCGCGAGATGGTGTCGACGAGCAGCGCGTCGCAGCGCACGGTGTTGGCGCTGTGGTGCGCCTTCTCGTCCACCCGCACCTCGCCGCGGTAGCCGGCGCGGCCGCCGCCGCGCGCGATCGACTTCGAGACGATCGACGACTGCGTGTACGGCGCCATGTGGATCATCTTGGCGCCGGCGTCCTGGTGCTGGCCGGGGCCCGCGAAGGCGACCGACAGGGTCTCGCCCTTGGCGTGCTCGCCCATCAGGAAGATCGACGGGTACTTCATCGTCACCTTGGAGCCGATGTTGCCGTCGATCCACTCCATCGTCGCGCCCTCGTGCGCCACGGCGCGCTTGGTGACGAGGTTGTAGACGTTGTTCGACCAGTTCTGGATCGTCGTGTAGCGCACGCGGGCGTTCTTCTTCACGATGATCTCGACCACGGCCGAGTGCAGCGAGTCGCTCTTGTAGATCGGCGCCGTGCAGCCCTCGATGTAGTGCACGTAGCTGCCCTCGTCGGCGATGATCAGCGTCCGCTCGAACTGGCCCATGTTCTCCGTGTTGATGCGGAAGTAGGCCTGCAGCGGGATCTCGACGTGCACGCCCTTGGGGACGTAGACGAACGAGCCGCCCGACCACACGGCGGTGTTCAGCGCGGCGAACTTGTTGTCGCCGGCCGGGATCACGGTGCCGAAGTACTCCTCGAAGAACTCGGGGTGCTCGCGCAGCGCCGTGTCGGTGTCCATGAAGATGACGCCCTGCGCCTCCAGGTCCTCGCGGATCTGGTGGTAGACGACCTCCGACTCGTACTGGGCCGCGACGCCCGCGACGAGGCGCTGACGCTCCGCCTCGGGGATGCCGAGCTTCTCGTACGTGTTGCGGATGTCCTCGGGGAGGTCCTCCCAGGACTGCGCCTGCTTCTCGGTGGAGCGGACGAAGTACTTGATGTTGTCGAAGTCGATCTCGCTGAGGTCGGCGCCCCACGTCGGCATCGGCTTCTTCTCGAAGAGCGCGAGGCCCTTGAGACGGTTCTTGAGCATCCACTCGGGCTCGGCCTTGAGGGCCGAGATGTCGCGGACCACGGCCTCCGTGAGGCCGCGCTTGGCGCTGGCGCCAGCGGCGTCAGGGTCGTGCCAGCCGAACTCGTACACCCCCAGACCTTCGAGCTCGGGGCGGTCGATCAGCACATCCGACATGCGGTCTCTACTCTCCTCGTGGGTCCCGAAACGGTGTCAGCCGGCCCGGCATTCCGGAGATGGAGTGCCGTACTGGGGCCCCGCTGTGGCACAGGATTCGCGCCTAGACTTGACGCTGATGCGACGAGCTTCACGCCCGCGTCTTTTCAGCCGTTCAATTCTACAGGTTCCCTCCGACACGGCGCCCGGCGCACGGCATTCGCAGGGGATCAGGAGGCACCACCCGATGGCCACGGTCCACGCCGCTCCCGCCCGGAGCGCCACCGCTTCGCTCACCCCGATCCCCCGCTGGCTGCGGGTGTTCGCGTGGCTCTCGTTCCTCGCCGAGACCACGATCATCGGCACGGGGGGCGCGGTGCGGCTGACGGGCTCGGGCCTGGGCTGCTCCGAGTGGCCGCTGTGCACGCCCGAATCCCTCGTCCCGACCGAGGACCTCGGCATCCACGGCTTCATCGAGTTCGGCAACCGCACCATGACCGGCGTGGTCGGCATCGTCGCGATCGCCGTGCTGCTGCTCACGATCGGCACGCTCGCCACGCGGCGCCACATCCTCACCGCGGTGTGGTTCGCCCTCGGCGGCGTCGCGGGCGCCGCGATCGCGTTCCTGATCGTCGGCCAGTTCTGGGCCGCGACCGCCGTGCTCCTGCTCGTGGTGATCGCCGCGGCGATCGTGTCCGTGCGCTCCATCCCCCAGCGGCGCGATCTGCAGATCCTCGCCTGGATCGTCGTCGCGGGCGTCGTGGCGCAGGCCCTCGCCGGCGGGATCACGGTGCTCACCGACCTGAACGCCTTCCTCGTCGGCTTCCACTACGCGGCGTCGCTCGTGCTCGTGTGCGTGACCGCCGCGTACCTGGTGCGCCTGCACGACGTGCCCGGCCCCCGCGAGCGCGCGGTGCCGACCTGGTTCCTGATCCTCACCCACGTCACGACCCTGTTCCTGGCCGCGACGATCTTCTTCGGCGTGCTCACCACGTCCAACGGCCCGCACTCGGGCGACCCCGACATCGTCCGCGACGGCTTCGACGCCACGGTCCTCGCCCACGTGCACTCGTGGCCCGGCTACATCCTCCTGGCGCTCGTCGTGGTGCTGGTGGTCGCCGCCGCGGCGCTGCGGCTGCCTCCCCTGCGCTGGCTGATCACGCTGCTCGCGGTGATCCTCGTGCAGGTGGTCGTGGGCGTGATCCAGGCGCGCAACGGCCTGCCGCCGGTCCTCGTCGGGATCCACATGGTGCTGGCCGCGCTGTCCGCGGCCGCGTTCACCGTGGTCGTGCTGCGGCTCAAGCGCCCCGTCGCGGCTGACGAGCGATCCACAGCGGGCGCATAGCCCGCGCATCGCCGACGCCAGGCATCGGCCCCGATGGTGGGGGAAGTCGCCACCATCGAAGGAGAACCATGCCCCGCTCACCCCGCCTCATCGCCAGCGCCCCGTACTGGGCCCTCGTGCTGGGATCCCTGGCCGCCGTCGTCGTGGGGGCCGCGCTGACCCTGCCGGCGCTCGACACCATGACGTCCACGCTCGTCAACGGCAGCGCCACGGGCGTGGAGGTCTACTCGGGGCAGGCGGTGATTACGCTCGGCGCCCCGATCCTGGGCGCCGGCCTCGTCGGCCTCGCGCTGGCCGCGGCGCTCGCGGCGGCCCGGACCCTCGCGGCGCGCCCCGCGCCGGAGGCCGCCGACTCCCCTGCCGGCCCGATCGCGTCGCCCGACGAGGGCCCGGACGCGAACGAGGACGAGACCGTCCCGCTCGACGAGACCCCGGACGCGCCGGGCGCCACCGAGCCGGACGAGGCCCTCGCGGCGACACCCCCGCGCCGCTGAGGACCGAAAGCGATCGCCCCGCCGCTCCGAGGAGGACGGCGGGGCGATCGTCCGCGCTGAGCGTCAGTCGTCGCTCGTGGCGGTCGCGACGAGGATGCCGCGCGCGAGGGCGTGGAAGTGGCGGTGGAAGCCGAGGATCGCGGGCGTCGCGTTCTCCGACAGCTCGAGCACGGTGTCGAGCGCGTCGACCACGAAGAAGTAGCGGTGCACGCCGGTGCCGGGCGGCGGCGCCGCGCCGATGAAGCCCGCGCCGCCGGCCTCGTTGCGCAGCGCGATCCCCGCGGCAGGGCGGTCGTCGCCCGCGGCCAGCGACGTGACGTCGGGCGGCAGGTTGTACACCGCCCAGTGCCAGTAGCCGGATCCCGTGGGCGCGTCGGGGTCGAAGCACGACACCGCGAACGACTTGGTGCCATCGGGGGCGCCCGACCAGCTCAGCTGGGGCGAGGTGTCCGCGCCTCCCCCGCCCGTGCCCCACTGGGCGCGCGGCAGCGGCCGGCCGTCGGCGATGTCCGTGCTCGTGACCGTCAGCGGCGCGAAGTCGCGCAGCGTCGCGAGCTCTGCATACGGGTCATACGAGAACATGGCGCCAGACTACCCAGCGCCCCTGTCGGCCGACACGTGCCCGACACGCCCGCGCCGCCCGCGGACCCCGCCCGATTCGCGATCGTCTCCCGATCCTGATAGAGTCGATCCTCGGTTCGGAACGCCGGAAGGCGCCGGATCGGATCGCGCCTCTAGCTCAATCGGCAGAGCAACTGACTCTTAATCAGTGGGTTCAGGGTTCAAGTCCCTGGGGGCGCACCACAGGAAAACCCCCGGCGCACGCGCCGGGGGTTTTCGCGTCGGCGGGCATCGCCCGATCAATACGGATCCGCGTCGGTGCGGCGTTCGGTCACGCGCTCCGCGGTGCCGGCATCCCCCACCGTGCGCGTGCGCTCGATCGACGAGCGACGACGCAGCAGGAAGATGAGGCCGACGAGGAAGACGACGACGCCCGCGCCCATCAGCAGGTAGCCGACGAAGTCGTCGTTGAGCCACGGCACGTCCAGTTCCAGGCCGAACGCAAGGATGGCGCCGAGGACGAACAGCACGATTCCGGTTCCGATACTCATATCGCGACAGTACGGGCGGCGCGGACGCCCGGTCATCAGGGTTGACAACCGTCCTACATACGGGTCCGTATGCCCGCGCAACTCTCAGTGCGCGTTTTCCCGCGGCGGGTACCCTGTGGGAATGGCCTCCCCCGCGACTTCGTCCGCCGCCGCGCGCTTCGACGCCGCCGCCGATCTGGCCCTCGCGCTGCGGCTCGCGGATGCGGCCGACGCGCAGACGCTGCCCCGCTTCGACGCCGCCGACCTCGATGTGCGGCGCAAGGCCGATCGCACGCACGTGACCGAGGCGGACCTCGCGGCCGAACGCGCCATCCGCGATCTCCTCGCGACGGAGCGACCGGCGGACGGGATCTTCGGCGAGGAGTACGGCGCGAGCGCGCGGGCGGATCGCCGCTGGATCATCGACCCGATCGACGGCACCGCCAACTACCTGCGCGGCGTGCCGGCGTGGGGCACGATGATCGGCCTGGAGGTCGATGGCGTCGTCCGCCTCGGGGTGGTGAGCATGCCCGCGATGGGTCGGCGCTGGTGGGCGGCCGAGGGCGCCGGCGCGTGGACCCGCGACGGATCCGGCGAGCGCCGCATCCGCGTCTCGACGGTCGACGCGCTGGGCGAGGCCAGCATCAGCTTCCAGAGCATCGCGCAGTGGCGCCAGGCCGGGCACCTCGACGCACTCCTCGCGCTGCAGGAGCGGGTGTGGCGCGACCGCGCGTACGGCGACGTGTGGTCGTACATGCTGCTGGCCGAGGGGCGGATCGAGTTCGTGGGCGAGTTCGACGTCAAGGAGTACGACGTGGCGGCCGCCGCCGCGATCGTGCGCGAGGCCGGCGGGCGCTTCACGTCGTTCGAGGGCGACGACTCGATCGCCACCGGCTCCGCGATCGCCACCAACGGCGTGCTGCACGACGAGATCCTCGGCGTGCTGCACGGGTCGCCGCGATGACGAGGTGGCCCGTCGCGACCGCCGCGCTCGCGCTCGCCGCGCTCGCGCTGACGGCGTGCGCGGCTCCGGCTCCGGCGCCGGCCGACCCCGGTTCCGCCGGCCAGACCCCCGCGCCGGCCCCGGACGGCAGCGCGACGCCGAGCGACACCCCCGTGCCGGATGCCGAGCCGACCTGCGAGACGATCCTCTCCCCGTACGTCGTGGCCGAGCTGCGGGCGCTCAACTGGACGCCGCGCGAGGACCCGTTCATGCTCGGCGGCACCCCGCTGCCCGACGGGATCCAGTGCGTGTGGGGCGACCAGACGATGGCGAGCGACCACGTGCAGATCTACGGCTGGGCGCCCGTCGACGAGGCGACCGTCGCGAAGGCGCAGGCCGCCCTGGAGGCCGAGGGATGGGTGCCCCTCGAGGAGGAGGGCGTCGTCTACCTGACGGAGAACCCCGACTTCGTCGTCATGGCCGACAGCGAGGGCTATGGCATGACGTACGAGTTCGGCGACGGCTGGGTCGCCGTCTCGGACACCAAGCAGGGCCTCGAAGTCATCCAGTGGCCCGTCGGCTGACCTGAGCGCTCAGCACGACGCCCCGCGTTCCGGAGGGAAGGCGGGGCGTCGGCGTCACAGGTGCGACAGCGGTCGTGGAGCTGGGGGGAATCGAACCCCCGTCCAATGCTGAGTCTCTGGGGCTTCTCCGGGCGCAGTCTGTGGAGGCGTTCTGCTCGGCTCCGACCTTCAGCACAGACACATAGGTCGACGAGCCCAGTCGAGGAAAAGTCCCGCGTGACGTCTCGACACCGTCACGCAGCAAGATCCCTAGATGACGCCAGGATCCGTGTCGGGATCACCCACGGTCTGACGGACTATCGGGCTCGCTTAGGCAGCGAGGGCGAAGTCAGTGCGCTTTGCGTTGGCACTTATTGGTTCGCAGGGGGCGTTTACGAGATAACCCTGCATCCTCGGCCCGCTTCTCGCAGATTCACAAGCACTGTCGAAACCGATCAGCCCCGTGGATCCTTCTCGCGAAGGGAACCGCATATCGCACGCTGTGGAGTTGCCAAGGAACGAGTTGTTCCGAGCATCACAGACTACAACGGATCGGACCCCGCCGCCATTCCCGGGCGCGTCGCGCCGTGCTCGCTCGACGAGGTCGCGTGCCGGGCGGGGCCCCTGCGATAGCGTCTGTCCAACGGACCGGCGAAGGGAGCCGACATGGGCGACGTGATCATCTCGGTGCGCGGCACCGCACAGCGTCGGGTGGTGCCGGAACTCGCCACGGTGAGCGCGCAGGTGCGCGCCGATGGCGCCGATCGCGCCGCCGTCACGCGGCGGGTGGGCCAGGTCGCCGATGGCGTGCGCGCCCGACTCGCGTCGCTCGAGGAGGGCGAGCGCATCGTGCGCTGGTCGAGCGAGCGCGCCTACTTCTGGTCGAACCGGCCCTGGAACGCCGACGGCGTGCAGCTGCCGCCGGTCCACCACGGGTCCGTCTCCTTCCGCGTCACGTTCGACGACTTCACGGAGCTGGCGGGCTGGATCGGCGAGCTGGCCGAGATCGCCGAGGTCCAGGTGGACGGCGTGGACTGGCGGCTGACGGAGGACACGCGGGCGCGGATCGAGCGCGAGACCGCCGCCGAGGCGGTCGGGGTCGCCGTGGACCGCGCGCAGGCGTACGCCGACGCGCTCGGGCTGGGCGAGGTGACGGCGGTGGAGATCGCCGACAACGACATGCTCTCCCGCGACACCCCGCAGACGTTCGGCGCGATGATGGCGCGGGGAGCGGCGGCCGCCCCGGCGCCGGTGGAGCTGCAGCCGGAGGAGATCGTCATCTCGGCGACCGTCGAGGGCCGCTTCGCGGCGCGGCCGTGACCGGCGAGGCCCCCGCGCCGGCGATCGCCGACCGGCTGGCGCGGATGATCCGGATTCCCACCGTCAGCGCCGAGCGGGATGCGCGCGGGATGGCGCCGTTCGAGGAGTTCCTGGCGCTGCTGGCGGAGCTGTACCCGCTGGTCCACGCTCGGCTCGAGCGGGAGCGGATCGGCGATCTCGGCGTGCTGTACCGGTGGCGGGGCGCCCGCGGCACGAAGCCGATGGTGCTCATGGCGCATTTCGACGTCGTGCCGGCCCGCGCGGAGGACGGCTGGTCGGGCGACCCCTTCGAGGGCCGCATCGCCGACGGCTCGGTGCACGGGCGCGGGGCGCTCGACGACAAGGGCCCGCTCCTGGTGATCCTCGAGGCCGTGGAGCAGCTGCTCGGCGAGGGCTTCGCACCGGCGCGCGACGTCTATCTGGCGTTCGGCGGCGACGAGGAGACGCAGGGCACGGCCGCCGCGGGGATCGCCCGCACGCTGCGCGAGCGCGGGGTCGAGCCGTGGCTCGTGCTCGACGAGGGCGGCGCCGTCGTCGACGCTCCCCTGCCGTTCGTGACGGGCCGGGCGGCGATGATCGGCCTCGGCGAGAAGGGCATCGCCACGCTCCGCCTCGAGGCGCGCGGTGACGGCGGTCACGCGTCCGCCCCGCGCGGCGCGACCGCCATCGCCCGGCTCGCCCGCGCCGTCACCCGCCTCGACGCGCGCACCTTCCGCCCGCGCGTGACGGCGACGATCGCGCGCATGATCGCGGCCCTCGCGCCGCGCGCGACCGGCCCCGCGCGCCTCGGCCTGCGGCTGCTCGCCCGCTTCCCGTTCCTGGCCGCCCCGCTGTTCGCGCGCCTGGGCGGGGAGCCGGCCGCGCTGGTCCGCACGACCATCGCAGCCACGCGCCAGTCCGGCGGCACGGCCGACAACGTGCTCCCCTCCGTCGCCACCGCCACCCTGAACCTGCGCATCCTCCCGGGCGAGAGCGTCGGGACCGCGATCGCGCGCGTGCGGCGCCGCATCCGCGATCCGCGGGTGTCCGTCGAGCTCGTGCGCGGCGACGATCCCTCGCCCGAGGCCCCGGCCGACGGCCCCGCGTTCGCCGCGCTCGCGCGTGCCGTGGCCGCCGCCTTCCCGGATGCCGCGGTGGTGCCGTACCTCATGATGCAGGCGAGCGACGCCCGCCACTTCCACCGGCTCTGGCCACCGGTGTACCGGTTCGCCCCGCTCGAGATGTCCGCCGCCCAGCGCGCGGCGATCCACGGCACGGACGAGCGCGTCGAGATCGCCTCGCTCGAGCGCGGGCGCGACTTCCACATCGCGCTGATCCGCGGGCTCGCCCCCGAGGAGCGCGCGGGCGGAGGATCGGCATGACCGCGCCGCGCCTCGGAGCGCTCCTCGGGATCGTCGGGTTCCTCGCGGTCGTCGAGTTCACGAGCGGGATCATCCAGGGCTACTACACCCCGATGCTCACCGACATCGCCCGGCACCTGGGCGTGCACGACGCCGACGTGAACTGGCTCGAGGGCTCGCAGCTCATGCTCTCGGCCCTCGTCGTGCCGGCGTTCGCCAAGCTCGGCGACATGGTGGGCCACAAGCGCATGCTCCTCGTCTCGACGGCCCTGACGGCGGCCGCCTCGCTCGCGCTGCCGTTCACCGACTCGTTCGCCGTCTTCCTCGTGGCGTGGGCGCTGCAGGGCTTCTACGTGGTGTGGCTGCCCCTCGAGGTGGCCCTCATCTGGTCGCGCGCGCGGGCGATCGTGGCGCGCACGGGCGAGGGCGCGCCCTCGGCCCTCACCGCGAAGGCCGCGGGCGTCCTCGTGGCGGCGCTGGAGGCGGGGGCGATCGTCGGGGCGCTCGCCGGCGGCGCCCTCGTCGACGCCCTGCCGCTGTGGATCGTGCTGCTCGTGCCCGCCCTCGCGATCGTGGCGTGCTTCTTCGTCATCCTGTTCGGCGTCGACGAGTCCCCCTTCCCCGCCGGCGGGCGCCTCGACACCACGGGCCTGGTCCTCGTGTCGCTGTCGCTCATCGCCCTCACGGGCGGGCTCAGCCTGCTGCGTCTGGGCGGCGCGGGGGACGTCACGGCCTGGCTCACGGTGGGCGCCGGGCTCGCGCTGCTCGTGCCCTTCTGCCTGTGGGAGCTGCGCCACGCCGACGCGCTCATCGACGTCCGCATGTTCGCCGATCCGGCGCTGTGGCCGGTGTTCCTCACCGC
>Ga0182749_1000216_pt1 | contig 61631 bp, 70 predicted proteins | sample eDN3rd37CKraftMG_FD_128875 | JGI IMG/M metagenome (GOLD analysis project Ga0182749, IMG submission 128875) | Enriched Miracle-Growth compost microbial communities from Emeryville, California, USA - eDNA 3rd pass 37_C Kraft MG (version 2) (version 2) ...
CGCTTGCCGCCGATCCAGGTCTCGAGCACCCGCGTCGCGCGGATGTCGGCTGGGCTCGCGGTCATCACGTCGCGGTCGATCAGGACGAAATCGGCCATGTGCCCCGGCTCCAGCGAGCCCAGCCGATCTTCCGCGAAGCCCGCATAGGCGCCGCCGCTGGTGAAGGCGGCCAGCGCCTCCGCGATGGTCAGCCGCTGCGCCGGGAACCAGCCGCCCGGCGGCTGGCCCTGCGCGTCCTCGCGGCTGACGGCGGCGGCCAGCCCGGCAAAGGGATCGGGCTTCTCGACCGGGAAGTCGGACCCGAAGGCGAGGGGCACGTGCCGGTCGAGCATGGCGCGCCAGGCATAGCTCCCCGCCAGCCGCCCGGCACCCAGCCGGGCCTCGGCCATCCGCCAGTCCGACGTCTCGTGGGTCGGCTGCATCGAGGCGATGATGCCGTTGCCCGCAAAACGGGGCAGATCGGCCGGATCGACGATCTGGGCATGCTCGATCCGCCAGCGGCGATCGCCCTTGTAGGTTTCCGCCACCTCCTCGACAGCGCCCAGCACCTGCGCGTTGGCGGCGTCCCCGATCGCGTGGACGGCGACCTGGAAACGATCCATCGCCGCGCGGCTCATCAGGTTGCGGAGCTTCGCGTCGTCGAGCAGCGGATTGCCGCGCTGCCCCGGCGCGTCGGCATAATCGGCCTTCAGCCATGCCCCGCGCGATCCCAGCGCCCCGTCGGCGAAGAGCTTGACCCCCACCATCCGCAGCCGCCCGTCATAGAGCCAGGGCGTGGGCCCGCTGCCCGCGATCGCCAGCAGCGGATCGATCCCGAGCGCGTAGGAGATGATCCTGACCCTCAGCCGCCCGGCATCGCCCGCGCGGCGATAGGTTTCCCAATCCTCGACGCTGGTGCCCATGTCGGCCGTGGCGGTGACGCCGTCATGGATCAGGATGTCCTGCGCGCGCGCCAGCGCCTCATCGCGCTCGCGCGGGAGAATCGCGGGCACCGCCCTGCCGACCAGCGCGCGCGCCGCATCGACGAAGACGCCGGTGGGATTGCCCTTCGCATCGCGCTCGATCCGGCCGCCGGGCGGGTCGGGCGTCTTCGCGCTTATTCCCGCCGCCGCCATCGCCGCCGAATTGGCGAGCAGCGCGTGGCCGTCGATCCGGTCGAGCACCACCGGGCGCTCCTTCTCGATCGCGTCGATGTCAGCGGCGGTCGGATAGCGGCCGAGGCCCCAACGCTCCTGATTCCAGCCGCCGCCGCGAATCCACACCGGCGTGGGATGATCGCGCGCATATCCGGCGAGCTTCGCCTGCGCGTCGGCCAGGGTGGCGGTATCGCTCAGGTCCAGCGAGATCGCCTGATAGCCCAGCGCCATCACATGGCCGTGCGCGTCGATCAGCCCGGGCAGCAACGTACGGCCATGGCCGTCGAGCCTGAAATCGAGCCGCGCGGGCCGCGAATCGCCCGGATGGAGAAGCGCCGCCACCCGCCCGTCCTTGCCGATCAGGATGCCGTTGAAGCGGACCAGCGCGCCCCTGGCGTCGAAGCTGTAGCCGTTGACATTGTCGACCAGCCCGCCCGCGGAAACCGCCGGCGGCGGGGGCTCGCGACGGCGGGCATCGACGGGCCACGCCATCAGCGCCAGCGCGCCGGCGAAAGCGAGCAGCCGGCCGGCCACGCCGCGATTCCCGCCTATCGGCGGCGTCATCCCTATTCGGCCCGCCGGATGCGGCGGACGAGCGCCGAGGTGTCCTGCCGCGCGCCGCCCATCGCCTGCACCTCGGCATAGAACTGGTCGACCAGCGCGGCGACCGGCAGCAGCGCGCCATTCTGCCGCGCCTCGTCGAGCGCGAGGCCCAGATCCTTGCGCATCCAGTCGATCGCGAAGCCGAAATCGAAGCTGTCCTCGGACATGCTCTTCCAGCGGTTCAGCATCTGCCAGCTCGCCGCCGCCCCGCCCGAGATCGCCTCGAACACCTTGTCGAGATCGAGGTCGGACGCCTGGGCGAAGCGCAGCGCCTCCGACAGGCCCTGCAAGGTGCCGGCGATGCAGATCTGGTTGACCATCTTGGCCTGCTGCCCGCTGCCCGCGCCGCCGACATGGACGATGCGCGCGGCATAGCAATCCATCAGCGGCCGCGCCGCCGCCAGCGCCCTGTCCGATCCGCCGCACATGATCGCGAGCGTGCCGTTCTCGGCCCCCGCCTGCCCGCCCGACACCGGCGCGTCGACGACGAGCAGGCCGCGATCGCGCCCCTCGACGGCGAGCTGGCGCGCGATCCGGGCGGAGACGGTGGTGTGATCGACGAACAGCGCGCCCTCGCGCATCGCGTGGAAGCAGCCGTCGGGGCGCAGCGTCACCGCCTCCAGGTCCTGGTCCGCGCCGACGCAGGAGAATACCGCGTCCGCCCCCTCGGCCGCCGCCGCGGGCGTCGCCGCCGCCCTGCCGCCATGGGCCTTCACCCAATCCCCCGCGCGCGACGCGGTGCGGTTGTAGACCGTGACGTCGTGCCCGGCCTTCGCCAGATGCCCCGCCATGGGGGCGCCCATGACCCCCAGCCCGATGAATGCGATCTTCGCCATGCCGCGTCATTTAGGCGGGAATTTCCGCCGCGTCATGCTGAACTTGCCAAACCCCCAAGGTGGCGCGGGGCGCGGGGTTCATTCGCGCCGCGCCTTCCGCTAGGGGTGCGCGATCATGGCCAGCACGCTTCCCGGAACCGCCCCGCTCCCCGTCGACATCGCGGACGTCCGCGCCGCGCGCGCGCGCATCGACGGCGCGATCGTCCGCACGCCCACCCTGCTCAGCCGCACGCTGTCGCAGATCACCGGCGCGACCGTCTGGCTGAAGTTCGAGAATCTCCAGTTCACCGCCGCCTACAAGGAGCGCGGCGCGCTCAACAAGCTGCTCCAGCTCGGGGCGGAGGCGCGGGCGCGCGGCGTGATCGCGGCGTCGGCGGGCAATCATGCGCAGGGCCTCGCCTATCACGGCGCGCGGCTGGGCATCCCGGTGACGATCGTGATGCCCCGGCACACGCCGACCGTGAAGGTGCAGCAGACCGAAAGCCACGGCGCCACCGTCATCCTGACCGGCGAGCGCTTCGACGACGCCTATGCCGCCGCGCTCAAGGTGGCCGAGGAGCGCGGGCTCACCTTCGTCCACCCGTTCGACGATGCCGACATCATCGCCGGGCAGGGCACCGTCGCGCTGGAGATGCTGGAGGACGTGCCCGACATCGACATGCTCGCCGTGCCGATCGGCGGCGGCGGGCTGATCTCGGGCTGCGCGACCGTGGCGAAGGCGGCGGGCCGCCCGATCGAGGTGATCGGCGTGCAGGCCGAGCTTTACCCCTCGATGTACAACCGGATCCATCACACCCGCCTCCCCTGCGACGGCGACACGCTGGCCGAGGGCATCGCGGTCAAGGAGCCCGGCGCGATCACCTCCGCCATCGTCGCCGCGCTGGTCGACGACGTCGTGCTGGTGAGCGAGCGCGAGCTGGAGCGCGCGGTGTCGCTGCTCCTCCAGATCGAGAAGACGGTGGTGGAAGGCGCGGGCGCCGCCGGCATCGCGGCGCTGCTGGCGCATCCCGGGCGCTTCGCGGGCCGCCATGTCGGCGTGGTGCTGTGCGGCGGCAATATCGATACCCGCCTGCTCGCCAACGTCCTCTTGCGCGACCTTGCCCGCTCGGGCCGGCTGGCGCGGCTCCGGATCGTGCTGAAGGACCGGCCGGGCGCGCTGTTCAACGTCGCGCGCGTGTTCGACGAGCAGCAGGTGAACATCATCGAGGTCTATCACCAGCGCGTCTTCACCACGCTTCCCGCCAAGGGCCTGATCACCGATATCGAGTGCGAGACCCGCGACAGCGCGCACCTCGACCGCCTCGTCGCGGCGCTGGCGCGCGAGGGCTATGAGGTCACGCCCGTCGAGCTGGCGTAGGAACAGGCGGGGAAAGCGGCGGCGGCCCGGTCCCGCCGATATTTCGACGAGTCGACCGCTTAACCCATTATTCATGGTAAACGGTCTTTTCATCGAATCCCCTCGCCTGCATACTCTCCCGCAGGGGTGCCACGCAGGGGAGGACAAAGGTGAGCGTACAGTTCCGATTCCCGCGTTTCTTCGTCACGTCGCCCTCGGCGTGCCCCTATCTGCCGGGCAGGACCGAGCGGAAGGTGTTCACCGAGCTGTCGGGTCCCAATGCGAGCGAGCTGAACGACGCGCTGGGCCGGATCGGCTTCCGGCGTAGCCAGGGCGTCGCCTATCGCCCGTCCTGCACCGATTGCGCCGCCTGCATCTCGGTGCGCGTCGTCGCCGCCGAGTTCCGGCCCAATGCCAGCCAGCGCAAGCTGATGCGCCGCAATGCCGATCTCGACGTCACCGCCTGCAAGCCCTGGACGACCGAGGAGCAGTTCGCGCTGCTTCGCCGCTATCTCTCGGTCCGCCATCCCGGCGGCGGCATGGCGGAGATGGACGAGTTCGACTTTGCCGACATGGTCGAGCAGACGCCGGTGAAAACCTACGTCATCGAATATCGCGAGCCGTCGGGAAAGCTGGTCGGCGCGTGCCTCAGCGATCATCAGGCCGACGGGCTGTCGATGATCTACAGCTTCTTCGAGCCTGACGGCGATCGCGACGGCCTGGGCACCTACATCATCCTCGATCACATCATGCGCGCCGCGCGCGCCGGCCTGCCCTATGTCTATCTCGGCTATTGGGTGAAGGGGTCGGAGCGGATGCAGTACAAGACGCGCTTCCAGCCGCTCGAACGGCTGGGGCCGGGCGGATGGAAGCGCTTCGACGACGCCCCGCCCGAGCCGGCCCGCGCGATCGCCGCGCGGCGGGCCTATCCCGTTTACGGCTGAACGTCGCTCCGGCGGCGCGGCGCGGCATCGCCGGCCCCGGCGATCGCATGATAGGCCGCGAGCGCCAGCGCCTTGCGATCGGCATAAGCGGCGGGATCGAGCGGCGGCAGGAAGGTGACGACCGCGCGCGTCCGCCGCCGGGCGATCGCGACCGCGTTGGCCACCACGCTTTCCTTCCTTTCCCAGGCGACGTCGGCGAGATGATCGGGCGCCATCGGCCCGCCGTCGGGCGCGGCATAGGAGATCGCGACCGGCTGCACCCGCGCGGCCGAGGCGGCAGCCGCGAACAGGCTGGTGCGGAAGGGCAGCAGACGCAGGCCGCCGGCGGTCGTGCCCTCGGGAAACAGGATGATCCCCTGCCCGCCTTGCAGCCGCCGGGCGATCGCCTCGGCCTGCGCCGCGGTGCCTCCGCGCCGCTCGCGCGTGACGAAGAGCGTGCCGAAACGCCGCGCGAGCGGCCCGACCAGCGGCCAGCGCGCGACATCCGCCTTGGACACGAAATCGGCGTCGATCAGCGAGGCGAGCAGCGGGATATCCACCCAGCTTATATGATTGGCGACATAGAGCGTCCCCGCCCCCGGCGCGGGCGTGCCCCTGCGCTCGACCCGGACTCCCGCGCCGCGCACGATCCAGCGGAAGTAGCCGGTCTCGATCCGGCGCGCGGCGGGCGATCCCGGCCGGCGCGCATACCAGCGCGGCATGAACATGGCGACCGCGCCCAGCGTCCGGAGCGCGCCGCGCGTGGCGCCGAGGAAGCGGCGGGAGGATGCCATCGTCAGCCCCCGATCACGCCCGCTTGCGCCAGCCGCGCGCATTCGGCCCCGTCGATCCCCAGCAGTCCCTGCAACACGCCGCGCGTATCCTGCCCCAGGAAAGGCGGCGGCGTCGCTTCGCCCGTCGAGGAGGCGGAGAGGCGCAGGGGCGAGGCGATGCCCGGCGCCGCCGCATCGCCGCGCACCAGCCCGCGATGCAGCGCCTGCGGATCGGCGAGCGCCTGGTCGATGCGGTTGATCGGGCCGAAGGGAATCCCCGCCGCGTCGAGCAGGGCGCTCCATTCGGCCGTCGGGCGGAGCGCCATCGCGGCGGCGATGCCGGCCACCAGCACGTCGCGATGCGCGACCCGCGCGGCATTGGTGGCGAAGCGTTCGTCCGCCCCCCATTCGGGATGCCCCGCCAGCGCCACGAAACGCGCGAACTGCGCGTCATTGCCCACCGCCAGGATCAGATGCCCGTCAGCCGTCGCGAACGACTGGTAGGGCACGATATTGGGGTGGGTGTTGCCCTGCCGGACCGGCGGCGCGCCCGAGACGAGATAGTTGAGCGCCTGATTGGCGAGCACCGACGCCGCGACGTCGAACAAAGCGAGATCGATCACCTGCCCCTCCCCCGTCGCCTCGCGCTGGCGCAGCGCCGCGAGGATCGCGATCACCGCGTGCAGCCCGGTCATTATGTCGATGATCGCGACGCCCGCGCGCTGCGGATCGCGATCGGGCTCGCCGGTGATGCTCATGAAGCCCGAAAGCGCCTGTATCATCAGGTCGTAGCCGGGCTGGGCGGCGCGCGGACCGTCCTGCCCGAAGCCGGTGATCGAGCAGTAGACGAGGCGCGGATCGAGCGCGCGCAGGCTGGCGGCGTCGAGGCCGTAGCGCGCCAGCCCGCCCCGTCGGAAATTCTCCACCACCACGTCGCTCTTCAGCGCGAGCGCGCGCACCAGCGCCTGCCCGTCGGCCGAAGCGATGTCGATCGCCACCGATTTCTTGTTGCGATTGGCCGACATATAATAAGCCGATCGCCGCTTCGCCGGATCGCCCGAGGGATCGTCGAGCCAGGGCGGCCCCCAGGCGCGCGTGTCGTCGCCCGCGCCGGGTTTCTCCACCTTGATGATCTCGGCGCCCAGGTCGCCGAGCATCTGGGTCGCCCACGGCCCCGCGAGCACGCGCGAAAGGTCGAGGACACGGATGCCGTCGAGCGCGCCGCTCACGCGAAAGCCTGTATTCCCGTGATCGCCCGGCCGAGGATCAGCGCGTGTATGTCGTGCGTGCCCTCATAGGTGTTCACCGTCTCCAGATTCACCAGATGGCGCATGACGTGGAATTCGTCGGCGATGCCGTTGCCGCCGTGCATGTCGCGCGCCGTCCGCGCGATCTCCAGCGCCTTGCCGCAATTGTTGCGCTTGATGAGGCTGACCATCTCGGGCGACCAGCGCCCCGCGTCGATCGCGCGGCCGACGGTGAGCGCGGCGGACAGGCCGAGCGCGATCTCGGTCACCATATTGGCCATTTTGAGCTGCGGGATCTGGTTGGCGGCCAGCGGACGGCCGAACTGCCCGCGGTCGAGCTGATATCGCCGCGCGCGCGCCAGGCAGTCCTCCGCCGCCCCCATCGCCCCCCAGGCGATGCCGTAGCGCGCCTTGTTGAGGCAGCCGAAGGGGCCGGCCAGCCCGCGCGCGCCGGGCAGCAGACTCTCGTCGGGAACGAACGCCTCGTCCAGCACGATCTCGCCGGTGATCGATGCGCGCAGCGACATCTTCCCCTCGATCTTCGGGGTCGAGAAGCCCCTGGTCCCGCGCTCGACGATGAAGCCGCGGATCACGCCCTCGTCATCCTTCGCCCAGACGATCGCGAGGTCGGCGATCGGCGCGTTGGTGATCCACATCTTGGCGCCGCTCAGCACATGGCCGCCGTCCACCTTGCGCGCGCGGGTCTTCATGCCGCCGGGGTCGGAGCCCGCGTCGGGCTCCGTCAGGCCGAAGCAGCCGATCCATTCGCCGCGCGCCAGCTTCGGCAGGTATTTCTCACGCTGCGCCTCGGTGCCGTAGGCGTGGATCGGGTGCATCACCAGCGACGACTGCACGCTCATCGCCGATCGATAGCCCGAATCGACCCGCTCCACCGCGCGCGCGACGAGGCCGTAGGCGACATGGCCGACGCCCGCGCAGCCATAGCCCTGGATCGTCGCGCCCAGCAGACCGAGCGCGCCCAGCTCGTCCATGATCTCGCGGTCGAACCGCTCGTCGCGCGCGGCGCTGAGCACGCGGGGGAGCAGCTTTTCCTGCGCATAGGTCTCGGCCGTGTCGCGCACCATGCGCTCCTCGTCCGTCAGCAGATCGTCGAGGCGGAGCGGATCGTTCCATTCGAAGGGGATGAAATCGGCCATGGCGGGACTCCCGGGCAGATGGTGGCGCGCGTCGGCGACGCCCTTTGCCACAGAGGCTGCCGCCGCGCCACAAGCAGGCACGGGCCGCCGCGCGGCCGGGAATTTGCGTGAAATACGTCTTTTCCCCAAGCGCGCCGGGCCGGTGGGGCGAAACCGAATCCGAAACGGACAGACCGGCCTTTTTCCCGCGACCGCGCGTCGCCGCGCGCCTAGAGCCCGCGCGCGACGGGAGGAGACAGGAACGGACCACGACATGACCAGGAAGCGCGACACGCGCCTGTCCAGGACGCTTGCCCATGGCGACAAGGCGAAGCTGCGCTCGGCCCGCGCGCTGATGGCGGATGCGCTGGCGATCCTCGACGTGGTGGCGCCCGCCATGGCGGCGGCGACGCTCGACCTCGCCATCCACCAGCTCGACCGCGAGCTGGCGCGCTGAAAGACGGGTGGCCCCGCTGCCTCAGCCCGGCGGCGTTTCGCCCCAGGCGAGGTGGCGCACGTCGCCGCGCGCTTCCGGCTCGTCCCCCATATGCGCGGCCGCGCGCACCCGGTCGGCGGCGCGGATCTGCTCGTCGACATAGCGGGCCATGGCGACGGCGGCGGGGCGCGTCAGCTCGACGAGCACGCGGCGCTTGTCGACCTTGTCCTTGCGGCGCGTGACGATCCCTTCCTGGCTCAGCGTCCTGATCCAGCGCAGCACCGTCGTGTCGGGCACGTTCGAGCTGACGCACAGGTTGGTGACCGCCACCTCGCGCTCCTCCAGCCCGGCGACGAACAGTTCCAGCATGATGTCCCACGCCGGATCGGAAAAGAGCTGGCCGTCGAAATAATGATAGCGGCGATAGCGTTCGGCGATCATCTGCCGGGCGTAGACCAGGGCATCGACGCCGCCCTCCTCCTCATGGACGACATTCTCGTCCAGCTCGATGAGGTTGAGGATGCGCCGCAGCCCCTTGAGCGCGACCTTCAGCTCCTGATCGCTGCCGTCGCCCCGGGACGGTTCCTTGTGCCTGCCGGCGTTGCGCATTTGCTTTCCCCTTGTCCATCGCGGCACGCTAGCAGGCGGTCGCGAGTTCCCTTTCCCGATGCGCGTCGACGATCCTCTTCTGCTCGGGCGTGAACGAATCGACGGTGGGCAGATGGTCGTCGATCTCGACGTCGCCGAGCAGCACCGACGGGCATTGCCCGTCGAACGTGCCCAGATTGGGCCGCTGCCAGCGATAGCCGATCATCGCCGCCAGCTCGGGATCGAGCGTGCGGGCGAAGGCGCGGTCATAGGTCAGATTCTGGTTCTCGTAGGTTTTCAGCCAGCCGAGGCAGTAGCTGACGATGATCGCGCGGCGCGGCCGGCCGGTCCGGTTCGCCCCCGCCGCGTGGAGCACCGATCCCAGCAGCAGCAGCATGTCGCCCCGGCGCATCTCGCACACCAGCGGGTCGGGCGGCGGGGCGGCGTCCGGGCGATAGGGCTCGTGCACGCCGTGCGTGTCCGGCCAGACGCGGGTGGCCCCGTTCGCCGCGGTGAAATCGTCGAGCGGCCAGATGATGTTGAGCGAATATTCCATCGCGTCCTTCGGCCCCGGCCACATCGCCTGGTCGCGGTGCGGGATCTGCGCGGGCGCGCCGGGATGGATGGCGAGGCCCTGGCTCAGGTTGAGCTGCGGGGAATCGCACCACGCGCCCAGGATGCGCCGCGCCGTGCGCAGCGCCGTCGCGTGCATCACCAGCGCCTGCGACGAGGGCGCGCGGCGGAGCAGGCCGTGGAAACGCTTCGTCCGCTCGCCATGGAAGGCGCCGATGCAGAAGGGCGTGCGCGCGAAGCGGTCCGCCAGTTCCCGGTCGATCGCGTCGACAAGCGCCGTCGGCACCGCGTCGCGGACGATCGCATGGCCGTGCCCGATCAGCGCGCGCGTCACGCCGTCCAGCGCGGGATCGTCGCGCAGGTGGGCGAAGCGCGCGGGGATCATGCCGCCCGCGCCGTCGGCGCGCCGGCGAACGCGCCGGTCAGCACGTCGGCATCGCGGCCGAGGCGCGCGCGCATCGCATCCAGCGTATCCGGCCCGACATGGATGCACAGCGCCTCGATCATCTGCCCGTCGCACGGCGTGGGCAGCGACAGCGGCGTGACCTGCCAGCCCATCGACAGCAGCGCCGGCACGCGCTGGCTTTCGGCGACCAGCACGTAGCGGTCGATATCGTTCAGCAGCGCGAATTCGACGAGCGCGAGCGCGAGCAGGCGATGGACGCGCAGCAGCCGCGTCCCCGTCTTGCCGTCGACCGAGGCGACCAGCCGCGAGATCTCCCAGCAGGAGGGCGAGCGGATCAGCCCGTCGACGCACAGGTCCGGAAACACGCCGGACATCAGATGCGGGCCCGTGGTCGGCAGCAGCCGCACCGATCCGCGATGGTCCCCCGTCTCCCCGTCGCGCGCCATCAGGTAGACGGCGGCCTCGTTGTCGTAATCGTCGAGTTCGAGCCAGCTTCCCGGCGACTGAAGCTGCCAGCCCAGTTCATCCACGAACACGCGCTTGCGGTCGTGATACATCTGCATAAGCGGCCCGGCATAGGACGTGCGCTCGCCGGGAAGGATGAGGTCGATCATGGCCCTGCCTTTCTCCCGCCGGGATGGCAGAGGCGGGGAAAGCTGGGCATCCCGGTAGCTACCGGGGTGGACCGGCCGCCGGGCCCGCTTATTGTCCCGCCGCCGAAGCGCGGAAAACTGCCGTGGCGCGGGCATGAGCGGGGACGATCCGATGGCCACGATCCGATGACGATGCACTATGCCGCCCCCGACGCGTTCCGCGCGCCGGACGTGGCGAAGATCGCCTTCCGCAAGGTAGGCGGGCGCGAGCTGGCGCATGTGCCGGGGCGCAAGGGGCTGCCCTGGTTCGGCATCCTGCCCGAGGCGGTGGCCGATCCCGCCCGCTTCACCCGCGCGATGTACGATCGCTATGGCCCGATCCACCGCTTCTACGCCTACGGGAGCTGGAACCTCCAGATCGTGGGGCCGGAGGCGAACGAGTTCGCCTTGTTCGACCAGGCGGGCAACTTCTCCTGCGCGGGCGGGTGGGATCCGGTGTTCGGCCGCCATTTCCAGGGCGGGCTGATGCTGCGCGACGGGGCGGACCACGGCCGCCACCGCAAGCTGCTCGCCGCCGCGTTCAAGCAGGCGCATCTGGAGGGCTATGCCCGCAATTTCGACCGGGTGATCCGCGCCGACATGCCCGCATGGCGGGACGGCGTGATCGAGGCTTATGGATCGGCGCAGCGGCTGGGCTTCGGGATCGGCTATTCCTCCTTCCTCGGCCGGCCCGAGGCGGACGCGCGGCCGATGGACCTGTGGTCGTTCCGCACGATGATGCGCACGTCGACCTCGATCGTCACCGTGCCGTTCCCCGGCAATGGCGAATGGCGCGCGGCGAAGGCGCACCGCCATATCCACCGCCTGATCGCCGACGCCATGGCCGATCCGCTGACGGATGCGCGCACCGACCTGCTGGCCAACCTGCTGCGCCAGCAGGACGAGCAGGGGCTGACCGCCGAGGAGATCGTGAGTCACGTCATCTTCGTGATCGCGGCCTCCTACGACGCCTTGTCGTCGGGCATGACGTCGATGCTGCTCGAACTGGCCGCCAATCCCGAATGGCAGGCGCCGATCCGCGAGGAGCTGCTCGACATCGTCCGCACGCCGGACGACGTGACGCTCGCCAACCTCGCGCGCTGCCAGACCGCCGACCGCGCCTTCCGCGAGGCGCTGCGCCTCCACGCGGCGGCGCCCGTCTTATGGCGCCGCGCGATCCGCGACTGCGATTTCCAGGGCGTCCACATCCCCTCGGGCACCTTCACCGGGGTCAATCCGATGCTGACTCACCTGCTGCCCGAAATCTGGGGCGAGACGCCCGATCGGTTCGACCCCGATCATTTCCTGCCCGAACGCGTCCGCGCGCGGCACAAATATGCCTATGTCCCCTTCGGCGGCGGCGCGCACGCCTGCCTCGGCATGAACTATGCGGCGCTGGAGGCGAAGCTGCTGCTGCGCCACCTGCTCGACGGCCACCGCATCGAGATGGCGCAGCCGACACGCCCGAAAATGTACCACTGGCCGAACGCGAAGCCGATCGGAGGGCTGAAATTGCGGATCACGCCGCTGGAGGGGTAAGGGAGCCGACGAGAGAAGGGCGCACATGGATGGATTCCGGTAAGGCAGCTATTGGTTGGCGCTCACAACGAAACCGCCATTGAGGTGACGGCTAAGTTCGATCCGGCGATGGGTCTTGACCTTGAACGCATCCGGGCCGACCCGGCGAACTTCGCAAAAGCCAAGGGACCGCCAGAAGCGTTCGCCTGCCTCGTTTGCTTCCAAGACAGCCAGTCGGATTTCCGTCGCCCCCCTCGTGGCGGCCCAATCCTCAATCGCACCATAGATCGACCTGCCGAGGCCGAGGCCTCGCCGTGCCGCCTCCACGATCATGAAACCGAGATACCATGTGCCGTCACGCGGATAATCGCGAAGGATCGCCGCGACTGCATAGAGGCCGTCGTCGCCCCTCCAACCCAAAACGGTTTGATCGCGAGCGTCCTTTTCGGGCGGCACGTCTGTGAAAAGCTCGTTAGCGTCGGCGAGTGCGGGCGCCATGCCATCTTGCAAAAGAAAGTAGTCGACGCAGCGGTCATAAAGACCCGCAACTTCCGGGGCGTCCGTCTCTGAAAGTTCAGTAGGCAAGGGACGGGAGGGTGTTTGGTGAACCATGCGTGAGGTATACAGCATGGTGCGCGAAAGTCCGGTTCCGGGCAGATGACCATCGTGCCTAGGCGCGGCCGCAACGAAACGAAAGCCGCCCCTCAGTTCAGCACCTCGGAAAAGCTGATCTCGCTGCGGAACAGCGCGCGCACGACGAGTTGCTGGCGGGTCGCGACGACATAGCGGCGCTTCGCATTCTCGATATATTCGTTCACGGTGCGCGGGCGCAGGCCCAGTATCTCGGCGATCACGCTGTCGCTCTTGCCGCGCGCCACCTGGATCAGGCAGTCGCGCTGGCGCTGCGAGAGCGGCATCGGATCGGGCGCGGGCCCCTCCAGCCCGGCGCGACCCACCAGCCGCCGCGCCGCCTCGAACGCGAAGGCGCCGACGGACTGCGCCGCCGCGAAGCTGTCGCGCGGCAGCCGGCTCGCGTCGCCCACGGCGAAATTGCTCGATCCCAATATCTCGCCGGGCACGTTGTTCGGCACGGTGAAGCCCGCCGCCATGCCCAGCCGCGCGCATTGCGCCAGATATTCCTCGTCGCCCTCGCGCGGGGTGACGAGCATCGCGAGCTGATCCCAGGAGAAGCCGATACTGGCCCGCTCGCTCGCGCGCAGCACGGGATCGCGCACCAGCCCATGGTCGCGCAGCAGGCCGACCATCTCGACCGGATAGTTGGTGAGCTTGATCGCGGGCACGACGCGCCCGAAATCGACATGGCTGACGATGGCGAAGCGATCGAAACCCAGCCAGCCCGTGATGTCGGCCACCGCGTCGCGCAGCCCGTCGATCGTGTCGATTGTCCGGGCGCTGGCGGCGAAGTCCTGGACGGCGCGGAACAGGGCGCGATTGCGATCGGCATCCACGGAAAGCATCGATGCGGCCACGTCCGGTTCCTGGCTTCTTATTTCAGAGGAGATGTGACCTGTCCGAAAGCCCGAATCAAGAAGAAGCGTCAACCCCGGCCGCCCGCGCGGCCGGCCGGGTCGGTCAGGCGATCGCGTCCCAGGCCGACGCGATCTCGGCGATCAGCTTGCGCGCCTCGTCCGCCGCGCGGTCGTCATTCTCGCGCACGCCGGCCAGCAGCAGGCGCCGCACCTCGCCGTAGACCGAGGCGAGCAGCGGCGCGATCTCGCCGCCCTTCTCGAAATCCAGGCTCGAATCGAGCGTCTGGAGGATGGCGAGGCTGCGCGACTGCGCCTCGCCCCGGCGGCCGTAATCGCGGTTGCGCATCGCCGCCGCCAGCGCCGCGATCGACGTCAGCAGCTCCTCGAACAGGATGCCGACCAGCCGGTGCGGCGAGGCGCCCTCGATGCGGGTCGTGACATCGACATTCCGATAATGCGCGCCTGCCTTGCCGTAGCTGGCCGCTGCCTTGAACATGTCGCCTCCCTTTTTGTCCGAATATCGATTGCCGGTGCCGGTGATCCGGCGATGCGCCGCGATCAGCTCTTGTTGGTCCACACCGCGATCTGCTGGGTGAGGTAGCTCTGGATCGACTTGTACGACGCCACCTGCGAATCCATCGCGCCGAACTGGGTGACGAGGCGATCGTGATAGGCGGCGATCTGCGCGGTCAGCGCGTCGTTGTCGTCCGATATCTTCTTGGCCTGCGCGGTCAGCATGTCCTGCGTGGTGGTGAGCGCGCCGGTCGACGAGCGCAGCGCGTCGCGGATCGACTGGAGCGCGCCGCCGATGCCCGGATCGATGCTGATCGTGGCGCTCGCGACATTGCCCAGCACCTTGAGGACGAGCCCGGCGGCCCCCGAATTGGCGGCGGCGACCAGATTGTTGCCCACCACGGTCGCCGCGACGCCGTTGATCTTGCCCGATATGGGCGGGCCCGTCGTCACGTCGGTGACGGTGTAGGTTCCGGGCGCCACCTTGCCCATCTGGCTGGTGATGGCGAGCATCGGGCTGGAGCTGTTCTGCGTGGGATTGAACAGCGCCTCCACCCCGCCCGGATCGGAGGCGAGGATGCTGGCCAGCCGCGTGGAATCGACCGAAAGCGTGCCGTCGCGATTGGTGCCCACCCCGATCTCGGCCAGCGTGTGCGGGCCGCTGCCCGTGCTCGACAGGACGGTGAGGGTGAGCTGCGACAATTTTTTCTGCATGTCGCGGATGCCCGGATCGCCGCGCAGCGGGCCGGCGCCGGTGCCGTCGCTGGCGGGCGGCGCGGTCGCGGCGTCGAGCGCGGATTTGAGCGTGTTGTACGCGGTCACGAAATCGTTGACCGCCTGCGTGATCGCATCGGTCGGCTGCTGGTAGCCGAGCGAGACGGTCGTGCCCGGCGCGGCGCTGTTCAGGGTGAACTTCACGCCGGGGATCAGGTCCGAAAAGCTGTTGGAGCTGCGCGCGACGCTCACCCCGTCGAGGTTGAGCAGGGCGTCCTGCGCGGACTGGGCGAGCGTCATCCCCCCGCTGCCCGAGGGATCGTAGGCGAAGCGCCGCAGATCGGCGTCCGCATCGGCATTGGCGGTGAGGGTGAAGGCGTTGGCGGCCCCCGTCGGCCCCTTGACGACGAGGCGCGATCCCTGCGTGTCGGTGACGACGGTGGCGTTCACGCCCAGATTCGCGTTGTTGATCGCGGCGGCGAGGCCGGTGAGCGTGTTGTTGGTGCCGTCGACGGTGATCTTCGCGGAGAGGCCGCCGATGGAGAGCGTAAGGCTGCCCTGGCCGACGGCGGTGGCGGCATTGGCGAGGCTGGCCGACGCGACCGATTGCGACTGGGCAAGCTGCGTCACCTGAAGCGTCGAGGACAGGCCGCTGATATTCGCGCCCGCCACTGCGGAAACACTCACGATCGCGCTGTTGGTGCTGGTCGGCTGGGTGAAGAGCGTGCCGCCCGAAAGCAGGCTGTTGAGCGAGCTGGCGAAGCTGTCGATGCCGTTGGCGAGCGTCGCGAGCTGCGACACCTGCGCGCTGTTCGTCGTCTGCCGGGCGGTGATCGCGTCCTGCTTGGGCTGCGCCATCGCATTGGTCAGATTGGTGATGAGCGAGGCGGTATCGACGCCCGATCCCGCGCCGAGCGCGGTCAGGATCGATGTCCCGGTGGCCGATGCCGTGCTGGTGGTCGACGTCGTCGTGGTCATCGGATCTTCCCTTCGCTCCCAAGCGATGAACGGCGCGCGCGCGGGAAGGTTTAGCCCGTCCGCCACCGAAACCGCTCCCTTCTGACGGGCAGGGGTAAAGATGATGGTAAAGAGCGCGCTCACCCCGATTTTCCGGGGCTCCGCGCGGCCGGATCAGCCGGCCTTGCGCCCGTCCTCGTCGAAGCGCGCCGATTCGGGCACGTCCACGACGGGCTGGACGATCTCCTCGCCCATCATCGCCGCGTCGAGATTGAAGACGAAGGCGATGACGGTCGCCACCGCCAGATAGAGGTCCTCGCGGATCATCTGCCCGGCGCGCGAGGTGAAATAGATGGCGCGGGCAAGCTGCGGATAGGAAAGGATGGGCACCGCATCCTCGTCCGCCAGCTCGCGGATCGCCGCCGCCATCGCGCCGCGCCCGCGCGCCAGCACCACCGGCGCCGCATCCATGCCGGGGCGATAGCGCAGCGCGACGGCGAAATGGGTCGGATTGGTCAGGATCACCGTCGCCTGCGCCACCGCCTGCCGCGCCGAATTCTTCAGCACCTCGTGCTGGCGGCGGCGCAGCGCGCCCTTCATCTCGGGCGATCCGTCGCTCTCCTTATGCTCGTCCTTCACCTCCTGCTTGGTCATGCGCAGCCGGCCCGAACGCTGGATGATCTGCGCGGGAACGTCGATCCCCGCGACAAGCGCCAGCGCCAGCGCCATCACCAGCACCGCGACGATGAAGACATGGCCGGCATCGGCCAGCGCGGACGCGGGATCGCGCCCCGAAAGCCCCATGATGGTGTGCGCCTGCCGGGTCAGCAGCCAGTAGCCGACCGCGCCCAGCAGGAGGATCTTGGCGAGCGACTTGCCCAGCTCGACGATCCCGCGCACCCCGAAGATGCGGCGCAGCCCCGTGAGCGGGTTCATCTTCTCCGGCCGGAAGCCGATCGCCGACCAGCGCATGCCGAGCGAGCCCAGCATCGCCGGCCCGCCCACCGCCGCCAGCAGCGTCAGCGCGAACAGCGAGAATAAAGGGGCGGCGATCACGCCGATCAGCCGCAGCGCGGCCCCCGCCGGATCGAAATCGCGCACCGCGCCCGCATCGAAGGTCAGCCCCTGCGCCAGCATCCCGCGCAGCGCGCCGAGCATCCACGGCCCCGCCAGCGCGAACCAGGCCGCGCCCGCCAGCACCACCAGCGCGGTGGCAAGCTCGCGCGACTGGAGGACGTCGCCCTTCTCCACCGCGTCGCGCCGCTTCTTGTCGGTCGGCGCCTCGGTCTTCTGGTCGCGATCGGCCTCGTCGGACATCGCGCTAACGCCCCAGCGCCAGATCGTGAGCCAGGTCGAGCCCGCGCCCGAAGGCGGCGATGATCGCATCGGCCATCACCGGCGTCGCGACCGCGAGCAGGACGACACCCGCCAGCAGCGCGGCGGGAAGGCCGACCGCCAGCAGGTTGAGCGACGGCGCCGAGCGCGCCAGCATCCCCATGACGAGCTGAACGAGGATCAGGCCGAAGCCCACCGGCAAGGCGATGATGAGGCCGGAGGCGAACAGGTCTCCCCCGAACATCACCAGCCCGCGCACCGCGTCGGGCGCCAGCCACGCCGCCCCCGGCGGCAGCGCGCGATAGCTTTCGAAGATCGTCGCCGCCAGCGCCAGATGCCCGCCGGTGGCGAGGAAGAGGAGCGTGGCGAGCAGCGAGAGCAGGCTGCCGAGCGCCGTGCTCTGCACGCCGTGCGCGGGATCGACCATGCTGGCGAAGCCGAGGCCCATCGCGTTGGAGATGGTCTCGCCCGCCAGCAGCGCGGCCGAGAATCCGATCTGCACCGCGAAGCCCAGCGCCAGCCCCGCCAGCACCTCGCCCATGACCAGCATCGCCCCCGCGATGCTCACCAGCCCCTGGTCGGGCAGCGTGAAGGCCACCGCCTGCGTCGCCGGGATGCCGATGGCGAGCGCCACGACCAGCCGAAGCTGGACGGGCACCTGCGCCGCGCTGAACACCGGCGCGGCGACGAAGGCCGCGCCCGGACGGATCATCGCGAGCATCCAGACCCAGAGCTGCGCTTCGAGGCCGGCGAATCCGGTGGGCATCCCCCGCCTCCCCCCGCTACCGCGTCAGATCGGGGATGCGCGCGAATATCTCGCGGGTGAAATCGGCTACCAGCATCAGGATCGCGCCGCCGAACAGCGCCAGCGCGATGCCGACGACGATCAGCTTGGGCACGAAGCTCAGCGTCTGCTCGTTGATCGAGGTCGCCGCCTGGATCATGCCGAGCACAAGGCCCGCGACCAGCGCGGGGATCAGGATCGGCGCGGTGGCGAGCGCCAGTATCCACAGCGCCTGCTGCGCGACGCCGACGAAATAGTCCGCGTCAGCCACGGCGCGTCGCTCCGCCGCCCCGGATCATGTGACGAACGATCCCGCGAGCGAGCCCATCGTCAGCGCCCATCCGTCGACCATGACGAACAAGAGCAGCTTGAACGGCATCGACACGATCGACGGCGAGAGCATGACCATGCCGAGCGCCATCAGCGTCGAGGCGACGATGATGTCGATGATGAGGAACGGCAGGAAGATCAGGAAGCCGATCTGGAACGCCGTCTTCAGCTCGCTGGTGACGAAGGCGGGCAGCAGGATCGAGAAAGGGATATCGCGCGGGGTGGCAAAGGGCGGCGCCTTGGCGAGATCGGCGAACAGCTTGAGATCGGTCTGCCGCGTCTGCTTCGACATGAAGCCGTGGAGGACGGCGCCCGATCGCGTCACCGCCTCCTCGATCGGGATCTGGCCCGCGCCATAGGGCTTGAACGCGCTCGCGTTGATCTGGTCCACCGCGGGGCGCATCACGAACAGCGAGAGGAAGAGCGCGAGGCCGACCAGCACCTGGTTCGGCGGCGTCTGCTGAAGGCCCAGCGCCTGGCGCAGGAGCGAGAGCACGATGATGATCCGCGTGAAGCTGGTCATCATCAGGATGAGCGACGGCAGCACCGTCAGCAGGCTCATCAGGACGAGGATCTGGAGCGACAGCGACAGCGGCCGCCCGTCCCCCGATATCGTGGTCAGCGCCCGGTCGAGCGCGCCCGCCTGCTGCGCCAGCGCCGGCTGGGCGACGAGGAGCCCCGAAAGGAGCGCCAGCGCCAGCGCGGTCGCGCGCATCGCGGCCCGCCGCCCGCGCCTTCCCGTCACGTCGTCGGCGACGACGCGGTCAGCGCCCATCGCCGGCCGCCTGCGGGCGCGCGGGAATATCCCCCTCGGCGATCAGGTCCATCCGCCCGCGCGACACGCCGACGAGATACCGCCTGCCGGAAAATTCGACGACCGCGAGCCGCCCCATCGTGCCCATCGGCACCGCGTCCACGATCTTCACCGCCCGCTCGCGCGGGCCGATGCCGATCGCCATGCCGGGCTGCACCCGGCGCCAAAGCCATAGCGCGCCGACCGCCAGCCCGCCCACCAGGGGCAGCAGCAGCAGCAGCCGCAGAAGATAAGCGGTCATCATATTCGACGTTCGAGCCCCGCAAGCCGCGCGTCGGCGGCCACCACATCGACCACCCGAATACCGAATCGTCCGTTAACCGTCACTACCTCTCCCTTCGCCACCAGCGTGCCGTTGACGAGGATGTCGAGAAGCTCGTTCGCCTGCCGGTCCAGCTCGACGACGCTGCCCTCCGCGAGGTCCAGCAATTCGGACAGGCGCAGCGACGTGGAGCCCACCTCGACCGACAGGCGCAGCGGGATGTCGGCCAGCATCTTGTAGTTGCGGGCGCCCTGTTCGGGGGCGACGGGAATTTCGGTCATCGCCGTCATTGCCTGATACCTCTTTCGATATGTTCGACCATCAGGGCGACGCGGCCCTCGCGCTCGCCGATGGTGCCATGGCCCAGATTGCGGTTCGCCACGATCAGCGGCACCTTGGCCGAAAGCGTGACGGGGATCACGTCGCCGGCCTTCAGCTCCATGAGCTGCGCCACCGAAAGCTCGGGGCGCGCCAGCACGCTGCGCACGGGGAGGTGGACGTTGTCCAGCGCCGCCTCCAGCCGGGTGCGCCATTCGGTGTCGGCGGGTCCCGCATCGGCATGGACCTTCGCCGACAATTGCGCCTCATAGGCGCGCAGCGCGGCCAGCGGATAGACGATCGAGACGACGCTCGCCGCCCCCTGGCCGGGCAGGACGGTGAAGCGCTGGACGACCACCGGCTCGTCGGCGCGCACCGGGCTGACATAGGCCGCGTTGGTCTCGCGCGAGGCGAGGACCGGGGTGAGTGCCGCGATCTCGCCCCACACCTCGACGACCTTCTCGATCACCGCCTCGGCCAGCCGGCCGAGCAGGCGCTCCTCGGCGGGGGTGAACTCGCCGCGCCCCTTGTGGCGCGACACCGCCCCGCTGCCGCCGTAGAAGGCGTCGACCATGCTGGTCACGAAATCGGGCTCGATGACGAGCATCACGCTGCCCTTCAGCGGGCGCATCCGGTAAAGGCTGACGCTGGTGAAGCCGGGGAGATGATCGCGGAACTCCTCGAAGCGCACCGTCTCCAGCGGCTCGGCGGAAACCTGCGCCTTGGCGCGCGAGAAGGGCTCGACCACCACGCGGATGCGCCGCGCGAGGCGCTCGCCCATGCGCTCCAGCCCCGCCAGCCGCGCGGTCGGCCGGAACGATTCCTGCCCCAGCGCGAAGGAGCGCACGGCGCCTTCCGGCCCCGCCTCGCGATCCTGCTCAAGCTCCAGCACGCCCGGCCCCTCGCCGCCGGTGCCGCGCCGCTCGGCGACGAGGGAGGGCTCGTCGCCCGGAAAGGACGGGCCGCCGCTCATTGGATTCCGCCGCTCATTGAATGACGAAGCTCGTGAAATAGACGTTGTCGATCCCGCCATAGCCGGTCTTCTGCTTCAGCACGCCGTTGATCGCGTCGGTCAACTGCTTCTGGAGCGTCTTGCGGCCCTCGGGCGTGGTGATGGCGAACGAATCCTGGGCCGCCAGCGTCATCAGGATGGCGGAGCGGACCGGGATCTCATTATCCTTCAGCGCGTCGAGCACGCGATGATCGTAGAAGGTCGACACGCCGATGCCGAGCTGCACGAAGCCGTCCGAATCGCGCATGTTCGACGTGAAGTTCTGCTCGATATTATAATAACTGGCCTTGTATCGCCGGGGATCGAGCCGGGCGCCGTCCGTCACCTCGGCATATTGCTGGCCGCCGTCCTTCAGGATGAGCCTGGGGCGATCCGGGTCCTCGGGCGGGCCCTTGTGGCCGCCGATGCCGACGCCGGCGGCATACATGCCCGCGAATGCGCCGCCGACCGCCAGCACGAGGCCGCCGACCGCGATCAACGCTATTTTCCTGACGCTTCCGCCCTTCTTCGCCTTCGGCGGTTCGGCCTCGTCGCTCATCACCAGAATCCCGTCATGCGTAACGCTCGCCCGCGGCGGCCTGCCTGGTGGCTGCCGTGGGCGTCTCTGTTTGCGTTAATATGGTTAACAAATTCGACTGCCGGTGCGGCGGCTGATCCCCCTGCCCGCCGCTCCCCGGCTGGCGGAAGAGGCCGCCGCCCGCGCCGGCCCCCGCCCCGTTCTGGCCGGCGAGGTCCACCTGCGCATCGCTGACGCGTACGCCCTGCGCGCGCGCTTCGGCGACGAGCTGGTGGCGCTGGTCGGCAAGGATGGCGTGCGCCGCCGGGCTGTCGGTGGTCAGCCGGATCGCGGTGCCGTCGCTGCCGGTATCGAGCTGGACGTGCAGGACACCGAGCCGCTCGGGCATGAGCTGGAACTTGAGCGGAGCGCCGCCGTCGGCGCTGCGGGCGATGTCGCGCGTCAGCGAATCGAGCCACGCGCCGTCATGCGCGAGGTCGAGATGGCGCTGGATCGCCGCGTCGGGCGGCATCGGGACGGAACCGGACGTCGCGGCGGCCGAAGCGGCGGCATGGAGCGTCGCGAGGGCGGGCGTCGCGGGGGCGAGCGTCGCGAGCATCGACGTCATGCCTGCGCCCGGCATGTCGGCGCTCCCCGCGACCGGCGCGGCCTTTCTGCCCGCGGGCTTGTCGCCGTCGTCCGCGCCCTTGATCGCGGCGGGATTCGATCGGGCGGCGGTCGTCGCGGAAGGGGCCGCGGAGGGCGCTGTCACCATCCCCGCCATGGGGGGGGCGGAAGCGGCGATATCGGCCGCCTCCGGCGCGGGGGCAGATGTGACGGGGGCCGCTTTGGTGAAGGTCACGGCCAGCGGAGCGTCGCCGCCGGACGGGAAGAGGGCGTCGATATCGAGCCCGTCAGGCTCCGCACCCGCCCGCGCGGACGAAGCGGGCGGGGATGACACCGCGACAACCACATCGGCGGGCTTCGCTCCATCGGAGGAGGTGGCGGGGGCCGGCTGGTCTGGAATCGGGGCCGGGCTCGCCCGCGCGGACGAAGCGGCGGCAACGATGTCGGCTGGCTTCGCCTTGCCGGAGGGAGCGGCGGGCGCCGGCTGGTCCGGAACCGGGGCCGGGCTCGCCGGATCGGCCGTCGCGGGGCTCCCCGGAAGTGGGGACGACGCCGATGCGCCGGACGGCACGACGTCGCCGGCCGGACGCCCGAGGCCCACGGCGGCCGCGTCAACGGCACGGTCATCCCCTTTCGTGGGGGATGGCGCGGGTTGGGCCATCGGGGGTTGCGCAGCGAGGGCGGCCATGGTGAGCAATGCGGGATCGGCGGGAGCGGGATCGGCCTGCGACGGATCCTTGCCGTCGTCGGGCGCGGCCTGCCGGTCGTCATCGGCATCACCCCGCGTCCCGCCCCGCGTGGGCGGGGGCGACGCGGGCGCCGGCGTCGGCGCCAGTCCCGATATCAGCGCGTCGAAGGCGGTGACGCCGCCCGCCGCGCCCTGCGGCGGATCGGCCGCGTCGGGCGCCTGCGGGAGGATCGGGGTCGCACTCGCCGCGCGGATCATGCGTCGCCTCCGATAAAGCCGCGCCGGCGACGGCCGCCGCTTGCGCGGCGTTCGCGCGCCTCGTCGAAGGCGGCTTGCGCCTGCTCGCCCAGCCGCTCGGCGCTTTCCTGCCGGATGCGCGCCTCCAGCCGCAGCGCGGCCAGATGCAGCGCCGATGCGCGCGCGCTGCGGATCGCATCGGTCAGCCCCTCGCGCGCCTGATCGAGGCGCATCGCCAGCTCGCCGACATTGGAGAGCGCCGCCCCGCTCAGCAGGCCCGGCGCGAGATCGAGGCTGGTGCGCAACTGGACGAGCCGCGCGTCGCTATTCTCCAGCGATGCCACGCGCCCCTCCGCCTGCGCGGCCTGCGCCGCCGCCTGCAGATGCTGCACCCGGCGCACGCGCGCGACGCGCTCCCGACGGCGGATGACGTCCTTCATTGGCCGAACGCCTCGACCAGCGCGGCGACGGAGGCGGCGAAGTCCACCTGCTCCTTCTGGCCCTGGCCGATGAAGGCGTGGATGTCGGGATGGCGGCGGATCGCCTCGTCGATCCCGGCGTCGCTGCCCTCGCGATAGGCGCCCATCAGGATGAGGTCGCGATTCTCCTCGTAGACCGACCACAGGCGGCGCAGACTGGCGGCGGCGCGATGATGCCCGGGCCCGACGATATCGGCCATCACGCGCGAGAGCGACTTGCCCACGTCGATCGCCGGGAACACCCCCTGCTCGGCCAGGCTGCGCGACAGGATGATATGCCCGTCCACGATCGCGCGCGCGGTGTCGACGATCGGATCGTCGGTATCGTCGCCGTCGGCCAGCACCGTATAGAGCGCGGTGATCGATCCGCCGGTGCGCACGTCCGCCCCCGCCCGCTCCACCAGGCGCGGGATCAGGCCCAGCGCGGAGGGCGGATAGCCCTTCATCGTCGGCGGCTCGCCCAGCGACAGGCCGATCTCGCGCTGGGCATGGGCGACGCGGGTGAGGCTGTCGATCAGCAGCAGCACCTTCAGCCCCGCCTCGCGGAAGAATTCCGCGATCGCCGTCGCCCGCATCGCCGCGCGCAGGCGCAGCACCGGGGGATGATCGGCGGGCACCGCGACGACGACGCTGCGCGCGCGCGCCGCTCCGGTCAATTTGGTGGCGAGGAAGTCCGTCACCTCGCGCGATCGCTCGCCGACCAGCCCGACGACGATCACGTCTGCATCCGCGCCCGCGATCATCTGGCCCATCAGCACCGACTTGCCGACGCCCGATCCGGCGCAGATCGCGATCCGCTGGCCCACGCCCGCCGTCAGCAGCGCGTTGATCGCGCGCACGCCGACGTCGAAGGGCTGCGTCACGCGCGAACGGTCGAGCGGATTGCCCAGCCGCCCGGCGAGCGGCCAGCGATGCGCCGCGTCCGCCGGCCCCTTGCCGTCGAGCGGATTGCCCAGGGCGTCGATCACGCGGCCCAGCAGCTCGGGGCCGACCTCGACCGCGCCGCCCCGGTTGTCAGGCTCGACCCGCGCGCCGCGCGTGTGCGGCGCATCGGCGTCCAGCGCCATCATCAACGTGCGATTGCCGCGAAAGCCTACCACCTCGGCGCGCGCCGCGTTGCCGTCGGCGTCGATCACGCGCGCGCCGCTGCCGATCGGCTGGAGGAAGCCCGTCGCCTCCAGCATCAGCCCGTCATAGGCGACGAGCGTGCCGATGCGGCGCGGCCCCATGCCGGTGATGTCGATCGGATCGAGCATCGCCTTCGCGCGGCGGACGAGCACGCTCATCGCGGCACGCCCAACCGGTCGAGCGCGATGCGCAGCTTCTCCAGCCCCACCTCGGGCCCGTCCTCGATCCAGCCCTCGCCCGCGTCGAGCAGGACGGTGCCGGGGGCGAGATGCGGATCGGCGACCATCTCGACGGGCAGGTCGGCATCGGCCAGCCGGTCGAGATCGTCGGGGTGCAGCCGCATCTTGCCCGGCGCGCATTCGTCGGAAATCAGCGCGGCGGCGTCCATCGCGCGCTTCAGCAATATCTCGCCGTCGATCGCGACCTCGCCGACGATCTGGCGGACGAGCCGCTCGACCGTCTCGGCCAGCATCGCGCCCAGCTCGTGCGGCTGCTCGGGCTCCAGCACCTCCAGCGCCTCGGCCAGCCGCGCGATCGCGGCGCGCTCGGCCGCGACCTCCATCTCGACGGTGCGGCGCCCCTCGTCGAATCCCTCGGCGAAGGCGCGGGCGACAAGGTCCTCCTGCGTCGGCGGCGCGGTTTCGGCGGCGACGGCCGACGGCTCCTCGGCCGCCAGCATCCGATAGGTTTCGGACCAGGGGGTGAAGCTCTGCTCGCCCTCCGGCCTCGACCAGGCGGAAACGCGCGTCGCCGCCGCCACGCTCGCCCGGCTCCATATGTCAGACATAATCGTCGCCGCGATTGCCCAGGCTGATCGTGCCCGCGTCGGCCAGCTTGCGCGCGATCGACAGCACCTCCTTCTGCGCGTCCTGCACCTCGGCGAGGCGCATCGGCCCGCGCTCCGCGATCTCGTCCTGGATCGACTGGGCGGCGCGGCTGGACATGCAGGCGAACATCTTCGCGCGCAGCCTGTCGTCCGCGCCCTTGAGCGCGACCACCAGCACGTCGTTCTCGACGGTGCGCAGCAGCGTGCCGAGGCTCTTGTCGTCGAGCGCCATGAGATTGTCGAAGACGAACATCTCGTCCTCGATCATCCGCGCGAGAGTCTTGTCGAGCTTGCCGAGCGAGCGGATGATCCGCTGCTCCGCGCTCTGGCGGGTGTTGTTGACGATCTGCGCCGCCTCGGTCGGCCCGCCGCGCTTCGACGTCGCGCCCTGCGAGGAGCGGGTGAGCTGGCGCAGCAGCAGCCGCTCCAGGTCCTCCAGCGCCTCGGCGGTGACGAGGCCGAGGGTGGCGACGCGATAGACCACGTCGGTCTGCACGTCGTCGTCGAGCAGTTGCAGCACGTCCGCCGCGATCGGCGGATCGAGATGGGCGATGACGAGGGCGGCGATCTGCGGATGCTCGTTCTCGATCAGCGCGGCGATCGTGCGCGGGTCCATCCACTTGAGCGCGTCCAGCGCGCTGTTGCGCGTCGGCGGCGTGATCCGGGCCAGCACATTCTCGGCACGATCGGGCCCCAGCGCGCGCTCCATGACGCCGCGTATCTGCTGATCGGCCGCGAAGCCGATCGTGGTGCGGGCCCGCGCGCGCGACACGAACAGGTCGAGCACGCCGTTCACCTGATGCTCGGACACGTCGGCGACGCCGAACATCGCCCCGCCGAGCTGCTGCACCTCCTCGGGCTCGAGGCGCGATAGCACGTCGGCCGCCTCCTCCTCCGCCAGCAGCATGAGCAGGATCGCCGCCGCCTCGCAGCCGCCCGGAACGGGCCGGTCCAGCATGTCCACATCAGCCATTCTGCTCGCCCCCCGTGGCGCCTTCGGTACGGATCAGGTCGCGCACGACCAGCGCGGCGCGCGCCGGGTCCTGCCGAACGAAATTGCGGATCAGTTCGGCCCGCGCGGTATAGCCCGGCGCCGCCTCGATCATGTCGAGCGTCACCGGCCGCGCAGGATCGGCGCGCGCCTCGTCGACCAGCGCGGCGGCGATCTGCCGCCCGACGGCCGAGCGGTCGGCCGGGCCGGCGGCGGCGCGCGGCGCGTTCGCCGCCGTCGTCGCCTGCCGCTTCAGGAAGGGGCGCGCCACGCCGAATATCACCAGCGCCGCGATCAGCATCGCCGTCAGGTTGCGCGCGAGCAGCGGCACCCACGGCTTCTCGTAGATCGGGACGGCGGGCTCGTCGGCCGTCGCCGCGAAATCGCGCGCGTTGATCGCGATCACGTCGCCGCGCGCCTGGTCGAAGCCGACGGCGCCCTTCACCAGCGTCTCGATCTGCGCGATCGCGGCGGGGTTGAGCTTCCCCTTGCCCGCCCCCTGCTTCAGCGCGACCGCGACCGACAGGCGGCGCAGCGTGCCGACCGGCTGCCGCGTGACCGAAATCTCGTGGCCGAGCTGGAAGGCGCGGCTGTAATTCTCCGTCGTGCGCTGGGCGGCCTGCGCGGCCGACGTCGCCCCGGAGGCGCCGGGGGCGCCGGCCTGGGCCGGCTGGCCCTGCTGGTTCACCGCGAGCGTGCCGCCGGGGGCGGCCGCCACCATCGCGGCGGGCGGCGGGGTGTTGGTGACGGCGCCCGGAATCCCGGCGGCGGCGCCGTCGGGGCCGCCGTCCTTCGTCCAGCCGCCCTGCTCCTCGCGCACGGCGGCGGCGTCCTTGGGGAAGCTTTCGCGCGTCGCCTGCACCTCGGCGAAATCGAGATCGGCATGCACCTCGGACGTGTAGTTGCCCGCGCCGACGAGCGGGATGAGCAGCCGGTCGAGCGCGGTCTGGTAGCGCGCCTCCACCTTCTGCTGGATCGCGATCTGCCGGTCCGATGCCTCGCTCGCCGCATCGCCCGGGGGACGCGAGAGGAGGCGGCCGCTCTGGTCGACGATCGACACGTCGTCGGGCGAGAGGCCGGGCACCGAGGAGGCGACGAGATGCGCGATCGCGGCCACCTGCGCGTCGCCGAGCGTGCGGCCGCCGTTCAGCGTCAGCATCACCGAGGCGGCGGCGCGCGCATCGTCGCGCAGGAAGGCGCTGGGCTGCTCCTGCGCGATATGAACGCGCGCGGTGCGCACCGCGTCGATCGCCTCGATCGTGCGGGCGAGGTCCAGCTCGCGCGCGGCGCGCAGCCGCTCGCCCTCGACGGCGCGGCTCGCGCCCATCGGCAGGCTGGAGATGACGGAGGCGCCATCCGGCGCGCTCTTGGGCAGGCCCTGCTGGGCGAGCAGCATCCGCGCGCGGTAGAAATCGCCGTCGCCGACGGTGACGGCGCCGGTGTCGCGATCGAGCCGGTATCTGATCCCCGCCGTCTTGAGCGCGTCGGCGACGGCCCCCTTGTCGGCGTCGGCGAGCCCCTGGAAAAGGTCGCGCTGGGGCGGCTGGGCGAAGCTCATCCAGATGATCGCCGCCAGCCCGATCAGGGCGGCGAGACCGAGGAACGGCAGGCTCTTCGCGACCGCCGGCTGGGCGGCCAGCCCGCGCACCCGGTCCAGCATCGCGCCGGCGGGCATCTTCACGGGCCCCGGGAGGGCGAGCGGGCGGCCAGACGCCGCATCGTTGGCAAGGGCGTCAGCCATATCAGACCGGCATGCTCATGATGTCCTTGTATGCGGACAGGAGTTTGTTGCGGACTTGCAGCGTGGCCTGGAAGCCCACCGTCGCCTTTTCGCGCGCCAGCATCACGCCAGCGATGTCGGTGGTCTCGCCACGTTCGTAAGATGCCTGCATGTCGGCGGATTTCGCCTGGAGGCCGCTCACCTCCGACAGCGCACCGCGCAGCGCCTCGCCGAAATTGACGCCCATGGCCGACGTGTCGGCGCCGATGCCGCCGCCGATCCCCGTCGCCGCCGGCCCCGCCGCGGGCGCCGACGCCTGCCCCGCCGCCTTTTGCAGCGCGGCATTCTGCTGGAGGATCGCCGAACGCATCGCCATCAGGCTGGAGGCATCGATCCTGCTCATCGATCAGCTCCTCATGCCGCCGCGCGCATGTCGGCGAGGCGATAGCGCAGCGTGCGCTCGCTGATCCCCAGCCGCTCGGCCGCGCGCAGCCGGTGCCCGCCCGTCGCGGCGAGCGCCTCCTCGATCGCGCGCGCCTGGGTCGATCGGGTGATGTCCGACAGCGGGCGCGACAGGATGGCGGCGGGCGCGGGCGCGCGATCTCGGCGCGGCGCGGCGCCGTCGATCATCAGGTCGTCCGCCTCGATCCGCTCGCCCCCGCGCAGCAGCAGCGCGCGCTGGAGGACATTTTCAAGCTCGCGGACATTGCCCGGCCAGCCATGCGCCATCAGCCGGTCGAGCGCGGCGGCGGTCGGCCAGGCGACACCCTGCCCGCGCGGCGTGTGGCGCACCAGCAGGGCGGCGCTGATCGCGCGGATGTCGAGCCGCCGCTCGCCGAGCGGGCGCAGCGTGATCGGCATGACGTTCAGCCGCCAGTAGAGATCGTCCCGGAACCGGCCGGCGGCGACCTCCGCGGCAAGATCACGGTTGGCGGCGGCGACGACGCGCACGTCGACGGGGATCGCGCGCGTCGCGCCTACCGGCAGTACCTCGCGTTCCTGGAGCGCGCGCAGCAGCTTGGCCTGAAGCGCAAGCGGCAGCTCGGCCACCTCGTCGAGCAGCAGCGTGCCGCCATCGGCCGCGCGGAACAGCCCCTCGCCCGACGCGCCCGCGCCGGTGAAGCTGCCCTTCTGGTGGCCGAACAGCATCGCCTCCAGCATCGTCTCGGGCAATGCCGCGCAGTTGACAGGGACGAAAGGGCGCTCGGCCCTCGGCGACATGGCGTGGATGTAGCGGGCCATGCCCTCCTTGCCGGTGCCGGTCTCGCCCAGCACCAGCACGGTCGCGTCGCTTTTCGCCACCTTGCCCGCCAGCGCCAGCACGGCGGCGCTCTGCGGCTCCCCGCAGGCGGGGCGGACCGACGGGCGCGCCCATTCGGCGATCAGCGCATGACCGAACGCCATGTCCTCGAAGCCGAAGGCGACGCGCGCGGGCATCCCGGCGGCGGCGGCGGTGAAGGCCGGCTGGCCCTCGGTGAATGCCATGACGAGATCGCGATGCGTGGCGTGATTATTTTCGGATGCATCGAGGATGCGGCGCTCGTCACGCTCGCGCGGCGCGTCGGCCGCGACGGCGGGAAGCGGCAGGCCGATCCCGGCGAGCCAGGCGGCGAGAGCGGGATTGGCATCCGCGGCGCACCTGGAAAGTCCGATCCTCGTCATCTCGGCGCCCCCACCCGTTCAAAATCGCCGGCCGGAAATCCGTCCCCACGGACCGGCCGCCCCGCCCAGGCAGATAGCGCGGTAATGGTTACCAAGGGTTTAATCCTATTAAGAAGGCACGGGCGCGCGTGCGGGCCCGTGCGTGCGCGTAGGACGAGATCCGCGAGATCGGCGAAACGGGCCGGCATGCCGGCTCCGGCGGGGCCGCTTAAACTTTCCCGCGCCGCGCCGTTACCCGGATCGTGGCTGCCGTGGACCCCATGGTCGGGCCGCCGGAATTGGAGCGGGAAAAGGAACGACCCCAATGACTGTCATCAACACCAATGTCAGCGCGCTCTATGCCCAGAACGGCTCGCGCACGGCGAACGCGGCCCTTCAGACCGCGATGCAGCGCCTGTCGACCGGCAAGCGCATCAACAGCGCCGCCGACGACGCGGCGGGCCTCGCCATCTCGAACTCGATGACCTCGGACATCCGGGGCATGAACCAGGCGATCCGCAACGCCAACGACGGCATCTCGCTGGCGCAGACGGCGGGCGGCGCGCTCGACGAAGTCACCAACATGCTCCAGCGCATCCGCGAGCTGTCGGTCCAGTCGGCGAGCGGCACCTATTCGAACGACGACCGCGCGAACCTGCAGGCGGAAGTCAGCCAGCTCACCGCGCAGATCGGCGACATCGTCTCGAACACGAAGTTCAACGGCAACACGCTGTTCTCGGCCGCCGCCGGCACGGCGGCCACCGACGGCACGCCGGGCGATCCGGGCGACCCCACCGCCGATCCGCCCGTCCCGGCCACCCCGGCCACTCCGGCCACCCCGGGCACGCCCGGCGGCACGACCTTCACCATCCAGACGGGTTCCGGCTCGGGCGACACGGTCGACATCAATATCGCCCAGCTCGACCTGTCGGACGTCACCGGCGCCGCCGCCGACGACACCGCGGATCCCCCGGTGGCCGCGAAGACCGGCGTGGATATCTCGACCGTGAGCGGCGCCAAGGCCGCGATGGGCTTCGTCGATACCGCGCTGAAGACGGTCGCCAACGTGCAGGCCACGCTCGGCGCCTCGGAAAGCCGGCTGAACTCGGTCGTCAACAATCTGACGACCAACGTGCAAAACCTCACCCAGGCCCGTTCGCAGATCCAGGACGCGGACTTCTCGGCCGAGACGACCTCGCTCGCCCAGGCGCAGATCCTGAGCCAGGCGTCGACCGCGATGCTCGCCCAGGCGAACCAGAGCCAGCAGGGCATCCTGAAGCTGCTTCAGTAAGCAGGCGCAGGCCCCGCAAGGCAGGCGTGACGGCCCCCGGCATGGCTTTCCATGCCGGGGGTCTCGTCTTTCCGCGTGACGATATGACGAGAGGAACCGGCGATGATCCATCCTTCCACAAGCGATCCGGACCGCACGGACGCCGGCGCGCCCGTCCCGGTGCTGAGCGCGGACCTCGCGGGCCCGGATGCTTCCCCGGCGACGGGGGAGGCGGGGAAGGGCAAAGCGGGTGCCCGTCCGTCCTCCGCGCAGGGGCTCTTCGCGATGGCGGGCGTGGCGCTCGCCGCCTTTGCGGCGACGCTGTCGGCGGTGGGCCTCGCCGTCACCAGCCGCACGGTGGTCGAGGCGCGCGCCGCGATCGACGCGCTGCGCGCGGTCGAGCAGCGTCACGCCGACAGGATCGGCGGCGCGCCGTCGCCCGCGACGGCCACGAGGGTCGCGTTGATCGCGCCGCCCGCGCCTGCGGCCGCTTCAGCCCCCGACGACGCCGCGATCGCGCAGATGCGGCGCAGCCTTGATGCATTGCGCGAGGATGTGGCGCGGCTCGCCGTCGCGCGGAACGGCGGCGCGATGCTCTCGACGGTGAGCGACGGGCAGGCGGAGCTGGCGAACCGGCTGGGCGTCATCAACAACAAGCTCGACCGGATCGAGCGCGCGATCAGCTCCAGTCGCGTAGCGATGCGCGCAGACGATCGAGCGCGGCCTTTTTGATCTGGCAGACGCGCGCGGCGCCGACGCCGAGCGTCTGGCCGATCTCCTCGAGGTTCATCTCCTCGACGAAATAGAGCTGGAGCACCATCGCCTCGCGCTCGGGCAGCTCGGAGATGCGCTCCGCGAGCGCGCGGCGCAGGTCCTCCTTCTCCAGCGTCTCGTCGATCCGCTCCTCGACATCGGCGAACCACATCGACTGGTCCGAATAGATCTCGTCGAGCGATTCGTGATGGATCGCGCCGGTGCTGTCGACCAGCTCGCGATAGGCGCCCGCGTCGAGGCCCATCGCCTGGGCCATCTCCGCCTCGCTGGCCGGACGGCGCAGGGTCGATTCCAGCTTCGCGCGCGCCGCGTTCAGCTCGCGCTTGCGCGCCATCGCCGATCGCACGATCGTCGCGTGGCGGCGCAGATGATCGATCATCGCGCCCCGGATGCGCATCGTCGCATAGGTGGCGAAGGCGAAGCCCCGGTCCTCGAATCCGTTCGCCGCCTCGACCAGCGCGACCATGCCGATCTGCACCAGATCCTCAATGTCGATCGCGGAGGAGACGCGGCCATGGACATGCCACGCGATCCGGCGGACGAGCGGCATGTGCGCCCGCGCGAGATCGGCGGGCGATTGCCGCGCGGGCCGGCGGCCATAGGTCTCGACCGTGAGCGCGCGATCAACGAACGACATGCGGCACCGCCTCCGGCAGCAGGAAGATGAGGGAAGGCGCGGCCCGGCGCATCATGCGGGCTCGCGCTCGGAAAGGGCGGCGCCGGGGGCCGGGGCGCCCGCGCCGCCGACGACGGCGACGACCTCGACCGGCTTGCCGTCGGGTATCTCCAGGAAGGAGAGCACCGGCGCGTCGGCGAGATGCGGGCGAAGCAGCCGCGACAGCGCGCGCCGCGCGATCGGCGAGGTGACGACCGCGAACTGCCGCGCCTCGCCCATCAGCGGGGCGGCCGCCTGGGTGACGGCGGTGACGATCCGGTTGGCGAGCGCGGGCTCGAACGGATGGCTGGCGTTCGGCCCGGCGCGCACCGCCTGGGCGAGCAGCGTTTCCAGCCCGCCGTCCAGCGTGACGACCGGCAGCGGCATCTTCATCGGCACCAGGCTCTGGACGATGATCGCGCCGATGCGCATGCGCACCGCCTCGACCAGCGCGGAGGGATCGCTCTCCTCGCGCGCGGCGTCCACCATCGCCTCGGCGATGCGGCGGAAATCCTTGAGCGGCACCCGCTCGGCCAGCAGCGCGCGGCAGAGCCCCGCGATCGCCGCCAGCGAAAGCGGCTGGGGGGTGAGGCCGGAGACGAGCTGCGGCGCCGTCTCCTTCAATGCGTCGAGCAGCTTCTGCGCCTCGTCCATGCCGAACAGGTCGGCGGCGGTTCCGGCAATGATCTGGTTGAGATGGGTGGCGATCACCGTCGGCGGATCGACGACCGTATAGCCGGCCACCACCGCCTCGGTCCGCTGCGCCGGATTGATCCACACCGCGTCGAGCCCGAAGCTCGGGTCCTTCGCGATGCGCCCGTCGACCGGCCCCTCGATCGCGCCGCTGTCGAGCGCGAGCAGCTCGTCGGGCCAGACCTGGTCCTCGCCCATGATGACGCCGGCGACGGTGATGCGATAGGCATTGGGATCGAGCGCGAGATTGTCGCGCACGCGCACCATCGGCACGACGAAGCCCAGCTCGCGGCTCAACTGGCGGCGGATGCCGGTGATGCGCGCCATCAGCGGCGCGCCCTTGCGCTCGTCGACGAGGCCGATCAGCGCGTAGCCGAGGTCCAGCCCGATCGACGCGCCGTCCGACACCTCGTCCCATCCGATCATCGACGGCGTGGGCGCGGCGGCCTTGTCCTCCACCGGCGCCGGGGTCTCGGCGGCCTTCGCCGCGCCGCGCAGCCGCCATGCCATATAGCCCGCGATCGCGGCCGCCGGCAGGATCACGAAATGCGGCATCCCCGGCAGCACGCCCAGGATGGTCAGGATCGCGGCCACCGGCGTCCAGGCGCGGGCCGATCCGAACTGATGGGTGATCTGGCCCGACAGGTCGAGCGGCGAGGACACCCGCGTGACGATCGCCGCCGCCGCGATCGAGAGCAGCAGCGCCGGGATCTGCGCCACCAGCGCGTCGCCGATCGCGAGCTGGATATAGGTGGACGCGGATTCGGACAGCGACAGCCCGTGCGAGACGACGCCGAGGACGAGCCCGCCCAGCACGTTGATCGCGAGGATCAGCACGCCCGCGATCGCGTCGCCCTTCACGAACTTGGACGCGCCGTCCATCGATCCGTAGAAATCCGCTTCCGTCGCCACCTCCTGGCGGCGCTGCTTCGCTTCTTCGGGCGTCAGCAGCCCGGCATTGAGATCGGCGTCGATCGCCATCTGCTTGCCCGGCATCGCATCGAGGGTGAAGCGCGCCGAAACCTCGGATACGCGCCCCGCGCCCTTGGTGATGACCACCAGGTTGATGATCATCAGGATCGCGAAGACGAAGATGCCGACGGCGTAGTCGCCGCCGATCAGGAAATGGCCGAACGCCTCGATGACGTGGCCCGCCGCGTCCGGCCCCTGATGCCCGTCGACCAGCACCACGCGCGTCGAGGCGACGTTGAGCGACAGGCGCAGCAGCGTCGCGAAGAGCAGCACCGTCGGGAAGGAGGAGAAATCGAGCGGGCGGGCCGCGTTCAGCGACACCATCAGCACCGCGAGGCTGATCATGATATTGCCGATGAAGCCGATATCGAGGATCGCGGACGGCACCGGCACGACCATCAGGCCGACCAGCACCAGGATCGCGACCGGCAGGATCGCGCCGCGCCCGGCATTCAGCCAGAGCTTCCGGTTGAGGGCCTGTGTCGCCACGCTCAGCCCTCCTTGCCCGACAGGTCGCTTCGGTCAGCCATGATCGGAATCATCACACCCCATGGGAAATACGGGGTTGAAGAAGCAAGGTGCGTGCCAGTTTCGTGATCGAAATGGGTGGGATTGCGCGAGCCGGGATTGCGCAGGGCCGGGAGACCCGGGAGCGCGCGCGGGCGCTACCGCGGGTTCAGGCGATGCGGGCCGGGCGCCCGTAGGCGAGGCGCTGGGGCGTGTTCACGCCCAGCACGGCGAGCTGCTCGAGCTGGCAGCGCGTGCGGTCGGCGAGATAGTTGATGCGCGCGCGCGCGGCGTCCGCAAGCTGGATCGCGCGCGTCAGGCGGGCGATGATGGCGGGCTGGTTGCGCCACGCGCCGGCCCCGCGCACGACGTCGAGCGCGCCGGTGAAGGCGGTGACGGCCGCGTCGATGGCGGCCGGATCGCGGCCGTCGAGCGCGCGGATCAGCGCCTCCTCGGCTGCGATCACCCGGTCGAGAATATCCGCGCTCATGGCGTTGCCGTCACTTGCCCGGCCCGTCACTTGCCCGGCAGGTCGAGCGCGACCATCTTCGCCGCGATCGCCTGCACGTCGATCGCATAGCCGCCCGACGCGATCGCGGCGCGGACGCGCGCCACCTTGTCGGTATCCACGGGCGGGCCGGCGGCGGCCAGCTCGGCGGCGGGGCTGGCGGCGACGCCCTCCTCGCCGGCCCCGGCGCGCGCGGATGCGGCGGCGCCGGCGCGTTGCGTGCCCTGGGGGCGCGTGCCGTCGATCCTGCCCGCGCCGGTCGTCGATCCGATGCCGTTTATCATCTGCCCAGCCTCCACATGCCCTCGGGTGCGCTCGCCGCTTCACATCCCTTTAACGGCACGATTCAGAATCCCTTAAATCAATTAAATCCCGGCAGCCTGGCGTGGCCCGCGTCGATCACCTCGACGATCATCGGCGCCGATTTCCGGTCCGCGCGCACGCGGATGCGATCCCCCGGCGCGCCATCCTCCTCCGCGATGACCTCGCTCGTCACGCTGAAGCCGGATGCGCCCGCCGCCAGCTCGACCGGATCGCCGCGCCGGATCACCGGATCGGGCTTGCGCGCCGGGACGATCGCCGTCATCGCGACCGGCATCGACGCCGACGCCGCGCCGCCGGGGACGAGCGGCACGCGGATCCGCCAGCCGAGCGGGGCGCAACGGATCGTCGCCGCCCCCTGCATCGGCGGCGCGATCTCGGCCTGCGTCGGGCACGCGGCGAGCTTCATCCGCCGGTCGATCGGCGCGCGCGGGCCGCCCGGCGCGCCGATATCCGCGCCCAGCGCGATCACCAGCCGCCGCTCCAGCGCGTCGAGGTCCTGCATCCCGCCGGCGGCCCAGACGGGCAGCGGCGCGACCAGGGCGGCGGCGAAAGCGATCGGACGAAATCCCGGCATCATCAGCATGTTCCTGCACATCATGCAGGCATATAAGCAAATACCGGGCCAATCACCGCGCGCCGCGCAGCAGGACACCGATCCGCTGTCCCCCGCCGGGGCCGGAGCCGGGGGCGCCGCCGTCCATCGCGGGCAGGTCGATCGCGATCCTTTTCTCGTCGAGCCCGCCCGAACGCAGCGCGCGCGCGACCGCCGCCGTCCGCGCGGCGGCGAGTTCCCAGCCGTCGAAACGCTGCGTCGCGGCGTCCGCCCCGGTGCTGCGCACCGTCGCTCGCCCGTGCGCGCCCGCCGCCTTACGCCCCAGCGCCGCCAGCATGTCGGCACGGCCGGGCAGGAACACCGCCTCGCCCGGCTGGAACAGGGCGTCGGCGCGGAAATCGGCGCGGTGCGACAGGGCCGCCGCCCGCCCGCCGAACGCCGTGCGCAATCCGTCCGCCACCGCCTGCGAGCGATCGGCGCGGGCGTGGAGGATCACGAAGAAGCCAAGCAACAGCAGGCACAGGTCGGCGAAGCTCAACGTCCAGCGCGGCGCGGCGCGCGCGGCCATCACGATACGCTCCGCAGCGGGGGACGCGCGCGCAGCGGCGGCGCGTCAAGCTCGGCGCGGATCAGCGCCTCGAAACGCTCCAGCGTCCATGCCTGCCAGGCGATCTCCTCCTCCGACAGGCGTTCGAGCCGGGCCGCGATCGGCCCCGCGACGGCGGCCGAGAGGATGATCCCGTAGAGCGTGGTCAGCATGGCGAGCGCCATCGCGGGGCCGATCGCGGCGACGTCGTCCATCGCGGCGAACATGCGCACCAGCCCGATGATCGTGCCGATCATCCCCATCGCCGGCGCGCCGTCGGCCAGCGCGCGCCAGAAATCGATCGCGCCGGCGTGGCGGCGGCGGCGGCCGGTCAGCTCCTCCTCGGCCCAGCGCGTGAAATCCTGGCTGCTCGCCGCGTCGGACAGGCGGAAGGCGGCGCGGCGCAGGAAGACGCCCGCCGTCCTCACCCGATCGGCGCAGGCGACGCTCTTGGCCTGGGCCAGCGCCTCGATCGCGTTCACCGCGCGCCGCGCGGCCAGCGCGTCCGCGCCGGGCCGTTCGCGCACCAGCGGGCGCAGCGCGCCGAGCGCCCGGCCGATATCCTCGCGCGAGGAACGCGCCGTCGCCGCCAGGAAGGCGCCGCCGAACACGATCAGGAAGGAGAGGGGGTCCAGGAAGCGGGCGATTTCGGCCGGAAATTCCATCATCCCTCCCCGCTGCCGGGCGGACCGGCAGGAAATTGCCGGGGCCGGCAAATAATTGCCGCCCCACCCGGCACCACGCCCCCGCACCCCCGCAAATGCAGGTTTCCGTCAATCTGGCACGGCCCTTGCTGACCCATGCCGACGCGATGCCGGGACGAAACCGCCATCAGGGGTAACGGCACCGTCGCGGGAAAGTTTAGCGGGACCGGAAAGGGGGAATTCGACGATCATGGATGTCGCAAGCGACCTCTTCGGGGTGCACGGCGCGGCGCTGGAGCTGCGGAGCCAGCGGCTCGCCATGCTCGCCTCCAACATCGCGAACGCCGCGACGCCGAACTACAAGGCGCGCGACATCGATTTCGACAAGGCGCTCGACCTCGCCACCAGCAAGGGCCAGGGCGTCGGCAAGGCGCTGGCGGGCGCCACCGGCTATCGCGTGCCGCTCGAATCCTCGCTCGACGGCAACACGGTCGAGCTGAACACCGAGCAGACGATCTTCGCCGAGAACGCGATGAAATATCGCACCACCCTTTCCTTCCTCCAGGGCCGCATCTCCACCGTGATGCAGGCGCTCAAGGGCGAGTGACGGCCATGACCAAGCCGATGTCGGTCTTCGACATTTCCGGGCGCGCGATGTCCGCGCAGCTCATGCGGCTGAACACGACGGCGTCGAACCTCGCCAATGCGGGCTCGATCTCGGGCTCGGCCGACACCGCGTTCAGGGCGCTGAAGCCGGTGTTCCGCACCGTGACCGACCGGCCGGGCGTGGCGACGGTGCAGGTGGACCGCGTCGTCACCTCCACCGCCCAGCCCACCAGGAGACACGAGCCGGACCACCCGCTCGCCGACAGGAATGGCGACGTCTGGGAAGCCGGCGTCGACAGCGCACAGGAGATGGTCGAGATGATCGAAACCGCCCGACAATATCAGAACAACGTCCAGGTCCTCCAGACTGCCAAGACGCTCACCCTCGACACGCTGAAGCTCGGCCAATGAGCGTCGGCGCAACCAGCGGCGCCACGGGCGCCAGCGGCACGTCGGGCACGTCCACGACGGGCGGCGGCATCCAGACGCTCGGCGAGACGGATTTCCTGAAGCTGCTCACCACACAGCTCCAGACGCAGGACCCGTTCAACCCGGTCGACAATACCCAGATGATCGCGCAGCTCGCGCAGATCACCAGCTCGTCGGGCATCGCGCAGATGAACCAGACGCTAACGAACATCGCCTCCAGCCTCACCGGATCGCGCATCGGCGACGTGGCGAGCTGGATCGGCCACGGCGCGCTGGTCAATTCCAGCGTGGCGGCGCCGCTGTCGGACGGCAGCTATGCCGGCCGGATCAGCCTGCCATCGAACGCCACCAGCGTCTCGATCAGCTATGTCGATGCCAACGGCGCGATCGTCCACAGCGACAATCTCGGCGCGCAGGGCGCGGGCAACGTGTCGTTCTCGTGGAACGGCAAGGACGCGGGCGGCAACGTCGCCGCCACCGGGCCGCTGCGGATCGTCGTGTCCGCCGCCGACGCCAACGGCGCGATCACGCCGACGACGGCGACCTGGACGACGATCGCGGCGGTGCAGTCCCCCGCCGGCGGCGGCGACACGAAGCTGGTGACGCCGCTCGGCCTCGTCTCGCCGTCCGACATGCTTACCCTCGGTTGAACCCTCCGCTGGAGACCTGAACCATGTCCCTCTACACCTCCCTTTCGGGCCTCAACGCGGCCCAGACCGACCTGTCGGTCACGTCGAACAACATCGCCAACGTCTCCTCGCTCGGCTTCAAGAAGAGCAGCGCGCAATTCGGCGACATCATCGCGAGTTCCGCGCTGCAATCCTCCAACATCGCCGGCCAGGGCACGCATCTGGTCAGCATGACGCAGGATTTCAGCCAGGGCTCGTTCCAGACGACCGACAGCGCGCTCGACCTCGCGGTCAGCGGCCAGGGCTTCTTCGCCACGCGCAGCGACCTGACCGGCGGGCAGGTGGCGTTCACGCGCAACGGCTCCTTCACGATCGGCCCGAACAACTATATCACCGACGCGAACGGCGCCTATGTGCAGGCGCTGCCCGTCGACACGCTGGGCAACGTCACCGCGACGGGCCTCGATGCGATGCAGAACCTTCTGGTTCCGCAGACGTCGGGCCAGCCCAGGCAGACGAGCAACATCAGCCTGACGCTGTCGCTGCCCTCGTCCGCCGATCTGCCGGCGAGCCGCGACGCCTATGCGAGCGGCACCTACGCCTTCGATCGCAACGATCCGAACAGCTACAACCAGGCCAGCTCGACCACCATCTACGACGCGAGCGGCCAGGCGATCCCGGCGACCATCTATTATGTGCGCACGTCGGCCCCCGACGCGGGCAGCAGCGACAGCACGTGGAACGCCTATGTCTACGCGGGCGACCAGCAGGCCGGCGCGCCCATCCCGCTCACCTTCGACAGCACCGGCGCGCTGACCAGCCCGACCGGCAGCACCGCGCTGGGATCGGTGCAGCCGACGGGCGCGTCGGCGCCGCTCAACCTCACGATCAACATCGGCGCCGCGACGAAGCAGGGGGACAGCGCCTTCACGGTGAACTCCGTCTCGCAGGACGGCAACACCACGGGCAAGTTCAGCAGCATCTCCGTCGGCACCGACGGGCTCGTCACCGCGAGCTATTCGGACGGATCGACCAAGGCGCTGGGCAAGATCGCGCTGGCCACCTTCCCGAACCCGGCGGGGCTGCGCCAGCTCGGCGATTCGAAATGGACGGTCACGGGCAATTCGGGCGATCCGATCGTCACCTCGGCGGGCACCGACGGGATGGGCACGCTCCAGTCGGGCACGCTGGAGCAGTCGAACGTCGACATCTCGACCGAGCTGGTGAGCCTCATCATGGCGCAGCGCAATTTCCAGGCGAACGCCAAGGCGATCCAGACCGACAACCAGATCACCCAGACGATCCTCCAGAACAGCTGAGGCATCGGGCCGTGGACCGCCTCCTCTACAGCTCGCTCACCGCCATGCGCAGCGCCATGGCGCGGCAGGCGACGATCGCGAACAACCTCGCCAACGCCAACACGTCGGGCTTCCGGGCCGAGATGGCGGCGACGCGGCCGCTGTGGGTGCAGGGCCAGGGCCTGCCCACCCGCGCGGTGGCGTCGGAGGAGGTGCTCTCGGCCGACATGAGCGCGGGCACCGTCACCCATACCGGGCGCGATCTGGACGTGGCGCTGAAGGGCGACGCGCTGCTCGCCGTCCAGACCGGCGACGGCGAGGAGGCCTATACGCGGCGCGGCGACCTCCAGCTATCGGACAGCGGCCTGCTCACCGATGGCGACGGCCAGCCGGTGCTGGGCGACAGCGGGCCGATCACGCTGCCGCCGGCGGACAAGATCATGATCTCCGCCGACGGCACGATCAGCATCGTGCCCCCCGGCGGTGACGCCAGTTCGCCGCAGGATGTCGACCGGCTGAAGCTCGCCTCGCCGCAGGGATCGAACGTGGTCAAGGGGCTCGACGGGCTGTTCCGGGTGCGCGGCGGCGGCGTGCTGCCCTCCGATCCCGACGCCAAGGTGGAATCGGGCGCGATCGAGGGATCGAACGTCGATTCCAGCGCGATGCTGATCCAGATGATCGAGGCGAGCCGGAGCTGGGACAGCCAGGTCAGGATGATCTCGACCGCCAAGCAGATGGATACCGACGCCGCCGATCTCATGCGGATGCCGGACAGTTGATCCCGGCGCGCGCGCCTTCCACCCAAGCGATTTCTGCCAGGAGTAGCCTGCGATGACCAACGCCGCCCTTCACGTCGCCCGCACCGGGCTGGATGCCCAGCAGGAACGGATGCGCGTTATCGCGAACAACCTCGCGAACGTGAACACCACCGGCTTCAAGCGCGACCGGGCGACGTTCGAGACGCTCGCCTACCAGAATGTGACGACGCCGGGCGCGCCCTCGTCGGCGGACAACAAATATGCGACCGGCCTCGCCTTCGGATCGGGCGTCGCGATCACCGGCACGGCCAAGCTCGACACGCAGGGCACGCTGGCCTCCACCGGCAACGCGCTCGACGTGGCGATCCAGGGCAACGGCTTCCTCCAGGTGCAGCGGACCGACGGCACCATCGGCTATACGCGCGACGGCAATCTGGCGCTTTCGCCGGAGGGCAAGCTCGTCACCGGCGACGGGATGCCGCTCGTGCCCGACATCACCATCCCGCAGGGCGCCACCGCGATCACCATCGGCCAGGACGGCACCGTCTCGGCCCAGCTCCAGGGGCAGACCGCCACCAGCGAGATCGGCAAGATCGAGCTGGCGAGCTTCACCAACCCGGCCGGGCTCCAGGCGATCGGCAACAACCTGCTGGTCGAGACCGCCGCCTCGGGCACGCCGCAGGTGGGCGAGCCCGGAACCGACGGGCGCGGCACGATCACGCAGGGCTCGCTCGAAGGCTCGAACGTCGATGTCGTGCAGGAGCTGGTCGACATGATCGAGACCCAGCGCGCCTATGAGGTGAACTCGAAGATGATCAAGTCGACCGACGAGATGCTGCAATATGTCAACCAGCAGCTCTAGGGCGGCTCGCGCTGCCGCCGCGGCGCTCGTCGCGGGAGCCCTGTTCCTGGGCCTCTCCGCGCGGCCCGCCTTCGCGCACGCCCACAAGCCGAAGGAGCGCGACCTCGCCTTCGCGCCGACGCCGGTGCCGTCGCCGCCGCCGACGCCGGGCAACGGCGCGATCTTCCAGGCGGCGGCGGGCTATGCGCCGCTGACGGCGGGCGCGCGCGCGGCGCGGGTGGGCGACATCGTGACGATCACGCTGGTCGAGGCGACGCAGGCCGCCAAGTCGTCGACCACCAACACCAACCGGCAGGCCAGCCTCGGCATCACGCCGCCCACCACCGGCCCGCTCTCCTTTTTCAAGGCGAGCGACGCGACGGCGAGCGGCGGGTCGAAATTCGACGGCACGGGAGCGGCGACCCAGTCGAACCAGCTCACCGGCGAATTGTCGGTGACGGTGGCGGCGGTCTATCCCAACGGCACGCTGCTGGTGCGCGGCGAGAAGATGCTGACGCTCAATCGCGGCGACGAGCATGTGCAGATTTCCGGCATCATCCGCGCGGCCGACATCGATCCGGACAATCGCGTGCTTTCGACGCGGGTGGCGGACGCGAGGATCAGCTATTCGGGCAAGGGCGACGTCGCGCGCGCCAGCCGCCCGGGCTGGCTCAGCCACTTCTTCTCGATCCTCAGCCCCTTCTAGGATGCGCCCGACGATGCACCGCCTCCTCCTCGCCATCGCCATGCTCATCGCCGCGGTCCAGCCGGCGTGCGCCGAACGGATCAAGGATCTGGGCGCCTTCCAGGGCGTGCGCTCGAACCAGCTCACCGGCTACGGCATCGTCGTCGGGCTCGCGGGCACGGGCGACGACAGCCTCGAATATACCGTGCAGGGGATGAAGGGCGTCGCCTCGCGCTTCGGGCTGACACTGCCGCCGGGCGTCAACCCCTCGCTCAAGAACGCGGCCGCCGTCATCGTCACCGCCGACCTGCCCGCATTCGCCAAGCCGGGGCAGAAGCTCGACATCACCGTCTCGGCACTGGGCAAGGCCAAGTCGCTGCGCGGCGGCACGCTGCTCGTCACCCCGCTCACCGGCGCGGACAACCAGATCTACGCGATGGCGCAGGGCAATCTCGCGGTCGGCGGACTGGGCATCAGCGGCGCGGACGGATCGAACCTGACGGTCAACATCCCCACCGCCGGGCGCATCCCCGGTGGCGCGACGGTGGAGCGCGAGGTGGCCGACGCCTTCGCCACCACGCCCGAGCTGCTCTTCAACCTGTCGGAAGCCGACCTCACCACCGTCGGGCGCGTCGCCAATGCGATCAACGGCGCGATCGGCGCGGGGCGGGCGCGCGCGGTCGACGCGGTGTCGGTCGCGATCACGGCGCCGCCGGGGGCGGAGCTGCGCACCGCGCTGATGGGCCGTATCGAGAACCTGCCCGTCGATCCCGCCGACGCGCCGGCCCGCGTGATCGTCAACGCGCGCACCGGCACCGTCGTCATCAACGGCGCGGTCCGGATCGCGCCGGCGGCGGTCAGCCACGGCAAGCTCACCGTGCGCGTCGACGAGAAGCCGCGCGTGATCCAGCCCGGCCCCTTTTCGAACGGGCAGACGCGCACCCAGCAATCGAGCGCGATCAGCGTCGAGGAGGAGAAACATCCGATGTTCGATTTCCGCCCCGGCGCCAGCCTGGCCGATATCGTCAAGGCGGTGAACGCGATCGGCGCCTCGCCGGCCGATCTGGTCGCGATCCTGGAGGCGCTGAAGCAGGCGGGCGCGATGAAGGCGGATCTGGTGGTGCTATGAGCGGCGCGATCTCCTCCACCACGCCCGCATCCGCGACGGCGTCCGGCGCGACGGCCGGGCAGGAGCGCCTGAAGAAGGCCGCACAGGCGTTCGAGGCGGTGTTCCTGCGCCAGATGATCGGATCGATGCGTCAGGCCGATCTCGGCGACGGCCTGTTCGATTCGAGCGCGACCGACCAGTTCCGCGACATGGCCGACGCGCGCGTCGCCGACGACATGGCCAGGAAGGGCGGTTTCGGCGTCGCCGAGGTGCTGGTGAAGCAATATGGCGCTAAAGTCCCGGCCGCTCCGGCCGTTGTTCCCGGCAAATGACCAACCTCATCGGCATCGGTGCCTCGGGCATCTCCGCCTATAACACGGCGCTCGCGACGATCGGCGACAATGTCTCCAACGCGCAGACGCCGGGCTATGCGCGCCGGTCGACCGTGCTTCAGGAATCGCCCGCCGCGTCGGGCACCGTCGGCATCTATCGCGACGTCGCGGGGGCCAACGGCGTGTCGGTCGCCGGGGTCTCGCGCGCGTGGAACGATTTCCAGGCGCAGGAGAGCCGCGTCGCCTCTTCCGACGCCAGCGCGGCGGACGCGCGGATGCGCTGGCTCACCAACGCGCAGTCGGCGGTCGACAGCAGCGATTCGGGTCCCGGCGCGCTGGTCACGGCCTTCTTCAACGCCGCGGACAGCTTCGCGGGCAATCCGGGCAACGACCTGTCGCGCAGCGGGATGCTGTCGGCGCTGTCGGACGCGGCCGACAGCATAAGCGGCACCGCCGCTTCGCTCGCCCGCGTCGCCAGCGGCATCGCGACCGAGGCGGGCACCACCGTCTCCGGCCTCAACGGCAATCTCACCGCGCTCGCCAACATCAACCAGGCGCTCAGCCGCACCGCGCCGGGCACGTCGGCGCAGGCCGCCCTGTTCGACCAGCGCGACCAGCTTCTCGACAATATCTCCGCCCAGATCGGGATCGGCGCCAGCTTCGACGCCAACGGCGCGGTCACGGTGACGGTCGCGGGATCGGGCACGACGCTGCTCAGCGGCGGCAAGATATCCCAGCTCGTCCTGCAACAGGCGAGCGACGGCCGCCTTGCCCTGTCGATCAGCGCGCCCGACGGCACCGTCCAGCCGGTCGGCGCGAACGGCGGCTCGCTCGCGGGGCTGGTCGACGCGGCCGCCACCGTCGCCTCGCGGCGCCAGCAGCTCAACGGCATCGCCACCAGCTTCGTCGCCGCGATCAACGGCTGGCAGGCGAACGGCGTGGACGCGAACGGCAATGCCGGCGCGCCGCTGCTCGGCATATCGGGGGGCGCGGACACGCTACAGGTGCTGACCACCGATCCCGCCGCGATCGCCGCCGCGTCCACCGACGGCACCGCCAACGGCAATTTGCTCGCGCTCCAGCCGCTGCGCAGCAACGGGGCGGAGCAGCAGATCGCCGCGATGATCTCGCAGCAGGCGCAGCTCGTCTCCTCCGCCACCGCGCAGGCGACCGCGACGGCGACCCAGCGCGACAACGCGTTCGCCGCGCGCGACACCACCTCGGGCGTCGACCTCGACCAGGAGGCGGCCGACCTGCTGCGCTTCCAGCAGGCCTACCAGGGATCGGCGAAGATCATCCAGGCCGCGCGCGACACCTTCCAGTCGCTGCTCCAGTCGCTCTGAGGGGACCATCATGGTCAGCACGTCCTATTACCAGCTCAATGCCGAGATCGCGCGCCAGCAGCGGCTCGCCCAGCAGATCACCCAGGCGCAGAACCAGATATCGACGAACTCGCGCCTGCTCGCGCCGTCGGACGATCCGTCCGCCTCCGCGCGCGTCACCGACATCTCGCGCGAGCAGGCGAACGGCACGGTGTGGACCGCGAACGCGCGGAGCGCCGCCGCCACCGCCTCGCAATCGGACGCGGCCCTCACCAGCATCGCCAATTCGCTCACCAACGCGCTGGAGTTGATGACGTCGGGCACCACCGCGACGCTCAACCATACCGACCGGGCGGCGATCGCCACCCAGTTGCGCGGGCTCGCCAGCACCATATCGATGGCGATGAGCCAGACCGATTCGAGCGGCAATCCGCTCTTTCCCGACGCGTCGACGAAGATTCCCGTGGGCAACGGCATGCTCGTCACCGCATCGCCCCCGGCATCGGCGGTGTTCGACGGCATCGCCTCGGGCACGGGCACCAGCGACATGGTGAGCATCCTCAACGCCGCGGCCGACGCGCTGTCGCTCACCGATCCCGACGCGCGCGCGACGGCGGCGGCGACGTCGCTCGACGCGGTGAAGGCCGCCAATGCCCGCATCTCGACGATGCAGGGCGAGCAGGGCGTGATGAGCGCGCAGATCAACAGCGCCATCTCCCGCCTTCAGGACACGTCCACCGCGCTGTCGGTCGAGCAGACGACCTTGCAGAACACCGACATCCCCTCGACGGTCGCCAATCTCCAGGCGCTCATGCTTTCGCTCCAGGCGGCGCAGGCCACCTTCGCGAAGGTCAACCAGCAGGGCCTGTTCAGCATGATCACCTGATTTTCTCGCTTAACGACGCGGCAACCATAAATCGCCGGCGGACGCGCCGTTAACTGCTTCAGGGGAGGCGTGGTTTTCCGGCCCGCCTCCCGCGGAACGTCGATCGGGCATCGGGGGTGAGTGAATGTTTGCGGCGATTGGCCTGGTCGTGCTCCTCGTCATGGTCTTCGGCGGCTTCGCCATCACGGGGGGCCATCTGGAACCCGTACTGGAGGCGATCCCGCACGAGATGCTCATCATCGGCGGCGCCGCGATCGGCGCGCTGCTGGCGGGCAATTCGATGAAGGAGCTGAAGCAGTTCGCGGGCGGCCTCACCAAGGTCTTCAAGGGCCCGGCCTATGGCAAGAAGGATTTCCTCGACGTCATCTTCCTCGTCTCCGGGCTGATGAAGATGCTGCGCACCGACGGCCCCGTCGCGCTGGAGCCGCATATCGAGGACCCGAAGGCGAGCCCAATCTTCGGCCAATATCCCAGGCTGCTGAAGGACGAGACGCTGATCCACCTGATCACCGACACGCTGCGCCTTGTCGTCGTCTCGTCGGGCACGCTCGATCCGCACGCGGTCGAGGAGGTGATGGACAACAGCCTCAAGACCCACCACCACGACGCCATCCGCCCCGCCGACATGCTCCAGGGGCTGTCGGACGCGCTGCCCGCGCTCGGCATCGTCGCGGCGGTGCTGGGCGTGGTCAAGACGATGGGATCGATCGACAAGCCACCCGCGATCCTGGGCGGGATGATCGGATCGGCGCTGGTCGGCACCTTCCTCGGCGTGCTGCTCGCTTATGGCATCGTCGGCCCCTTCTCCAGCCGCGCGCGGCAGGTGATCGAGAGCGACGCGGCGATCTACCATGTGGTGAAGCAGATCATCATCGCCTCGCTCCACGGCCATCCGCTGCCGCTGGTGATCGAGGCGGCGCGCTCCAGCATCAGCCATTCGAACCAGCCGGCCTTCGCCGACGTGTTCGACGGCATGCGCGGGCGCTGATCCGGTGGCGACCGCGCCCGCCAAGCGGGGCAAGAACGAGCCCGAGCCCCGCCCGATCATCGTCAAGAAGATCATCGCCGACGGCCATGGCGGCCATCATGGCGGCGCGTGGAAGGTGGCCTATGCCGATTTCGTGACGGCGATGATGGCCTTCTTCCTCCTGCTCTGGATTCTCGGCGCCACGACCGAGAAGCAGCGCAAGGGCATCGCCGATTATTTCGCCCCCACCCTCGTCGAGATGCGCGAGAAGAGCGCGGGATCGAACGGCCCGTTCGGCGGCGATTCGGTGGTCTCCAAGGATCATTACCCCCACCGCGCGCAGCAGACCGGCACCAAGGGAATCACCATCCCCAAGGACGCGACCGGCGGCGCGAAGGAGGGCGCGGCCGCGATCCGCACGCGCGACCGCGCGCGCTTCCAGGCGATCAGGGAAATGCTGGAGAAGCGGATGCGGACCGATCCCACGCTGCGCCGCCTCCAGAAGAACGTCCGCTTCACCGACACGCGCGAGGGGCTGCGCATCGATCTGGTCGATCAGGCCGATTTCGCGATGTTCTCGCTCGCCACCTCGACGCTGCTGCCCGAGGCGCGCAAGCTGATGGGCGAGGTCGCCAGGGTGATCGCCGCCGTGCCCAACGACGTGATCGTGCGCGGCCATACCGACGCGCTGCCCTACGCCGCCGGCCGCACGACCAACAACTGGACGCTTTCCGCCGCGCGGGCGGAGGCGACGCGGGCGGCGCTGGCGGAGGACGGCGTGGCGGCCGCGCGCTTCGCCCGGATCGAGGGCGTGGCCGAGCGCGAGCCCTTCATCCCGCAGGACAATTACGATCCGCGCAATCGCCGCATGTCGATCACGCTGGCGTGGAGCAAAGGCGCCGAGCCCGAGCCGGACGCGACGCCCGATCTGGGCAGGCTGCCGTCGCGCTGACCGCCGCCGCCCGGCGTCATGATTCGAGGGGCGTCGACACCATCAGATAAGCGAGCATCGCGTGGCGCGGATTGGGGCGGAGCACGTCGATCCTGTCGCCCCGGTCGGCGAGCGCCATGCCGGTGGTCCGTGAAGCCGCGTTCCCGGGCATGTCGGCCGGCTCCACGTCGGCGGGGCGGATATCGGTCAATTGCGTCGCGGTCGGCTGCAGGCCGGTGTCGATCAGCGAATCGATGCTCGCCATCCGGAGCTTCGCGGTCATCGGCGTCTGCGCGCCGCCGCCGTCGATCTTGCGGCCCATCAGCGCATAGACCTGCGACAGGCTGCGCGCCTGCCCGCCTTTCGTATAGAAGATGGAGCGGTTGACGCGCGCCTCGCGCGGGAACAGCGCGGCGGCGGGCGCATCGGGGCTCGCCCCGGCCGCCTTCAGGAAGCGCGTCGCGCCGGCGAGGCCCAGGAAGCTCGCGAAATAGAGATCGGTGGAGGTGGGATCGCGCCCCAGCGCCCTGCCCAGCCCGGCGGCATTGTCCTGCGCGAACTCGCCCGCCATCAGCGAGGAGGCTTCGGGATCGCCGCGCAGCGCGAACACAGCCTGTCGCATTTGCGGGTCGGGCACCGTCCAGCCGCCGCCGGGCCGCGCCCTGATCGCATCCGCCGCCCAGCCATAGCCATGTTCGGCGCCATGCGTCTTGAGCACGCCGAGCCACGTCTGGTCGATGAACTGATAGAGCCCGCCCGCCGAGGAGGTGGAGGCGCGCGCATTGGGATCGAGGCCGCTCTCGCTCCTCGCCTGGTTGAGCAGATAGGTGAAATCGGCGCCGGTCGCCTGCGCGGCGCGGCCGATGGCGAGGCGCACCGAATCCCTGTCGATGCCCCCGCTCGCGATCGCTGGCGTGAACCGCGCAACGCTCAAATCCCCGGCCTTCCCCCGTGCTGTAACGGGGTCGGGAATGCCGCAGGATGGTTAAGATTGCGTCAACGAAGCTTGCCGGAAAGGAAACGGGCCGCCGCCTCCGGTGTCTGTTTCCCGGCGTCGCGGTCGACCAGGTAATTGGCCTCGCGCATCGCCTCGACAGGGATCGCGCCCACCAGCGGCGCGAGCACGGCGCGGAAGCGCGCATCGCCCGCCCGCCGGGGCGAGAGCAGCAGCAGCGCGTCATAAGGCGGCAGCGCATGGGCCGGATCGGACAGCACCACCAGCCGGTCGGCCGCGATCCGCCCGTCGGAGGAGAAGGCCGAGATCACGTCCGCCTGCCCGCTTTCCAGCGCGCGATACATGAAGGTGGGGCTGTAGGCGCGGATCGCGGCGAAGCGCAGGCCATAGGCGTCGCGCACCCGGCGCCATTCGGGCCGGTCGGTGAATTCGAGATCGGCGCCGAGCGTCATGCCCGGCGCCGCGCGCGCCAGATCGGCGATCGATGCGATCCCCGCGCGACGCGCCGCATCCGCCTTCATCGCCAGCGCATAGGCGTTCTCGAATCCCAGCGGGCCGAGGATCGCGGTCTTCGGCCCCGCCTTCATCCATGCGGCGATCCCCGCGATCATGTCGCTGCGCGGCGGCGCATCGGCGCGGCCCATCAGGCTCGACCAGAGCGTGCCCGAATAATCGACATAGGCGTCGATATCCCCGCCCGCGAGCGCGCGGAAGGCGACCGCCGATCCCAGCCCCTCGCGATAGCGGACCTCATAGCCGGCCTTTTCCAGCCGCGCGCCGATCAGCCGGGCAAGGATATATTGCTCGGAGAAATTCTTGGCCCCGATCGTCGCCACCGGCCGCGCGGGCGCCAGCATCGGCGCCATGATGAAGGCGAGCGCGGCGGCGACGCCCAGCGCGACGATCCCCAGCGGCCAAGCCGCGCGCCACCCGCGCCGCGCGCCGATCGCGCGCTCGACGAGGCCCAGCAGCGCGTCCACCGCCAGCGCAAGCGCGGCGGCGGCGACGCAGCCGGTGAGCACCAGCACCCAGCTTTCCGTCTGCAATCCCGCGAAGATCAGATTGCCGAGGCTGGGCTGGCCGACGGTGGTGGCGAGCGTCGCCGCCCCGATCGTCCACACCGCCGCCGTCCTGATCCCCGCCATCATCACCGGCGCCGCCAGCGGCAGCTCGACGAGGCGCAGCCGCTGGCCGGGCGTCATGCCGACGCCGTCGGCCGCCTCGCGCACCGCCGGATCGATGCCGGTCAGCCCCGCCACGGCGTTGCGCAGGATCGGCAGCACCGCATAGAGCGCCAGCGCGAGCAGCGAGGGCAGGAAGCCCAGCGCCGGTATCCCGCCCCCCACCAGCGCCGAGAGCGCCAGCAACAGCGGATAGAAGAGCGCGAGCAGCGCCAGGCCGGGAATCGTCTGGACGAGGCTCGCCAGCCCCAGGGCGACCCGCCGCAGCCGGGGCCGCCGCGCGGCGAGGATCGCGAGCGGCAGGCTGGCCAGCAAGGCGAGCAGCAACGCCGCGGCCGACAGCAGCACATGGCTCGCCAGCAAAGCGGGAAGCTGGCCCAGCGCGGCGTCGAGGCGCGGCCCCGTCACGCCCCCCTTGTCTCCGGTCCCGGCTCCGGCTTCGTCGCCAGCGCGCGCAGCCGCTCGGCCTGCCCGCGCGGCACCTCGACGAGCGCCGCCGCCTCCGGCCCCGCCTCCCCCGCCAGCATCGCGCGCGGAGTGGCGTCGGCGACGATCCGGCCATCGCGCATCACCAGCACCCTGTCCGCGATCAGCAGCGCCTCGGCCATGTCGTGCGTCACCATGATCGTGGTGAGGCCGATTTCGTCGTGGAGCGCGCGATAGCCCGTGGCCAGCCGGTCGCGCGTCAGCGGATCGAGCGCGCCGAACGGCTCGTCCATCAGCATCAGCGACGCGCCCCCCGCCAGCGCGCGGGCGACGCCGACGCGCTGCTGCTCGCCGCCCGAAAGCTCGCGCGGCAGGCGCCCGGCCCGATCGGCCGCCAGCCCGACGCGGCCGAGCAGCCCCGCCACGCTTGCCTCGCCGCCCGCGCCGTCGCCCGACAGGCGCGGGATGATCGCCACATTCTCCGCCACGCTCATATGCGGGAACAGCCCGACATTCTGGAACACATAGCCGATCCGCCGCCGGAGCGCGGCCGGCGCCTCGTCCGCCACGTCCGCGCCCGCGACGGTCACGCGGCCCGCATCGGGCGCGACCAGCCGGTTGACCGTCTTGAGCAACGTCGACTTGCCGGAGCCCGACGCGCCGACCAGCGCCACGAAGCTGCCGCCCGCGATCGCCAGCGACACCCCGTCGACCGCGAGCGAGCCCGCGACGCCATAGCGCTTCGTCACGCCCGCGAAGACGACCGGCGGGCCGCTCACGGCGCCAGCGCGTCGATCGCCTCGGCCATCACGATGTCGCGCGTCGAAAGCCCGCCCGCGTCATGGGTGGTGAGCAATATGTCCACCCGGTTCCACACGTTCGTCCATTCGGGATGGTGGTCCATCTTCTCGGCCAGCAGCGCCACGCGCGTCATGAAGGCGAAAGCCTGGGCGAAATCGGCGAAGACGAAACGCCGCGTGATCGCGTCGCGCGCCGCGTCATAATCCCATTCGTCCAGGGCATCGAGCGCCTCGGCGCGCTCGGCTTCGTCGAGGGGCTGGATCATCGCCGCATCTCCCATATTCTCCCGCGCCGCGCCGGCGTCCCGTGCTAGCGTCTTGCATCCCCGCGGCCGCCATGCCAGCGAAACCGGAGAATGAGCGAACGCCCGACATTAGCGCCCGGCGCCGAAGAGATCGAGGCGCTTGCCCGCGCCACGCTGGCGCGGCTGCCCGATATCTTCGCCAGCCATCTGGGCGACGTGGTGCTGCGCGTCGAGGAGTTCGCCGAGCAGAGCGTTCTGGACGAGATGGGGATCGACGATCCCTTCGCGCTCAGCGGCCTTTATCACGGCCGCCCGTTCGGCACGAAATCCTCCATGGATTCGGGCACGCTGCCCGACATGATCCATCTCTATCGCCGCCCGCTGCTCGACGAATGGGTCGAGACCGGGGTGAGCCTGGAGGCGCTGGTCGCCCATGTCGTGATCCACGAGGTGGGGCATCATTTCGGGCTTTCCGACGCCGACATGCACGCGCTGGAAGACGCCGCCGGATGACCGCGCCCGCGCGGCTGGCCTTCGACGGGGTGGCCTGCCTGCGCGGCGGACGGCTGCTGTTCGCGGGCATGAGCTTCGCGCTCGGCCCCGGCGGGGCGGGGCTCGTCACCGGCCCCAACGGCATCGGCAAATCGAGCCTGCTGCGCCTCGCCGCCGGCCTGCTCGCCCCCGCCGCCGGACGGATCGCGCGCGAGGGGCGCGTGACGCTCGCCGCCGACGCGGCCGCGCTCGACCGGACGCGGCCGCTGGCTGACGCGCTGGCCTTCTGGGCGCGGCTCGACGGGGCGGACGGGGCGGCGCGCGCCCACGCGCTCGACATGATGGGGCTCGCCGATCTGGCCGACGTGCCGGTGCGGATGCTCTCGACGGGGCAGGCGAAGCGCGCCGCCCTCGCCCGCGTGATCGCGAGCGGGGCGGCAGTCTGGCTGCTCGACGAGCCGGGCAACGGCCTCGACACCGCCTCGCTCGCTCGGCTGGGCGAGGCGATCGCGGCGCAGCGCGCGGGCGGCGGGATCGTGCTGGTCGCGACGCACCAGCCGCTCGCCGGGCTGGAGGATGCGCTGCCGATCCATCCGGGCGAAGGCGAAGGCGCGCGGAAAGCGGCGGCGGCGTGAGCGCGCTCGCGCTTCTCCTCCGCCGCGATCTCGCCCGCGCGTTCGAGGGAGGCGGCGGGCTGTTGCCGCTGATCTTCTTCCTGCTGGTGGCGACGCTCTTTCCCTTCGCGATCGGCCCCGACGGCGCGCTGCTCGCCAGGGCGGGGGGCGGCGCGCTGTGGATGGCGGCCCTGCTCGCTTCGCTGCTGCCGGTCGACCGGCTGGTCGAGCCCGACGCGCGCGCCGGCGTGCTCGACCAGCTCGCCGTGCGCGGGATCAGCGAGGAGGCGATCGCCGCCGCCAAGCTCGCCGCCCACTGGCTGGGCTTCGGCCCGCCGCTGATGATCGCCGCTCTCCCCGCCGCCGCCCTGCTCAAGCTCGACGGCGCGACGCTTTGGCGGCTGGAGGCGGGGCTGGCGATCGGCACGCCCGGCCTCGCGGCGCTCGCGCTGATGACGAGCGCCTTGACGCTCGGCCTGCGCGGCGCGGGCGCGCTGGCGGGGCTGGTGATGCTGCCGCTCGCCGTGCCGGTGCTGATCTTCGGCGCGGGCAGCCTCGGCGATCAGGGGACGGGCGGGCTCAAGCTGCTCGCGGCGGCGAGCCTGCTGCTGGTCGCGGCCGCGCCCTTCGCGGCGGGGGCGGCGATCCGCGCGGCGCGCGAATAGGTCAGTCGCCCCCGGTCCAGCGCGCGAAGATCGCGGTGGGCAGCAGCAGGCCGCGCGCTTCCTCGCGCACCGCAAGCTCGCCTATCTCGACACGCCCGCCCAGCGCCGCCGTCGCCTGCGACAGAAGCTCCCCGATCGCCAGCGCGGACATCCGCACGGCATAGACGGTGAGCATCAGGAAACGCGATTCGGCGTCGAGCAGCCGCACGCAATCGGCGATCAGGCCGGGCAGCCCCTCCTCCAGCCGCCAGACCTCGCCCTCCGGCCCGCGCCCGAACTTGGGCGGATCGAGCATGATCCCGTCATAGCGCCGCCCGCGCCGCACCTCGCGCGCGGCGAACCTGGCCGCATCGTCGACCAGCCAGCGGATCGGCTTCCCGGCCATCCCGGCGAGGCGCGCATTGGCCTTGCCCGCCTCCACTGATTTCTTCGATGCATCGACATGCGTTACCCGCGCGCCTTTGGCCGCCAGCGCCAGCGAGCCGACGCCGGTATAGCCGAACAGGTTCAGCATCTCCGTCCCCTCGCCCGTCCGCTCGCGCATCCACGCCCAGGCGGGCGCCATGTCGGGGAAGAAAGCGAGATGGCGGAAGGGCGTGCACTGGCCGGTGAAGCGCACATCCTCCCACGCCATCGGCCAGCCCTGCGCGGGCACGTCGCGCGACAGGCGCCAGCGCCCGCCGCCCTCCTCGTCCGACGCGCCGACGAACTCGCCGTCCGCGCGCCATTCGGCGGAGGCGGGCGCCCACATCGCCTGCGGCTCGGGCCGGATGAAGCGGAAGCGGCCATAGCGTTCGAGCTTGCGGCCATGGCCCGAATCGATCAGCCCGTAATCGGCCCACGGCTCCGCGACGACGGTGCGCAGGTTCATCCTTTCCGCCCCGCTTTTCAAGCCGCGTTGACGAGCTTGCCGCCGACGGTGGCCAGCGCCTCGCCGCCCGCCAGCGCCGCCTGCCCCGCCGCGCGCGCCTGCGTGAGCGACACCGCGTCGATCGCGGCCACCGTCTCGACGACCGGCACGATGCGCCCGCGGATCTGGATCATGCGCGCGAGATGGTCGCACCGCGCGGCGGGGCCTTCCAGCCCCATCAGCAGCCCGGCCTTGGCCTGCGCCTTGGCGCGCGCCAGCTCGGCCTCGCTCAACGTCTCCGCCGTCTCGGCGAGCACGCTGCGGGCGAGCGTCAGCGCGGCCCCCGCCTGCTGCCGGGTGGCCGCGCAATAGACGCCGAACAGCCCGGTATCCGCCCAGGATTGCGACCAGGAATAGATGCTGTAGGCGAGCCCGCGCTCCTCGCGAAGCTGCTGGAACAGGCGCGACGACATGCCGCCGCCCGCCGCCCCGCTGAACAGCGAAAGCGCGTGCACGTCGGGATCGCCGTGCCCCACGCCCCGATAGGCGAGCGCGACATGAAGCTGGTCGAAGCGCCGCCGGTCATGCTTCGCGCCGGGAGTGAAGGAAGCGGGCGGCGGCGGCGCGGGCGCGCCGGGCGCCATGTCGCCGAAGCGCGCCTCGGCAAGGGCCAGCAGCCTGTCCTCGTCCACCTTTCCGGCGGCGGCGAGGACGAGGCCATCCGGACGATAGCGCGTCGCGATCCAGTCGCGCATCGCGGCGACGTCGATCGCGGCGATGCTCGCCTCGTCGCCCAGCACGGGGCGGCCCATCTGCTGGCCGGGGAAGGCGGCCTCCTGAAGATGATCGAAGACGATGTCGTCGGGCGTGTCGCGCGCCTCGCCCAGCTCGGCCAGCACGACGCCCTTCTCGCGCTCCAGCTCGTCGGCGTCGAGATGGGCGGCGCGCACCAGATCGGCGATCATGTCGACGCCCAGCGCCAGGTCGCCCGCCAGCAGCCGCGCGTGGAACACCGTATGGTCGCGCGCCGTCCAGGCGTTCAGCGATCCGCCGGCATCCTCGATTCCCTCGGCGATGGCCTTCGCGTCGCGGGCGCCGGCGCCCTTGAACACCATATGCTCGACCATGTGGGCAAGGCCGGAAAGCCCGCCGGGCTCCGACCGCGCGCCGACATCGGCATAAAGGCCCACCGCCAGCGTCTCCATCCCCGCCATCGGCTCGACGGCGACGGTAAGCCCGTTCGCGAGCCGGTGGAGGCGCGCGCTCATGCCGTCGCGAGCGCGTGGGCGGCGATATGCTCCTCCACCGCCGCCAGCGTGGCGGGCAGCGTGACGTAGCGTTCCTCGCGCTCGTACAGCCCGGCGATGCGCGCGGGCAGATGCGGGCGCTGCCCCGTCGCGCGCTCCACGGCGTCGCGGAACTTGGCCGGATGCGCCGTCGCCAGCGTCACCACCGGCACCGAGGGATCGAGTTGCGCGGCGCGCGCGGCGGCAAGCCCGATCGCGCTGTGCGGATCGATCACCTGCCCCGCCTCCTGCGCCGCCCAGCGCATCGCCAGCGCCATTTCGTCCGGATCGATCCGCGCGCTGGCGAACAGCGCCGCCGCTTCCTCGCGCATCGCCTGCGGGATGGCGAGCGCGCGGCTCTCCTCGAAACCGCGCATCGTCGCCGCCAGCGACGCGCCGTCGCGCCCGTGGAGGTCGAACAGCAGCCGCTCGAAATTGGAACTGACCTGGATGTCCATCGAGGGGGCGGCCGTCGGCGTCACCATGCCCACCGAATAATCGCCCTCCGCCAGCGCGCGGTGGAGGATGTCGTTGACGTTGGTGGCAACGATCAGCCTCGCGACCGGCAGCCCCATCCGCGCCGCCGCATAGCCCGCGAAGACATCCCCGAAATTGCCCGTGGGAACCGAGAACGCCACCGGCCGCCCCGGCGCGCCCAGCCGGACGGCGGCGTAGAAATAATAGACGATCTGGGCCATCAGCCGCGCCCAGTTGATCGAATTGACCGCCGAGAGGGTATAGCGCCCGGCGAAATCCCGATCAGCGAACATCGCCTTCACCAGCGCCTGCGCGTCGTCGAAACTGCCTTCGATCGCGATATTGTGGACGTTGGGGGCGAGCACGGTCGTCATCTGCCGCCGCTGCACGTCGGACACGCGGCCCGCCGGGTGGAGCATGAAGATATCCACCTTCGCGCGCCCCGCCAGCGCGTCGATCGCGGCCGATCCGGTATCGCCCGACGTCGCGCCCACCACCGTCAGATGCGCGTCGCGGCCGGACAGGAACCGCTCGAACAGCAGCCCCAGCAGCTGGAGCGCCACGTCCTTGAAGGCGAGCGTCGGGCCGTGGAACAGCTCCAGCAGCCATTGCCGCCCGTCGAGCTGGACGAGCGGCGTCACCGCCGCGTGGGAGAAGCGGCCGTAAGCCGCCTCGCACAGCGCGCGCAGATCCTCGCGCCCGATGCTGTCGCCGACGAACGGCGCCATCACCTCGACGGCGGTGTCCACATAGGAAAGCCCGGCGAGCGCCGCGATCTGCTCCGCCGTGAAGCGGGGCCAGGCGTCGGGCACGTAGAGCCCGCCGTCCGCCGCCAGCCCGGCCAGCGTGACATTTTCGAAATCGAGTGAGGGGGCCGCGCCCCTTGTGCTGATATAGCGCATGATCGGCGGGGCGTAGCCTCATGCCGCCCCGACCGCAACTCGCGACATGCTCCGGCGGCGTCCCGGCCCGGATTTCGGCACATGGACCCGTTCCCGCCATGCCGGCCCGCGCCGGGGTGACGATCGGGGGATCGGCGGCGTTCCGGCCGGGGGCCGAATCGAGGCGCCACCCCGCTCCGGCGACGCCTTCGCCCCGATTCCCGGCCCCGGTCGGGCGCCGGCGGGCGTCGGAGCAGGGGCGTCCGCCCGCTCAGGGCGCGGCCGCCCCGTGGCCCGGGAACGCCCGATCCGCCGGCATCCGCGCCATATGCGAGGGCAGGTGGGAGGCGCAGGCCGCCAGCTTCAGCGCGCAGCGCCCGGCCTCGTTGAACTCGTCGAGGAGCGAGGCGGCGCCTTCCCCGCCAAGGCGGCACTGGATGAAGCGTCCCAGATCGGCTGACCAAAGGCTGAGTTGATAATCGGGCATGTTCCACCTCGGACATCGCCCCCCGCGGCCGCCGGCATAGCACCGCCCGGCCATGGGCATGTGTCGCGGCTGACATAAGCGCGGCGTTCGTCGCGGGGCCCGCACATTTCGCTGCCGGCCGCGAAAAGCCCCTGAAACAAGGCGCCGCCGACGCGGAAATCGCCCCGCCGGCACCCCGCCGCTCAGTCGCGCGCCCGCCCCCGCCGCCGGAGCGCGAGCACGTAGATCCCCGCCGCGAGCGTGGCGAAGATGAACCATTGCACCGCATAGGCGCGATGATTGTTGGGTATGTCAGCGAGCGAGGGATAGGCGCTCGGCGCCAGCCCGGGCGCAGGCGCGTCGGCGACGATCAGCAGCCCCGCCGGCGGGCCGTGCCCCAGCATCCGCGCGAGCAGGCTCTTGTGATCGGGGCGCTGCGCGATCACCCCGGTCACGCGGCCGCCCGTCCAGCCGCCCGCCTTGCCGTCCCAGCGCGGCGACCAGCCCATGTCGAAGGCGGCGCCCGGCCCTTCCGCGCCCGTCCGGCAGGTGACGATATGCCGCCAGCCCGATTCGCCCGTCCGGCTGCGCCCGGCCTCCACCGTCCAGCCCACCGGCTGGAGGCAGACGGCGGAGGAACGGCGGAAGAGGAGCGCATCGTCGGTCGCCAGCGGCTGGAACGCCAACGGCGGCGCGCGGCTCGCGGCGGCATAATCGGCGAGCAGCCTTTCCTTCCAGCGCGCGCGGCCGAGCTGCCAGATGCCCAGCGCGATCATCGCCGCCACCGCGAGGGCCACGATCAGCGTGGCGATGATCGGAGGCCGCTTCATGGCAGGCGGTCCGACAGCCTCCCCTCGCGCGCGGCGTTGCGATATTCGAGCGCGAGCAGCATCCCCTTGGCGACCCGCAGCGCCCCCGTCACCAGCAGCGCGGTCAGCGGTATCCAGACGACGAGATGCACCCAGAAAGGCGGATGGAAGATCAGCTCGACCGCGATCGCCGCGCCGACGATCAGCGCGCCGACGATCAGGGTCAGGAACGCGGCGGGCCCGTCGCCGACGTTGAAGCCGGCGAAATCGAGCCCGCAGGCGCTGCACCGCGGCGTGAACCCCGCGACCGCGCGGAACAGGGTCCGCTCGCCGCAGCGGGGGCAGAGCCCCCGCACGCCGACCTCGATCGGAGTCGGCGCCGTCATCGCGTCACCGGCGGGCCCGGGGGGCCGTCACCCGGCGTAGGGCGCGCCCCAGCCGCCCCATACATAGATGGTGATGAACAGGAACAGCCACACCACGTCGACGAAATGCCAGTACCAGGCCGCCGCCTCGAAGCCGAAATGCTGCTTCGGCGTGAAGTCGCCCTGATAGGCGCGGAACAGGCAGACCGCGAGGAAGATCGTGCCGATGATGACGTGGAAGCCGTGGAAGCCCGTCGCCATGAAGAAGGCCGCGCCATAGTTCAGCCCCTTGAACGTGAACGGCGCGTGCACATACTCATAGGCCTGGATCGAGCTGAACAGCAGGCCGAGCACGATCGTCAGCCACAGCCCGGTCTTGAGCCCCTTGCGGTCGCCATGGAGCAGCGCGTGGTGCGCCCAGGTGACGGTGGTGCCCGAGCAGAGCAGGATCATCGTGTTGAGCAACGGGAAGGCGAACGGATTGATGACCGTCAGCCCCTTGGGCGGCCATTGCCCGCCGATGATCTCGGCCGTCGAGGGGAAGAGCGAGAAATCGAAGAAGGCCCAGAACCAGCCGACGAAGAACATCACTTCCGACGCGATGAACAGGATCATGCCGTAGCGCAGGTGGAGCTGCACGATCGGCGTATGATCGCCGGCATGCGCCTCGCGGATCACGTCGGACCACCAGGAGAACATCGTGAACAGCACGCCGGCCACGCCGAGGAAGAAGATCTCCCCGCCATAGGCCATGCTGTGCAGCCAGCGGACGCCGCCCGCGGCCATCACCAGCGCGGAAAAGGAGCCCACGAGCGGCCAGATGCTCGGGGAAAGGATGTGGTATTCGTGATTCTTCGCACCGGCCATTCGTCGAGCCCCTTGATTCCTGTCGTTCGTCCTTAACCGCCCGCCTTGTCCGAATCCACCGGATAGAAGGTGTAGGAGAGCGTGATTTCGCTGATGTCGTTGGCGTCGGGATCCTGAAGCATCTTCGGATCGACGAAGAACACCACCGGCATGCGCACGCTTTCGCCGGGCTTCAGCGTCTGCTCGGTGAAGCAGAAGCACTGGATCTTGGTGAAATAGCCGCCCGCCTGGTTCGGCGTGACGTTGAACACCGCGCGCCCCGTCACCGGCACGTCGCTGTCGTTCTTCGCGTCGAAAAAGGCCATCTCGCGCGCGCCGACGGCAACGCGCATGACCTCCTTCTCGGGCTTGAACGTCCACGGCAGGGACGGCGAGACGTTCCCGTCGAAACGCACGCTGACGATCTTGCCCTTGACCGCGCCGGGGGCGGAGCCGCCCTCCTCCTTGCGCACCGTGCCGTTGAAGCCGGTCGTCTGGCAGAAGACGCGATAGATCGGCACCGCGGCATAGCCGACGCCGACCATCCCCACGCCGATCAGCGCGAAGATCAGCCCGACACGGCGGTTGCGGCGCGAGACGGCGTTCATCTCGCCACCATCTTGACGATCGTGATCGCGAAGAACAGCACGACCAGCGCGCCCAGCACCCACGCCATCACCGCGGCGCGGGCCTTCTGCCGGCGGCGGATCTCGGCATCCTCGTGCGGATCGCGCATCAGCCGGCGATCCAGCGGTCGGCGACCAGCGCGCCGAACAGGATGAAGAGATAGAGGATGGAAAAGCGGAAAAGCCGCCTCTCCGCCTTCATCGCGGCGGGATCGGCCTCGCGGCTCATCCCCACGCGCGCGGCGAGGAGCAGGAAGACCGCGCTCAGCGCCGCCGCCGTCGCGCCATAGACCGCGCCGGTCAGGCCGAGCAGCCAGGGCGCCACCGCGCAGGCCGCCATCGGCAGGCTGTAGAGCAGGATCTGGATGCGCGTCGCGCGCGTGCCCGCCACCACCGGCAGCATCGGAATGCCGGCATTGGCATAGTCCGCGCGCACGAAGAGCGAGAGCGCCCAGAAATGCGGCGGCGTCCACAGGAAGACGAGCGCGAACAGCAGCACCGGCAGCATCTCGATCCGCCCGGTCGCCGCCGCCCAGCCGATCAGCGGCGGAAAGGCGCCGGCGGCGCCGCCGATCACGATGTTCTGCGGCGTGCGCGGCTTCAGCCAGACGGTGTAGACCAGCACATAATAAAGGATCGAGGCGAGGAGGATCGCCGCCGCCAGCAGGTTCACCGCCAGCCCCATCAGCAGCACCGAGAAGGCGCCGAGCCCGACGCCGAAATGGAGTGCCGCCTGCCGGTCCATGCGCCCGGCGGGGAGCGGCCGCGTGGCGGTGCGCCGCATCCGCGCGTCGATATCGGCCTCATACCATTGGTTGAGCGCTCCCGACGCGCCCGCGCCGAGCGCGATGCACAGGATCGCGGTGAAGCCCAGCACCGGGTGGATGCCCATCGGCGCGGCCAGCATCCCGCACAGCCCCGTGAAGACGACGAGCGTCATCACCCGCGGCTTGGTGAGCGCCACGAAGTCGCGCCACTCGGCGGGCAGGGCCGGATGCGAAATGATGTTCGCGCTCGTCATTCTCTTCGCGTCTTCAAACTCTGCCTGGATTCCGTCCCGCTCCGAACGCCTCGGCGGGCAAAGCTGGCGGCGAGGCCACGGCCCCGCCCCCAAAGCGATACATCGCGCCCGGCCGAACCGGAAGCGCGATGCATCATTGTCGTCCTTCCCCGCCGTTCAGTCGATGCGCGGCAGCGTCTCGAACTGGTGGTAGGGCGGCGGGCTCGACAAGGTCCATTCGAGCGTCGTCGCGCCCTCGCCCCACGGATTGGCCGGCGCCTTGCGCCCCGCCAGCAGCGACAGGATCACGTTGACGAAGAACACCGCCATGCCCGCCGCCATGATCATGTAGCCCACGGTGGCGAGGTGGTTATAGGGCTCCAGCGCGTCCGGATAGTCGGGGATGCGCCGCGGCATGCCGTCCAGCCCGAGGAAGTGCATCGGGAAGAACAGGATGTTCACGCCGACGAAGAACACCCAGAAGTGCACCTGGCCGAGGAACTCGTTGTACATCCGGCCCGACATCTTCGGGAACCAGTAGTAGAAGCCCGCGAACAGCGAGAACACCGCGCCGAGCGACAGCACGTAATGGAAGTGCGCGACGACGTAATAGGTGTCCTGCATATAGGTGTCGATGCCGCCATTGGCGAGCACGACGCCGGTGACGCCGCCGACCGTGAACATGAAGATGAAGCCGATCGCCCACAGCATCGGTGTCTTGAAGGTGAGCGAGCCGCCCCACATCGTCGCGATCCACGAGAAGATCTTGATGCCGGTCGGCACCGCGATCACCATCGTCGCGGCGGTGAAATACATCTTCGTATCGACGCTGAGGCCGGTGGTGAACATGTGGTGCGCCCACAC